>P_1C_Sed_2_UnCtyDRAFT_1000347_pt1 | contig 14273 bp, 12 predicted proteins | sample Pon1CUnioCityCA_4_FD_10229 | JGI IMG/M metagenome (IMG submission 10229) | reverse complement strand
CAAAATGTAGTAAGTTCCTATGATTATGAAACAAGTTTAAAGACACTTTTCCTTTGGTTTTATTTTATTACTTCTAACACTTTTCAAATTGCTTTTGCTCTCATTACTATAGTCGGCATTCCTGTTATAATTGTATTATCAAAATCTCTAAGCACCTACTTTAATCCAATAAGTGCCGTAAAAGGAATCAGATTTTTGATCATTATATAAACACTTCCTATCCCATCTATTTGAATAATATATTTTCCTTTGTACTCGGAAATATCCATCCTAAAAACAGAATCATTAAACCATCTGAATCCCAATATTGATTAATATGAAAATTTTACTGATAGGCGGAACCGGAACAATCGGATCAAAAGTGGCCAAACGACTTAATGGCGATTATGAGCTCATCATTGCCGGAAGCAGTTCGGGCGACGTGCAAGTGGATATAACTAGTCCAGAATCCATTCAAAAACTATTTGAGGAAACGGGACCCATTGATGCCGTTATTATCACTGCAGGATCAGCGCCTGTAAAACCGTTGGCTAATTCTACAAATAAGGATTTTCTTGAGGGGGTTCAAAGCAAGATGATGGGGCAAATAAACGTAGCCCTTACCGCTATGAATTACCTGAATGAAGGGGGCAGTGTGACGCTAACTTCTGGAATTCTTTCTGACGATCCTATCCCTCAGGGAACTATTTTGAGTACGATTAACGGTGCAATCAATGGATTTGTGACAGGCGCATATGGTGAATTTCTGCAGAAAGGGTATCGCATTAATGCCGTAAGTCCGGCACTAGTCGAGGATTCAGCCGATGCACTCGGTGACTTCTTTCCCGGCCATACCCCTGCTAAAATGGAACACGTTGTTGACGGATACGAGAAGAGCCTTAAGACACTCATTACAGGGCAAATTATTAATATAGAATAGCAGCTATTTATCCATTAGATTACAGTTGACATCCTTAAAACTTAAATACTATTCATTATGCGATATTTAATAATATTAGCAATTATTCTGGTAATGGGTTTCGGCTGTCAGACCGAATCACAACAGAAAAAAGATAATAGCATTTCCTATGATACAACGGCTGTAGTTAACGAAGGACAAAAAATTGCAAAGGCTACCTTCCAAACGCTGAGCTCAAATCTCAAAAATGCGATGGAAGAAGGTGGCGTTGAATATGCCCTACAGTTCTGTAATGTGGAAGCCATGCCGCTCACCGATTCACTTTCAAATCATCATAATGTAAGTATCCGGCGCGCCAGTCATCAACCCCGCAACCCTTACAATACCGCTGACTCCCTCGAAGCCAAGGTTATTAAACAATATATCGACAAGCTGGAATCGGGCGAAGAGTTAACGCCTGTTACCTATGCCGATGAAAACAGAATTACCTTTCATGCCCCGATTACTATTACCAATTCTCTCTGCCTGAACTGTCACGGTAAGGTCTACGAAGATATCAGCAAGAAAAATTTGGCTACCATTCAGGAGTTGTATCCCAAAGATCAAGCTACCGGTTTTTCGATGGGGGATCTACGCGGTGTTTGGACTGTTCGCTTTCCGGCTACTCATTTTGACTCTGTCCAAATTCAAAAAATCAAAGATTCATAATCAAGCGTATATACTTTCCAGTGTATTTTCTAATCTACAGTATTTCTAGAAAGGTTATTCAAAATAATACATGAGCAAAAACCCCCTTACTGAGGTAGCGTATTCCGTTTTAGATTTAGCAGTAATTACTGAAGGAGATACCCCCGCCGATGCTATCAATAACAGCCGGGATTTAGCGCGGCATGTCGAAGACTGGGGCTATTCCCGATTCTGGATGGCAGAACATCACAATATGGAAAATATTGCCAGCTCGGCGACGTCTGTGCTCTTGGGCCATATAGCTGAAGCTACTGAATCCCTGCGCATTGGCTCTGGCGGCGTTATGCTGCCCAATCACTCCCCGCTAGTTATTGCTGAACATTATGGCACGCTGGCTACCCTGTACCCCGATCGTATTGATCTTGGCCTCGGGCGTGCCCCCGGCACCGACCAGAAAACTGCGCAGGCTATTCGTCCCGACCGGATGCAGCAGGTCCGGCAATTTCCTCAAAACGTTAAACAGCTGCAGCAGTATTTTTCTCCCGAGAACAGTTCTTCTGATGTCCGTGCCATTCCGGGAGAAGGAACCGAAGTGCCGCTGTGGATTTTGGGATCCAGTACCGACAGTGCACACTTAGCAGCCGCATTGGGATTACCTTACGTCTTTGCCAGTCATTTTTCGCCACAGCAATTGCATGCAGCATTGCAGGTATACCGCGAGAAGTTTGAACCCTCCGAACAACTAAATGAACCCTGCGTAATGCCCTGCGTTAATATTGTTGTTGCTGATACTGATGAGCAGGCCAAATATTTATCTACATCGCTAAAGCAGATGTTTATGGGCGTCGTAACGGGCAACCGTGATCCCATGCCTCCTCCTGTTGACGATATGAATACAGTCTGGAATTTACGAACGAAAAGGACGGTAGAGCAGATGTTGAAATATACCTTTGTGGGCAACAAAGAAACGGTCAAAGAAGAGCTTTCCAAATTCGTAGAAAAAACCGCTGCCGATGAGATTATGACTGCTACCTATATTTATGATCATGCCCAGCGACTTAAATCACACCGGCTTCTATCTGAAATTATGACAGGGCAATAAAAAAAACCCGATCTCCTGCTCAGAAATCGGGCTGTAAAATCTTTAATCAGTTCGGGAATTAATTTTCGTCTCCAGAACTTCCCCCATTATCTCCACCACCATTGTTGCCACCTTGATTTTGCGGCAATTCAGGTACTGCAGATGGACTTTGCGATGCATCCAAACCATCAGTTTGTTCGGTCGGAGCATCAACACCACTTTGCTGTACCGCACTTTCAGTAGGTCCTCCACGTTCAATTGCAAAGTTTGCTAATACGCTTAGAACTAATAAAGCCGCGCCAAGCACAGAAGTGGATTTTGATAATAAGTCAGCTGTGCGACGAGCACCAAGCCCCTGTCCACCGGCTTGGCCACCTGCCAAACCACCGGAAATTCCTTGCCCCTGACCCGGTTGCAATAGAATTACAATGACCAAAAGAACACTGACAAGAGTAATTATCGAAAGTATTATTGTATAAAGCATGAGTATAATCTATATAACGGTAGTTTTCAGACCCGTAAAGTTATTCAAAATTCCTTTTCTTTCCAATGAAGATATAATAGAACTTTTCATGTGATGCACCTATACTAACTAGTTGAATTAGCAAATATTTCATCGCTTAAATAAATAGCCGTGCAAGATTTTCCGAATAGAGTTCAAGAGTTTATTCAGAATTCGCCTGGTATTACCTACCAGCTTACCCTTTCGATTATTGCCATTTTTATTATTTGGCTCATTCGCCTCATCGCTATACGCATCATCAATAAAAAATTGCCGGATGAAAAAGCCCAGTATAAATGGCGTAAAAATCTTACGTATATCGGCGTTTTCCTTGGTTTTTTAATTGTGGGCCGTATTTGGTTTGAAGGATTACAATCACTGGCAACCTTTTTGGGATTACTTTCTGCCGGTTTAGCCATTGCGCTGAGAGGGCCCGTCACCGATTTTGCCGGATGGATCTTCCTGCTCTGGCGTAAACCTTTTGACGTTGGTGATCGCATCCAGGTAGGAGATGTTAAAGGGGATGTTATTGATGTTCGGGTTTTTAAATTTACCTTGTTAGAAATTGGCAACTGGGTGCATGCTGATCAAAGCACCGGTCGTGTAATCCATGTACCTAACCATTTGGTTTTTGATGATTCACTGGCCAACTATACCAGTGATTTTGAGTTTATCTGGAATGAGCTACAGGTACTCGTCACTTTTGAAAGCGACTGGAAGAAAGCGAAACAGATTCTTCAGGAAATTGTCGACAAGCACTTGAAAGATTATGTTAAGGAGGCCCAAAACCAGGTAAGTCGTGCCAAAAAATCCTATCTCATCCACTATCGCTACCTGACTCCAACAGTCTACACAGATGTGCACGATAGTGGTATTTGCCTGACGATTCGCCACCTTTCTAATCCCCGGCGACGGCGGAGTCTTGGAGAAGCGATATGGGAAGATATATTGGATAATTTTGATCAACACGACGACATTGACCTGGCTTACCCTACCATGCGGATTTATAAAGAAAGTGAAGGCAAACAATAATTTATAGTCTTAGCCCGAGTCCTACTTCTATTTGGGAATCGGTTGAATAAGCTCGGGGCTGTTATTTTCGGGATCATTGACATCCTCAGATACGCGATTTACCGTCAATTCGGTCATGCTATATCCATTTATAACCTCCTTCAGCTCTGATTCACTCAATGCTCCCTCTCCCAGCCATTGCTCATGATCATCAGGATGAACAAAAATAGGCATGCGGTCATCAACCGGCTGAATGAGCGTATTGGCCTCAGTCGTAAGCATCGCACAGGAATAAACATCACGACCTGCCGAGGATTTCCAAACAGAATATATGCCTGCTATGGCGGTCAGCTGATTAGAGAGTAACCGAATATAAAAAGGCGTACTTTTCTTCTCGCTAAACTTCCATTTGTAAAACCCATTAGCGGGAATCAGGCATCGGCGCCGATCAACACATTCCGTCAGCCATTCATCCTCTTCCAAATCTTCAACAGGAACAACAAAATTGTCATTACCCTCTATTTCTTCTTCGGCATCGGGTGAAATCAATCCCCAGCGAAAAGTATAGACCTTGCATTCTCCATCCTCTTGATACACCACCGGTATAAGCGAACCGGGTGTAATATTATAGTCTGGTTTAAAAAAATCGTCACGCGCCGTTGATACGCTAAATAGATCTTCTACCTCCTCTTTGGATGCCTCCAATACAAAACGATCACTCATAAATTAATGATTTCCTTTAGCTTTTCATGTAGATTATCTTGCCTTTATACTAAGGTAACCGAATTAAAACTGCTAATGTTTCTTATTCCATGAATATCTTCATCAATGACAACGAACAGCGTCTTAAAGCCGGATGGCGACTGTTAATCCAATTCATCTTCATGTTTTTGTTGGTTGGTTTCGGCATAATGGGCGTGCAACAACTATTGGCTGACCCACTAATGGTGTACACCACTATTCCTCAATTTTTGGGAATAATCTTAAGCGTCTGGCTTGCCGCAAAACTGTTAGATAAACGCTCTTTTTTTGATTACGGAATTCATTTTAATAAGCAGTGGGTAAGAGATTTTTTCACGGGATGCCTGATTGCTGCCCTTTCTATTAGCACTATTTTCCTTATTCAATGGACTCTGGGGTGGATAACCATTGTTCAATACGGTTGGGAAGCAGATTTANAAACACCCTTTTTTAAGGGTATTATCAGCTTCTTTATAGCTATGCTTATGGTGGGATTTCATGAAGAATTATTTTCACGGGGCTACCAGCTTCTTAATATCACAGAGGGATTAAAATATCCTGCTATCGGATTGAATAGCGTCCTTATAATGGCCATTTTATTTACCTCATCCCTCTTTGGCTTTATGCACTTCTTTAACCCCAATGCCTCATTTATCTCCACATTCAACATCATTTTAGCTGGTATTATTTTGGCTATTCCGTACGTGATGACCGGGAGCCTAGGCTTGTCGGTCGGCCTTCATTTTAGCTGGAATTTTGTAATGGCAGGGATTCTCGGCTTTCCCGTGAGCGGTAAGAATATCGAATTTTCTATTCTCCAGATTGAACAATCAGGAGCTGATTTTTTTACCGGCGGCGCTTTTGGCCCTGAAGCCGGGATACTTGGATTGCTTGGAATGGCAATAATGTTGGGGGGCTCACTCGTTTACATAAAACAAAGCCGTCGTGAACTTCATATTGATCCGTTGTTTATAAAAGACTATCAACAAAACACGAAATCAGATGAGCAAACGGCATAAGTTTTGTATATTCTGCTATTGATACGCATCGCTTGGTTTTGAAGCGAATGCTTGAAGAACAAACATTAATAAAATGAAAGGTTAGAACGTTGAAGTTTGAAGAAATGACGTTAAGCCCCAATATCATGAGCGGGCTTCAAGACATTAATTACACTGAACTTACTGAACTGCAAGAAGAAGTAATTCCAGCAGCTGTACTGGAAGGTAATGATGCACTTATAAAAGCCGAACCGGGAAGCAGCAAAATTGCCTCTTTTGTAATACCTGCCCTTGAACAGGTCAACAGTAGAGAGGATAAAGATGGTACTTCAGTTCTTATATTAACCCCTAACCCCGAAGAATCTCAACAAATTGATGAGCTGGTTTGGGCTATGGGGTACCATGCTCAAATTGAGTGTGCTTCCATTGATATGGATACCGATCTTGAAGAACAGAAAGAGGCTATCCAGAGTGAAGTGGAAGTTATCGCCGGCAATCCCGGCCCCCTCCTTGATGTTTGTCAGGATCTGAGATTTATATTCCGACACGTTGGATTAGTGGTTATCGATGCCGCTGATGAAATGGTGGCTCTGAATCTGCAGGACAAAATTCAGAATATTTTAAAGCGTGTGCTCAGTGAGCATCAGACTCTCGTCTATTCAAAAGAGGTTAACGATGATGTCAAAGAGCTTACCAAACAACATACTGAAGATCCCATTGCTATCGGCTTTGAAGATACGCCGGGCATGTTAACAGAGCCTCCAAAGGTTGATCAAAATTTAACGCAGGGCTATATCTATGTGCCCAACCGCATGAAAATCACTACCCTGATGGCGCACCTAGAGAATACACCTCACGATAACTGCGTGATTTTCACCGCCTCAAAACGCGGGACAGATCGTCTTTATCGAACGCTGCGCAAAAATGATATGAAAGCCACAAGCCTTCACGGTAAGCTTTCGGATGAAAAACGGTCACAGCGCTTTGCCAACTTTGGCAATGGCGATGTCCAGTATCTTTTAGTTGCTGATATTCCGGCTGCAGAACTGGGACTCGACCGCGTAACGCAGGTCATCAACTATGATGTCCCTAACGATCCGGATGAATATCGTTATCGAGCCAGCTTAGTCGGCTCGGGGACTGCATCGCGCATTGTATCCCTGGTTTCAAAACAGGATCGCAGTGATATCAACGAGCTGGAAAATAGCCTTGGCCAAGCCCCCAAAGAATTACCACTTCCAGACAAAGTGAAGCAGAAGCTGGAAGAACGAAAAAAACAGAAGCAAAAGAAGAAAAAGTCACGAGGCGGTAAGCGTGATAACCGATCCAAACGAGGCAACAATGGCCGTGGCAAAAAGAAGAAAAAGGATGATGATCTGCAGCTTCCACGCCCAAGTTACGATAAGCTTAGCGGTGGCAAAAAGGGCGATTCACCCAAAGATCAAAAAGATGGTGTTATCGGCCTGATTAAGAAGCTCTTTTCATAAGCTCAAAATAGTATTACAAATTATTTAAAAGGACGAGTTTACGCTCGTCCTTTTTTTAAGGACTTTAGAAAACTACTCCGGCACTAATTATGAGCTGCTCGGGTAATAAGTAATAATGAGCTAAACATAAAAAAGCCCCGCTTTATAATCAGCGAGGCTTCTTTATCAATCACGATTCGCTAAAAATTATGCAGTCATCTTCTGCTTCTGTTTTTCCGCTTCAGCAAAAACCACATCTTTTATTGCATTAAACCCCTCGAGCGTTTTTTCGATATGCTCTTCAGTATGAGCAGCAGTCGGTATCAGCCGAATTAGTACCGTGCCCTTGGGTACTACCGGATAGGCAACACCACTAACAAAAATTCCGTGCTCTTCACGCATTTTACGCATGATTAACTGACAGAGATCCGTACTTCCTTTTGTTAGAACGGGCGTTACCGGACATTCAGCAGGTAATACATTGTAGCCCATATCCCGGAGTCCTCCACGCAGCATATTCGTGTTTTCCCACAGCTTTTCTCTCCACTGGGGATTATTACGAATCATCTCCAGTCGCTTGCGCGCCGACTTCACTATCGGCATGGGTACCGACTTCGCAAAAATCTGACTCCGTACATTTGCTTTCAAAAACTCTACCACGCGTTCATTGGTAGCTACAAAAGCACCGATCAGAGCAAACGCTTTGGCAAAAGTACCAAAGTAAATATCAATGCCATCGTGGCAACCCAAATGTGTCCCAGTACCGGAACCATCTTCGCCCATGGTTCCTACGCCATGTGCATCATCAACAAGTAAACGGAACGGATACTCTTCTTTAAGGGCAATCATCTCATTGAGAATACCGAGGTCTCCGGTCATCCCAAAGGCGCCTTCCGTTACTACCAGCACTGCTCCATCATCCTTTTTCTTGCGGTGGGCTCGTTCTAATTGAGTCTTAAAACTATCAATATCATTATGCTTAAATACATACTTTTCTGCCATGGCCAACTGCTTTCCATCCACAATACAGGCATGGCTCAGCTCATCATAAATAAGAACATCGTTGCGATCTACCAGTGCGTGAATAACACTCATAATGCCCTGATATCCATAATTAAGCAGAAAGGCATCATCTTTATGAACAAAATCGGCCAGCTCTTCTTCCAGCTTTTCGTGCTCCGTTGAGTTACCTGTCATCAGGCGGGCCCCCATCGGACTGCTTAAACTGTAATCCTGGGCTATTTCTGCGTCATATTCTTTGATCTCTTCATTGCTTCCAATACCTAAATAATCATTAATGCTCCAGACGATAACATCCTCATCATTAAATTTCATTACGGGCCCCAGCGGACCTTCAAGTTTGGGGTAGGTATAATACCCGTATCCATCTGAAGTAAATTCCCCTAACGGGCTTGGTCTGGACTCAAGCTTATCAAATAAATCCATAAACTAATCTATACTAATTGTTTGGTTATATGTAGATGATCTTTTGGCAAACCTCTAAAAAAAGTAGCTGTAAAAACATTTAAAAAAGGTAATGAAAATAACCCGTATGTCAAAAAGAACCCCCCTCTAAATCAACACTCCTAAGATATTGATACTAATGCATTTAGCCATTAGAATAGCTGATTCTTGTTAAATTTGTACTATCTGATTATACCATTTTAATTGTTCTACTTTACCAACTTGCTACCCTTTTCTAAAACCACCTTTTTGAGTAGTTGTATATCCTCTTTATCAGTACGTGGATTTATAAAACAGGCCCGAAGTGCTGTTTTTCCTTTGATTTTGGTACCTGTTAGAAAAACTCTTCCATCAGACTCAATTTCCTGTATAATTTGATCATTTAACTTATTTAACGCCGACTCTTCCATTTCGCCGGAGTTATAACGAAAACAAACTATTGATAAAGGAACCGGAGCCATTAGTTCCAAGTTTTCATCTGAGTCTACGAGTTCCGACAAATAGGTTGCCTTATCGATATCGGAAGCTATTTCTTCGCGCAAACGAGTTGCGCCAAATGCCTTTATTGTCATCCAAACTTTTAACGCCTTGAATTCTTTAGTAAGGGGAAGATTGTATTCCATTAAGTCGGTTCGGGCACCATTTTGCTCATCAGATTTCAGATAGTCAGGAATGGTGCTGAACGTCTTTCGCAGATGGTCAGGATTTTTGACTAAAGCACCGCCCGCTTCGAAAGGTACATATAACCACTTGTGGGGATTAACCACCACTGAATCTGCTTTTTCAATCCCTTTAAACAAATCACTTATCCCTTCGACTTTAGCAGCGGGGCCTCCATAAGCCGCATCAACGTGGTACCACAAGTCATAGCGCTGACAAATATCAGCAACGGCTTTCAAATTGTCTACGGCCCCTGTATTGGTTGTACCCGCCACGCTAATGGCACAAATAGGATGAAATCCCGCATTTTTATCGGTGCGAATTTGCTCTTCCAGCTGATCGATATCAATACGAAATTCATTATCAACTGGAATCTTGCGCAGATACTTCTTACCCAATCCCAGCATATCCATCGCTTTGTCAAAGCTGGAGTGTCCTTCCTCTGATACATATATGGTCATGGGCCGGGAGCCATAGACCCCCTCATCCGAAATATCAACCGGTGCTTTAATTTTACGCGCTACAGCAAGACAATTAAAATTCGCCACTGACCCGCCACTGAGCAACACCCCTGCACTACTCGTTGGATAGCCGATAAACTCAGCTATCCAGCGCATCACCAATCGTTCCAGTTCGGTACTTGCGGGCGACGAATGCCACTTTAAATTATTTTGATTAATGGACGCTTTGATCATCTCTGCCAACACAGCTACCTGATTTCCACCGCCCGTGATGTATCCGAAATAACGCGGCCCGGCACTGTTGGTGATGGTACTTAATATTTTCTCACCGATTTCATCCAGCAAGGAACCCATATTTTGTGACTTTCCCGGCAAAGGTTCTTCCAGAAGTTCCTGCACTTCTGCAGGACTTTTACCGGCAAAAACTTTTGAATCGGTTTGTTCTTGGTAATGTGATGCAATCAGTTTACCCGCTTCATCTATCCAACGTTTAAACTGCTTTGGGGATACATCAAGACTCATTATCTGTAATTTTGTGTTGATTCATTTGATTTGAAATAGCTGAATATAGTTCTCTTCTTCAGAAACTCCACAGCTGAAGTACCAATCACCCAAAAGTATTAAAATCCCTCAAAAAAATATTCCCCCAGTCCCAGAGTAAAAATCAGCCATCCATATAAAACATGTTCCACGGTAACCCAAAACAGGGATTGTGTGCGTTTATACGTCATACCAAATAATATACCTCCGCCAAAACTGAGCACTATTGCCACCCAGTTTCCATATACAATGTGTAAAAAAGAAAAAGCCAATGCACTTAATAGAATGTCACTGTTTTTGAAGTAGAAAAGGCCTTTGTACTGGTGAAAGAAGAACGTGCGATATATAAACTCCTGCGGCAATGCCGAAAAAAACGGGTATAACACCATCACGAGCATCCAAATCCAAGGCCGTTCAATGGGGAAAGCAAATAAGTATTCGGGATGCAAGAACCACGTTAACCCAAACAATCCCGGGGCAATTAACAAAAATCGAAATATTATTGTTTTACTGATCTGAGTATCATCAGATCTTCGAAACAGTCCTCTTCCAAAAGTGGGATCATGCCAAAGCATATAACCACAGTATACGGCAACCAACACAAGCAATACCAACTTCGGCAAGGGATTTATTTCCAGATACTCCACCAACGGCAGTCCTATAAAAAGCCCTATCCCTTCCAACATTAGGAGTCCTGAAACCAATGAGGTAGTATTCTCTTTTTTATCACTTGTTTCGGTCATCATAAGCGAACGTATTTATGCCCTGACATGTTTTTGTTAATTGTTTCGCATGGATTAAAACCTCACTTTTTGTCATAAAATTTGTACCTTAACCCGTTTATAAAAACGCAAAAATAACTGAATGTCTCAGACCGAATCGATCTCCGATAAAGACCAATCACAAACCGACGAAGATCGCCCTATTATTGTCAAAGGGGCTCGTGTTCATAACCTCAAAGATATTGATGTAGAAATTCCCCGAAACAAGATGACGGTCGTTACCGGCGTCAGCGGTTCGGGAAAGTCGAGCCTGGCTTTTGATACTATATATGCCGAGGGACAGCGCCGCTATGTGGAGAGCCTCTCCAGTTATGCACGACAATTTCTGGAACGCATGGATAAACCTGATGTGGACTTCATGCAGGGTATTTCACCGGCTATGGCTATTCAGCAAAAGACCACGTCCTCAAACCCGCGTTCTACAGTAGGCACCACCACTGAAATATATGACTATATGCGGCTTCTGTATGCGCGTATTGGCCATACGATCTCTCCAAAATCAGGCAAAGAAGTTAAAAAAGACAGTACCAAGACAGCTATTGAAGAACTGCACAATCAGTTTGATGAAGATACGAAATTTTATGTGCTGTTTTCTATTCCCGAACATGAAAAAAAGGGACTGGAAGACGAACTGCGGGTGTTAAAAGAAAAAGGTTATCCGCGACTGCTCCATATTGACGACGAACAAATTTTAGACCTAACAACCGATGATTTGGATCCCGATGACATCAACCCCAATGATTATCGTGTACTGGTTGATCGTCTAATTTTAAAAGATGACGAAGATACCCGAACACGCATTGCGGGATCCCTGGAAACGGCTTTTCAGGAGGGTGGCGGTCGCTGTTCAGTAAAAATTCGAGATGGAAAAGAACTTAATTTCAGTGAGCGTTTTGAACGCGATGGCATGGAGTTCACTGAGCCCAAGCCACAGATGTTTTCGTTTAACAATCCCTTTGGAGCCTGCGATAAATGTGAAGGGTTTGGCAAGGTTTCGGGTATCGATGAAGACTTAGTAATTCCCGATCCCCAAGAAACTATTCGTAATGGAGCTATTGCTCCTTACAGCGGCGAAAAATTTAGTCGTCATCTGCGTGATCTCATCAAAGTTTCGGCACGTTACAGCTTACCGATTGACACCCCCTACCAAGAACTCGATGAGGAAGTTAAAGAGATTATTTGGGAAGGCAAGGATGAATATATCGGTATCCGTCCATTTTTTGAGGAAGTTAAAAGTCAATCCTACAAAGTACATATGCGGGTGTTTTATTCGCGATACCGTGGATACAGCCGCTGCCCCGACTGTAAAGGCTACCGGGTGCGAAAAGATGCTCTATATGTGAAAGTAAACGACAAGCACATTGGTCAAGTAGCTGAAATGACCATCGGCCACGCCCGGGATTTTTTTGAAACCCTGGAACTTACGGAATTTGAAAAAGAAGTGGCCGAGCAGGTACTCTATGAGATCCGCAAACGGCTCAAATATCTTGACGAAGTTGGCCTCAGTTATCTCACTTTAAATCGATTAGCCAAAACACTAAGTGGCGGGGAGGCTCAGCGCATCAGCCTTGCAAATTCCCTGGGTAGCTCACTGATCGGCAGCTTATATGTACTGGATGAACCCACTATTGGATTACATCCCAGAGACAACGATCGGTTGATCAACATTCTAAAATCGCTGCGTGATATCGGGAATACTGTACTGGTTGTAGAGCATGATCCTGAGATGATTAAAGCGGCTGATAATATCATTGATATAGGTCCCTTTGCCGGCGTACACGGTGGCGAAGTCGTTTTCAGNGGGTCATATGATAATCTNCTGGAGGCCAATACTCTGACCGGGAAATATATTAGCGAACGCAAAGAAATTCCGGTCCCTGAAAAACGTCGCAAAGGCAGTGGCAAAACGATCACTCTTAAGGGAGCAATGGAACATAATCTGAAAAGCCTCGACGTAGAATTTCCGCTAGAAAAACTGATTTGTGTCACTGGCGTTAGCGGATCAGGGAAATCCACCTTGGTTCACGACACGCTGTATGCGGCAATTCAAAACCAGATGGGTACCTACAATGATGAAATTGGGCAACATCGGAAAGTTACCGGCACCAATTATATCGATTCGATAGAAATGGTTGACCAGTCACCCATTGGGCGATCATCGCGGTCTAATCCTGCTACCTATACCAAAGCCTTTGATGGCATCCGCGACCTTTTTGCCAATACGCGGCAATCCAAGATTATGGGCTACGAGCCAGGACATTTTTCCTTTAACGTCCCCGGCGGACGGTGTGAAGCCTGTCAGGGCGAAGGCATCCAGACGATAGAAATGCAGTTTATGGCTGATATCGAGCTGACCTGCGAAGAGTGTGGCGGCAAGCGGTATCGCAAAGATGTGCTACAGGTAAAATATCGCGGCAAAAATATTCACGACGTGCTTAATATGTCTGTATCTGAAGCTATAGAGTTTTTTGTGGATGAGGAACGCATCACCAATAAACTGCAAACACTCGAAGATGTGGGACTCGGATATCTCAAACTCGGACAAAGTGCGCCAACGCTTTCCGGCGGTGAAGCACAGCGCGTGAAGCTGGCTAAGTTTCTCAGCAAGTCGGCTGGCGATAGCACACTCTATTTCTTTGATGAACCTACGACCGGGCTTCATTTTGAAGATATAGCCAAGCTGCTCGATTCCTTCAATGAGCTTGTAAATAATGGCCACACCGTCATTATTATCGAGCACAATTTAGACGTCATTAAATGTGCCGACCATATCATTGATATCGGTCCGGAAGGCGGTTTTGCAGGCGGACAAATAGTAGCTACCGGAACACCCGAAGAAATCACTGAAGTTGAGGAAAGCTACACCGGGCAGTATTTGAAAGATGTACTATAGTTCCATAATTGTTCTGGGCTTCCAAATAAAAAAGCTGTGCCTCAAAATAAAGCACAGCTTTTCAAATTAATTACCCTTAGAACAGTAAT
>P_1C_Sed_2_UnCtyDRAFT_1000346_pt1 | contig 14322 bp, 7 predicted proteins | sample Pon1CUnioCityCA_4_FD_10229 | JGI IMG/M metagenome (IMG submission 10229) | reverse complement strand
AGAGCCTGGCGCCATATCATCGGCATGCGGACCTCGCCCGCCGCAGAAGAAGAAATCCGGATTGTATCGGCTCAAATCGCTGAAATCTGCAAACGGGAATATCCAAATATTTTTCAGGACATGGAGCCAGAACCGGAAACCGGGACCTGGCGATTCATCCACCCAAAGGTGTAGCCATGGCTTCCTGGGGACTTTTGCCTTTCTCCTCAGCGCAAGTGGTAAACGGCATCAAACAGCTTTTCTGCGAGAATATCGATCATGCAGTTTGAAACACAGCTAACCGTCAGATATGCGGAAACCGGAATTCAGGCCCGGCTCAAGCCCGGTATGATACTCAACTATTTTCAGGACATGGCCACCGAGCATTGCAAGCAGATGGGGGTTACCGGAATCGACCTGCTGCCGAAAAACCTGGCCTGGGTGGTTTATCGCTATCATCTCAACATCTATCAATACCCGGTTTGGAGGCAGACCCTGCAGCTCAAAACCTGGCGGCACCCGGCAAACAACCTTTATGAGCTCCGACGATTCGATGTCTTTGATAATGCCGGCAAGCTTTTGATTACCGCCAAAAGCGCCTGGATCCTGACGCGGCTGGACACCCGCAAACCCGTCCGGCTGAAGCCCCATCTGCCGGAACGGATGATGACCGACCTGCCTTATCCCATAGAAAATGATTTTGAACCCGTGCCGGAACAGACCGAAACGAATGATTCCCGCTCATTTGTGGTTCGAATGCATGATCTGGATTACAACCGGCATGTCAATAACACCGTGTATGCCATCTGGGCAATGGAGAGTGCCCCCAGGGAAACTGCCGCTTGCTGCCTGCCTTGTGAAATCGCCATTCAATACCAGGGAGAGGCGGTCTTCGGCGACCGCATTACAACATTGACGCAGACCCTGGGCGGGAATCCGGAAAAAGCATTTATTCACACCCTGTACAACGATGTGTCGACCGCCAGCCCCATCACCCGCGTGGTGACCCGCTGGCGGCCGGCGGACGCCTTCTCCGGGGCTGATTAAAACCGTTCGATCAATTTGTCGATAATATAGGTGCTCTCCCGCATGGCCTGCTCGCTGAAGGAGCCGAACCAATCGGCAATTTTTGAAAATTCCGCCATAAACGCTTCCTTGTTGTTTTCCTCCAGCATATCCAGGTTGTCCTGCAGGGACCGGACATACTGGCGAAGCACATCCCGGCGCTGCCTGGAGGCAAAGATGATTTCGCAGTAAAGTGATGGATCCTGGGCGAACAAGCGTCCCACCATGCCCAGTTCCAGGCGGTAAATGGGACTGGTAAAATCCAGGGTGCGCTCAAGATCGATCTGCTTGCGGTACAGGAAGCGGCCAAAGGAAAAGGAGGCAAAATGGCGCAGGGCCTGAACCAGATCCATAATCTGATCATGCTCATTGGCATCAGCCGTCACGACAACACTTCCCCAGGCTGCAAGCTGATCCAGCAGCCACTGGTACTGCGCGTCCTGCCTGCCGGGGGTGGCCACCACAATCTGTTTGTCAAGCGATGAGGTGTTGGGCCCGAACATGGGATGCAGCCCCACTACCGGCCCTTCATAAGCATCCATCATGGCGGCTAAGGGGGAGCTCTTAATGCTGGTGATATCGGCCAATATGGCATTTCGGGGCAAACAGGGCGCAATCCGGCTGATAATCGCGTTTGTCTGATCAATGGGCACACTGATCAAGGCTGCATGAATACCTTCGCAAAGCTGCCCGGCATTCGGCCAGTCCTCCTTGTCCAGGATGCGGACCTGGTACCCGGCTTCTATAAATCGACGCTCAAAAAACCGGCCCATCGCCCCTCTGCCGCCGACGATCAGGATGACGCCACCGGGGAAAACCGCTTTCTGCGCCATTCGCCGGGTCTGCTCCACCCGGGACTGACGGAGAATCACCCGGTAGAGCTCTTCGATAAAATCCGGGGAAAGCCCTGCGGCAGCACCCTGGGTGCGCCGGCTGGATATCAGGTCTTCCTCCCTGGCCGGGTGATAAACCGGCAGGTGCCGGGATTTTTTGATTTCCGTGACCTGCTTGACCACTGCCTGCCGCTCTGCCAAAAGGGAGACGATCTGTTTATCGATATGATCGATCGCCTGCCGCAAATCTTCCAAATCATGCGTTTCTCCGCCCGGATCCGTCACCTGCTTTTTCTCCTTTGCTGGTTTTCACCGTTTCTTTATACCGCCGCTGCTTCATCTGGCCGGCACCTTGTCCCTGGGGACCAATTCCTAAAGCTTCTTTATCAGCTGATTGGCCGCCGTCAACATCGGATCCCAAACCGGGGAAAAAGGCGGGGCATAAGCCAGGTCCGTCTGAGCGAAATCAGATACGGTCATAGCGCTGTGAAGGGCTACCGTCGGGGCTTTGATACGATGTGCCACCCCTTCCTCGCCCACCATCTGAGCGCCAAGCAGGCGCCCTGACTGCTTGTCGCCAACCATATGCACCCAAATGGAGGTGGAGCCGGGATGCGCATGTGCCCGGGAGCGGCTTTCGATGGTCACGGAAACCGGATCAAACCCCGCGGCTTCGGCCTCCCCTTCGCTTAAGCCGGTTCTGGCCACCTCAAGCTCGAAAACTTTAAACACGGCTGATCCGGCAACCCCCTGCAGATGGACGTCTTTGCCGCACACGTTATCCGCCGCCGCCCATCCCGCCCGGTTGGCCCTTAATGCCAGGGGAATCCAGACTTTTCCGCCGGTTACCACATGATAGGCGTCTGCACAGTCGCCTGCAGAAAAAATTCCCGACGCCGAGGTCTCCACCCGACGGTCAACTGCAATAGAGTCCCCGGGGCCCAGCTCAAGGCCTGCTGAACGGGCAATACCGCTGTTCGGCCGGACACCAAGGCCCATGAGCACCATATCCGCAGTCAATGTCCGGCTGCCGCAAGTCACCGCCAGCCCGTCCTCCGTATTTTCAATTTTTTCCACGCGGCACCCTGTCTCCAGGGCCACATCATGGGCCGCGAGCTTCTCACGGACGACTTGCGCAATTTGCTCGTCATAATTACGCATGAAACCCCGTGTGACCCCGGTTACGGAAAGTCCCCGTGCTTTCAGGGATTCCGCCATCTCAAGGCCGATATAGCCCATGCCGACAAGTATGGCCGAATGGACGGGGTTGGCTTTCATAAAGGCCTTGATATTTCTGCCGTCCGAGAGCTGCTTGAGCGGCAGCACCCCGGGCAGGGACACACCTTCGATATCCGGCATGACCGGAGAGGCGCCGGTGGCTATCAAAAGCCGGTCAAAATGGAACTGCCGCTCCTTTCCCCGGTGATCCTTCGCGTAAACAGTACCCGCAGGATCAAGCGCCTCGGCCCGGCACCCGGTCAGCAGGTTGATATCCTGCTTTTTGCGAAACACCTCGGCCTGCCGAACCACCAGGTCATTGATATCGCGGTCTTTGTCTGCAATGTTGTACGGCATGCCGCAGGCACTGTAGGAGACATCCATGGTTTGCTCCAGAACCGTGACATTCATATCCGGCTGATTGCGTTTTGCCCGGCTGGCTGCACTCATTCCCGCAGCATCGCCGCCGATAACCAGAAAATCCATTTGCCCCCTCCTTCTCATATATCCCTTGACCATTTATTCAACAGGGTTATTATTTGAACAGATAGAATTTGTCAGCCAGATTAATATGAAAGACCATACAAGTAAATAGTGCCCGAACGAAAACCAGGATTTTTTCTCACTAAGCTTTGCATTAATATGATGTCTATCATATTAATGCAAAGCTTAGTGAGACTGGCCAACTTTTCACCATCATCCGCACGCACCCGTGTTGCCGGATAATAAATGCATCAGATAGCATCGCAAGGAACTTTTCCGTCCATGACAGACATGCGCATTGAACAGCAACCGCCGCCCGGTCGCCACGTATTAAGCACCCGGGGCGACACGATTACCTTTTCGTTGACCCTGCCCGAAAAATTCGCCGGCCAGGCTTGGGTGCGAACCAATATCGGCCAGGGGAAAACCATTCGCCGGGAGATTCTTCGCGCAGTCACCCACGAGGAACCCCTGCTCGGGCGCGACTGGTACGACATCCCGATGCAGGCAGTTGATGACCGACAATTCCATCTGAAGCTGGGGCTTTCAGAGGTGGGCCATTTTGAAGCCAAGTGCTACTTTCTGCCCGCCGGCAAATTCACACCGGCCTGGCCGCCGGGCCCTAATGTCGCCATTAACGTGGCGCCCACGGATACCTGCTGTGCCAATATTATTTACAACGCATTCGTCCGGCAGTTCGGCCCCAACAAAGACGGATCGTTTTCCATACCCCAACAGAAAAGTGAGGCAATCAAACAGTTGGACCAGGCCGGCTACACGGTCATCCCCCCATCCGGCACGTTCCGGGATCTCATTGCCGAGCTGGATTTTATCATCAGCTACCTGGGATGCCGGTTTATCCATCTGCTGCCCGTCCATCCCACACCCACCACCTACGGCCGGATGGGGCGTTTCGGCAGCCCCTATGCCGCACTTGACTTTACCGGCATCGACCCGGCGCTTGCGCAATTTGACCCTAAAGCAACGCCGCTGGAACAGTTTATCGAACTGGTGGATGCCATTCATGCCCGCTCGGCCCGGCTAATCCTCGATATTGCGCCCAATCACACCGGATGGGCGGCTGAACTGCATGAAACCCATCCTGAATGGCTGGTGCGGGATGCCTCGGGACACATCGAGGCCCCCGGTGCCTGGGGCGTCACCTGGGCGGATCTTGCCCGCCTGGATTACCGGTACAAGGATTTATGGCAGTACATGGGGCAAGTCTTTCTCGCCTGGTGCCGCCGCGGGGTTGATGGATTCCGCTGTGATGCCGGCTACATGATTCCCCTCTGGGCCTGGCTCTATATTGTCTCAACCGTGCGCGAGGAGTTCCCGGAAACCATTTTCTTTTTAGAAGGACTGGGGGGGAAGCTCTCCGTTACCCGGCAGATCTTAAACACGGCCGGTTTTGACTGGGCCTACTCCGAGCTGTTTCAAAACTATGACCGCGGCCAGATCGATCACTACCTCCCGGAACCCCTGCAAATTTCCCGGGAAGACGGCCTCATGGTAAATTTTGCGGAAACCCACGACAATAATCGCCTGGCAGCAAGCTCAACCCGGTTTGCCGCCATGCGGACCGCCCTGTGCGCTCTGTGCGCCCCTCAAGGAGGATTCGGCTTCGCCAACGGGGTGGAATGGTTTGCCGATGAAAAAATCAATGTGCACGAGGCCAGATCCCTTAACTGGGGCAGCCGCCACAACCAGGTGGAGTGGCTCCGGCGGATCCATCACCTGCTGAAGTGCCACCCGGCCTTTTTTGATAACACCGACATCCGAATGATCCAGGCCGGCGAAGGGCAGGCCCTGGTCTTTTTACGCCACCATCGCCCCTCCGGCAAACGCCTGCTGATTGTAGTCAACCTGGACTGCGAAAACCCACAGTCCATTTTTTGGAATCCTGACGAAGCGGGTATCCGGGAAACCGAATATACCGATCTGCTCCAGAATCAGCCAGTCCGGGTGGATTCGACGGATACCGGGCTTTATTCGCTGTCCCTGTCGCCGGCGCAGGTCTATTGCCTCTCGGCCGAGAGTGAAACCTACCCGATGGCGCACAACCCTGAAATGCCGGAACGCATTGCCTGGCAGCGCCTGCGTGCGGCAGCCCTCGATGTATTCCATGCCCACAATGGCATGGACCACCTGGGTGACTTCGACCCGGATGCCGCGGCCGCCGATCTGGCCGCCGACCCCCTCAGTTTCTGCCAGCGAATGAACCCGCTGGGCGATGAACCGCGTGTTGCCTGCTGGCAATGGCCCGCAGACAGCCGCCGCGAGGTGATGATTGCGCCCGGCCATATACTGATGATAACCGCCCCCCGCCCTTTCCGGGCCCGGATTGTCGAACCGGGTGCCAACCAGGAAAAAACCTGCCTGGTTGCAGACAGCCTCCAGCAGAGGGATGGCTCCTTTTTTGCCCTTCTCACCCCCCTTCCAGCAGGCAATGCCCATATCCGGCGGCAGTTGAAGCTCTCCATATATGACGGGGACTTTTGCACGCACGCGGATACCCCGGTTCTCTATACCGGTTTGCCTGAACGCCAGGAGGCATACCAGGCATTCGGCCGCCATGCGCTCAAGCAATCAACCATTAAATTTCTGGGTACCAACGGCCGCGGCGCCATGATGCGCGTCCACGCGGCATGGTCCCAAATCGACAGCAAATATGACGGTTTGCTGGCGGCCAACCTGAATCCCGATTTTCCGGATGACCGGCAAATGATGCTGATCCGCTGCCGCGCATGGCTGGTATTCCAGGGCTTTTCCCAGGATCTCTCCATTGACTGCCAGCAGCAGTTCCGGATCGATGCCGAAAACACTTGTGCCTGGCATTTCACGGTTCCCTGCGGCCAGGGTCAGCACGTGGACCTTATTTTCAGCGCGCAAATGACCCCCGGTTCAAACCAGGTGTTTATATCGGCCAAACGGCAGACAGCGGATACGGCACCCGATCGTCTGCCGGATGAGCGGCCCATAAAGCTGATCATGCGGCCGGATATTGACGACCGGCAATTCCATGAGAATACCAAGGCCTACCTGGGCCCGGAACACCAGTGGCCGGAAAAATGCATCATACGGGAGAGCGGTTTTGCCTTCACACCGCACAACGAGCGCCGGCTTGAGATGGACACCTCCTCCGGCCGGTTTATCAGCGAACCGGAGTGGCAATACATGGTGGCGCTGCCGGTGGAGGCCGAGCGCGGCATGGACCCGCACACCGATTTATTCAGCCCGGGCTATTTTTCCATCTATTTAAACGGCGGGGAGACGGTGCACTTAACCGCCGCCGCGAACCCGGAAACGAAAACCCGCCAGGCGGCAAATCCGAACGGGCCGGGGCGAGACGAACGCCCGGCCGAGATCCCATTGGAAACCGCTTTAAAGGAAGCGCTCAAGTCCTATATCGTCCGCCGCGAACGTCTTCACACCGTCATTGCCGGCTACCCCTGGTTTCTGGACTGGGGGCGCGACACCCTCATCGTCATCCGGGGGCTTATTGCAGCCGGTTATTTAAGCGAGGCGGAAACCATTTTAATGCAGTTTGCGGCTTTTGAAGAACAAGGCACCCTGCCGAACATGATCCGCGGCATGGACGCCGCCAACCGCGACACCTCGGATGCGCCCCTCTGGTTTTTCTCGGCCTGCGCCGATCTCCTGAAGGCCCGGGGCAATAACGACTTTCTTGAAAAAGCCTGTGGCAAGCGCTCCATTTTCCAGATATTGAAATCCATTGCCCACGGCTATATTAACGGAACTCCCAACGGCATCCAGATGGACCCCCGCTCCGGCCTGGTCTATTCCCCTGCCCATTTCACCTGGATGGACACCAATCATCCGGCGGGCAGCCCCCGGCAGGGCTATCCCATTGAAATTCAGGCCTTATGGTATCGTGCGCTGGCCCTGCTGGAAGGCCTTGACAATCCCTCAACAGACTGGGAGGGGCTTTCCCAAAAAGTACGCAATGCCTTTGACACCCTGTTTGTGCTGCCACGGGAAGGCTTTTTTCCGGATTGCCTTCATGCAGACGCCGGTCAGCCCGCAGCCGAGGCCCGGCCGGACGATGCCCTGCGGCCGAACCAATTATTTGCAGTGACCCTGGGTGCAGTTACCGACCTGGAAAAATGCAAATCCATGCTGGCCGCCTGCGAACAACTTCTGGTGCCAGGCGCCATCCGAAGTCTTGCGGACCGGCCGGTTCAATATCCCCTGCCGGTATGGCATCAGGGCAGGCTATTAAATGATCCCGGCCACCCCTACCAGGGTGTTTATACCGGAGATGAAGATACCCGCCGAAAACCGGCCTACCATAATGGCACGGCCTGGACGTGGGTTTTTCCATCCTTCTGTGAAGCCTGGGCCATGGCCTATGAAGGCAGCGGTGAAAAATCCGCCCTGGCCTGGCTGTCCAGTTCCAGCCGGCTCCTAAATTCCGGGTGCGCCGGACAGATTCCGGAAATATGCGACGGGAATTTTCCCCATATCCAGCGAGGTTGTGATGCCCAGGCCTGGGGCGTCAGTGAACTTCTCCGGGTATGGCTAAAGCTAAACCATACTGAAAAGAGGGGAGCGCATCATGAGTCTTAAAAAACAATATTTAAAATCCCGTCCGGTCTGCAAAGTGACCTTCCGGCTGGATAAAGAAGCCGCCCAAAAAGCGGATTCCGTTCATCTTGCCGGGGATTTCAATAATTGGGGCACCCAAAAAACGCCCATGAAACAATTGAAAAACGGTGCGTTTACCGTTACCCTAGAGCTGCCCGTTAACCGGCAATACCAGTTCCGGTATTTAATCAACCAGAAGCGCTGGGAAAACGACTGGGAAGCGGACAAATACGTACCCAGCGGTATTTCAAACACGGAAAATTCAGTTGTTGCCGTCTAACTCCAAAACAAGCTACTGGTGAGTCCTATGACACATATCCAAACATTTCAGATTTACCCGAAGGTGCCGGAAGCCACCCGCTTTGTTGACAAACTGGTCAGAAACCTGTGGTGGTCCTGGAACCTTGAGGCCATTGAGCTTTTCCGGCGCATTGACCCCAAACTATGGAACCGGGCGGGCCGCAACCCGATTCTCTTTTTCTCCATGCTCTCACAGAACCAGTTGGAGGCCCCCGCCCGGGACAACAGTTTTCTCGCCCACATGGAGCGGGTGAAGGCCGCTTACGAAAAACAGGTGGAACATCGCGTCGAGAAGGACGAGAATGTGGGTCCCATTGCCTATTTTTCAATGGAGTACGGCATCCATGAGAGTTTGCCCTTGTATGCGGGCGGACTGGGAATGCTGGCCGGTGACCACCTGAAGGCGGCCTCGGATCGCGGGGAACCCATGATAGGCCTGGGGCTGCTCTATCGCATGGGCTACTTCCATCAATACCTGGACGAGACCGGATGGCAGCAGGAAGAATACCCGGAAACCGACCTCTACCAACTTCCCATTCAAAGGGCCCGGGATAAAAACAACAAGGAAATCAAGCTCACGGTGCGCGGGCCGGACGGGGATATCCATATCCAGGTGCTGCGGGTCATGGTCGGCCGCATCCCCCTTTACCTGCTGGATACCAATGTTCAGGAAAACTCGCCGGAGCATCGAAACATCACGGCCAAGCTCTATACCGCGGACTCCAAAAACCGACTGGCCCAGGAAGTGGTTTTAGGCCTGGGCGGCATGAAGGCCCTGGAAGCCATGGGCATCCAGCCGGCAACCTGCCATTTAAACGAAGGCCATTGCTCTTTTGCCGTTATCGAACGCCTGAGCCAGATCATGCGGCAGCACAAGATCGACCTGGAGACCGCCAAGGAAATCGTTCCGCGAACCACGGTGTTCACCACCCACACCCCGGTGGCGGCCGGCCATGATGAATTTCCCCTGGATATGGTAAAGCCCTATTTAAAACCCTATGAACCCGTACTCGGGGTCTCCGCGGATGAAATGGTCGCCTGGGGCCAGATCAGCCACAAGGATGATCAGCCGCCCTTTTCCATGTTCGGGCTGGGTTTGCGCATGGCGCAATACTGCAACGGGGTCAGTGAACTCCACGGGCAGACCGCGCGAAAGATGTGGAGCAGCATCTGGCCGGGGCTTCCGGAAAACGAGGTCCCGATCCAGCATGTGACCAACGGGGTGCATATTCCGTCATGGATCTCGGTTGAAAATGCCATGCTGTTTGAGCGCTACCTGGGACCTGAATGGTACCTGCATACCTGGCACCAGCCGGAAGTCATTGACCGGATCGATGAAATTTACAGCGAGGAACTCTGGCGGGCCCATGAACTGAGCCGGGCGCGGCTGATTCGAACCTGCCGCAACCTGATGTCCCAGCAGTACGGCCGAAGGAATGCGCCAAAATCCCTGATGGAGGATGCAGCCTCAGTGCTGGATCATGATGCCCTCAGCATCGGATTTGCCAGGCGGTTTGCCACATACAAGCGCGCCTATCTCCTGCTTCGCGATCCGGACCGCCTGGAAGCCCTGCTGGCCTCGCGGCAGCAGCCGGTACAGATCATCTTCGCCGGCAAGGCTCACCCCAGGGATAACGAAGGCAAGGGGGTGATCCAGAAACTTATCGAATTTGCCCATCGGCGCAAAATCCGCCACCGGTTTATTTTTCTTGAGGACTATGACCCCTACATTGCCCGGCACCTGATCCAGGGCTGCGATATATGGCTCAACACCCCCCGCCGGCCGTATGAAGCCTGCGGCACCTCGGGGATCAAGGCTGCCGTCAACGGGGTTTTAAATGTGAGCGTGCTGGACGGCTGGTGGTGTGAGGGCTACGGCCCGGAACGGGGCTGGCGGATCGGCAACGGCCAGGAATTCGAGGACTGGGAGTACCAGGATGCGGTCGAAAGCCAGGCGCTCTACAATGTGCTGGAAAATGAAGTGATCCCCAAATTCTACGATCGAAAAGACGGCGATGTCCCCATGACCTGGATTCAGATGATGAAAGAATCCATGAAAATGGGCTTGCAGCAGTTCTGCGCCCATGGAATGGTCGGAAAATATCTTGACACCGGTTACCGCCCGGCCTCGCGCCAGTACCACGAACTGCTCGCAGATGGCGCCGCTGCCGCCAAAAGTTTGATGCAGAAACGCAACCGTTTGAAAAAACACTGGGCAAAAATTTCCATCGCCCGTCCCGCCAGGGACAAGGACGGACCGTTTCGGGTGGGCGATGAATTCACGGTAACCACCCGGGTGCATCTCGGCGAACTCAAACCCGAGGAAGTGGATGTGGAGCTCTGTTATGGAAAGATGAAGCGAATCGACGCCCTGGAAACCATTCATCCGCAGAAAATGGAAGTGAAGGAGGCCCCGGGGAATGGCGATTATGTCTATGAAAGCAAGCTGGCCTGCGAGATCTCCGGCCGCTACGGATTAACCGCACGGGTGACGCCAAGGGGGGACAACCTCTTAAAGTACAGTCCGGGCATGGTGACCTGGGTGCAGGAATAGGGGGCAGAAAACCGAAATACCCCGATGCGGCATGTTATCGGCATCGACCGGTCCCGGCGCGCAAGCCGGGGGGACAATTCTAATGATGATAAGCTGAGAATCCAATGACAAACCCCAAAAACCCGCGCATACTGCTGGTTACCCCGGAGACCACCTATCTGCCGGAGGGAATGGGCAACCTGGCCAATGCCATGGCTGCCAAGGCCGGCGGACTGGCGGATGTTTCCGCTTCCCTGATCAGCGCCCTGTTCCACCAGGGCGCCGATGTTCATGTGGCCATGCCCGACTACCGGGCCATGTTTGACAACCAGATGGACCCGGTCCACCGGAAACAACGGCACATCATCCGCACCCAGATGCCCCACGAGCGTGTGCACCTGGCTGAAGACCGGGCATTTTTCTATCTGCACAATGTCTACTCAAGCCACGGCTGGGAGAATATGCGGATTTCACTGGCCTTTCAGCGGGAAGTCATGAACCACATCGTGCCCTCGGTAAAGCCCGACCTGATCCACTGCAACGACTGGATGACGGCCCTGATACCGGCCATGAGCCGCCAGATGGAGATCCCCTGCCTGTTTACCGCCCACAACATCCATACGGTTAAAGCCACCCTCGCCCACATAGAAGACCGCGGCATCGATGCCGCCTACTTCTGGGATCACTTGTATTATGACCAGATGGCCGTTGAGTATGAAACCACCCGCGAGACCATACCGGTGGATTTTCTGACCAGCGGTGTTTTTGCCGCCCATTTTGTCAACACGGTAAGCCCCACATTTCTCCGGGAAATCGTGGAGGGTTATCATAATTTCGTCTTTCCCTCGCTGCGCCGGGAGCTTACCAACAAATGGCATGCCGACTGTGCCGTGGGCATTCTCAATTCCCCGGACCCGGGTTTCAACCCGGCCGATGACAAAGTCCTGATTCGCCAGTACGGACCGGACGATCACACGGTGGGTAAAATCCAGAACAAACGATACCTCCAGAAATCGCTGGGTCTGGCCCAAAACGATAATGCCCCGCTGTTTTTCTGGCCGTCGCGGCTGGACAACAGCCAGAAGGGCTGCCAGCTGATGGCTGAGATCCTTTATCAAACCGTGGACACCTATTGGGATCGCCAGCTGGAAATCGTATTTGTGGCAAACGGGGCCTTCAAGCAGATTTTGCGAGACATTGTCGCATTCCACGGCATCGAGGAGCGCGTAGCGGTCTGCGACTTTGATGAACGGCTCTCCCGGATGGCTTATGCCGGCTCGGATTTCATCCTGATGCCCTCGCTTTTCGAGCCCTGCGGCCTGCCGCAAATGATCGCCCCCATCTATGGCTCCCTCCCGGTGGCCCGTGACAGCGGCGGCATTCATGACACGGTGACGCACTTGAACATGGAGGCCGATACCGGCAACGGGTTTTTATTCGAGCACTACGATTCCGCCGGGCTGTTCTGGGCCATCGGGCAGGCCATGGAATTTTACGCCCGGCCCGTAAGTCTGCGGCAGGCCCACATCACCCGGATCATGCACCATGCGCAAAAAACATTCAATCACGACGTGACCGCCAGCAAATATATCGATCTCTACGAACGCATGCTGGAGCGGCCGCTCATTAACTGAAAAAAGACAGGGAATAGCAGGACATATGCCCCAACCCCATCAGGAAACGATACAAAACAGGCTCCGACGCCGGCTGGCATCCGACCCTTACCTAAAGGATTATCAGGCCGCTGTTGAGCGCCGGCTGCGAAAAATCGTGGAAACCCGACAGCGCCTGACCGCTGAGGCGCAAAGCCTGGCCGACTTCGCCGCCGGCCACGAATTTTTCGGCCTGCATTTCAGTGAAGATCAGTGGATTTTCCGGGAATGGGCGCCCAACGCGACGGCGATCTACCTTGTGGGCGAGGCCACTGACTGGCAGGAGCGCCCGGAATATGCGCTTGAAAACACAGGACAAAACGGCGTATGGGAACTGCGCCTGCCGCCCGATGCCCTGGCGCACAAAGATTTGTATCGCCTGCGGCTGCACTGGCCAGGCGGGTCCGGAGACCGGATTCCGGCCTATGCCCGCCGCGTGGTCCAGGATCCTGAGACCCTTATCTTCAATGCCCAGGTGTGGGCGCCGCAATCCCCTTATCCATGGCGTCACGGTCCCATACGCCGGGACTTCGACGATCTGTTAATCTATGAAGCCCACGTCGGCATGGCCCAGGAAACCGAAGGCATCGGAACCTACACGGAATTCAGGGAAAACGTGCTGCCAAGGATCGTTGCGGCGGGCTATAATACGCTCCAACTCATGGCCATTCAGGAGCACCCCTATTACGGATCTTTTGGCTACCAGGTGGCCAACTTTTTTGCCGCTTCCTCCCGGTTCGGCACCCCGGATGAGTTAAAAGGCCTGGTGGACGCGGCCCACGAGGCCGGGCTCCTGGTTTTAATGGATATTGTTCATTCCCATGCAGTGGCCAATGAAGTCGAGGGCCTCGGCCGGTTTGACGGCACGTCCTACCAGTATTTTCACGAAGGCGCGCGCGGCTGGCACCCGGCATGGTCTTCCCGTTGTTTTGACTACGGAAAATTTCAGGTCCTCCACTTCCTTCTGTCCAACTGCCGGTTCTGGATGGATGAGTACCGGTTTGACGGCTTTCGTTTCGACGGCATCACCAGCATGCTCTACCTGGATCACGGCCTGGAGAAGGCCTTCACCCACTATGGCGACTACTTCACGGACAACACGGATGAACAGGCCCTTGTCTATCTCGCCCTGGCCAGTGAAGTGATGCATTCGGTGAACCCGGATTCGGTGGCCATTGCCGAGGACATCAGCGGCATGCCCGGGCTGGGGCTGCCCATCGAAGACGGGGGCTACGGATTTGACTACCGGTTTGCCATGGGCATTCCGGATTTCTGGATCAAGCTCACCAAGGACACACCGGACGAGCAGTGGCCCATGGGGCAACTATGGCATGAGCTCAACAACCGCCGGCCGGATGAAAAAACCATCAGCTACGCCGAATCCCACGATCAGGCCCTGGTCGGGGATCAGACCCTGATTTTCCGTCTCATTGGATCGGACATGTACCATCACATGCACGTGGATGCCCCCCACCTGCGCGTGGACCGCGGTGTGGCCCTGCACAAAATGATCCGCCTGATCACCCTGGCCACAGCCGGCAGCGGGTACCTCAATTTCATGGGAAACGAATTCGGTCATCCGGAATGGATCGACTTTCCCCGGGAGGGCAATGACTGGAGCTACCGCTACGCCCGCCGGCAATGGCGGCTC
>P_1C_Sed_2_UnCtyDRAFT_1000345_pt1 | contig 14325 bp, 12 predicted proteins | sample Pon1CUnioCityCA_4_FD_10229 | JGI IMG/M metagenome (IMG submission 10229) | reverse complement strand
AAATGCCGGAAAGCGAACAGGTTATACTGGATGCCGACAGTGTGGACCGGGCATTGCGGCGGATCGCCCATGAAATCGTAGAAAAGAACAAAGGAAGCAGTGACGTAGTGCTGGTCGGAATACGCACGGGAGGCGAAGGCATCGCCCGCCGTTTGTCGGCCCTCCTGCACGAGATTGACGGCGGCGAAGTCCCTTGCGGCTACATGGACATCACCATGTACCGCGACGACATCTTCCACGCCAAGACCCATCCCCAAGTCCACAAGACGGAGATAGATTTCCAGACCGACGGCAAGATAGCGGTATTGGTGGATGATGTTATTTTCACGGGCCGCACCATCCGCGCCGCCATGGACGCCATCATGGACTTCGGCAGGCCACGCTGCATCCAGCTTGCCGTACTTATTGACAGGGGTCACCGCGAGCTTCCCATCCGGCCCGATTTCGTTGGAAGAAATATTCCCACCTCCCGCGGCGACCTGGTCAACGTAAATGTGACCGACGACAAAAGTGAAGACAAGGTGGCCCTTAAACAGGGCGAGAAGGCATGACGGCACGACAAGAGGACCAAAGAGGAAGGGAAACATGGCTCTCAAAATAAAAAGCTTGTTGGACATGGACGGTCTCGACCGGGAGGACATCACCACCATCCTGGACACCGCCGAATCTCTTAAAGGCATCAGCAAAAGGCCCATCAAAAAGGTGCCCACCTTGAGGGGACGTACCCAGGTAAACCTCTTTTTCGAGTCGTCAACCCGGACCAAGACCAGTTTCGAGCTTGCCGGGAAAAGACTCTCCGCGGACGTGGTAAATTTTTCGTCCTCCGGATCCAGCCTTTCCAAAGGAGAAAGCCTCCTGGACACCGTAAAAAACATCCAGGCCATGGGACCGGACATCATGGTGATCCGGCACGGCTCTTCAGGAGCGCCCCACATGATCTCCCGCATGGTGCCCACTCCCCTGATCAACGCCGGCGACGGCAGCCATTCCCACCCCACCCAAGCGCTTCTGGACATGTTTTCGGTGCGCGAAAAAATCGGACGTCTGGAGGGGCTGAAGGTGGTCATAGTGGGTGATATAGCCAATTCCCGGGTTGCCCGCTCCAACATCAGAGGGTTTGCCACCATGGGCTCCGAGGTCTGGGTCTGCGGACCGCCCACCCTGATGCCCCCGGCAATCGAAAAACTGGGCGCAAAAAAGTCCTTTGACATGGACGAAGTCATCAAGGACGCGGACATCGTCATGATGCTCCGTGTCCAGTTGGAGCGGGGAAGCGGGACCCGCTTTCCCTCTCTTCGGGAATACTCCATGAGGTACGGCATGAACATGGACAGGCTCAAGTCAACTCCCCCAAACGCCGTCATCATGCATCCCGGCCCGGTAAACCGGGGAGTCGAGTTGTCGCCCGACGTGGCCGACGGTCCCCGTTCGATCATCCTCGACCAGGTCGAAAACGGGGTGGCAGTAAGGATGGCCCTTCTATATCTGCTTTGCGGAGGAGCTAATGAAACTTCTGATTAAAGGCGGAAGAGTGATCGATCCTTCCCAGGGATTGGATGAAGAAAAAGACGTCCTCATCGAAAAAGGAAAGGTGGCCGCCCTTCTGCCGCCCGGCGAAAAGGTCAGCGGCGCCAAGGACCTGGACGCCTGGGGAGGATGGATAGTACCGGGCCTCATCGACATGCATGTCCATCTTCGGGAACCCGGCGAAGAATACAAGGAGACAATCGCCAGCGGCGCTTCCGCTGCGGTTGCCGGAGGCATCACCGCAGTAGCCTGCATGGCCAACACCAAGTCGGCAAACGACAACGCCTCTACCACCGACTACATCCTCGAACAGGCCAAAACCGCGAAAAAAGCCCGCGTCTACCCGGTGGGCGCCCTCTCCGCGAAACTGGAAGGCGAAGGACTGGCCGAGTTGGGCGATCTGGTGGGGCACGGATGCGTGGCCATCAGCGACGACGGAAGGCCGGTACACAACCCTCTCTTAATGCGGCGGGCCATGGAGTATTGCCTGGCCCTGGATGTGCCCATACTTGACCATGCCGAAGTGCTCGAGCTCTCCGCCGGAGGCTGTATGCACGAAGGCGAGGTGTCCACCGAGCTGGGACTCACCGGCATTCCCGAAGCCGCCGAGTCGGCAATGGTGGCCCGCGATATAATCCTTGCCGAGCTTACCGGCGCTCCTCTCCACATCCAGCACGTGTCCACCGCGGGGTCCGTCCGCTTGATACGGGAAGCAAAGTCACGAGGAGTTAAGGTGACCGCGGAGACCTGTCCCCATTACCTGGCGCTGGACCACGAAGCAATAAGGCAGTACGGTCCCGACTTCAAAATGAACCCGCCACTCCGGACAAAGGACGACCAGGACGAGCTTATCCGGGCATTGGCGGACGGGACCATCGACGCCCTTGCCAGCGACCACGCTCCCCACAGCCTGGTGGAAAAAGAAGTCGAGTTCGACCTGGCGGCAAACGGCATCGTAGGCCTCGAGACGATTCTGCCCGTCACCCTGGAGCTCGTCATCAAGGGAAAAATCACTCCATCTAGGTGGGTCGAACTCTTAAGTGTAAACCCTGCCCGCATCCTGGGCCTGAAATCGGGAACTCTTGCCGAAGGCGCAGTCGCGGACGTGACCATTATCGACCCCGAACAGGAATGGACCATCGACAAAAACAAGTTTTACTCCAAGGGGAAAAACACACCGTTCCACGGCCGGGAAGTGAAAGGCCGGGCCACCGCGGTTATCATCGACGGTAAGGTAGTAAAACCCTGAGCGACTTTCCAACAACAAAGTAAAGAATGCAAGGAGGAGTTATGAAGATAAGGAAGGCAGTTATTCCCGCGGCCGGTTTGGGCACCCGTTTTCTGCCTGCGACAAAAGCCGTTGCCAAGGAGATGATCCCCGTAGTCGACAAGCCCCTTATCCAGTACATGGTAGAAGAGGCCGCCCAATCCGGTGTCGAACAGGTCATCCTGGTCACCGCCCGCGGCAAAGAGTCCATGGAAAACCACTTCGACGTGGCCTACGAGTTGGAAGACACTCTCGAGAAGAAGGGGAAAGACAAACTTTTAAAAGAAGTACAAAGGGCCACCGGTCTTGCCGAAATAGTGTCGGTGCGACAGCACCGTCCCCTCGGTCTCGGCCACGCTATCGGCTGCGCACGCGACCTTGTCGGAGACGAGCCCTTTGTGGTGCTGCTTCCCGACGACATGATAGACAACCCCCACTATCCCGGCTGCCGCCAGATGATGGACGTCTATGAAAAGTACGGAGAATCCGTCGTGGCTTTGATCGACGTGCCCGACCACCAGATATCTCTTTACGGCATGATCGAGTACGAAGAGATGGAAGAGCGCGTGGTCCGCGTCAAGGACTGCATTGAAAAACCGGCGCCCGAAGAAGCGCCTTCAAAACTGGGGATCGTGGCCAGGTACCTCTTTACGCCCGACATTTTCGACGCCATAGAAAACACACCGCCCGGCAAAGGCGGAGAAATCCAGATCACCGACGCCATCCGCACGCGGGCCAAAGAAAACAAGGTGCTCGGTCTTGTCTTTGAAGGCCCCCGCTTCGACGCAGGAGACAAGCTCGGATACCTGGAGGCGACCCTCCACTACGGCCTCAAACACCCCGAGCTAGGGGAAAAATTCCGCAAAATGTGCAAAAAAAAGCTGGAAGAATAAAAGGATTCAGGTCAGTACCCGGAAGTCCTTGACCTCGATCTGTACCGACTCCTCGCCTTTCCAGGAGTTCAGCTTGGGAGTATATACCACGTCCAGGCGGTCTCCCGGTCCAGGTGTGCGGTGTCCCATCCGGAAGCCGACCGCTTTGAGATTGACTTCCTTCTCCACCAGTCCCATTAACAGAGTATTGGACTTGCCTTCCCGGGCCCACTTGACCAACACACCCCGCGCACAAAACGAAGGCTCGGGGTTTCCGATGCCGTGGGGCTTGAGTCGGGCCAGGTCTTCTACCAGTTTCTCGTCGCACTTGCTGATGGGCCATTCCGCGTCCACTGATATGTAAGGCTCATATTCCAGGTCCGGCGCCTCGGCAGCCACCGCTTCCGGAAAAAACTCCAGGAAACGAGGGACCATTTTCTCCTTGATGGTAAGGCCCGCGGCAGAAGGATGTCCGCCGAAAACATCCAGCATATCGCTGCATCGCTCCAGGACTTTGTAGATATTGACGCCGGGAATGCTGCGCAAGGAACCGCGTCCCACTCCATCATGTACGCCGATCACCGCGCTGGGCCGGTAATATGTTTCGGTGAGGCGGGAAGCCACAATACCGATGACTCCCACGTGCCATCCTTCTCCGGCGACCGCCAGTCCGGGGGCCAGAGTTCCGCCTTCCATAACACCCAGGGCCTTGTCCGCTTCCTCCAGTATCCGCTCTTCAACGCTCTGGCGCGTCCGGTTCAACTGCTCCAGCTTGTCGGCGATAATGCCGGCCTGCCGCTCGTTGTCGGCAAGTAAAAGACTTAAAGCCAGGTCAGCGGAATCCAGACGGCCCGTGGCATTAAGCCTGGGGGCCAGCCGGAAGCCCACCTGACCCACTCCCACCGGCCCCGCGTTTACCCCCGAGACCCGTTTCAACTGGATTATGCCCGGACGGCGGGAATCCGCAAGCTCGGAAAGTCCGAAATGAACAAGGACCCGGTTCAGGCCGGTAATGGGAACCACGTCGGCAATAGTTCCCAGGGCGACGAGGTCGAGGTATGATTTCAAATTGGGGCCGTTTTTTGTTCTGCCGGTGTTGCGAAGATGCGCCCGCAAGGCTATGCAAAGATAAAACGCCACTCCCACACCGGAGAGGTCTTCGCCATTGTAAGGACATGCCGGTAACTGCGGATTGATAATGGCGCAGGCGTCGGGCAGGGTCTCCGGGACTTGATGGTGGTCCACGATTATAACGTCCATGTTAAGCTGCCGGGACCGCTCCACGGCTTCATGGTCATTGATTCCGCAATCCACACTGATCAGCAAAGACGCGCCCTGCCGGTGAAGTTCCTCAACCCCGGAAGGTTTCATGCCGTAACCTTCCTTCTGGCGATGAGGCAGGTATGACACGGTCTTTCCGCCGAGTTCGCGGAGAAACCGTTCCAAAAGGGCGGTGCCGGTTATACCGTCAACATCATAATCGCCGTGAATGCCGATGGTCTCGCCATTATCGAGGGCCTTGGAAATTCTTGTGACCGCTTCCTCCGCTCCGGAAAGCAGAACGTCGGCGCCCAGGTCGGCAAGGGAAGGCGAGAGGAATTCTTTTGCTTTGGTTACTTCGACGATTCCCCGGTTCTGGAGGACCCAGGCCACGACCTGGGAAACCCCCAACTCGGATGCCAGCTTTTCAACTTCTTTTCTGTCCGGCTTTTTAATCTTCCATTTCATGGCACAAGCGACAGCCTTGTACAGAGGAGGGGCCTCTCATGATATGTCAATCATATTTGCTTTTTGTCCGCCAACAAGGTGCGAAAACCCNACTTTTTCAGGCGATTTCAGGCAACTTTCGCCAAGTCTCTTATGGATATTATATTACCGTTTTATCCGAGCAGGTACGACACGATTTTAAATGTCATCAGGGAGGCCATGCCAACGGTGATGATGCCTTTGGTCAATGAGGCGCCTACTTTGCCCACAAATGCGCCCTTGGCCACTTGAATGGCGTTGTCGAAATCTTTTTCCATGAGATAGCTGACCAGAAAGGCGCCCAGATAGGCGCCGATGAAAGCGCCGATGAAAGCGCCGATCACGGGAGGAATGCCCGCCATCAGAATGGCGCCCGTAATGGCGCCCACTATGGCGCCGGCAATGGCAGACTTGGAAGCTCCGTATCGTTTGGCCCCATATGCGGTTATCAAAAACTCGAAAAGCTCGGCAACCCCGGACATGACAAGAAGCGCGGCCAAGGTCCACCAACCGATGCCGCTTTCAAAGGAAGTAATAAGCGCGTAAACGACTGCTTCGGCAAACACTATCCAGTTGCCCGGCAGGCCGATAAACACCAGGACGAGCGCGACTATCATGATCGCGAAAAGAAAAACCAGTCCTATGGCCCCCATCACAGTCGCAAAACTCATCGTCGCTTCTCCATAAAATATTCAGACCTTCTGCTTGTCCGCAGCAGCAGTAGCCGTCGTCCTCTTGCCGGCGCGGAGACCTTCCCACCAGATGATGAAAGAGCTGGCCACAAAAATGGACGAGTAGGTACCTATCACAATGCCGACCAGCAACGCGAAAGCAAAATCTTTTATAACGCCGCTCCCGATGAAGAAAAGAAACATGACGGTTATAAAGGTCGTGGTCGACGTAAGCAATGTGCGGGAAAGTACCTCGTTTATGGAGATATTGATCATCTCCTTGTACTCGACACGCCGGAGACGCCGCACGTTTTCCCGGATGCGGTCAAAGGTGACAATGGTGTCGTTCAAAGAGTATCCCACAATGGTAAGCAGCGCCGCGATGATGGCGAGGTTGAACTCCCGGCCCGTAACAATAAAAGCACCGGTGGTGATAAGAACGTCATGGACCAGGGCAATGACCGCGCCCAAGGCGTAGCGAAACTCGAAACGCAGCGTGATGTATACCAGGATAAGGCCCATGGCGGCAACAATAGCCATGACACCCTTGTTGCGGAGCTCCCGGCCCACGCGGGGGCCCACATAATCGGTCTTCAAAATCGTATAACTGCCGTCGCCGAAAGTGGAAGAAAGCTTGTCCTTAACCGCGGCCGCGGTCTTGCCGCTCGCCCCTTTGGCAGAGTCTTTTTCAGAGCTTTCTTTGTCGACTTCTTCTATACTTGTCTTCAATTCTTCCATCCGAAGCAGGTAGGTGTTGTCCTCGCCTTCCCCAACCTTCTGTACTTTTACGTCGCCCACCGGCAGCGCTTCAATCGCGGAACGGAGACGCGAAATCTCAATGGGGTCGTTGAACTCGACCTCCATCTCTTCCCCGCCGGCAAAATCGATGCCCATGTTCGGCCCCGGCTTGAAAAACGAAATCACGCTGACGGCGATGACCAATATCGAAACGCCCAAAGCAATGCTCCGAAACTTTACAAAATTTATGCGGGTCCCAGGTTTAATAATCTCCATTTTCCAACTCCCGATTTATCTCTTTCTGCCTTGCGCCACAGGCTGGAACTTGATTCCGATTGACAATGAACTCTTGCGCTTTTTGCTTCTGAACTTGATGTCATAGACGACCCGGGTGACAACAATGGCGGTGAACAAACTGGACACAATGCCCAGGGCCAGGGTCACCGCAAAGCCTTTGATAGGTCCGGTGCCCCACTGCAACAGGACCAGCGCGGCTATCAAGGTAGTAATGTTGGCGTCGAGAATGGTCCACAATGCCTTGGCGTACCCCGCTTCAATGGACGCCTGCGGTGTCTTGCCCGTACGCAACTCCTCCCGGACGCGCTCGAATATAAGCACATTGGCGTCCACCGCCATACCAACGGTAAGAACGATACCGGCGATCCCCGGAAGGGTCAGGGTAGCGCCCAAAAGAGAAAGCGCGGCCATTATGAAGATCATATTCAATACAAGTGCCATGTCCGCTAACAGTCCCGCGCCGTGGTAGTAGATGACCATGAACACCACGACCACCAGCAGGCCCCAGAATATGGCCACCTTGCCGTTTCGGACGGCGTCCGCTCCCAGGCTGGCACCAACGGTGCGCTCCTCCTCAATGTTTATGCCCACTTCCAAAGCGCCGGACCGAAGGACCGTCGAGAGGTCCATGGCCTCCTGCGGAGAGAAGCTGCCTTCAATCTGTCCGCGATAGGTGATCTGAGACTGGATGTTCGGAGCGCTCTCCACCCGTCCTTCCAGAACGATCGCCAACCGCTCGCCCACGTGCTCGCCGGTAAGTTTGCCGAACTTTCTCGCACCCTTGGTGTTGAGGGTGAAGGACACCACGGCGCCTCCTCCCGGCTGGTCCGAAGTGAAACGGGGACGGGCATCCTGAAGATTGGCGCCGCTCACGGCCAGGTCTTGCCTCAAAAGGTAACAGACTTCCCTTTGCACTCCCTCCATGTTCTCGGTGCCCAGGGCCAGGCGATAGCTGGGAGGGAGGACAGCGTTTTCGCCTATTCCTATGTCTGCCAACTGCTGAGAGTTGATGTAACATTGCAGGGACTGGCCGGTCTCGGTGGGGTTCCGCCATGTCACCAGGGTGAATCCTGCGGGAGGCGTTTCCGTCTGCTCCTCCACAAATTGCTTGGACTGTCCGATACCTTCCACCAACATGAAGTCAAGCTTGGCGGTCCGGGTGATGTTTTCTTTGACCCTCTCCGGGTTGGTGGCGCCGGGAAGCTGGAGCCGGATACGGTCCTGGCCCTGTAAAGCTATCTCCGGCTCCTGAAGACCGAAAGCATTGATCCGGCGCGCCATTATGTTACGGATCTGCTCCACTGTGCGGCTTTTAAGCTCCGCCGCATCCTGGTCTTTAAGCCCGTACTGGGGACCCAAGGTGTTCAACCCCTCCTTCATCCGGAAAGTGGGAAAAGCGTCCCTGATAAAATTGTTTCCGGCCACCATGGAATCATGGTCGGGGTAGGTGACCTCCACCAGCTTCTCTTTAGGCATAAGCTCGACTTTTTCATAGTCGATGTTTTTGTCCTTGAAAAAGTCCTTGACCGACTGCCGGAAATGCTGGAGCTCTTTAATAAGGGCCTCTTCAACGTCTACGCTGACCACCAGGTCCATGCCTCCCTGCAGGTCAAGCCCCAGGTTGAGATGATTGGCGGGAAGAATGCTCGAGTTCTGCCACCATCCCGGCAGTTTGGAATTACCGGCTTTGTAGTCGTAGTAGAAGGTAGGCACCAACGAAACAAGAGCGACCACCAACACTACCAGGACCAGAATGATCCTGTACTTTAGATTTCTTTCCATCCTCCACTCCTAATGAACGGTACTAATGAACAGGCATTACCAAGGTCGAGTCGGACCGTCTTATGGACGGCAGTAAGCGACGTCTTCCTTACTTGCCTTTTTTCTTTCCGTTTAATCTCTTGGGCTGTCCCTGATCGGCGTCCTTGTCAGACTTCTCAGACTTGTCCGGCTTTTCCGGAGCGGCCTGCTTGTCACGGTTTACAACCGAACTGATGAACTGCCTGCCCAGCTTGAGCTTGGTGTTGTTGGCCACCTCGACAGTGACCGTGGTGTCGGTGATCGCCGTGATTTTGCCGTAAATGCCTCCGGCGGTGATCACCTCGTCGCCCCTCTGGAGCCCCTTTAACATGTTCTCCCGTTCCTGCTTGCGCTTCTTTTCCGGTTTGTAAAGCAAAAAGTAAAACATGATCCCGATTATCAAGACAAGTACCAAAGGACTGCCCAAAAGACCGGGTGCGGCCCCGCCGCCACCGCCTCCTTGAGTAAACAGGGCCAAGTAAGGAAACAATTGTGTCATAACTCCTCCTCAATATCATAGTCGCCGGCGTCAAGGGAAGAGTAAAAACTTCCATAGAACTCGTCCCAAAAACCGCCGGCAATGGCTTCTCTCATCTTTTGCATCAAAATAATAATATAACGCAGATTATGGATTGTGTTCAACCTTGATGAGATAATCTCTTTGGAAAGATGCACATGGCGAAGATAGGCGCGGGAAAAATTGCGGCACGTATAGCAGTCGCATCCCTCCTCCACCGGACGGGGGTCCCGAGCATATTTGGCGTGCTTTATGACCACTCTGCCCCGGCCCGTAAAAAGGGTCCCGTTTCGGGCGACACGCGTCGGCATGACACAATCGAAAAGGTCTACTCCGCGGGCGACGGCTTCCACCAAATCGGATGGCGCTCCCACCCCCATGAGGTAGCGGGGCTTTTCTTCCGGAAGCCAAGGCAAAGTGACGTCCAAGGCGGAAAGCATCTCCTCTCTGTCCTCTCCCACACTCAACCCCCCAACCGCGTAACCCGGAAAATCAAGTCCCGCCAGCCTCTCCGCACATTCTCTTCGCAAGTCACAATCAAGTCCGCCCTGCACAATGGCGAACAGGGCCTGGTCTTCTCGCTCTTTAGCGGCAAGCGAACGCTCCGCCCACGCCACCGTCCGGTCCACCGCCGTCCGCAGTTTCTCGGAAGCCGCCGGCAGCGCCGGACACTCGTCAAGCACCATGGCGATGTCCGAGCCCAGCTTTTCCTGGACGGCAAGGGCCACCTCCGGAGTAAAGACATGCTCCGACCCGTCAAGATGTGACCGAAAGACAACTCCATCGTCAGAGACTTTCCGCAGGTCGGCAAGGGAATAGACCTGGAAGCCTCCCGAATCGGTGAGAATCGGCTTTTCCCAGTTCATAAAACGATGAAGCCCCCCCAACTCAGCTATGACCGAAGCTCCCGGACGAAGATAAAGATGGTACGTGTTGCAAAGCAGAATCCGGGCCCCCAAAGCAAACAGGTCTTCTCGCACCAGGCCCTTGACCGTACCCTGCGTTCCCACCGGCATGAAAGCGGGGGTGTCCACCTTGCCTCTCCTGGTGATAAGTGTCCCCTGCCTGGCGCGGCCGCAGACTGAGTTCAATCGAAATCCGAATCCGGGGGGAAAACCCATAATTTCTTACCGTAAACCTTTCGCAAAAAAAAATTAAAAGAAGCCGCCGGGAGTCAGGCATTTCCGCCATATCAAATGATAAACATGGCGTCCCCGTAACTTAAGAACCGGTACCCCTTGGTGAGGGCGTGCTCGTAAGCTTCCAGGACCCTCTCCCTGCCCGCGAATGCCGACACCAGCATGATAAGTGTAGAACCGGGCATGTGAAAATTGGTGATCATGGCATCAACCACCCGGAAACGATAGCCGGGACAGATAAAAAGAGAAGTGCTGCCCACTCCCGAGAATATAGTCTCCTCCTCGTCCGCGCAATGTTCCAGGACCCGTGTGACGGTAGTGCCCACGGCGATCACCCGACTTCCCGATTGCCGGGTCTTTTCGATGGCGCGGGCCGTCTCTTCAGGCAGCTCGAAGTATTCCGGATGCATCTTATGGTCCTCAATCCTCTCCTCCTTTACAGGAGAAAAAGTGCCGTAGGAAACATCCAGTCTGACCGAAGCAAAAGAGACTCCTTTTTCCGACAGCTCCGCCATGACCTCGTCGGTAAAATGAAACCCCGCCGTGGGGGCCGCCGCTGCCTGTCCATCCCGGGCGTAAACCGTCTGATACCTTTCGCGATCCAACTCGACATCATCATCGGCGTTTCTTCTGATGTAGGGAGGCAGGGGAGGCAGTCCATTTCGGGAGATCAGTTCATCAATATTTTCTCCTTCCAGCTTTATCTTCCAAAGAGGCGCCCCCTGTTGGGCGGAGACCCTGACCTCGGAGTCCGCTGTCGACAAGATNCAGGCCCGGGCCCCGCAGTCCAGCTCGATGACCATGCCTTCCGCCGGGTTCTTCCCCTTGATCATCGCCTCCCAATTGTGCTCGTCAATTCTGCTTACAAGGGTAATCTCCATCCTGCCGCCGGTAGGTTTTCTGCCCGTCAGGCGGTAAGGCGCGACGCGGGTATCGTTAATGACCAGAAGATCGCCGGAAGAACAATAGGCGGCCAGGTCGCGGAAGGCAACGTCTTCCCGGCTGTTGTTTTTCCGATCCAGCACAAGCAGCCGTGACGCAGACCTTTCCGGCAGTGGTTTTTGGGCGATTCTTTCCGGGGGCAGGTGGTAATAAAAGTCCTCCACCTTCATGCGGGCGGGACCTCGTCCTGTTTAGGCGGAGTGCCGGCGCAAACCTGGTTCCGGCCCCGGGCCTTGCCGTAATAAAGGGCCTTGTCGGCCAGGTCCAGCAGCATAAGGGGGTCCGGCGAATCAACGGGAAAAGAGGAAACACCCAGGGTGGCCGTAAGATACGCTTGTTGGGGTGAAGAAGCGTCTTCCGAAAAGTCATGTGCAGCGACCTCTTCGCGGAGCTTCTCCGCCACCTTTACGGCATCGTCTTTGTTGGTTTCCGGCAGGATGATCAGAAACTCTTCTCCTCCATAGCGGGCGACCAAGTCGGCCTTCCGCAGACTTTCCTCCAGAATGCCGGCAACTTTTTTCAAAGCGGCGTCTCCGCGAAGATGGCCATAGGTGTCGTTGAAATTCTTGAAGTGGTCGATGTCCAGCATGAGCAGGGAAAAGGTCCTGCCGTACCTGCGGGCCCGGTAAGATTCCCTTTCCAGTCTCTCGAAAAAGTATCTTCTGTTGTAGAGGTTGGTCAGGTCGTCGCGATGGCTGAGTTCTCGGGTCTTCTGGAAGGTCAAGGCATTGTCAACGGCAATGGCCACGTGCTCGGCCACTGCCTGAAACAGTCCTACGTCCGACTCGTTAAAGCCCTTGGCAATGGGCTTATGGGCGCTTAACACACCGATAAGCTCGTCGTTTTTGCCCCGTAGCGGCACTCCCAGGTATGAGCCGAAATTTATGCCGCTGCCCGGAAAATAAACAAAGTCCTTCTCGGCGGACATGTCTTGAATAAGCACCGGCTTTCCCTCTTTTACCACTTGTGCGACCATGCCTGCTTCCGGGTCGATCACTCCCTGGCTGACGACTATTTCCGGCATGCCGTGGCTGGCCTGGATCACCAGTTGTCCGCTTTCCTTGTCCAACAGCATGAGACAGTACTCGTCAATGTTAAGGGACTCGCCGATAACGCTCATGGCCAGGTCGAAAAGCTCGGAAAGCTGAATGGTCATACTCAGGGTCCGGCTTACGTTGTAAAGGGTGTAGAGTTCGATGAATCGCTGTTTCAACTCGTCATTGGATTTAGCGAGTTCGTCTCTCTCATAGAGACAATCTTCGAGTTTGGACTCAAGGTCCTGTCCGTCTCCCTGACCCGTCATTGTGTAATCCTCCGCAATTAATATGCAATATTATGTACCTTTTTCAATCCTCTTGTAAAATCGAGTTTGTAAGTGCTTAAAACTAAGTTTTCGTCATTGTTCAATACAGCTTCTTCAAGTCAGTGCCGGGAAAGTAAAACTCCAATATCTCTTCGGTCGAATGTCCCTTTTCAGCCAGTTCCTTGGCACCCCATTGGCACATGCCCACGCCATGGCCGGCGCCCGACCCGCGAAAAACAAACCCTCCATCTTCCCGGTCAACTTGAAACAAGGTCGAGCGGACTTTTTCGTAACCCACCCTCTTGCGGAAATCGTTGCCGGAAAAACGATAACTCTTTCCGCCGGCGGTGATGATGAGTGTACCCGCTCTTCCCGTCAGTGTGGTCTCCGCGATTTCCACATTTTCCACGGGCGGTCCGATACTCAAAATCGACGAAAGCCGTCCGCCGCTCACACTGCCCTGTTCCGGAAACCGCCAGAAGTAGCGCGGCGAATCCTGGCAGTTCCCGCATTCGACCGACTTCTGATAGGGCCTGTCTTCGCCGTTCCATACCTGGCTCGGAAGTTCCGTCCGCCCCCCGCAGCAGGAGTGATAAAGCCCCCAAGCTGTCTTGCCCTTATATGAAAGCACTCTGCCCCGGGTCCTTTTTGCCGACGCCCGGGAGAACTCGTCTTCAGCGGCAAGGCCGCCGTAAACCTGGTCATGAACCGTGCGGTCAAGGTCATAGTTTTGGTCCGCCCGCTCCTTGCTTCTTTTTAAGGCGTAGCTTCGCGCCAGGACGGATTGGGCGTCCACTGCGGCTTCCGGCCATGCCGAATCTATCTCCTGGTTAATGACACCCGCAACGTAAGACTCAGCGTCTACCAGGTTAATAAGCAGCGGAGGACTGGAATCCGTTACCAACAGGTCGCCCCTGAAAGCATCTCCGTCTACTGATACGCTTTGCCTGCCGTATACTTTAAGAGGAAGCGGTCTTTTGTGGCCGTTCAAATAGAAGCGGTTTTCCTTGAACTCGATGCGCACTGCTCCTTGAAGGCCATACTTTCTGCCGCCTTTCCACTTCAGGGCATGGCCTTTGACTGTCGTGGTGCAGTTTCCCAACTCACCGAGCTTGACCCGCAGTACCGGCGCCCTCCGGTCATCCGCCTTTAAAACAAGGACGAATGCACTCATAACCAAAGCAACGATCAGCAGGTATCGCGATTTAAGGGCCATCAAAATTCTTTCCTGTTAACAAAAAGTGATAAAAGCGAAAGCCTTAATCCTTCTCATCGTCCCCTTGCTCTTTAAGGAAGCGGGCCTCGCTTTTGAACCTTTCTGCCAGGTCTTCGGAGGGGATATCGTGTTGCGATTCCAGCTTCTGGATGCGTTCTTCATACCTCTCCAGGAGCCTCATCCAATCGGAGAGAAGCTGGACCAGAGGATCGGGCAGTTCGGCGTGTTCCAGGCGTTGCGAAAACTGCGTTCCTTTGACGTCCACTTTTTCACGGGCCTGCCGCACCACT
>P_1C_Sed_2_UnCtyDRAFT_1000344_pt1 | contig 14367 bp, 9 predicted proteins | sample Pon1CUnioCityCA_4_FD_10229 | JGI IMG/M metagenome (IMG submission 10229) | reverse complement strand
AGCCTGCAAGCAGGGGAGAAGGTGCTGGATATTTCATGTGGTACTGGATTGGTGACATTCCCGATTGCAAAAGCTGTTGGAGAAGAAGGGGATATAGTTGCTGTCGACCTTTCGAAGGGGATGCTTGAAAAGGCGATAGAAGAAGCCGATAAAAATGGTTTCTCGAATATCCTGTTCAAACATATGGATGCTGAGGATCTGGATTTTTCCAATAACTCATTTGATATAGCGATAAATTCACTCGGACTGATGTACTATCCTGATCCGAATAAAGCGATACAGGAAATGTATCGTGTTGTTAAGCCGAAGGGACGAGCATTGGCTTTAGTTTGGGGACGACGCAACGCATGTGGATGGAACGAACTTTTTCCTATTATAGATCGCCGAGTAGAGTCGGAAGTTTGTCCGTTGTTTTTCCAGTTGGGAACAGGAAGAACGCTTCAAAAGACATTTAAGAAAGCTGGTTTCACTGATATTAGTTCTGAACGATTTGATATGCCACTACACTTTGATTCTGATGAACAGGCAATCATTGCTGCTTTTCAAGGTGGAGCAGTAGCTTTGGCGTATCGCAAGTTTGGTCAGCAAATTAAGGAAGAGGCGCATGCCGAATATATTGAATCGATTCAGCCTTATAGTAATGGTTCCGGATATGACATCCCCGGAGAATTTGTGATCGTATCTGGAAGAAAATCAAGATGAAATATAACTACAGAAAGAGAATGGTTATCAAGCAAAAAGAGATTTTTTGTAGGTGAGTATATTCTTTGGTATTCCCAAACTGTAGCCAGTTTTTTCCGAAGATTCTTGGAATTCCAGTCACTTTTTTTTGTGTTTAGATGAAGCTAAATCAAATTAAAAAGAAGCAAAGCAGAGATTAGAATAAGGCTATGAGCAATATTTTGATCACTGAATTAGATGGACAAGGTCCGGGCGACATTCTTGGTGCTATTGGTGGAGAAACGGATATTGATCCTGGAATTATTGGAAATATCAACATCAATGGTTCGAAGGCTTTTGTTGAGGTAAATGATGGAAAAGCAGAAAAGCTAGCGAGCCAACTGAATGGAAAAAAGGTTGGCCATTCCAGGGTATCTGTAAGAAATATTGAAGAGGAGGATTTTGAAGAAATTGAAAAGATTTATGATTATGTGAGCCGATTTCAGCGGTTGGTTGAGCTGGAGCGGGAAGAGGAAATGCGAGAGCATGAGGAAAGTATTCGAACACTTTCTGGTCAACAGCGTGAGTCTGAAGGTAAAGCTATTCTTCATTTAAGAGGCCGCGACGAGGGAAATGCACTCGAGGGCAAGCTGGTGAAATTTATGCGTCAGCACAAGGGAGAGCCACTCCCGGAGACAGAAATAGCGGTGGGTGATCTGGTGATGATTTCGCGCAGAGATCCGTTACTTAGTGATAATCCCACCGGAACCGTCGTACAAAAAACCAACTATTCGGTAACCGTTGCTTTCGATCAGCCACGGAGCTTTATCTTTGGCAAGGGATTACGCATGGATCTCTATGTAAATGATATTACCTATCAGCGGATGAAGGATGCGTTGACTAGAGTAGAAGAGGCAACCGGAAGGTTGGCGGAACTTAGAAATATTATAGTGGATCTGGATTCCCCAGAAGAGCCTGAGAAAGCAGAGGGAGTTGAGTGGTTTAATAACGAGCTAAATGAGTCACAAAAAGAAGCAGTGGCTTATAGTCTGGGGGCTGATGATTTTCACTTAATTCACGGTCCACCGGGTACTGGTAAAACAACAACAGCTATAGAAGTGATTGAGCAGGCAGTGGCGAACGGACAGAAAGTACTTGCCACGGCTGCTTCTAATATTGCCGTTGATAATATGCTGGATTTTCTGCTGGATCGTGGGGTAAAAGCTGTTCGNGTGGGGCATCCGGCACGGGTAACACCAAAACTAAAGGAGCATACGCTGGACAGTCTGATCGAGCAAAACGAACTCTATCGCAAGTCGGAAGAGTTGCGAGACCAAGCATTTGAGAAAAAAGAAGAGCAGGAAGAGTACACTCACCCTTCAGGAAAATATCGACGGGGTATGAGTAATACAAAAATCAAAGAGCTTGCCGAGGAGGGGCGTAGCTCTCGAGGTGTATCTGAAGATAAAATACAGGATATGGCCCGCTGGATTAATCTTCAGGATGAAATTGAAGATTTATTTGAGAAAGCAGACCAGCTTCGGGAGGAAGCCGTTAATGAAATTCTGGAAACCAAACAGGTTATCTGTACTACAAATAGCACAGCGGGCAGTGAGCTGATTGAAAACCGAGAATTTGATCTTGTAGTGATCGATGAGGCTACGCAATCGACGGAACCGAGCTGCTTGATACCTATTACTCGCGGTAAGAAGGTAATTATGGCTGGGGATCATCGTCAGCTGCCACCTACGGTAAAAAATCGTAAAGCTGCTAACGAAGGGTTGGAGGATACGCTTTTTGAACGTCTTGCTGAAAAGTATCCCACCAGCAAAAATACGTTGGAGATACAGTATCGCATGAATGAAAACATAATGGCATTTTCGAATGAGCAGTTCTATGATGGTATCCTTACCGCTGATGAAAGTGTACAGGAGCATACGCTCGAAGACTTCCAGCTCGATGTAAATGTCTATGACAACAATCTGATAGAGGTTCTTAATCTACATGAGCCGGTTGTATTTGTGGATACGGCCGGACGTGACGCCTCTGAACGAATACGGGAGGGATCCACATCCAAAGAAAATCCTGAGGAAGCACTCTTGGTAGCACAGATGGCGGATAATTTACTGAGATCAGGGTTGCAGCCGGAGGATATTGCGGTTATCAGTCCATATAAAGATCAGGTTGATTTGCTGGATCGTAAAATTGGTACGGAAAATCTGGAAATAAAGTCGGTAGATGGTTTCCAGGGGCGAGAGAAAGAAGTGGTAATTATATCACTCACGAGAAGCAACAAAAAAAATACTATTGGTTTTTTAGAAGATGTACGCCGACTTAATGTTTCATTAACTCGTGCAAAACGAAAGCTTATTGTAATAGGTGACAGTGAAACAATAACATCTCATAAAATCTACGAGCAATTCGTAGATTATGTGCGTAAAAAAGGAAGAGTGATCGAGTTATAATCTCTCGTATCAGTTAACTATTTCCTACTCATCTGCTCTGCTGCCTGCAACGCTTTATAAACATTTACCAAGCCATCAGACACAGATAGTTTTGCAAAGGCAGCCTGCTGGGCATCTTGTGGATTTCCTTCGCTCGGTACAGTAACTTGCTGATTGGGATATTGGGTGGTGTTTTCGAGAATAATTTGCCGAACCTGTTTGGCAGACAATTCTGGATAATAAGCCATTATCAACGCCGCAGTTCCTGCTACAACCGGTGATGCCATGCTGGTTCCCTCCTGAAACTTGTACTCATTATCGGGCATGGTGGAGTAAATATCTACGCCCGGGGCAAATAGGTCTACCGTTAGGTTTCCATAGTTGCTGAAGTTAGCGACAAACTCTTGATTTGGTTTCCAACTTGTTGCTCCCACACTTAGCCAAAGCGTTGCAGCGGAATCACTCATGGTACTGCTATATTTATCCGTGGGATAGTTTGCTGTTGTATCAATATTTTGAGCACTGTTACCCGCTCCGTGTACCATCAGTACATTGTTTTTATTGGCGTGAGCTATAGCTTTGTCGACCACTTCTTTATACGGAGAATAGCTTTTCCCAAAACTCATATTTATAATATCGGCCCCGTTATCCACCGCATAGCGGATGGCATTGGCTACATCTTTGTCTCGTTCATCTCCATTGGGGACGGCGCGAATTGCCATAATACGAATATTAGTAGCAATGCCATTTACACCAATTCCATTATTGCGTTCTGCGCCGATAATCCCTGCCACATGTGTCCCGTGAGAAGGATCAGGACCTGCAACATCATTGTTACCGTAATATTGTTCTGATTTATCCTCATAATTATCGCCCACAATATGACGGGGATTGAAATCAGGGTTATAACCGTATTTTGCGAACTCATAAATCTGTTTTTTCTGATCGGCAATAAGCGCAGAATCGATGTCATTCTCCATCACGTACGACATCACATTTTTCGCAAAGTTAAGATCCTGGCTGGAAGGTTGTAGGTTTTGTAGGTCTTTGTAGGTATAAGACGAGTCGGCAAAATGTTCATTCAAAATATTTTCAGCCTGTTCCTTGCTCTGTTCTATGCTTTGAATATTCTGGTACTGTTGACTTAGTTCTCGGATTTTGTTTTCATAATCTGATTTTATTTCCCGGTAATAAAGGTATTCTTCTTTTTCTTGTGCAGTTAAAGCAGCTGATTTCATTTTTTGACCGTACTTCTCCTTCAGCTTTCGATAAAGACGGGTTAATTCAAAAGTATCGTGATTTACATTTTTCCCGTCCGCACCACCAATAAAATTCCATCCGTTAATATCATCCACATAGCCATTATTGTCATCATCTTTGCCGTTACCCGGAATCTCATCTTCATTTATCCAAATAACATCATTGAGATCCTTGTGATCGGTATCTACACCGCCGTCTATAACGGCCACAGTAACTGTTTTTTGTGGGGATTTATCATCCAGTAATTCGTGGTAAGCCCGGTCACTACTTGTACCGCGGAATCGAGTAATTTCTTCATCCCAGTGATGCCATCCTTCAGGTGCTTCCAGCATTGTCTCAAAATTTACAGAGGTCGGGGCTTCTTCCTGCTCATATGGTTCTGTGTCATTATCAGAAATCGATTGTTGGGTCGTCGAGCAGCTATAAAAGGAAAGAGCAAAAGCCAGTATAATTAGTAGTCGCTTTTTCATACAGGTAATGGTTATAAAGTGATTACAACTAGGTTTAATATTTACTTACAACGATTCAATGTTTGAGATCAGTTGTTCAGAAGCTTTTTTGAAAGCCGTATGAACCGCTTCATTCAGGGACTCTTTGAATTCAGTTCCCGCTTCGGTAGCATAAAAGTTAGCATATTGTCTGATTCGGTCATTATTGAGTCCATGGTACATGACTAAATAATTATCAACCAACTCATCTTCTAACTGCATCTGCAGGCGATTCTTAAAATTGTTTACAATGCTGTTAACCTGTGTTTCACTTACGTTTAGATTATTGCTGATTGCATCGGTGCCAATAACCAAAGATCGGAAAAGGATAGTCTGAGATTCTAAAGCAGATTTTTTTGCCGAGCTTTGTTCAATAAGGTCTTTGATAATTGAAATATGCTCTTCAGATGGCTTATCCTGTTCAAGCTCATATTTTGTAACAATCTGTTTTCGAGTACCTTGTAAGGTATAAAATTCAGCCTCCGCATTTAGTATAGGTTTTATCTTATCAGATTCCAGGGTAGTGAGAACCGAATCCGCATAATTGGAATCAAAATTTTCTTTAAAACTTTTGCGTGCCATTTTTAAGAGGGAATCAGCGTGATATGCTTCACCGTAAAGTCGTAAAAGCTTGCTGTTTTTTGAAGCAGATATTTGAAATGGATTCTGTGTAAATTGGTTTTTAAGATCTTTTGGAAGCTCAGTTAACGTTTGTTTGACCGGAACCAGGTTAAAAATCCTATCAATGTCAGTGCCCTCTTTGATATTCGATGATTCTTGAGCTAAGCTCATAAATGGAAATAACAGGCAAAAAATAAAGACTACTAACCGCTTATATTTCATGATTTCTAAATTTTAGGAAACAGATAATGTGATAGACAATTTTGAAAAAATAAGCTAACGATAATTTTTAACGCTCAAAAGTTTCAGCTTATTTGTTCGATATTAATTTTTTTTAATCGAAGATCAATTTTTTTGTGTTCATCGAAAGTTGTGGTAGAATAAGTTGAAGATTGATAATTCAATATGTGATGGCTAGTATAACATTCGCAAAGATAAAGTCAGAATATGCTGGCTGAGTAAAAGATAATAGGACTATTTGGATGAAAGAAGATAGAGGGGTTAAAAGCGGACAGGAAGGTGGGTATTGGCGTCCATTACCACTGGGATATTTGCTGGAAGAATATGGGTTGTTTAGCAAAAAAGTTGCTCTTTTACTTGTTTTATGGCTCGTCTTATTTTTTCTGAGTTTTCTCTCTGTTATTTATTGGATTCCTTCCGACTGGGATACTTTGGCAAGCACCAGTCAGGCGATTTCGCTGTTTTTATTGTTTTATCCCCCGCTTTTAATATCTAACTTATTACTGTTTTGGTTAGGATTTGAATGGGGGTTTATTCCTGCATACCTCTCTACTTTTATGGTTGCGCTAGCTTTTAATATGCCCACCCAATGGTCTATACTTTTTGGCATAGCAGTGGTTTTAGGGATGGCGATTTTTGCGGTCGTGTATTATAGTACTCATTTTCACTATACCCTAGACAGTGTTACCCATTTTGCATTTTTTGTGGGTATTGCTCTGGTCGCATCCATGGCTTCGTCATTAGGGTCTTTAATTTGGAGCCACGTCCAGGGCCTTACCATTGAAGAAACACTCATTGCCTGGCAAAGTTGGTGGACTGGTACATTTCTTCAGCTTGTTCTTATTAATGCCCCCATTCTTTTTCTGGTCGGCAATAAAATTGAACGAATAAAAGATAAATATTTTGATGTTCCTGAACGTCCTGAGATTTCACTTGGGTGGGTATATAGCGCTATTATATCTGTAGTGACCGTTCTAGTGATTTTCATACTTTCAGCTGAACAGTTGGGTACCCTGCGAATTCAAGAAGCATTAAAAAATACTTCTTCAAGTTTTGCAAATGAGATTTTAAGTGCCTCACAAACCTTTGAGCTAACAGCTTGGATTGCCATAGTGATCTTGCTAGCTGCCGGATTAGGTGGTATTCGGTTGGTTGAAGGGTGGAATAAAACGTTAAAAGAACAGGTGCGAGTAAAAAGATCACTAATAGCAGAAATTCATCACCGGGTAAAAAATAATATGCAGTTGGTTTCGGGACTTATTGAGCTCCAGCTTCAAAATTCAGAAAACCAGAATGTGCAAAAGGAGTTGCGAAAGAGTCATTCCCGTATTTATTCAATGGGTAAGGTGCACGAACAAACCTATCAGCACGAAGATGCAGCCGATGTGAAAATGGATATATATGTGGAAAGCATTGTAAAACAGGTAGAATCAAATTTTGGAGAGATTGACGGAACACGGTTTAACTTGGCTTGTGCTTCTTTTAAACTGACAATTAGCCAAGCGGTAACTTTTGGCTTATTGCTTAACGAACTGTTGACCCTAATTTGTCGACACGAATTCAGTCATGCCAATAACAATACTGAAATTACAATCAGAGTTGAGGAAAATGAAAAGCTGGTGCAAACGAAATTCCAAGGAATTTCCAAACCATTTGATATTGCCGTTGCTGATTCATTGGATGGTACACTAATTAGAAAACTTACGAAACAGCTTAATACCGAGTTGCACCGCTTTCAAGATCAGGAGCAAGAAGTTGTAAATTTAGAGTTTACCTTTGACAAAAAAGACTCACCATCGTATTTCAATTCTTGGGAGCCTGCAAGATAAGCTGTTAGTCGATATATAGTATTGTAACTTACTGTTTCTGACTTTTCCCAGTCATGGGAACAAAGCGAACGGGCATTTTCTGTTCTCTTTTTATGTTGCCGTCTTTTGTCTTAGTAATTTTAGTCAGAATCTGATTGTCATCAACATTACCAACCGGAGCTACCAAAATTCCACCGGGAGCCAACTGATTAATTAGAGGTTGAGGAATTTCTTCTGGGGCTGCTGTTAAAATAATAGCCTCAAATGGAGCGTGTTCCGGCCATCCTTTATACCCATCACCAATTTTTGTTGTGATAGTATAATAACCTAGTATCTCAAATCGCTTTATTGCTTGGTCAGCCAGTGGTTTCACAATTTCGATGGTATAAACATGTGGGGTGAGTTCGGATAAAACGGCTGCTTGGTAGCCACTGCCCGTGCCAATTTCCAACACTTTTTCGCCCGCTTTAATATCCAACAGATCAGTCATATAGGCTACGATTAACGGTTGTGAAATCGTCTGATTATACCCGATTGGAAGGGGGCGATTGGCATAGGCATGTTCCTGATAGTTTTTCGGCACAAAAAAATGTCGCGGAACATGGCGCATCGCATCCAGTACTTTTTTATCATTAATAATACCACGGTCTTCAATGCCTTTTTTGACCATCTTGTACCGTTCATTCTGGCGCTGATCGAAACGAGGGCGTTCCCATTCCACAGTATCAGCTATAAAAGTATCTACAGCTTGTGAGGAAGGCAAACGGTCGGCTGAAAGCGGAATTGGATCATTAAATGTAAGCCATATTCCTGCTGATGCTATCAGGAAAATGAGAAAACTGTTCAGTGTTTTCATGCGAGTGAGATTAGTTGCACTAACTATATTTCAAACATACTATCCTCAACAGTTCGTTCAAAATGGGGAAGGTATTTGCCTTTCCGCCCTTCAAGACCTAAAATTGAGCACAACTCAATGGGTAATAAACAGATGCTTTATGGATTTTCAAGAACTTCAGCAAAAGATTGATTACGCTCGTAATACCTCCAATCAGCTGCCTGCTTTGCCAGCTAAGGATCTCCCCAGTTATTCCAGCTTCGCTTGAATGATGATAGTAACTATTTGACCTATATTGATTCAAATGATGATAGGACTGAGGTTAGTTATTCTGAATTTTGTCAGCATGTGATAAATTGCGCCCGGTTTTTACAGAACCACGGACTTAGCCAAGGAGATCGTATTGCAACGATTTCTCACAACCACTGGCACACTGTTGTACAGTATTTTGCTGCCTGGCTATTGGGATTAGTGGTTGTACCCATCAATTTGGGAGAAGATGATGAGCGTATTGCCTATATTCTTGAAAATGGCGAAGTTGAGCTGGCGTTTGTAAGGACTGAATACCGTGAACGATTTCGAGGTATTTTGGAATCGTACAAGTATTTGAAAAATGTAGAATGGATTGTCTGTGAAGGAGAGATCGAAAATTTCACCAGGGAGAAGGGAGATCTTGAACTTCCAGATGATAATTTGGGGGATTCCGAAGCGCTGATTGTGTTTACTTCAGGAACTACCGGTGCACCTAAAGGGGTGGTGCTAAGTCAGCGTAATTTGCTTGAAGATGCTCGAAGTATTGCTGATTGGCACGATATTGACGACCAAACACGTATGATGTGTGTTTTACCTATTCATCATGTAAACGGCACTGTAGTTACGTTACTCACACCATTTTTTGCCGGGGGACCTACAGTGCTCAATCAAAAGTTTAGGACCGGCCGCTTTTTTCCTACCATTAAGAAAGAGGGCGTTCATATCGTCAGTGTAGTACCAACATTGCTGCAGTACCTAAATAATTATTATTCAGATAAAGAGATGCCGGATACTTCAACCTTGAAGCACGTAATCTGCGGTGCTGGCCCATTGACCGTCAAAGTGGCGACTACCTTCGAAGAGTGTTTCGACATATCCATTATTCACGGCTACGGTCTTTCAGAGACGACTTGCTATTCTTGCTTTCTTCCCGTTGATCTGGATAAAAAGGTACACAAAAAGTGGCTTGCTGATTACGGATATCCCAGTATTGGTGTGCCAATTCCGGCTAATGAAATGGCTATCCATGACGAAGACGGAAATGAGTTAGAAGAGGAGGAGCGCGGCGAAATTGTGATTCGCGGNGTAAACGTGATGCTTGAATATCACAATAATCGAGAGGCCAATGAAAAGACTTTTAAAAATGGTTGGTTTCGAAGTGGAGATGAGGGATTTTATGTCAATGATGAGCAAGGACAGCCCTACTTTTTTATTACCGGTCGACTAAAAGAGTTAATTATACGTGGTGGAGTAAATCTGGCGCCCCTTGAAATTGATGAAGTGATTAATAAAGCCCCGGGCGTAAAGGCAGGTATTGCCGTAGGTTTTGAAAATGACTGGTATGGCGAAGAGGTCGGGGCATTTGTGCAGCTTAAAGAGGGGGCAGAAAAAGATGAGGAAGCAATTTTAGAGTTTTGCAGAGCGCACCTGCCTTTTTCTAAATCACCAAAAGTTGTTGTTTTTGGTGATAGAATACCGGTTACCTCAACGGGTAAGTATCAACGCCGAAAGGTAACGCACCATTTTGAGCAGTGGAAAGACACTCAGTTTAGAAAAAGTTAGCAGGTGAATGTCAAAGGATGTGGATAATCTGTAACATCAAATATTCAACCAGCTCCACAATAATACTTGCTCCTCTCTTCGTTATTAATTAAGGTTGAAAAAAGGATCATTTACACCACGGTACAAACGCAGGAGGTCATTATGGCTCATTNACTCAATCTTGATCTTTTTACACATTTTGAATCTGATTTTGAATCCCAACAGTACAAAATNTTAGCGGGACTAAAATCAATATCTGATGATTTTCAGATGAACAAAATTTATCCACACCTGAGTCATTTGGTAGAACTCTATAATACGTTGAATGATATTTTAGGTCGATTGCAGGATCTACGGAATGAGTTCCCCAAACGCATCAAAAAGATCGACTTTGTAAATGAGGTTATTGAACACGAAGTGGTCTTTGTGGATGGCTCAGACCTAGGGAAAGTGGAAGATTTGATTGAATGGGGACTGCCATTAATTAAAGCAAAAATTGAGGAAGGGAAAGCCATTTATGAGTTTGTAAGCGATGAAATTAAGCTCGAAGAAGTGGGCATTATCCCTAATTATACAGATGAGGGCTACTTCTTTGTCCCCGATAACGAGGAGTCGATATTACTGCTTTATCAATATGAGCTTACTGTTTTCGAAAGCTCAAAGGATAAATACCGATCACTTAAGACAGCTTTTTTAAAGGGATTAGAACAAGGTGGGGCTTATCGTTCACCGAACGCCATTAAGTTGGATCTGATTGATGAACATAAAGAATTGCCCAACCCGGCTACCTATGCCTTCAATACGGATCTGGATTTCCCATTTCGGGAAACTATTTTTCCCGTTACCAAACGAAAACTGTTACAGCAACTGTATGAGTAGTAAGTCTAAAGTAGAAAGTGTTAAGTAGGTTATTTTAAACTTTTGGCTTACTACTTTCTACCGATCAATAATTGCCAATGTACATCGAGATACGCACACCATTTTTTTATCCTCATTAAAAATTTTGGTCTCCCAAACCTGCGTTTGGCGTCCAATATGAACGGGTTTTGAAATACCGTGGACCACTCCCCCTTTTTGGGCGGCGCGTACATGATTAGCATTTATTTCAACACCCACTGCTGTTTTACCTTCTTTCTCGATATTTAGCCAGGCACCGATAGATGCCAGCGTTTCGGCGAGAGCAACAGAGGCTCCGCCATGGAGCAACCCAAAGGGTTGAATTGTATTTTCGTTGACCGGCATCGTGGCTTTTATTTCATCAGACTTGAAAGAAGTGAATGAAATATCGAGTGCATGGCCCATATTTTTTTCAGAGACCGAAAGAAATTTTTCTACTCGTTTTTCAATATTCGGTTGGATATACATAAATGATTCTGTTACAATTGATTAGTGGGTATGAAGTTAATTATAAAATTGTAAGAAAAAATTTAAATAGACTTTTAAATCATCCACAATCGTTTAAATTATTGGTAAAGAACGTCTTCAACAATTAAATAGCGTATTCTTATGGCTTACGATCCGACTACTATTATTGCTGAGATTGAAAGAGGTATTCAAAAGCATGATAAAGATGTGTTCATTTCTACCAAGAGAAATGGGGAATGGGTAGATACGAGCAAGGCTAAATTTCAGGAAAAAGTACGAAATTTGGCAATGGGATTATATGAGCTTGGGGTACGTTCCGGTGATAAGGTAAGTCTACACTCCGAAAACAGTGCTGAATGGGTGATTTGTGATCAGGCCATTCTTTCTCTTGGAGCAGTAAATGTCCCCATTTATACCACCCAACCCGGAGAACAGATAAAATATATTCTCGAGAACTCCGAGACGAAAGTACATATTGTTTCGAACGATGAACTTTTTGCTGATACTAAGCCCATTATCAAAGAAATTACCAATGTTAAAGCGATAATTTCAATTTTTGGATCGAAACATGGTAAGCTCAAAGAGTTTGAAGATATCATGGAAATGGGAGCGAAAAAACATCAGGAAAGCCCTGAGCTTTTTGAGGAGTTGCGATCAAAAGTGAAACCGGATGATCTGGCTTCATTGATATATACTTCTGGAACGACAGGAGATCCCAAAGGCGTAATGCTTTCGCACAATAATATTGCATCAAACCTACTGGCCTCATTGGAGCGCGTTCCTTTTGATGAAACGGTACGCGAGCATGAAAAAATGCTGTCGTATCTTCCACTTTCGCATGTCTTCGAGCGGATGATTACCTATATGTATCTAAGCATGGGATATCCCATTTACTACATCGATGATGTGGATGAGATTCGCGATGATTTAGAATATGTGAAACCCTATTACTTTGCCACAGTACCCCGATTGCTGGAGAAAATCCACACTGGCATAAAGGTCAAAGGACAGGAGATGAGCGGACTCAAAAAGCAACTTTATTACTGGGCCGTAAACAGGGCCGAAGAATATGATCCGGAAAACCCACCGAGCGGATTAGATGCCATTAAGCACAAAATTGCCGATAAGCTCGTATATTCAAAAATTCGAGAGCTATTCGGTGGCAATCTCCTTGGTATGGTGAGCGGTGGTGCGGCTTTGTCACCCAATTTGTTTCGATTTATGAATGCGTTGGGACTCATTTGCATGCAGGGATACGGACTTACCGAAACATCGCCAGTGCTATCAGTTAATGATAAGGATCATATGCGTGTAGGTAGTTCTGGGATGCCACTTTCAAATGTGGATATCAAAATTGCCGATGACGGTGAGATCCTTGCGAAAGGTCCTAATGTGATGGAGGGCTACTACAACAATAAGGAAAAGACAGACGAAGTTTTTACTGATGACGGGTGGTTTATGACAGGTGATGTGGGTAAGCTTGAAGATAATTATCTGTTTATTACAGATCGCAAGAAGTCAGTTTTTAAACTTTCTACCGGAAAATATGTTGCCCCTCAGATTATTGAGAATCTTTTAACTGAAAGTGGGTTTATTGATCAGGCAATGGTAGTTGGTTATCAGCGGAAATTTTGTTCGGCCTTGATTGTTCCCGATTATGGCAATGCAAAAAAATGGCTGAAGGGGCGTGGAAAATCTGTTTCAGATCCCGGAAATGGAGATCCCGAAATTCGGAGGCTCATACAGCGCGAGGTTGATAAAGTGAATAGACAGCTTTCACCTTGGGAGACAGTTAAGAAATTTGTTATGCTGGATACGCCGTTCTCAATTGAGTCCGGTGAACTTACGCCAACCCTAAAAGTTAAACGACCGGTTGTAAAAGAACGTTATGAAGGTGAAATAGAGTCGATGTATCAAGATGACGAGCAGAAGGCAGAAGCTGAAAAATAACTACTTAATTTAATTCGGTATCTCTGCGACGTTGCGTGATTAACTTAATAGTCGTAATAAAAAAATCTATACGATAACATTTATGTCCACAAGCAAATACGATATTCAGAAAGTTGCGGTACTTGGGTCGGGAACCATGGGTAGTCAAATTGCTGCACACTGCGTGAACGCGGGATTAGAGGTTTGGCTGCTTGACCTAAAAGATGGAGACAGCGATAATCCCGATCAGCAGGTACTGGATAATATTGAGAAGCTCAAAAAAATGAACCCATCTCCGCTGGGATTACCGGAATATGCTGACCGCATCAAGCCCGGTAACTTCACAGACGATCTGGATATCATAAAAGAAGTTGATTGGGTTTGTGAGGCCATTATTGAAAAGATGGATATCAAAAAGGATATGATGGCAAAGATTGATGATATCAGGACGGAAAGAACCATCGTCAGTTCTAATACATCGGGGCTACCCATTGGGGAGATCAGTGAGGATTGTTCGAAGGAATTAAAAGCGCATTTTCTGGGTACGCACTTTTTCAATCCACCGCGATATATGAAGTTGTTGGAAGTTATTCCAACCAAATCAACTGCAGACGATGTAGTGGAATATATGTCACGATTCTGTGAACGTGATCTGGGTAAGGGTGTGGTACAGTGCAAGGATACGCCTAACTTCATTGCCAACCGCATCGGTATTTTTTCAATGGCCAGTATCATGCCTCACTTCTTTAACGGGGATTTTCGAGCCGAAGAAATCGACTATTTGCTTGGCACCATTACAGGTTATTCCAAAGCAGCAACGTTTCGAACTGCTGATATGTCTGGACTGGATGTGATTCATCACGTAGCCTCTAATTTGTATCCCGCCATTCCGGATGACGAACGGCGTGAAGTGTTCGATCTAC
>P_1C_Sed_2_UnCtyDRAFT_1000342_pt1 | contig 14389 bp, 11 predicted proteins | sample Pon1CUnioCityCA_4_FD_10229 | JGI IMG/M metagenome (IMG submission 10229) | reverse complement strand
CACACCGAATGGATCAGCAAGGGCAAAGCCGGCGTTCCGGTGGAACTGGGCTTAAAGGTCTGCATTGTCAAAGATCAAAACGGTTTCACGCTTCACCATCAAGTGATGGAAAATGAAACCGACGACAAAGTTGCCGTATCAATAGTTGATGAGGCCCAAAGCCGGTTTCCGAACCTGACAACCTGCAGTTTTGACAAAGGCTTTCACAGCCCCGACAATCAAAAAGAACTGGCAAGCCGCCTTGAAAAGGTTGTGCTGCCCAGAAAGGGCCGATTTTCGGCCATAAACAAAGAAATCGAGAATTCTGAAGAGTTTAAAGAGGTCAGGCGCAAGCATTCGGCTGTTGAATCGGCCATCCGTGCCCTGGGCAATCACGGCCTGGACCGGTGTCCGGACCATGGTCTTGATGGATTTAAGCGCTATGTGGCTTTGGCCATGGTGGCCCGTAATCTTCAGATTCTCGGTCATATGCTTCAACAAAAAGAGGTTAAAAGATTGCGACGTCAGAAAAATATAGAGCAAAAGCAGCCTAAACAATCGATTTTTCGGGTTTTGATCGGAGATCTGCGCTCGAAAACCCTGAATCATGGCTTTTTTTGATTCTTTTATTATCCCAAGCAAAAAAGCTAAAAAAAGGAAGCCCGTCAAAACGGAGCATACTGAGAGCGACAGATGCCTAAGGTATAGCCGGCCCATATCAAAAATGGCACCGCCGCCTCCTCCGTCTCCACCATTTCAATAATCTTCTTTCCATAAACGTGAATTAAAAATCGGGGCGTATTCAGCAGCCAGCGCACATCAAAAAGAGTGCAGCCGGTTGAGTCGCAGGTCCACCCGGGAGGCTGATGGCCATGCGCCGAATACAACTGCTAAAAAAATCCCGACAGCAAGCCGTGCTTTAGTTATATTTATAAAAAATCTTATAAATATAGTTGCTTGCCGATCCCTTCATGCCAGCATTTAATATTGTCCGGGCATATTCTACTGATAAACCGGACCATGAGTTAATCTAATGATATTAACGCAATTAAATTAAGCTAATGACTTACATAAGAGAAAAAGTGAATTAGCTCAAAAAGCAGTTAATGTCAATAGGAAAACTCCTACTTTTGAAAGGAGAAATTTTTGTTTTGGGTTAAAAGGATAGGATCCTGGGTTGTACCGGCTTGAAATTCCAATAAATCGGTTCTGGGCATTTCTGGGCAGGAAAATTTGTTGAACCTTTGGCCGGGAGAAGCTATTGTCGGAAAAAAATTATGAAGCCTTTTTTTCGGGAGGTTGGTGTGAAGGAATTTTTTAAGCCAGGCGGTGCGCATGTTTGTCCCTGGTGGCTGGCTTATACATTTGACAATCCGCTCCGGCGGGTGATTCATCCGGCGGAGAAAATTCTTGGCCGGTATGTTTCGGAAGGCATGACGGCCCTGGATGTCGGCTGCGGCTTCGGGCATTTTGCCATTGGGATGGCAAAACTGGTTAAGGGTTCGGGTCGGGTCATCGCCCTGGATATTCAGGAGAAGATGCTTGAGAAAACCATGGCCAGGGCTGAAAAAAAAGGGCTTTCCCATATTGTCCGGCCGCATCTTGCCGGGACCTCGGATTTGAATCTGACAGAACCCGTTGATTTTGCCCTGGCCGCCAATGTCCTGCATGAAATGGCCGATTTACCCGGGCTTGTCCGGCAAACCGCTGCGCTTCTAAAGCCGGGCTGCTGCTTCTACGTTATGGAGCCGGCGGGACACGTTCGGGCCGGCCGGTTTGCGGAACAAATCGATGTGTGCCGTTCTGCCGGGTTAATTGTTGAGGAGCGGCCGCAAGTTTTACGGGAGCACTGCGTGCTCCTGCGGCGGCCGGACCGGGAAGCGGGAAAGTGAAGCGAAGGCAGCGCATGGGCAAGGATGGGCTTTTCCGGATAAAAAACGCCTTTCTCCTGGCAGCCTTGTTTTCCAACCTAGTCGGCGTTTGCGTGGTTCTTTTTTTAAGCTCCCTGAAAATGCCCATGGAGCTGCTTCGGACTTCCGCCCTGTTTCAAAAAACGCATGTCTGGTTTGCCCCCTTCGCCTTTTTTATCCCCCTGGTCCTTACCCTTGTTTATGAAAAACCGGTCCGGCGGTTTTTGAACCAATGCTTTGAAGATGGCGCGCTGAAATGCGCCCCGCCACTGCTGGTGAAGCAGCGGCTCCTCAATGAGCCCTTTTTCCAGATCGCCCTGTCGCTTTCCATCTGGATATTTGCGGCGCTCCTTCATGCAATAATGTTCCGGGCGCTTGAAGCCGGCCCGGACGTGGTAAAAAGTGCGTTTTTTTTGAGCCTGCACACGGGCCTGATCACTGTCTGCATTGAATTTTTCCTTCTTGAATTCATCCTCCAGCGCCGGCTGGCCGTTCACTTCTTTCCGGACGGCAACCTTTCCATGGTCCCGAAAACCATTCGCATCAGCATCCGCAAAAGGCTGCTGGCCATGGTTTATGCCTGCAACCTGGTGCCCTTTTTCTCTGTTATCCTGTCCCTGCAAAGCAGCAGCGAAGCCGCGACAGCGGGCCTGGCGGAGCTGAGAACATCGCTGTTTATTATGTCCGTGCTTTTCATGGCAGCCGGGATCTGGCTGACGGTCCTGGTCAGCAGCAATCTCACCAAACCGCTCAGGGAAATTATCCGGGTGCTCGGGGAAGTGCGCCGGGGAAATTTTGACGCCCGGGTGGAAGTGACTTCCAGTGATGAGCTGGGCTATACGGGAGATATGATCAATGCCATGAACGAGGGGCTCAAAGAGCGGGATTTTGTCAAGGAAACCTTCGGGAAATATGTTTCCTCCGAGATCCGGGACGAGATCCTGTCCGGCGGCGTGAATCTGGAAGGGGAGTTGAAGGAGGTCACGGTGCTGTTTGCCGACCTGAGAAATTTTACCCCCCTGGTGGAGCGCACACCCCCCCGGGCGGTGGTAAAGATCATCAACAAGTATTTCGAGCGCATGGAGGCCGCCATTCATGCCCACCAGGGCCTGGTGCTGCAATATATCGGCGATGAAATAGAGGCGGTTTTCGGAGCCCCCCTCCCTGTTGCCGAGCACCCGAAGCAGGCGGTCAAGGCGGCCCTTGCCATGCGGGAAGCGCTCGGGGAGCTCAACAGCGATGTGGGAGAAGCGGGCTGGCCGCCGCTGGCGCACGGCATCGGTATCCACACGGGGGAAGCCCTGGCAGCCAGCATTGGGAGTCCCAATCGCCTGTCTTATGCGCTGGTAGGGGATACGGTCAACCTGGCTTCCCGCTTGCAGGGACTCAATAAGCAATATGGAACAGACATCATTGTCAGCGAAACCACCTGCTCCCGGGCCGGAGAGGCATTTTCATTCAAAGCCCTGCCGCATTCCCGCATCAAAGGAAAGCACCAACCCATCGATATTTACAGCCTGGACTGACCCGCTAAATGAAATATGCCCCCCCCGCCGGCGTGCTGCGGGCTATTGCTATTCCCCGAAAAGGCAGATGCGCAACCGATCCCACGCTTCGTTTTTAACCCAGTTGAATTTTTCCTTGAAATGCTTGTCGCTGATGTAGAAGTCCCCGCTTTTCATGCGTTTGGGAAATTTTTGGAGCTGGCCCGGGCCCCCGTTGTACATGGCATACAGGCAGGCGGCCAATCCCTCCGATCCCAGGGCTTCCAGCGTTTCAGTTTCGGGCAGCACATACCGGGTCAGATAGCGCTTGAGGATTTCAACGCCGGCCTCTGCATTGTAGCTCACGTTCCAGCGCAGGTGCTGCTGGTTGTACATGCCCCGCCAGACCCGTTCGTTGATCTGCATTATCCCAACGGACGTGTTATTGTAGGAGCGAATGAAGGTCAATTTCCGGTTCTTTATGATGAACTGGCGGAAACAGCTCTCCTGCCAGGCAGTGGCATAAACCAGTTGCTCGAACAGTTCCTGATGTTCATCCGGGATATTTCCCTGCTTTGAGTTTTTGCGCACGGCCTGGCTTAGCACGGCTTTCACCTTACCCAGGTAGGCATCCAGATTTTCTCTTGAAACCAGCCATTCGCGCATTTCATTTATCCCCGGCAAGGCCCCCGGGCTGGACGCCCAGCAGCGGCCCGGGGTGAATAAACCAGCGATAACCGATGTCAGGGGTTGCCGCACAACGAAACCGTCCGGGCCGCTTTTGTTTAACTTGAGTTCCTCCTTGTCAAAGGCCGGCCTGGATTCTTCTATGGGCGGGCCCATGCCAAAGAGTCCCCTGAGCCCGGGGTTGACCTCGTACGTATAGTTTAAAAGCAGGCTTTTATCAGATGATATCATGCGTGCCAGCCGGATCAGGCCGTCCCGGCTGATCTCGATGTTGAGGGCCGGGCCCAGTTTGTCCATCGCGGCCAGGGCGTCGGATGCGGTAAAGTAAGCCAGATAGGCCCAAGGGTCATCAGCGGCGGAATGACCCAAATGCGCCCTTAAAACCGGGGTCAGCTGTTTCCAGGCCGAGAGAAACTGCTGCCTGACAAAATCCGGCCCCGGAGTTTTTCGGGCGAGTGCTTCAACAAAGCGATAGCGGGTCTCGATCAGGACATCGAAAAGGAGCTGCCGTTCCTCCGGGGTTAAGGGACCGCCTGACAGGGAAAGCAGGGCATTGATCAGAAAGGAGTCCCATGCTTCCCAGGTTTTGATAAAGCCTTCAAGCGCTTCGGCGGACAGAGGCTCAATGGGGGCTTTCCCGGGCAGCATCTCCGGAACCGCCATATTGCCCGAAATATTGATTGTTATGGCACGCGAGGAGGTGACAATGTCGGCGGGTTTAAGGCTGTCCATAAATCCGTTCATTCGGGATCGGTTGGCTGCCGGGGTGATGGAGAGCAAAAAGGGCTCGAGTTCCTTTAGCGGGGGCGTCAGGTCAATGGTCAGTTCATTGAGATGATCAAAAACCGGGCCTTCAAAAATTTTCCACAACTTGCCCATAACCAGGGCCGGCTGCCTGTTGTTGTCCAGCAATTCGGAGTCCAGCCAGTGAAATGTCAGTTGCCAGTTGTCGCGGTCGAGAGTCGGCCGTGCATAAGCCCGGATGTAGCCCTCCCATTGTACCGGGAACAGGCATTTATCGCCAACCGTGGTTCCGCCCTGCATATAAACGGCCATTTCAAGCCGTAAGCGGCTGTCATTCATCGCCAGGCGGGGATTGGAAAGCCTGATTTGCCGGCATTTATCCCCTGGATCCGTCAGAATCAGCGATGGCCCCGGATCAGTGAACAACTCGGTGTGCATCAGGGCGCGAAGCATCGGATAGTCGATGCGAATCGGCAGGGTAACCGGCTCTGCGTATGCCTGGGTGGGAATCCAGAAAAGGCATGCAAGCGTTATTGCCAGCCATATAATGAGATTATTTGATTTTTTCATAAGACAAGGGCCATATGCGATGCGTTGAGATTGCGTTTGCCTTCTGTATCCGGGTATTATAATAATTACAGGCAGCTTTAACATAGGCAACTTTAACAATCGCCATTTAAAAATTGCTTAAGCATTTTGAGTTTGTTGTTTGCCGCAAAATCTTCTAAATTGGTTTCTTGTTTTTTCAAAATTTTGGCCCCGGGGCAATGTTTTTTTGCTTACACCAGACAGAGATTTCACCTGCAAGCAAGTGCGCGGACGCCACGGGGGCAGGCGCGGTGCCCAAAAATATTAACGCCGCTTGAATTTTTTTCCTGGCCCTGTGAAACGGGGCTTTTGCGCGTGCAACAAGATGGCGCCTGATATGAATATCGGCTGAAAAGATGGTTTTCGATCAGGCCCTAACAGGGGGTAAAGATATTCCATCCATGCGTTTTTGTACAAACTGCGGCGCTTCATTGACGCTCAAAATTCCATCGGGTGACGATCGGGCCCGCCATGTGTGCGCATCCTGCGGCATGGTCCATTACCAGAATCCCAAGATGGTGGTGGGCTGCATTCCGGAATGCGGGGATCGGATTCTTCTCTGCAAACGAGCCATTAAGCCACGCCGGGGCAAATGGACCCTTCCGGCGGGCTATCTCGAAAACGGGGAGACCGTAACCGAAGGGGCCTTGCGGGAGTCCTTGGAAGAGGCCCGGGCCCGTTACAAGGAACTGAGTCCCTACCGGCTGTTTAATATCCGGCATGTCAACCAGATGTACCTGATTTTTCGCGGGGAATTGGCGGATGCCGGTTTTTCAGCAGGAGAGGAAAGCCTGGCGGTGGCGCTTTTCCGGGAAGCTGAGATTCCCTGGGACGAACTGGCCTTCAAGGTCATCCACACCACCCTCGCACACTATTTCGATGACCGCCGCCGTGGTGCGTTTACCTTCCAGGTCGGTGACATCCTGCCGGATTTCGAGAAAGACACGGGCCATCACACGCCCTGGTAGCCCTGGCGGCTTCAGGGGAGCAGGGCCGGTCGCATGAGCGCTTCCAGGTTTTTCCGGTGCTGCTCCAGTTCAGCCGGGTCTCGGGCTGGCTGAACCGGCGGCAGCATGTCCCCGTAGCGGATGGTGACCCGGGAGAAAGGCCTGGGAATGAAAAACCGGTCCCAGCTGTTAAATATCCAGTAGGAATCGGCTTCCGCATAAACCGGGACCATACGCGCACCGGTATCCATGGCCATTTTTATCACACCGCCTTTGACAATCCCTGCCGGGCCGCGCGGGCCATCCAATATATGGGCGGCAAGGCCGGTTCGGTTGATACGCTCAATCATCTCGGCAAGGGCGCTGCGGCCGCCCCGCGAGGAAGAGCCCCTTGCCGTGTACCAGCCGGACAGGTTGGCCACAGAAGCAATCAGGTCCCCGTCGGAACTCCGGCTGATCATCAGGCTGGGCTGGTATGTCTGGTAGTTCTTGAAATGCCGGATAAAAGAAAAAAACTGTTGATGCCAGGTACAGATCAGGACCTTGCCGCCCTTTTCCAGGTGAGCTTTCCATGGTGCTTCATTGATCACGCTCAGGCGCAGGGTCGCGGTATAAATGCGGATAAAATGATAAACCAGGCGGGCAAAGGTTTTTGATCGCAGCAGGCTTTTTGTGTCGGGCCTCATAGAAATTCCTTAAAGATGCTAAGCCGCTCGGGCTGTTTTAATCATGAATATAGGGCTGTCGGGGGGCGATTGCTTTAACTGCTGGCCGCGGCAGGGACGCTGCGCCATTCAGATATTGGATTTTCTTATTCGCCGTCAAAGTTGACCAGCGCTTTCAGTCTGTTATTCTGGTCCATGATTTTAATTTTGGAGAACGCTCCGCTGGGCAATTTGAGCCAGATGCAGGGATTGGTTATCATCTGGGCGACCATGGCATCTGCCGGGGGCGTTATCCACTGCAGGACCACCGTGGCGGTCTGCCCGCAGACATAAGCATGGCCGGGTATAAATTCCAGGGAAAAGCCGCCCGTGGGTTTTTGCCCCATGTGCACCAGTAAAACCCCATGGTCGGAAAAATCCAAATCCCGGGCCCATTCCGGCAGGCCGCTTTTCAATCGGCCGCGGTTCATGCTGTTCGCGACGGCTTTTAATTCCTCCCGGCCGCCGAGCCACAAGGCGGCCGGACTCTCGGATTGCCTCCCGCAGTCTGCGCTTTGATTCAGGACTCGGGCTTCTATCGGCTGCGAACGCGGCCCCGTGTCCGGATGAGCACAGGCCAGAATAGCGATTGCTGCAAGACAAAGGAGCCGGGCAATTCCTTTTTTTTCCATTGCTAATCCACCTGTTTCAAGATCGGTTTTTCCTTATTCGCGGGCTTTAGAACGGTTCCCTTAGTTTCACTTCCCGGGATATCCACATTGAACTCGGTGACAAAATCCAGCCCGGAGCGGTTTCTGTCAATATTTAATACGGTTGGCTGGTCCGTGGAGCGGTAGGCGCCACTGGCCTCGCCGGCATCGCCAACGGAAAAATCATTGTCCAGATCGGTTCCGGAATAGATCCGGTAGCTTCCGGGGGCAACCGCGGAAAATCGGTATTCGTAGGTGCCTTTGGCTGTTTTTGCCAGAAACTGGTCCACGGTTTCATCATTGGTGCTGTCCACCAGCAGGATATATTGCAGGCCGGCGTCCGGGTCCATGCCCAGCATATTTTGGCGGATGCGCATGTTGACGGGAATTTCCACCGTATTTGCCTCGGAGACAAAGGTTATGAGTGCGTTGTAGGTTCCATCGGGGAGCCCCGCGCGGGTAACCGTTACTGTGTAGGTGCCGAGTCCGCTGGCATCCGTGCCTGAAGCATTAATTGAGAGCCAGTCGGCGTTGTCGGATACGCTGATAATATTAAGGCTGTCCTCGCCCAGGCGGGAGGCCGTCAAGTAGGCTGCGTTGATGGAGGTCCCCAGGTTCAGGGCTGCCGGGTTGACATCTAAGACCGTTGGGCTCCCGCCGCCCTGTGCCGCCCGCACTGCTTTAAAGGCGTCAATCAGGCCATGGCCGTAAAGATTATCCCGGCCGGCATCTCCCAGATCCCGAACAATAGCGCCGTTCGTGAGCCAGCCGTCGATGTCATCCGGTGTTATCCCGGGCCGAAGCGACTTCATGAGTGCGGCGACTCCGGCCATGTGGGGGGCGGCCATGGAGGTTCCCTGGGAAAAGGTATATACATGTTCGATGGGGTCAAAGGCATCATTGCCGCTCGTGCTCAATATGCCGTCAGCATAGCCGTCGCCATTGAGGTCCGTGGAAAAATCCCCGCCGGGCGCCGCCACGTCAATGGTGCTTCCAAAATTGGAATAAGGCGCGATCCTGGCATTGATGCCCACGGCGCTGACTGAGATGACACCGTCATAGGACGCCGGATAGGAGGGGGCGTTCTCTCCGGAGTTGCCGGCGGCTGAAACTATAATAATACCCCGGTTGCGCACCTGGGTGAAAACATTCTGCTCGGACTGTGAGAAGCTGCTGCCGCCAAGGCTGAGGTTGATGATATCTGCGGGTTCCTCCGGAGTGGTGCCGGAATCGTTTTCCAATCCGGCGGCATACCGCAGGCCCTGCATGATATCGTAGCTGGTGCCGGAGGTATTTTTGCCCAGCACCCGAATGGCCATAATCCGGGTATTCCAACTGACACCGGCGCCGCCGGTATTGTTGTCGGTCAGCGCTGCAATGGTTCCGGCCACGTGGGTGCCGTGAAAGGTGCTGCCGCCCTGGCTTTGATCTCCGGGATCACTGGCGTCGGGGTCAATGCCGTCGCCATCCAAAGCTCGGTCCCTATCGCTTATGAAGTCATAACTTTGACTGCTTATATTGGCGCCAAGATCCGGATGCCCCATAAGGACGCCGGTGTCAAAAACCGCCACCGAAACATTGCTGCTGCCTGTGGTGATGTCCCAGGCCTTTGGCAGGTTAATCAAGGGGAAGTGCCATTGCAGGAAATATTTTGGATCATTCGGCGTTTGAAGCGCCTGCCGGATATAGTTGGGCTCCGCCATTGCAACGTCATGATGGCTGCGCAGGGATTTAATAGTATAAAGGGTTTCAAGTTTGTCCCGGGTACGGGATGTCATTGAAGCAGCTGAAAGCAGGGCGTTTCCGGGAAATTTTGGCTGTCGGGATTGAATGGAAAAATTGCTGCCCACAGCCCGGTTGATCGCAAACAGCCCGGGTCGTCCCGGCGCGCCGGCCTTTCGGACAAGGCCGGGTGCAGAGAAGGCTTCCACTTGGTTTGCCTGCTTAATCCCGGGAGGTTCTGCAAGCTCGACAATGGCCTCGCCGGACACGAAATCCCGGCTCAGCCGTAAACCGGAAGGGGATTGGGCAGGTTCAGTTTGACCGATGGTCAGGGTGTAATTGGACGCTCCGGCATAGGCGAAAACCTGGATTAAATATTTGCCGGCGCTTTGTACAGTGAGGGATTCGGTCCGGCTGATTTCATTAACCGAGGCGTCAATCGGTTCCAATGGGTTTGCATGATCGAAAAGATAAAGGTCCAGGTCCGCATTCTGAAAGGAGTTGGCAATGTTGAGCACAATGTGCTCACCGGCGGGAAGGCTTGCAACGAAAAAATCATTTAAGTCGCCATCCGCATAGGAGCGCCCCTCTTCGCCGGTTAACGCTTGGTTGGCATATCCGCCCAGGGTTATCGGCGTCCTTATATTCTGGGCCGTTTCCGCCGTGTCGTTGTTTTTGTACGACGCATTGGGGTCGTTGACATCATTGTCAACAGCAGAGTTGGGGGCAGCGGTAATCGTGCCGGAAAGCGTGTATTGCGCTNTGCTGTAAGTCACTGCCAGGGTGTCGGTTCCGGTGTTGCCGGCAAGGTCGATTGCCGTGATAGTAATCCGATTTTCTCCAAGGCTCAACGCAACCGTGGCCTCCCATGAAGCGGAGCCCCTTGCCGTGCCGGAACCACCGCGATGGTTCTCCCAGGTAACCTTGTCAACGGCCTGGTTGTCCACTGCCGTGCCCTTGACGGTGATTGACGTCTTGGGGGTGGCATAGGCAGGGGCCTCCGTTGGCCGGGTGATGAATACCTCCGGCGGAGTTTCATCACCGCCCCCGCCGCCGCCGCCGGAGTCGCATCCCATGGCAATCAACAGAAGAAGCAAAGCGGATGCCAGTGCTGCCGGGCGGCACCAAACTTTTGTCAAAAGCTTGTGGTTATGGGGGGAAGTCATATAAAAAGGTTCCTTATTCAAATTATTTTTTGCATTGCCGGTTGACCTGATCATAATAATATAGGAATTATCCGCAACATCAAGTGCCATTTATTTTATCACAACTTTTCTCAAACGAGGGGCGATGATTAGGCTCAGTTGCCTTTTCAAGCCGAGTGAGGCAGCACCTTAATGGCATTTAAGCGCTTGAAGCCAATCTTAATAACCCCTTGGTGGCTTTTTCCTGTTTTAATGTTGATGGCATCGTAAGAAGTTCAACCTCTGTTTGCATTCAGGGCAACGCAGGCGGCGGTTTGGGCGTCTGCCTGCCGGAAACCGTATCGATCCCGATAAGATCGGCAAATCATGTGAAGGAGGGCTCCAATATAGGCGGACTTAAAGAATATGATCGGTATGACGGGCTTGGGCTGGCTGAGTTTATCCGCAGTGGCGGGCGTGCCGTTTTTACTGAAAGACATGCTTGTGGCATTTGCCGGATATCCAATGACAGCGGGCAGCCGGCCATGTCGGTGCCCCTGCACTGGAGCGACGATGGCCTGCCTTGCGGCGTTCAGTGTATCGCCCCCATTGGAAACGAAACCACTCTGTTCCAACTGGCGGCCCAACTTGAAGAGGAGCGGCCCTGGTTTGATAAGCGGCCGCCCGAGCCAGGTGTTTGCCAGGGGGAGCATTAATGATCAATATCGATGATGTAGTTTTCAAAATCCTGCGCATTCACATGCAAATCTGAAACCGCGCGATGGCGCAGGGAGATGCCGGCCGCATGAACGGATTCGGGGTCTCCGCTTACTAAGGGATGCCAGGGGGGCAGCGCCCGGCCTTCAAACAGGCGCCGGTAGGCGCAGGTTTTTGGCAGCCAGGAAAATATTTCAGTATTTTGGAGGATCAGTACCAGGCAGTCGCTTGCGGCTTTTGCCCGGTTGCTGTATGCCGTGCAGTGGCATCGGTGGATGTCCAACAGGTGGCAGGCGATGCTTGTATAAAATATTTCACCAGTGTCCGCGTCCTCCAATTTGTGCAGGCAGCAACGCCCGCAGCCGTCACAGAGCGCCTCCCATTGCGAGGCGCTCATCTCTGATAGGGACTTGTGCTGCCAGAATTTTTTGTTTTCTCCATCCACCGCTTCGCCCCCGCCGCAGTTTCCCTGAAAGAGGGGACGGCAGCCCATGGGCTCAGGGCTGCCACCCCTCGGGAACGTCTACATCCGATTTTTCTTTTTTGGATATCCGGCTGCCGGGTTTGTCGGTAATCCGGACGGTACTGGCCTGTGGTCCTTTTTCGCCCTCGGTCTGGGCAAGACGAACGCCAGTCCCGATTTCCAGGCGCTCATAATCCTCATTGACAACACTGTTGCGGTGGAAGTAGACTTCTGTTCCGCTCAAGGTTTTGATAAATCCGTATCCCTCTTCGGAAAATAAACGGATCACAATGCCGTTTTCCTCAAGATCGCCGGAAGCATTTTGAGTTTTGAAATGGTTTTCCTGTTTGCCTTTTATCTTTTTGACCTGCCGTTCCATGGAGTGAAAGGCATCGGTAATTACCTTGCGAAGCCCTTCATGCATTTCTCCCTTTCCCGATTCCCGGCGGGCCACTAATTCCTTGCCGGGCGGGAGACGAAGATCGATGCGCACTCTGTATTTGTTGCCGCTTCGTTGAAATTCCTGGGGCTGTTCAATGGAGACCCGGCAACTGATGATGCTGTCGTGCAGTTGGCTGAGTTTTTCGGCTTTTTCCCGAATGATTGTGTCGATCGTGTCGTTTTTTGAAACATTGCGATACGTAATCTCCAGAGGCGTTCGCATAAAAAATATTCCCCGCTTTGGTGTTGGTTCGGTTTTGCCAGTTTATAAAGTTCAACTTTGGATCATTTGTCTGCTTTGTTTCTAATAAAATATATATCGAAAATGAAATTTTGCCAATGGTGTAAATTTTTGCTTTTAATGCCCACTGGGAAAAGCGTTTGAAAACGGCCATCGAAAGCGGTGGATCATTGCCGGCGGCCGCAGGCTATGAAACAACAAAATACAATTTACCAAGGGCTGTGGTCTTTTCTTTCACCCGGGATGTATCCACATCCGTCTGCGCGTAAGGGGAAAGCAGGTCAATGGTGTTGGCTATCTGCCGCTGCGGGCGGAAGCTGAAATCTTTTAACGATCGATAAAACCGGGTATAAATTTCCGGCTGGGTGCGCACAAACACTTTGTGCTGACCGGTTAGATGAAAGAACTGCGCAAAATGATGAACCAGCAGGTAAAAGCAGCCGGCAGAGAAATATTTGGTCTCCGGCTGCTTGTTGAGTTCCGGATAAAAGCGAATGATCTCCATGCGCCCGGCAAACCGGTTAAAGGAGATCATAAGGTTTTGGGAAATTTCTTCCCGGCTTGTTTTATCGGTAAGAAAATATTCGATACAGTCGCCGTCCGCCACATACCGGGTGGCGTAGCGGGCCGTAAAAAGCGGCAGCACCCCCTGCATGAATGCGGATGGAGGGCTCGGACCGGCGGGTGCCAATTAAATTTTCCCGTTTATCCAGTTGATATATTCTTCCCTGCTGGGGATTCGGCCGAGAATTGCGCAAACCGCTGCCATCGGAGCGGATCCGAGATAGACCGAGGTGTTGTTGCCCAGGCGGTTCGGGAAATTGCGCGTGGATGTGGAAACCACTGTTGTGCCATCCGCCACCCGGGCCTGGTTGCCCATGCACAGCGAGCACCCCGGCGTCTCGATGCGGGCGCCTGTGGTTCCCAGGGTGCTGTAGAGCCCCTCTTTTTTTAGCTGCTGCGCATCCATCCGGGTTGCCGGGGCAATCCAGAGCCGGGTGGGCAGGTTCTTCTGGCCCTCAAGGATGTCGGCTGCCGCGTGATGGTGTGCGGTGGTGGTCATACAGGAGCCGATAAACACTTCCTGAACGGGGGTGCCGGCCACTTCGCTTAACCTGCGTACATCATCCGGGTCATTGGGGCAGGCAAGGAGGGGTTCCGTGATCTCGGATAAATTCACCGTCAGCTCCGCTGCGTATTGTGCATCAGTATCCCGTGTCAAAAGCCTGGGGCAGTCCACCCATTCCTCCATTTGCTGGATGCGGTGTTCAAGTGTTCGCGCATTCCCATAGTCATTCAAGACCAGCCAGTTGAGCAAAGCGATGTTGTCCTTCAGATAGGCAGTCACCGTGTCCACGTCAAGCGCTACGGTGGCGGCCGCAGCCGAGCGTTCCGCGGAGGCATTGCTCAGTTCATAGGCATGCTCGACGCTCAGGCCCGGCAATCCTTCAAACTCCATGATTCGACCGGAAAATACGTTTTTTTTGCCTGATTTCTCAACCGTCAGGTGGCCCTGCTGGATGGCGGTATAGGCAACTGCGTTGACCACGTCGCGGATGGTGATACCGGGCTGAAGTGCTCCGGTAAACGAAACGCGGACAGATTCCGGCATATCCAGGGGCATGATGCCAATGGCCGCCGCAAAAGCCACCAAGCCGGAGCCTGCCGGAAAACTGATGCCAATGGGAAATCGGGTATGCGAGTCGCCGCCGGTACCCACTGCATCCGGAAGGGCCATGCGGTTGAGCCATGAATGAATAATCCCGTCTCCCGGGTATAGGGCCACCCCGCCCCGGTTTTTGATAAATTCATGCAGGCTCTCCTGCATCTGGACATCCACCCGCTTGGGGTAGGCCGCTGTATGGCAGAAGGACTGCATTACTAGATCCGCATTGAATTTCAGGCAGGCGAGTTCGGACAATTCGTCCCGGGTCATGGGGCCGGTGGTATCCTGGGAGCCTACGGTAGTGATCCGGGGTTCACAATAG
>P_1C_Sed_2_UnCtyDRAFT_1000341_pt1 | contig 14459 bp, 9 predicted proteins | sample Pon1CUnioCityCA_4_FD_10229 | JGI IMG/M metagenome (IMG submission 10229) | reverse complement strand
CAAACAGATTTGGCGTGCACTCACCGGAGAATCCCCCGATATCATAACTGCAAAAGGGCATACCGGAGAGGCCCATGCTGTTTACCAGGCGTATGTCAGCGAACATGTGCGCATCATCTGAGACGTTATCTCCTGTCCATACCGCGCTGTAGCGCTGCACGCCCGTAAATCCGGCACGCGTCAACACAAACGGGCGCCTGTTGCCCATCCATTGAACCACCCCCTCCCATGTGCTCCTGGCCATCTGCATGCCGTAAACATTGTGCGCCTTTTTATGCGAGGCTTTTTTCCCCTCAAAATCAAACTCCACCAGGTTCGGAATATTCTGCCCCCAGGCCGAGGGCTCATTCATATCATTCCAGAATCCTTCAATGCCGGTCTCAACCAATGTTTTGATCCAGGCGCCCCACCACTTACGGGTCCCGGGTCGTGTGAAATCCGGAAAATGGCACCACCCGGGCCATACCTCAGCGGCAAAAAGCTCGCCGTCGGGGTATTTCAAAAACACATCCCAAGCTTGCCCGTCTTCATAGGGCCCATATCCCGCCTCAATTTTGATGCCCGGATCCAGTATCGCAACGACGTGAAAACCGGATGCATTCAAATCCGCAACCAGCTCTGCGGGGGCCGGAAACCGCTCCTGGTCCCAGGTAAACACCCGGAAGCCGTCCATGTAATGGATATCCAGGTAAATCCCATCCGCCGGGATGTCACGTTCCCGAAACCCCCGGGCAAGCGCCCTTACCTCGGCGTCCGGGTAATAGCTGAAACGGCACTGCTGGTAGCCCAGGCTCCAAAACGGAGGCATTGGAATCCGCCCCACCAGCCAGCTAAAGGCTTTGAGTATGCCGGCAACACCATCATCATGGATAAAATAATAATCCATGCTCCCCCCGTCTGCCGTAAAAAAGGAGAAGCGGTTGTTGGAGGCCCCGAAATTAAAAGTGCTTTGGTACGTGCTGTCCAGAAAAATCCCATAGCAAAGCCCGCTGTGGACGCCGATATAGAATGGCATCGATGTGTAGAGCGGGTCTGCATCCGCCGGGTATGCAAAATGATCGGTATTCCAGTTGGTAAAAGCGGATCCGGCGCGATCCAGGCTGCCGGTTTTTTCCCCAAGGCCCAGGAAACGTTCACCAGGCTTAAGTGATTTGTAGGTGCTGATGGTCTCACCGATCCATGATGTGCCGAATGCCGGGTCATCAGCATTAATTACGGCGTCCGCCAATGTCGAAAAGCTCAGCCGCAACGGAAATTTTTGAACCGTCAAAACAAAACAGCGGGTCTGAATCCGGATGGCCGCATCGCCCGGGTCAAGCAAAAAATCAACCAGTAAGGGCGCTGCAATCACGGCATAGGAGAAACCATCCGGTGCCTCCCCGGCCTTGAGAATATGGACCCGGCAGACGGCATCGGCATATATCACCACCTCAACGACGGCGTTTTCGGCAATAATTTCAATGCCGCTGTCTGAGCGGCGATGGGACACATAATTGCCCAGGGATTCGTTTACAGGTGACATTTTTGATTTATTCCTTCGGGCTGTAGTGCCGGCGCAGCCACGAGCCCAAGCCATCCAGGCCCGGGAACAATACCCGCTCGGTAATATTGCACTGGTCCAGCTTGTCCCGGAATTCCCATTTTTTGGCCGCCGGAATGATAATGCGCCGAAACAGCTGCGGGTGCCGCCCAAGCCAATCATCAATGATACGCTCGCAGTTGGGCATGACGGAGAACAGGGCAAACTGGTTGATAATACGCTCATCCAGGGAAGGCGGCTCAAAAAACAAAAGAAATTCGCCTTCCCTGGAAAGCTCGTCGAACTCTTGCAGCGACCGAATCACATTGGAAAAGGAGATCTCTTCAGCCGAGGCCTCCGTCCGTCCCTGGCGCGTCAAGGTTGAGAGCAACTCCACGGTAAACGCCTGTGCCCCTTCCGCACGCAGGCATTGACGGAGTTCCCGGGGCAGCAATTCATGGGTTTCCTGAAAATTGATGGCCCAGATCACGCCGTCGAGATCAAATTTTTCATGATTGGCGATTGCAAAATGAAGGGCCACGTAAGGCGAATACGTCCAGTCCAAAAGCCGGGTCGGCAGGCCATGGTGCTGGGCAATGCCCAGCAGGTGCCAGAAGGAAGTGAATTGATGGGATACATCCTGTCCGTATTTCCGGAAGTTGCGGAGCAGGTGCCGTTCCAATGTGGGGTATGGGCCGCCCAGGCGCCTCAGGGAGGTGGCCAATTGATAAGTTTTATCCGAGAGGCCGCGAAACACATAGGGCGAGCGAAACCGCTGAATGGCCTCATCCCATGAATTGCGGAACAATTCGTCCTGGAGCTCTCCCCAGGTGTTTACCACGATATCGCATTCCATACGCTCATCCCTTCTGTTGATCTTTTTTCTCCTTGTTTTCCTGAACACAGTGCAGCGGTTTTCCTTTTCGCAGGGCCTCATAGCACTGGTTACAGGAGATGCATGTCGGTTGCCGGGGGTTGCCGGACTGCCAGAGCCCAACAATACCGGGCTCTTTGATCAAGGGCCGGCAAAGGGAGATGAAATCCGCCTCCTGATTTTCAAGAACGGCCGCCATCAGGGATAAGCTCCGAAGGCCGCCAACCATCATTACAGGGACATCGACGTTGGCTTTGACGGCTTTGCACCAATCCCTGAAATAAGCTTCCCGTTCCGGCCGGTTAATCCGGGTTCTAAATTCCGTCTCTTCGTAGGGCTTGCCCCGCAGCCCCTGGCTTATCTCCAGAGCGTCGTAGCCCTCCTGGGCAAGCAGCCCGGCGGCCATTTTGCCCTCCTCTGCCGTCAATCCACCGGCGAACCCGTCGGCAACCCCGATTTTGATAAGCACCGGATACGCCGGCCCAACCTTTTGCCGGATGGCCTTGTAGATCTCCTGGTGAAAACGCAAACGATTGGCAAGCGAGCCGCCCCACTCATCCGCGCGCCGGTTGGTATAAGGGGACAAGAACTGGCTGAGCAGATAAGCATGGGCACCATGGAGCTGAACAGCGTCAAAGCCCGCTTGTCTGGCCCTTTGCGCTGCATCGGCAAACGATTCAATGACCGTCTCGATTTCCTCTGTGCGCATGCTCCGGCAGGGTCTTTTAAAATAAGGGTCATCAGGCAGAACGGAAGCGCTCATAGCCTGTTGATTTTTAGTTTTGAGAAACCCGGCGGCCTCCCTTCCGGCATGAAACAGCTGAACGGCTATTTTGGCACCCCTTTCATGAACGCTGTCGGTCAGTTGCCTGAGGCCGGGGATGCAATCATCATCGGCAATGGAATTCTGAAACGGGGAGATCTGCCCCAAGGGATGCACATAGGCAATTCCGGTTACAATCAATCCGGTGCCGCCCTCGGCAAGGGCGGCAAAGAGCTGGAGTTGTTTTTCCGTCACATGTCCGGTCTCCGCCGCACAGCCGTCATAGGTGGCGGAGCGCACGAAACGATTAGGTAATGACATTTGCTGAATCTTTGCGGGCTCAAATAAACGGCTCATATAAATTCCTTTTTATATCAATTGATAACCTTGAAATAAATCAGATCAGGAGGCTCGGGGAATCTGAAAAAAAATAGCGCCGAAACGGTATAGACAGCTTTTTATATTATTATTATAACATATATGCGTGCGCAAATACAGCCGCACTTACGCTGGGGGAGTTGTGATTCGCGCATAAATGATTAAATTAATAAATACTAAAACAGTATATTTTTAAACCCGCATCAAAGGAGGTTGCCTATGGCACCACAAATTTCTTCCACCCCACAGCACTGCCCCGGATTTCAACAATTTAAAAATTTAAGCGCATTCACTTGTCGCTGCCCCGAATGCGGGGCGGAAAACGAAATTTTTTCAGATGAATTCGATCGGTCGCACACCTGCCAGAGCTGCCATAAACCCATTGATTTCACCCAATGCAGCCTGGAAGCCTCGGGGAACAGCAAAGAACCGCGTTAACAGGCAGGCTGAGTTAAAAACAGGCAAATAATAGAAAAGGGGGTCCGAGAAGGCTCCCCTTTCTACAATAAGGAACGATGCTTTTAAAAATCTCAGGTTCAGACATGGCGCCCGCACAAATCCAATATCCGCGTTTGGCCGTTTGAAATGATGCCCGTGAACTTCTGATGGCCTGCCCTTAAAGTTGTTCTTTGAGATAATTGGTGTTATGTTATGTCTATAAATAAGGGGTCGGTCACCTTTCACAAGAATTTCAAGCGAAAGGAAAAAATATGCGACGCCAGTTCCACAATATTTTCTGTGCCACGGACTTTTCCGAATTCGCCGAAGGGGTGGTGGCTTATGGCATCGCCATGGCCAAACGATTCGAGGCCAGGCTATACATCTGTCACGTGGTGGATCTACCCACGGTTTCAGCCTACGGCGAAGCCGTTTTCGACCCCATTGAATACCAGCAGCGTTTCATGGAAACCGCCCGTCGTGAAATCGACAGACTGCTTGACGGTGCCGGGCTGGATTATCAGCCCCTGATCACCATCGGCAACACCACTGATGAGATCTCCCGATTGGCCAAAGAATACATTGCCGACCTGGTGATCACTGCTACTCACGGGCGTTCAGGATTAAGGCGTTTTTTTCTGGGCTCTGTCACCGAACGCCTCATGCGCACCCTGCCCTGCCCGCTGCTCGTAATCAGGGGCAGCGAGGAAGTAACCGAGAAGACCCTGCAACAAAAATTCCCTTTCAAAAAAATAATGGTGGGCTGCGATTTTTCCAGGGATTCGGAGTTGGCCCGCGAATACAGTTTAAGTATTGCCCAGGAGTTTGAAAGCGAGCTGCACCTGGTTCACGTGGTGGAGCCTTCCGGATACAAGGATCTTTTCAAGCTTCAAAACGGAACCGGCGAAAAATTCAAGGAGGATCTCTATGAAATGATCAGGGAAAAATTAAATGCCCTGGTGCCCCGCGAAGCCCTTGACTGGATCAGCCTGCATACCCAGCTGCTGGTTGGCAAACCTTATGCGGAATTGATCCGCTACGCTGATATCAACGATATTGATATGACCGCCCTTGGCATCCGGGGCCACGGAATGGTTGAAGAGCTCCTTGTCGGTTCGACAACAGACCGGGTGATTCGGCAGTCCCCCTGCCCCGTGCTCTCCATTTGTCCCGAATGAACTGCTTGACAAGACTTTTAACCGCTATTGAAAAGACTAACCAAAGCCCCCTTATGACAGCCAGTTACGCATCTTTGCATTATTATATGGACGTCACCGGGCCCTCACCCTTAACGCCGGACTTGTTTTAATGCATTGATTCCCGATAAAAATTCTGGTTTAATTGTCTTTCTTTAATTCCTGGAAAAACAATGGATAGGAACAGTCAATTGCTCCGGATCTTATTTGTTGATAAGGCGGCAGCGCCCTTTTCAATTGCCCGACAAACACTGGAAGCGGCGGGAATTCAATTCAGCTGGGAAAATGCGGCCACCCGGGATGAATTTATCCGGGCGCTGGAGGTATTTTCCCCCGAACTCATTATTTCTGATTACGCACTGCCCCGGTTTGAAGCAATGGCGGCCCTGCAGGACAGTCAGGCCCGCAACCCTTCGATTCCATTGATTTTTTTCACCGACCCCACCGATGAAGAAACCGCCGTGGCATGCATGAAAGCCGGCGCCGCCGACTACATCCTCAAAAACCACCCGGAACGGCTCCCGGAAGCCGTCAGGGCAGCACTTGAGAAAAAAACCGCCCTGCTGGACAAAAATACTTTTGAAAACGCCCGCCGAAATAGTATCAGCCGGTTTGGCACCCTGATGGAGAATTTCAACGGCATGATCTATCGCTGCCGAAACGATGCGCTCTGGACCGTGCAATATGCAAGCCCGGGAGTGGAGCAACTCACCGGATATAAAGCCAGCGATCTTGTCAACAACCGACACATCGCCTACGCCCACCTGATTCACCCGGATGACCGCGACCCGGTCCGGGACACGGTGCAGAAGGCCTTAAAACGGGGAAATTCATTTACCTGCCAATACCGGATTCGCGATATCCATGGTTTCGAAAAATGGGTGTTGGAGCAGGGACACGGGGTCCCTTCCGGGGATGGCCCCATCGAAACGATTGAAGGCCTGATAAGCGATATCACCGTACATAAAAAAACCGAACACGCGCTTCTGGAAAATGAACGTAAATACCGGTTTTTGGCTGAAAATATCAGCGACATTGTATTTACCTGTGACGAAAAGGGCAACTACACCTATATTTCTCCCTCCCACAAACAACTGCTGGGCCGCGGCAAGGAGGTCATCGGCCGAAGCGTGCTGGAACACGTCCATCCCGATGACCTAGCGCCCATGCGGCAGCTTTTCTCCGAGGCTTTTGTCAAAGGCATCCAGGCCAGGGGAATGTACCGTTACAGCCACCCCACCCGCGGCTACATCTGGCTGGAATCCTCCGGCCAGCGGCATATGGATGCCAACCTGAGTCCACAGGCCATTATCACCAGCCGGGATATCTCCGAGCGGAAATGGGCCGAAGAAGCGCTTAAAATCAGTGAGGCCAAGTTTCGCTCCATCTTTGATTTCTCCTACCAGGCCATTGCCTTGAGCGAGGCGGAGACCGGGCGCCTTGCGGAGGTAAACAACAAATTATGTGAACTCACCGGCTATACCCGTCAGGAATTGATTGGCAGAACCACAACCGAGCTGAATTTCTATACAGCGGCGGACCGGAAGCGGTTTATCCGCGAGCTTGCCGATGCCGGGGAGGTGCAGGGGCTGGAGATGGATTTTAAGGCAAAAGACGGCAGTATGTTAAACTCCCTGATGTTTGCCCGAACCATGGAAATCAACCACCGTCCCTATATCCTTACCCTGTTTTTAAACATCACCGAACAGAAGCAGATGGAGGCCCAGCTCCTGCAGAGCCAGAAAATGGAGGCCGTGGGCCGGCTTGCCGGGGGGGTGGCCCATGATTTCAACAATATGCTGAGTGTTATCCTGGGGTATACGGAAATGTCGCTTTCCGCGCTGCCAGCAGACTCCGGGCTGCACCAGAACCTGCATGAAATCCACCAGGCCGCCCGGCGCTCAAGCAGCCTGGTACGGCAATTGCTGGCATTTTCCCGCAGGCAGGCGGTTGAACCCCGGAGCATCCACTTAAACCAGGCGATAAGAGAACACAAGCGGATGCTCGACCGCCTGATCGGTGAGAATATCTCGATTTCCTTCCAGGCCGGCAAGGCGGTTTGGCCGATCCTGATGGATCCCGCCCAACTCGACCAGATCCTGGCCAATCTCGCGGTCAATGCCCGCGATGCCATATCACAAGTTGGCAACGTCGATATTGCGACCGCCAATATCACGCTGGACCGGAATTTCCGTCACCCGTTCAATGAGGTCAAACCAGGCGACTACGTGCTGCTCTCTTTCTCCGACGATGGCCAGGGAATGGAGGCCAAAACCCTGAAGCAAATTTTCGAGCCGTTTTTTACCACCAAAGCCAAAGGCCAGGGTACCGGACTGGGCCTTGCCACCATTTACGGGATCGTCAGGCAAAACCAGGGGCTGATAACGGTGGAGAGCGAACCCGGCAAGGGGACCACGTTTAAACTCTACTTTCCCCGGTTTGACGGAGAGCGCTCACCAACCGACCAACCCCCCATCAGCGCGGAACTCTCCGGCAATGAGACCATTCTGCTGGTTGAAGACCAGAAGCAGGTAATGGAGCTGGCCCGGATGATGCTGGAAATGAGGGGCTATTCGATCCACTGTGCCCTCACACCGGCTGCGGCGCTTGCGATCTGCCGGAAAACCCCGGACCCCATTCATTTGCTCTTAACCGATGTCATTATGCCGGAGATGAACGGCAAAGAGCTTAAAAACCAGGTCCAAGCTCTCAAACCCGGGATCCGGACACTTTTCATGTCCGGGCACACCGAGGATGTCATTGCCCGAAACGGAATTCTTGACGAGGGGGTGGCATTTCTTCAAAAACCCTTTTCAAGCGAGGAATTGGCGAAAAAAGTCCGGCTGATCCTCGATCAATAACCTCCCATATGGCGTGTGTCAGGCGGATTCAATGCTTGGAACCCGCATTCCGGTATCTGAGAGCATCGCCCCCTTTGCGCTGATCACCAACTCACGCAGGGGAACCGGCCGGTCGGCCGCTGCCATAGCCTTTTGGACGATTCCCGGCAGGCCGGAGCAGCAGGGCACCTCCATGACAACCACCGTGATGCTGTTAAGTCCGGCCTGGCGCATCACATCAGTAAATTTTTCAACGTAGGCGTCCTTGTCATCAAATTTGGGGCAGCCCATCATAACAACCTTTCCCGCAAGCAGCTTTGGATGGAGTGCCGGATAAGCCACGGCCGCACAGTCAGCCAGCACCAGCAGATCCGCGCCCTTTAAAAAGGGCGCATTTGCCGGTACCAGCCGGATCTGAACCGGCCAGTTGGACAGGCGACTGTTTTCATTGGCTGCCGCCGGCCGGGAACCGTCAGGGCGGCCGGGCACCAAACGCTGTATCTGCGTTGACGGGCAGGCGCAGGCGCTGCCGGATGCAGCTTGCCCCGGCTGCGCTTCCAGCTGCGCGAGGTGCTCCTCCACGGCCTCCGGATCAAATTCCTCGGCCTCGCGTTCAATGATTTTAAGGGCGCCCTGCGGGCATTCCCCGAGACAGGCTCCGATCCCGTCGCAAAGATTTTCCGAGACCACGCGGGCTTTTCCATCGATTATCTGAAGCGCGCCTTCCGCGCAGGAAATCACGCACTGGCCGCAGCCATCGCAGAGCGCCTCATCGATTTCGATTATTTTTCTTCTGGCTTTCATATTGCCTCCAGGGGCGCGGGCAGCCAAAAACGCCGCCCGCCGCCTGATTCTTTGATATTTATAAAAGCGCTTGCCGGGCGTTGGCCCGGCCGGTTGCCGTATACAACTGCTTTTCAATCACCCGTTGGGCATCCGCCGCCTTCATGGGCGCTTCTTTGTGCTTCTCCTCAAGGTTGACAATCCGGTCCGCATCATAGAGCACCTTGAAATTTAAAGACTCCGCATCCTCCGGGTGATGATGGCGGCCGATGATCTCGCAGACTTCTTCGATCAGCGCTTCGGCCGCCCCCAGGCGTTCAAGGATTTCCCGGGCGATGGGCGGGCCCTCTGCCTCCTGATAACGGGCGGCTGTTGAACCATGCTTTTTCTCCGCTTCATGGATGCCGATGTCATGGAGATACGCGGCTGCCATAATAACGGCCATATCCCCGCCCTCTTTGATTCCGATGGCTTCGGCATGGCGCGCCACCCGCGTGGCGTGGCTGATGCGCTTAAAATCCCGGCCGAAATACTTTTTCATCTCAACGGCAATCCGGTCCTTCAGCAGCTCCTCCCGCTGGGCAAGCAGCTCCGGGGACATGCTCCCGACGCACTGATCCGCAAATTTGCAGTAGGCCGCACACCCGAAATCCATATGCGGATTGACAAACTGGTGGCCGCAGTGCGGGCACCGCCGGGCGGCATCATCCTTGAAAAATTCAACCGTAGCCCGGCATTCGGGGCATTCCACCTCGTATATGGCATCCGGCTTCCAGTATCGACTGTCCTGTCCGGGACATTTCATGNCAACNCCTCCTTTCCGNAAATGATAACGCGGCTCCGACAGCAGTCCCTTTCGACCGCGTTTGAGCCTAATATAAGACAGCCGTCGCCCGGGCGCATTGACTTAGGTCAAAAACTTTCATAATCTTTGCATGCGCTGTCCGCTCTTTACAAAACCCCATGACTCTGAAATAGTATATTGTCGTTTAAATATAACCAGTTAATGTTATTGAAAGAATCAATGCATGGAAAATATCGGCCAGGTGGAAGCAAGACTCTGGGAAGCCGCAGATCAGCTGCGCGCCAATTCAGCGCTGACCTCCACGGAATATTTTATGCCGGTCATGGGCCTGATTTTCCTGCGCCATGCCACCAACCGGTTCCGGATCGCGGAGCAGGAAATCAAACAGAGCCTGCCCAAACGGGGCGGCAAGACCCGGCCGGTGAAAAAAGCCGATTTTGCAAGACGCAGCGCCCTGTATCTGCCGGAAAAAGCCCGGTATGACAATCTGGTCGATCTCCCGGGCGATAAGAATATTGACCGGGCGATCATTGACGCCATGACCGCCATTGAAGCCGAGCATGACTATCTGAAGGGCATTCTGCCCAAAGACTACCATATCTTTGATAACGAACTCCTGGCCCGGATGCTCAAAATATTCAATGACCAAGCCCTGGATGCCGCCAACGGGGATATGTTCGGCCGGATTTACGAATATTTCCTCATGAAGTTCGCCATGCAGAGCGCCCATGACACCGGCGAATTCTTTACTCCCATTGCACTGGTACAGACCATTGTCAACGTGATCGAGCCGGATCACGGCACGGTATTTGATCCGGCCTGCGGCTCCGGCGGCATGTTCGTTCAGACCGACCATTTCCTGAAGCGCTACGGCGTGGAAACGCCCCGGGCGGTCACCTTTTACGGCCAGGAAAAAACCAGCACCACCATACGGCTGGCCAGGATGAACCTGGCGGTGCATGGCCTGGAAGGCCGGATTGCCGAGGCCAACACCTTTTACAACGATTTTCATGAACTGCACGGCAAGTGCGATTTTGTCATGGCCAATCCGCCGTTTAATGTGGACGGCGTGGATGCGGAAAACGTAAAGACCGATCCCCGGCTTCCCTTCGGCCTGCCGGGCAGCAACAGCAAGGGCTATGTGAGCAACGGCAATTACCTCTGGATTTCCTACTTCTATTCCTATCTCAATGACACCGGCCGGGCCGGTTTTGTCATGTCCTCCCAGGCCTCATCCGCCGGGCACGGGGAAAAGGAGGTGCGCCGCAAGATCGTTGAGACCGGGCATGTGGATGTGATGATCGCCATCCGGTCCAATTTCTTTTATACCCGCTCAGTCCCCTGCGAACTCTGGTTTTTCGACAAAAACAAGCACACGGATCTGCAGGACAAAGTCCTGATGATNGATGCCCGGAACATCTACCGCAAGGTGACCCGCAAGATTTACGACTTCACGCCGGAACAGCTCAAAAACATCACCGCCATGGTCTGGCTCCACCGGGGAGAAGCGGAAAAATACCACAACCTGGTCCGGGAATACCTGGCCTCGGTGTGTACGGAAAGCGAGCGCATTCCAGTGGGGCTGAAGAATTTTCAGGACTGCCTTGAAAAGTTCCTGTCTTACCTGAGAACTTTCCAGGCGGCGGCCGGATCTCATCGGGTTTGTGAACGGCATCCCGCTGCTTTTTATCGAGCTCAAAAACGTGCACAAGGACATTCGGGCCGCCTATGACGGAAATCTCTGCGATTACCAGGACACCATCCCGGAACTGTTTGTCCACAATGCGGTGATTGTTTTGAGCAACGGCAGCGAGGCCCGGGCCGGGACGATTACCAGCCGGTTCGACCATTTTCAGGAATGGAAGCGCCTGGCGGAGGAATCCCCGGGGGAAGTCGACTTTGCTACTTTGCTCACCGGCATGTGCGGCAAAGCCAATTTCATGGACCTGTTTGAAAACTTTATCCTGTTTGACGATACCACCGGCCAGACCGCCAAGATCCTGGCCAGAAACCACCAGTTTTTAGGGGTCAACCGGGCGGTGGAAGCGGTGCGGCATCGGCGGACGCGCAATGGACAGCTCGGGGTGTTCTGGCACACCCAGGGCAGCGGCAAGTCCTATTCCATGGTCTTTTTCTCCCGCAAGGTGCACTGCAAACTCACCGGAAATTTCACCTTTCTGATCGTCACGGACCGGGAAGACCTGGACCGGCAGATCTATAAGACCTTTGCGGGCTGCGGCATTGTGGACAACGAGCGCGACCGCTGCCGGGCGGCCTCGGGGGAGAACCTGGAAGATATCCTGACACAGGACAAGCCCTATGTATTCACCATGATCCACAAATTCCACCGGGAAGTGGACCCGGCGGCCCCCTATTCAACCCGGGACGACATTATCGTGATCTCGGATGAAGCCCACCGGACCCAGTACGGCCGGCTGGCGCTCAATATGCGAAACGCCCTGCCCCATGCAAGCTACATCGGCTTTACCGGCACCCCGCTGTTTACTTCGGATGAAATCACCCGGCGCATATTCGGGGACTATATTTCCACCTATGATTTCAAGCGGGCGGTGGAGGATGCGGCCACGGTCCCGCTGTATTACGACAACCGGGGCGAGAAGCTCAAGCTCACCACCACGGACCTGAATGAACAGATCGCGGAGAAGCTTGAAGCCATCGAGCTCGATCCGAACCAGCAGGCCCGGCTGGAGCGGGAGCTGGCCCGGGAATACCATATCATCACCGCGGAAAAACGCCTGGATGCCATTGCCGCCGATTTTGTGCAGCATTACACCCGCCGCTGGGAGACCGGCAAGGCCATGCTGGTCTGCATTGACAAGATCACCACGGTCCGCATGTATCATTTGATTCAAAAATACTGGGCCGAAGCGGTTAAAGAGGCAGAAACGGCCGTGGCCCGGGCCGCGGACGAGCAGGAGGCGGTGTGGCAGAAGCGGCGCCTGCAATGGCTGAACGATACCATCACCGCAGTGGTGGTAAGCGAAGAGCAGAACGAGGTCAAGCGGTTTGCCGAATGGGACCTGGATATCACGCCGCACCGGCAGTTGATCAAATCCGGGTTTGAAACCCAAGACGGCAAGCGGATCGATGTGGATACCGCCTTTAAAAAACCGGAACACCCCTTTCGCGTGGCCATTATCTGCGCCATGTGGCTCACCGGTTTTGACGTGCCCAGCCTGTCCACCCTTTACCTGGACAAGCCGCTGAAGGCGCATACCCTGATGCAGGCCATTGCCCGGGCCAACCGGGTGTATGAGGAAAAGAACAACGGCCTGATTGTGGATTACTGCGGCATCCTCAAAAACCTGCGAAAAGCCCTGGCCACCTTTGCCGTGGGCCCGGAAGGCGGTCCCGGCGGCATCGATCCGGTCAAACCGGAGGAAGACCTGGTGGCGGAGCTGAGCGAGGCCGTGAATATGATCCGATCCTATTTAACAGCCCAGGGGGCGCCGCTGGAAAATGTGGAAGACAGGACCGGGTTTGAAAGGATCGCGGCCATCAATCGGGCCAAAGAGGCGGTGAACGAGAATGATGAGACCCGCAAACGGTTTGAGATTCTGGCCCGGGAAGTGTTCAAAAAATTCAAGGCCTGCCTGACAATCCCGGCGGCTTCTGAGTACCGGCCGGCTTACGCGGCCGTGGACATTATCTACAAGCGGCTCCAGGAGGACCGGGAAAAGGCGGATATCAACGGGATCATCAAGGAACTTCACGCGCTGGTGGATGAGGCCGTGGACCTGTCCGTGGCCTCTGAGCCTGAAGAGGAGGACCGGATCTATGACATCAGCCAGATCAATTTCGATCGGTTAAAGGAAGAATTCAAAAAATCCAAAAACAGACACACCACTGTGCAGAATCTAAAGGCGGCCGTTGAAAAACGCCTGGATGACATGATCCGCAAAAATCCGCTGCGCATGGATTTCAACCAGCGATACCAGACCATTATTGACGAATACAACCGGGAAAAAGACCGGCTGACCATTGAACAGACCTTTGAAAAAATAGTCGATTTTATTGATCAAATGAACGCGGAGGAGCGGCGCGCCGTCCGGGAGGGACTGGATGAAGAGCACCTGGCGCTGTTCGATATTCTGACTTCCGGAAAAACCCTGGATCAGCGCACCCGGAACCGGATCAAGCAGGTGGCCAGCGAACTGCTGGCCGCGCAGGTGTTTGATCACATCTATCAGCAGTATCCCGGTGCCGACCGGCACGTGTATGCCTGATGTAAACAAGAGGGAGCCATGAAGCCAATCAAGGAAATGCCGGAGTTCGGCCGGCCGCGGGAAAAACTGAAAGAAAAGGGCGCGGCCTGCTTGTCTGATGCGGAACTGGTGGCGGTTATCCTTGGCAGCGGCCAGGGCGGGCAGGAGGTCATGAGCATTGCCACGCGGGCGGCCAGGGTGATCGCCAAAAGCAAAGGACAGCTGGATTTGGAGAAGATTGCCGCGGTCAAGGGCATCGGCCCGGCCAAAGCCGCCCAGATTCTTGCCGGATTTGAACTGGCCCGGCGCTATATCATCAAAGATACTGTAAAAATTGACAGCCCGCAAAGCGTTCTGCCCCTGGTCAACTTTATTACAACAAAGAAGCAGGAATATTTTGTCTGCATTTCCTTGAACGGCGCCAATGAAGTGATTGACACCCGTGTGGTCACTATCGGTTTGCTGAACCAGAGCCCGGTGCACCCCCGGGAGGTATTTGCCGACGTGATCACCGACCGGGCCGCTTCGGTAATTTTCGTACACAACCATCCCTCAGGGGCCCTGACCCCCAGCCACAATGATTTTAAAACCCATAAGCAGCTGAGCGACGCCGCCCGAATTCTTGGCATCAATGTGC
>P_1C_Sed_2_UnCtyDRAFT_1000339_pt1 | contig 14506 bp, 11 predicted proteins | sample Pon1CUnioCityCA_4_FD_10229 | JGI IMG/M metagenome (IMG submission 10229) | reverse complement strand
ATCGATGGTCTGAATTGCCGACGCGGGCACCATGATATCGGCCCCAATCGATTCCGTATCGATTTTGCCGGTGACAAACAGCCCGGGCCGCCAGCGGCCGTCGGGATTGTCCAGGATCACCCGGGCGGTTGCCGTTCGGGTGACCTCATCCACCACCGGGCTGACATAATCGATCTCGCAGGCGGCCCGGGCGTTGATCTTGTCTGCAACAATCGTCACCGGCTGCCCTTTGGCAACGGTGCCCAAATCCTTCTGGTAAACGCTCAGGCTCACCCATACCCGGGAGAGATCCGCCACCACAAATACATCGGATTGGGAGTCGACGACTTCACCCACGGCAAGATTTCTGTCCGTTACAATGCCGCTGGTGGGCGCAGTGATGTTGTATCGGGTCAGGCTTTCCTTCTGCTGATCCGACAGGCCGGCCACATATGGCCCGTCAAATCCCAGGGCCAAAAGCTGCTGCTTTGCGCTGTAAACTCGGATATCGGCTTCGGCCATGGCGGTTTTGGCATCCAGAAATTCCTGCTCGGACGTGATTTTTTGATTCCAGAGCCGTTTTTCCCGTTCAAATTTGGCCAGGGCCAAGTCCAGCCGCTTGCGCGCCGTCAGGTATTCGGATTTCACATCCGCCAGCTCCCGGCTGTCTATCACGGCCAGTACTTCCCCGGCAGCGACCGCATCGCCCGCTTTTTTCAGCACTTCCCGGGTAAATCCCGACACCCGGGGCACGACATGGGCCACCCGGTCCGGGTCGGGGACGATCTTGCCGGGCAGTTCGGTCTGGACAGGGATCTCTCCCGGGCCGGCAGCGGCCGTCTGAATTCCGAATTCTTCGATTTGGGCGGCGCTCATGTGGACCCCTTTTTCTTCGCCGCTTTCGTTCTCCGGATGCCCCTCTGCGGTTCCATGGGGTTCATGCGCCGCTGATTCCGGATGCCCGTCTTCGGGCCGGACATCTTCGGCATGGGCATGGGGCTTATGGGCCTGCGCCCGGACTTCGCCGGCGGACAGACCCGGAACCAGTATGGCGGCCCCTGTCATCAGGAACACTGCCATCATAATCAATGCTGTCTTATAAAAGCGTCTGCGCTTATTTATCATTCTTGATCTCCTTGTTTCTGAACCCGATTGATTAATGCCTGTTCGGCGGATGCGGGTTTTTCAATCGATTCCCCGGTCAGCCGCTCGATTTCAGCGGTCGCCAGGTGATAAGCGATCAGGGCGTCGTTGTATCGCTGTTGGCTTTCAAAAAGCACCCGCTGGGCGTCGAGCAATCCCAGAAACGAAAACTTACCGTTTTGGTAGCCTTCCTTTTTTGCGGCAAATACTTTACGGGTGTCAGGGATGATGTCTTTTTCAAGGGATAGGATCTCATCCCTGGCGGCCAGCGCATCCTGAAATGCGGCATTGAGCTGTCGGCGCCGGTTGTTAAGGACGGCCGAGCGGCGCTCGGCAACCTGGGCTACCGAGTGGCGGGCCGCTTCGATATTGCCCTGATTGCGGTCAAAAATTTTCAAGGGGATGGCGATTTCAGCGATAAAGGCCGTGTCGTCGGTCTCCGGTATCTGCCGGTAGCCGCCGGACAGGGACAGGTCCGGAATGCGCCGGGCCCGTTCAAGATCGTATCGTGCTTTTTGAAATTGGTTTTCCGCGGAAAAGCGCCGGATATCGGGATTTTCTTCAAGACCGGCTTCAAGGGCGGCAAGAGGCGGCAGCTCGGGCATTTGGTCGAGGCCGCGGGTCACTTTCCTGAAATCCGGTTCGGCCGTGTTCCAGAAAGCCCCCAGGTTTTTTCTCGCCCGCTCCAGCCGCCGATTCAGGTTCTGCAAGGACTGGCGGTTGTTTTTTAACTCGATTTCGGCTTTCACCGCCTCTATGGGCGATACCTTGCCGGCATCCGCCTTTTGCAGAACCGTTTCATACACCCGCTCGGAGAGCTCAACCAGGTCCTCCTGGAGACTTATCGCCCGCTGGGCGCCGGCCAATTGGATAAAGGCCGTGGTCACCCCTTTGCGGATATCCTGCTCCAGAATTTTCATCTCCCAACGGTTTTTTTCGATTGCTTCGGCGGCCACCCGGGTGCGTTTTCCAATTTTTCCGCCAAGCAGAATATCCTGTTTCAAATAAAAATTTCGTTCGGCATTTTCCGTACCGGAAAACGGGCCGCTGCCGCCAAATCCCTCCAACTCGAAAGCCAGTTCGGGATTCGGGTACAGGCCGGCTTGACGCCGCCGGGCTTTGGCTTTTTCGATTTCAGCCTGGAAGGCGGCCAGGTCCGGGTTGGCGGCCAAGGCCTTTTTTATCGCCAGGTGAAGCGATAGCGTATCAGGTGGCGCTTCGGCATTGGCCTGGTTCATCCGGCCGGGCATGCCGGCGATAATAACGGCTACCAGGCAGGTAAGCAGACAGTAACGCATAGCGGTAGTCCTCTTCATTTTTGTTATGAACGCCGCGACGGCACCGGGATGTATCAAGACATGCATACGGCAGTCGGCCTGCCCGCGGCTTGTTCAAAAACCGATTTCACGGGCGAAAGCGTAAACTTTTCCGCTAAACGCGTTCGTCCGTTGAATTATTATTGAATCGTTTTTGGTTTTCCGGATGGAAAAGAAATGCGGGGTGGCGGTTTAATTCAGAAAACTCTGGGTTTGGAGGAAAATTGGTGGTGATGGAGCGGGAAAAGATGATTCGACAGAAGGGCGGCGGTAAAAGACCATGGCCATAACATCTGAATGGAGCAGAATGCCCGATGCGATAATGGCCAGGGGTTGAAATGACGTGGGGGTGTGAATCCTTTGCGCAGCTTTTGCCAGAGATATGTCAACACAGCGTTTTTCCCCACTGTATTGGTCCGCATCGCAAGTGCGGTTAAAATCCGGCTGCCCGGCGGACAGATCCCCATGGATTGCATAGTGGATTGCGGCACCGCCGGGATGGGATTGGCTGAAACAGAGGGCCAGCGCATCCGAACTGCCTGTGGCGATGACCAGGCAGAAAAATAAGGACCATATAACTGCCCTTTTTAATTGTATTCTATATATTTTCATAATGAGCGATCATTGATATGAATATTTAAACCGGCAGTAAGATAGACTGGAAAACCGCGCAGGTCAATATTTTTATTTGAATTTCCGGATTGAAGCCAAGCGCGTTGCCACCCGGGCGGTCAGCGAAAAAAGGGTCGGGGGGTCGGGTCGGCCGTGTGCAACAGGCCGGGCTTCCCTTTTTTTGACCTAAGTCAATGCAGGCAGCGGTTTTTGATGGGATACAACAAATAAACCCCGTTATCGTGATCCTGCGCATTTATTGAATTATGAAGCAGAGGCTGGAGACGGGCAGAAAATGGGCGGATGCGAATGTTCAAGGTGTGATTTTCGTGCACGGCCTCTACCGGAAGATCCAGGCCGGCCCGGCTCACGGGTGATTGAATGAACAAGTCCAAAAAAGGAGGCGGTGATGGAACCAATTGCAGAACTCAAAAATGAACACCGGGGCGAGGAAAGCATGCTTCGGATTATTGAAGCCGTGTCGGCAAAACCGTCGAGAAGACCGCCCTGGACTACGTTACCCTGCTGGGCCGGCATATTGAAAAGGAAGAAAGCGTGCTTTTCCCGATGGCGCTCGACATGCTGGGCATGGACAAACAAGCCGAGCTGTCGGAGGCATTTGAAAAGCTCGCGCAAGACCGCATCGGACCGGGAAAACACGAGGAATTTCACGAGCTTCTACATCGGTTGGAAACGTTTTACAACGGTTAGCGCCCTGACATAATCCTTTTCGGGCGCCAGGGCCATAAATTTATCAAGATGGGCCGGATCTGGCAGCTTTTGCTCATTGTTGCCATGCTTATCCGGCTGGTGCTGGTGGGTGGTGCCGCTCTGGTTGAAAGGATTTTTCGAAGTGTTTGCCCTCGGGAGCATGGCGTTCCTGCTGGCGCATACCGGGGGGGTAAGTCCCGGGTTTGCCTTGACAACCGTGCATTTCATCGTTTTCTTATATCTTGGCAGCGGCGTGATCACAACGTTTCATCACCTGTACGGGAGCCGTAGCCCGACCCCGATTCCTGCGCCGGGAGCCGGGTCTTGACCCTGGCGGTGGCGCCCTTACCCTGCCGGCGATCTCACTGATGCTGTTTTGCTTCCTGGTGCGCGCGATATGGCGGTCTTTTATAAGGCCTGAACAACGTCTGAAGTAAAACCGTTTTTTCACTTGGGCGCTATTTTTTGGAATTAGGATGGCCGGGGAGAGAAGTTGCCGCAAAACGTCAGTATTTGAATTTCTATGACGCCATCAGTTTTAATGAAAAGGGGGGATTATGCAGGTACGTGGGCCGTTAATGATTGAACATCGGTTGATCGAGCGTTTGATCAGCCGCATCAACAGGGAGTTAAGGCATATTGAGACCAGCAGGCGGACGGATCCGTTACTGATCGATACAATTGTGGATTTCATAAAGACCTATGCCGACCGGACGCATCATGGCAAGGAGGAAGAGATATATTTCCAAAAGCTTTCTGAAAAAACCATGAGCGAGGCAGACAGACACCTCATGAACGAGCTTATCGAGGAGCATAAATTCGGGCGGAAAACAACGGAGGCGCTGGTTGCAGCGAATACGCGTTACGGAGACGGGGATACGTCCGCGCTAAACGAAATTGTTGCCAAACTTCACACCCTGGCTGAATTCTATCCCAGGCACATTGAAAAGGAAGACAAGTTTTTATTTCCCGCCGCCCAAGCGTATTTTTCCGAGGACGAGCAGCAGGTCATGCTGGAGGCATTTTGGCAGTTTGACCGCAAAATGATTCACGAGAAGTACGAAGCCGTGGCCGATGGGCTGGAAAATCCATCATGGTTTGGGGGGATGCCGGGTTAATGGCCCCTTTCGGTTTCGCGGATTGAAAAAGATTTTCTCAGAAACGAACAAATTCGTTTCATTTCGGATTTTTTTGCACAAAAAGGAGTTGCTATAAAAGGCTGCCCCGGATAGAAAGGATAAGGCAAGAACCGTTAAGAAAAATAGGTGGATGGATATGCCGAAAGCCAAATTGTCATCGCCAAAATGACGGTTTGGCTTTTTTTGTGGCGTGATCGCATGGATTCAAAACCGGTTCTTGACCTCCAACAAGGAATGTTTTTTCAGGGAAGGGCCGGTTATGAAAAAGTCTGTAATCAGCATTGCCGGTATGATGGCCATGATTTTGTGTCTGCCGATAACGGCATTCACCGGGACTTATTATGTTCGCCCGGACGGGGGTACCTGCTTTGAATGCAACGGCCTCTCAGATGCGGCTTATCCCGGATCCGGAGAAAACCGGGACTGTGCCTGGTCCCATCCCTTCTGGGCGCTAAATGCCGGAGACCCGCCCACCTGGAAAATAGCTGGCGGGGATACCCTTGTCATCAATTCCGGCAGCTACATGATGGGCCACGGCGCCCCCAATACCGACTGGTGTTCCAGTGACGGCGCCTTTGTATGCCACCTGCCGCCGCTGCCCTCCGGCCCGGATCCCAAGCACCCCACCCGTATTGTCGGGGCCGGCTGGGAGCAGGGGTGCGCTGATCCGCCGGAGCTGTGGGGAACTCAGAGGCCATGGCATATAATCAGCCTTGATGGAACCGCCAATGCCGAAATTCGGTGCCTTGAAATCACCGATCATTCCTCCTGCGTTGAATTTCATGCCAATTCAGGGGTTGCGTGCGAACGCGATGCTTACCCTTTCGGGGATTGGGCCCATTATGGCATATACGCGGCGGATTCCACCGATGTTTTGCTCAAGGATCTTGATATTCACGGGCTGGCAAACGGCGGTATCCAGGCGGGACGAATTGCTGACTGGACCGTGGAGAATGTCCGCATCGCCGGCAACGGCTGGGTCGGCTGGAATGGTGATCTGGAGGACGGCGACAGCAGCAATTCGGGCACCCTTACTTTTCGCAACTGGACCGTGGAATGGAACGGCTGCGCAGAGACATACCCGGGTGAGGGGCCGGATCACTGCTGGGCCCAAAGTGCGGGCGGGTATGGCGATGGGGTGGGGACCGGCGCCACGGGGGGGCACTGGATCATCGAAGATTCCGTCTTCCGCTATAACACTTCGGACGGGCTGGATTTGCTTTACCTGGGAAGCGAAAATCAAAGCACGATGGCTGAAGTAAGACGATGCATGGCCGTGGGCAATGCGGGCAACCCCATAAAAGTCGCCGGCTCGTCGATCATCGAAAATTCGGTAATGATAGCGGATTGCGGATTTTTTGACGGGAAAGCCTTTGCACAGGAAATGAACGATCACTGCCGGGCCGGCGGTAATGCGCTTGCCCTGGCGCCGCACCGGGGTGACACGGCCGATGTGGTGAACTGCACGATCGTGGGCGCGGGGGATGTGCTTGTTGAGACCGAACGGCTGGGCACGTGGGACGGCACGGAGCAGATAAGGCTGCAGAATAACATATTGCGGGGCTATGGTGATTTTCTTCAGCCGGGGGATCCAACCGGTTTTGTATGGGACCCCGAGGGGCTGATGGCCGGCCGCATGGATTACAACGTGCTGTACAATCTCAAGTATGCCGATTCCGGGTGCCCGGTGGGGCCGAATGATATCTGCGCGGATCCGCTTTTCAGAAATCCCGGTCTGGCTGCTTTTGACGGACGCCTGCAAGCCGGCAGCCCGGCCATTGACAGCGGCTTGCCGTCAGGGAGCTTAAACGGCCTTATACCGGATCATGACTTTAGAGAGATGCCGCGTCCCATGGACAATGGCGTGGACAGGGGGGCTTATGAGTATCTGAGCAACGAAGTCGATGAGGACACCGATGGGGACGGGATAGGCAATGATTCGGACAACTGCCCTTCCGTACCTAATCCGGGGCAGACCGATAGTGACGGTGACGGCATTGGCGAGGCCTGTGATAACTGCCCGAATACCGCCAACCCGGATCAGGCGGATACGGATGGAGACGGTACCGGCGATGCCTGTGACTCGAGCTCCGGCAGTAATGCGGACGAGGACGATGAAAACGATGGTGGCGGAGGCGGCTGCTTTATTAGATTGCTGAATTAGAAGAAAAGGCGGACACGCTTGGCTTGGTCCGTCCTAAAAGAGCTAAAAGCCATTTAATTCATCAAAAAAAGTTTAAGGATTCGGCAGATGCAGCGTGTGCCGGATGCAGGCCGGCAGTTGTTCGGATTGGTGGGTCACATAGACCAGGGCCAGGTCGCTTGCTGCGGCGATGGCATCAATGAGCTGCCCGAACCGGTGCTGCTGAGCCCGGTCGTAAAGTGGGAGTGGGAATGGGGACGTTGTTGACAAATTGAACAAAAGATATTAATACGAGGCGAAACAAAAGAGCAGAGCATAATTGAAAACAAAAAGGAAAAGAACATGCCGCGAGGGGCTCGGCTGGATTCACCGGGAACGCTGCATCATGTGATGGTCCGGGGGATAGAAGGACGCCGGATTATTGAGGATGATAAAGACCGGGAAAAATTCATGTCCCGGACCGGTGAACTGGTATTGGATACCGGTACATCCATGTATGCCTGGGTGCTCATGGATAATCACGCCCATTTTTTGTTAAAAAGCGGAAACCATGGACTGTCCGGATTTATGCAGCGGCTCCTTTCCGCATATGCTACCTATTTCAACAGGCGTCACAGGCGAGAGGGCCATTTATTCCAGAACCGCTACAAATCAATCGTTTGCGAGGAGGATGGTTATTTTACGGAGCTTGTCCGCTATATTCATTTAAACCCGCTTCGGGCCGGGATTTTGGACAGTCTGTCGCAGCTGGATAAATACCAGTGGTGTGGTCATGCGGGTGTAATGAATTATCGGAAGAACAACTGGCAAAACCGGGAATATGTTTTAAGCTGGTTTGGCGAGAGGGAGGGTGGGGCCAGAGAGGCATACCGGCGATTTATTGAAAAAGGACTTGTGCCTGGAAAGCAGCCGGATTTGAACGGCGGCGGGTTAATCCGTTCCATGGGCGGGTGGTCTGTGGTGAAATCTCTGCGGAAAAAGGGGGATCGCATAAAAGGGGACGAGCGGATACTGGGCAGCGCAGATTTTGTGTCCGGCCTTTTGGCGGAGGCGGATGAAAAAATAAGATTTCAGTTTTCTGAGCCGGATTTGGAGAAAGAAATGTATGCTGAGATCATCTCAGTCTGCCAGCAGGAAAAGGTTTCCGTGAAAGAACTGCAATCCGGCAGTCGACGAAATCCTCTTCCCTTTGTCCGAAGAGAACTTGCCATCAAACTGGTAACGGAATACGGTATTTCTCTGGCTGAAACCGCAAGGCAACTGGGTATATCTACCTCCGGAGTTGCGCAGATTATGCGAAGAAATCGATAAACCAATATTTTGTCTAATTTGTCAACAACGTCCCCTTCGCCTTCGCGTCCTTTGTCAGTGTCAGGGGCGGGTCGAAGCAGGAAGATGATGACCAAAACTGCCAGAACCCCGGTTATTCCAAGAATTATTTTTTTCATAAGTGCCGCCTTCTTTTAAAAAATGCAATGCGTCCCGCTTGGCTGTTATCGCCCGGCGGCAACAGGCGTATTGATTAACCAACCGTCCCGGCCCTTCCAGGCAGTCCCTGTAATTATGCCGGCAGTCCCTTATTGTAACATTTAACGGGTATGTCGTTGGCCACCGCGGCCAAACATCTGTTGCAGGAGACACAGCCGACGGCATCCGCCTTTCCCTGCCGGATTTTTTTGACAATAAAGGGCTCTCTGATGAAAGGCCGGCTCATTGAAATACCGTCCGCTGATTGTTCTTCTATTGCCTCCCGCATTTCTTTCACCTTTCGCAGGCCGCCCACAACGAACAGAGGGGTTTTTCCGAGAATGGGTTTGAGCAGCCGGGCGATCTCCATGTTATAGCCTTCCTCAAACCCGTATTTCCCCTCCATGCTTTTCATTATGAGTTTGCCTGCGGGTTTTTTCCACAAGGGAAGGCTGTTGACCAGCTCTTTGGACGGCACATCGCCCCGGCACATGTTCATAAAGGAATAAATGGCAGAGCCGCAGCTTATCTCCAAGCCATCGATCTCCAGCTCGGCCAGCCACCTGGCATACGTCACCGCCAGGGCGGGCGTGATACCCGCCTTCGGTGTGTAGTCCCGGATATTTAATTTCACCAGGACAGGCATTCCCCTGGGAATGGCATCCCGGACGGCGGCAATCACTTCCTTTAGAAGGCGGAACCGGTTCGCATCGGAGCCGCCCCAATCATCGCTCCTGTGATTGAAAAAAGGGGAGAGAAACTGATTGATCAAATATCCATGTGCGGCATGCAGCTCAATTCCGTCCACGCCGGCTTCAACTGCCCGGCGGGCTGCCGAAGCAAAAGCATGAATCACTTCCTGGATTTGATTGACATCCATTTTTCTGGGTTTTACGAAATTTACGGGGTCTCTTCCCTTGCTTGAAGGCCCGAGCGGCCGCTGTCCAATGACGGCCCTGGTGGTCTGCCTGCCCGCATGCGCCAATTGAAATGCGATCCTGCCGCCTTCCTGATGAACGGCTTCCACCAGCTTGCGAAGACCCGGAATCATGCGGTCGTCATGAATTCCGGTTTGATGGCGGTAGCTCCGTCCCAGGGGATGGACATACAAATAACCGGGAATGATAAGCCCCACCTCGCCTTTGGCCAGATTCTGGTATCTTTTGATAAGCTGATCACTCACTTCCCCGGTTTCCGAAGCCATCACTTCATAGGTTGCCGAATGGACAAATCGATTTTTCATCGTCATGTTTCCCAGCGTGATCGGCTCAAACAAAACAGACATGCCGCATTCCCTTCATTTTTTTCAGACCTGAACTGAGCAGTTCAAATTCTTAAAGTTTATTTTTTTATACTGTACTGAAGGGTGACATGCAATTATATTCCCTGCGCGTGTTTTAAATCGGCCGGCTGATTGAAATGCGCGCAAGGTGATGGCCAAGTTTTTGCGTAGAGAAGAAAAAAAATACTTGACCCAGAATTCCTTCACATATTACAAAACTGACCAGTCGGTTTTAATTTTTGATCAGGGTCGCTGCTACTGCCTTAAAGGTTTCTTAAATGGCTGAAAAATCTATAAAACATAAACAAAAAAAACAACTGATAATTGAAACCGCAGCGTCGGAATTTGCCAGAAAAGGTTTTTACGGTACGGTCATGGGGGATATTGCAAAACTGGCGGGTATCGGCAAGGGGACCATTTACGAATATTTCCCCGGCAAGGAGGACTTGTTCTTTTCGGTTTTTGAATGGATGAACGAAGAGATGAAGGCGGCCGCCCGGGTGAGCATCGAAGCCTTGGGAGAAACCGCTGCCGGGCGGCTGCGGATATTCAACCGGGTTTTCGTGAAAGCGTTCAACGAGTTAAAGGACATGTACACCCTTACCCTGGAGTTCTGGTCCGCGGCCGCGGCCTCGCCCATGCGGGAGCGGTTTCAGGCGGCGTTTCGCCGAATTTATTCCGAATTCCGGGAGATGGTGGCGGCCATCATCGATGAGGGCATTAAAAGCGGGGAGTTCCGAAGCGATGCCGATCCCTGGAAATTGGCGGCGGCGCTGGTGGGCACCTGCGATGCCCTGGGGCTTCAGGCCTGGTTTGAAGCGGATTTTGAGCTGGAAGGCGTGTCCCGGGAATTTCTGGAAACCGTCATCAGAGGACTCCAAAAATGAAACGTATCTATATCATCGCCGTCCTGCTGCTGGCCTGCACCGTTGTGGCCGGCGGGCAGGCGCAGGCACCGGAAAATCAGGACCCCAAACAACTGAAACCGGATCCGCAGGCGCTTGTGGCCGGGGCGGTGAACTATTTGCGGGGCGAGACCTCGCAGGCGGAACTGAAAATGACCATTCACCGACCGGACTGGGAGCGGAGCATGACCATCAGGGCCTGGACCCGGGGCCGGGAAGACAGCATTTTCTGGATCACGGCCCCGCCCAAGGACCGGGGCAACGGAACCCTGAAGAAAGGTGACGAGATGTGGATGTTCAATCCGAAAATCAACCGCGTGATCAAGCTTCCGCCTTCCATGATGTCCCAGGCCTGGCAGGGTTCGGATTTTTCGAACAATGATCTGGCCAAGTCGGACAATATCATTGACCAGTACACCCACGAAATCATCGGAACCGAAATTCACGAGGGAAAAACCGTCTACCGGATCCGCTCCCTGCCAAAGCCTGGAGCCCCCGTCATCTGGGGCATGCAGGAACTTGAAATCCGGGAGGACCACCTGCTTCTCCGCCAGGCATTTTTTGACGAGGACAGGGAGCTGGTCAAGGCGGTGTCCATGGAAAAAATCGAATCCCTGGGCGGCAGGCCCTATCCGGTGAAATGGCGGATGGCCAAGGTGGATGAAAAAGACACGTATACGCTGCTGGATTACCATAGCCTGGAATTCGGGGTGACGCTGCCGGAGCGGATGTTCAGCATAGCCAGTCTCAAGAATCCTAGATTGTAGGGTTTTTAAGGAAAATGGCAACTTCGCAAATGATACCCAGGGATATGATCCCCATGGACATGAAAATGGCCTGGCGCAACGTCTGGCGCAACCCCCGGCGGACCTGGCTGACCATCAGCGCCATCGCCTTTGCCTGCACGATCCTGATTTTCATGCTCTCCTTTCAGTTCGGCTCCTACGGCACCATGATCAATGCCTCGGTCCAGATCAACACAGGGCATCTGCAGATCCAGGCGAAAGACTACTTTGAGGACCGCGCCATGCGCCGGGTGGTGCCCGACCCGCATCGGGTAATCAAAACGGTTGGCGGCATTGAATCCGTTGCGGCAGTGACCGCCCGGGCCAAAGCTTTCTCCCTGATATCATCCGGCAACCGGACCTACGGGGCCATGGTGATCGGCATTGACCCGGAAAACGAGGCGCGGGTGTCCACCCTGGACAGCCTGGTCCGGGAAGGCGAATTCCTCGCCGGGACTGCGGCCGGGGAAAACCGGTCCGGAGAAAACCGGGCGCTCATCGGCCGGCTTATGGCCGAAAACCTCCAGGCGGGATTGGGGGATGAACTGGTGCTGCTGGGCCAGGGAAGAGACGGGTCGGTGGCGGCCACCATTCTCAAGGTGGGCGGCATTTATGAGTCCGGCATGGATGAATTCGACCGGCGCACCCTGCACATGCCGCTCGACACCTTCCAGGAGGTCTATTCCATGCGCGGGGCGGTCCATGAAATCGTGGTCCGTGTAAGCAGCCTGGACCGGGTGGCGGGGGTTAAAACAGCCGCGGCCGAAAAGCTGGAACACATACCGGGGGGCGGCGACCTCGCGGTGCTGGACTGGGACCAGCTGATGCCGGGGCTGACCCAGGCCATCAAGATCGACCTCACCATCGGTATCATTTTCTGGTTTCTCCTGGTGCTGGTGGTGGCCTTCAGCATATTGAACACCTTTTTAATGGCTGTGCTGGAGCGAACGCGCGAATTCGGGGTGATGATGGCCATCGGCACCGGCCCGGGCCGGCTGGTCAAGCTCATGCTCTATGAATCGGGCGCCATGACGGCTGTGGGGATTGCGCTGGGGATTTTTACGGGCTGCATTTTTACGGCCATATTCCAGGTTTACGGCATCGACTTTTCCGGGGCATCGGAGATCCTCAGCCAATACGGCATTTCCGGGCGCATTCACCCCCGGCTCTCCCTTGTCACCGCTTTTGCCGGGCCGCTGCTGGTCTTTGGGGTCACCTTTGCCGTATCTCTTTATCCGGCCCTGAAAATAAAAAAGCTCAAGCCCGTCGAGGCCATGGCGCATGTGTAAGAACGTATCGCAGGGTTCCGAAAGAACCGGCGAAATTCATTTTTTGAGGATTAAGGTTTTAGAGGGTTAAGGGCATGGATCTGAGCATTGCGTGGCGAAACCTCTGGCGAAATCCGCGCCGCACCGTCATCATCATGATTGCCGTGATCATCGGCATATGGAGCATGATTTTTCTCACCGCGTTCATGCGAGGCATTGTGGTGGACATGATCGAAAACGGGATCGCTGAGCTGACCGGGGATGTCAAGATTTATGCCCGGGATTACAAGAACGATCCGGCGCTTGAAAACCGGATTGAAAACCCCGGCCCCCTGATATCCAGGGTCCGGGATCACCTGCCGGCGGGGGCAAAGTTGGCTGCGCGGGTAAGGGTCAATGCCATTGCCCAGAACGCCAGGCATGCGGCCGGGGTCACGCTCGCCGGGATCGATCCGGAGATGGAGGCCGGCGTATCGTTTATCGGAGACGGCGTATCTTCCGGGAAAATGCTGTCGCCCGCTGTTTTGGAAGCCGGTGCGTCGGAAGCCAGCGGAAATGGCATCCTGGTGGGGCGGGCGCTTCTTGAAAAGTTTGAGACCGAAATCGGCAACAAGCTCATTTTAATGACGGAAAACACGGGCAATGAAATTGTCTCCCGGGCCTTCCGTATTCGCGGCGTGTATCAGGCAAAGCTGGAATCCACCGAAAAACGCTTTGTTTTTATCACCCGGGGGGCTGCCCGGGAAATGCTGGGCATCGGGGAGGGCGTATCGGAGATCTCGATCATGCTGGAGAACCACGAACAGGCCGGAACGGTTGCAAAAGAGCTCGCTGCCGCCATCGATCCGGAAGGGATAGCGATCACGCCCTGGCAGGAGCTGCTGCCCATGCTGAAGGCCTACATCGGGATCTTCGACGGGTTTATCCTCCTCTGGTACCTGGTGGTTTTCGTTGCCATGGCCTTTGGGATCATCAATACAACGCTCATGGCTGTTTTTGAGCGCATGCGGGAGTTCGGGCTGCTAAAAGCCCTGGGCATGAGGCCCTGGCGGATTCTGCGCTCGGTTCTTATCGAATCCGGATTTATCCTGGTCATTGGAGCGGTGCTGGGAAACGCGCTTGCCCTTTCCCTGGTTTACACCATCGGCCGCTTCGGCCTGGATCTTACCGCTTTTGCCACAGGGTTTGCCTATGCCGGCATGTCCGCTGTCATTTATCCAAAGGTCTTTTTGGGTGACGTGATTTTTGCCAACACGGTGGTGATCTTTCTGGGGCTTCTGGTCTCCGCCTACCCGGCTGCCAGGGCGGCCCGGATCCTGCCCGTTGAGGCCATGCGCCACACGTGACGGGCGGCCCTTTCGGCGACCCGGGGGAAGGGCTTAAAAAATGCAGCCGGACAATTCAACAAACGGAACTGCAGCAGCAGGAGGATACAATTAATGCCCATAGTTGACATACAGGGGGTGGATAAAACCTACCGGCAGGGGCAGGTGGCTGTCCACGCCCTGAAAAAAATCGATCTGGCCATTGAAAAGGGCGCTTTTGCCGCCCTTGCCGGCCCGTCCGGATCGGGCAAGACCACGCTTTTAAACATCATCGGCGGACTTGATGCGCCGGATTCCGGCCGTGTCCGGGTAAACGGCCACGACTTCCAGGAGATGAGCCGCACGGAGATGGCCGAACTGCGGCTGCGCCGGATCGGGTTTGTTTTCCAGGCCTACAATCTCCTGCCGGTGCTCTCTGCGGTGGAGAACGT
>P_1C_Sed_2_UnCtyDRAFT_1000338_pt1 | contig 14530 bp, 11 predicted proteins | sample Pon1CUnioCityCA_4_FD_10229 | JGI IMG/M metagenome (IMG submission 10229) | reverse complement strand
CCGTCCTTTCCGGCAATCCCCTTTCATATGAAGAAATGAGTATTTTCGGATCTAAAAATGCATTGCAGCGTGAACGGATTTACAATCAAGGCTTTGCCTTTGCCTCTTACCTTGTGGATCGATTCGGCGAAGACTTGCTTCCGGAACTATCGCAAAGCCTAGGAGAACCAAGTGTTTTTACTGTTGACAAAGCCCTTAAAAACACCACAGAAATCTCGGGACGCAAGCTATTTAATGATTTNATTGCTGTATCTGAAAAACATTACCGACAATCTATCAAATCCTTACAGCCAACAGCAAACACGGCCGTTCAATCCAATGGATTTTTCAATTTCTATCCAAGAGTGAGTCCCAGTGGAAATCAAATTGCATATTTGTCAAACAAAAATAGCAGGTCGTCTGCTGTAAAGCTTTTTGTTGATGATCGAGATCATTCAAAAAATTCATCTCATGCTGTTAATATTGGCTCAATGCCATCCTCCAATCAAGGATACGGCATATATAAAAATCAGGAACCAACGATAAAACACCTGCAATCGTCTTTTTCATTTTCTCCGGATGGATCGCAAATCGCTTTTAGCCGACAAAAGCTAAATGAATACGGAGAACGTTATAACGATCTGTTTATTTATGATCGGCAATCTGAAAGAGAATCACGCCTCACCCAAAGTAAGCGACTGACATCGCCCAGCTGGCATCCGATAAAAAATACTTTAGTAGCCATCCAGCAATCAAACGGCAGCACTAATTTAGTCGGGGTGGATATGGCATCAGGTTCACTGCATCCTTTTACAAATTACAAGAATGGAGAACAGGTGTACAGTCCCAGCTGGCATCCCGATGGAGAAAAACTCTATTTTTCTTTTTCTGATAAACATAGCCGAAATATTTATCGTCTCGACACACAATCGAGAACCGTTAAAGCCGTATTCCAAGACTCGTTAACCGACTACCGCGATCCTTTTATAGATGAGAAAGCTGATTACCTCTACTATTCTGCCAATCCGGATGGCATTTTCAACATCTATCGCATCCCTCTAGGCACTAATGAAACTGTGCCGGAACAGTTAACGAGTGTCATCGGCGGGGCGTTTATGCCACATGTTAAAAATGAAACGCTCTATTTTGCTGAGTTTAAAACAGACGGCTATATCATTTCCTCCATCGATTTATCAGCCATTATTCCGCAATCTTCTGCAAAATATAATCGGGAATCACTCTCTTATTTAAAACTTCCTGAGAAATCAGACCTCAACTATCCACCGAACACAGAGGATATTGAAATCCTTGAACCGTCAAAACTACAGCATTTGAGCCGTTCAGATTCCCTAATGATCCCTGATGAAGTAAAAAATCAAGAGCAATTGAAGCTAAAGCCTTATAACAATACTTTTACGAGCTTTAGCTTTTACCCGGTTATCCGCTTCGATAACTACAGTAAGAAAAATGGCAGTAATGGTCGTTTGCTCACAGCCGGGCAATTTGGAAATTTGGGCGGCAACCTGCTGCGTGATATGAAACTCGGCACCTATTTTTCATCCCGCGAAGTAACCGGACAGTTGAATTTATTTGGCAGTGCCCTGTTTGGTTTTGCCTCAGAACCCAGCAACGGAATTGGCGATTTTTTCAATCCCGCTCGGCTTACCGACCTCGATCGAGATTTATATTTGTCAGTAGAACACGTGGGNCTCCCCTTCATAAAAAAAAGCTGGTCTCCTACTGTTACCTTAGATTTTTATAATTTGCGCCGCAATGTTCGAGATGGACTTTCTATCGAAGAATTTCCTTGCACGGCGTGCCTGCCGGATACCACTAACGTTGATATCGCTTATAATATCTGGGAGGCCAACATTTTTCTTCGCAGCAAGGTCAATGAACACAACCTGATTGACCTGGGAGCCGGATACAGTCCGTATCGTGTTCAAACAGATGGATTCTACTCCCAAGAGCTGGAATCATTTATTCCTTCCTCATCCTCCGAATATTTTAGAGGAACCACTCTTACGGCTGCTTATATCTACGAGAAATGGGTTCCTTATTCCAATTCGGATGTCGCCCCCATAGGGTTTCGCGGAGCTTTACGGTATACTTACGAACCCAACAAATTACTTGATAAATACGAGGTAGAAGACGGTACCTTAAACCCACTCTATCAGGATGTAAAAAATCATTCTCTTGAAACCAATGTTCGAGTGGGATACCCAATAGGGCATCACTCTGCATTAAACTTTTATGGGCGCGGCTTTAGCTATCTCAATAATCCGGATGATTATTTCTATCTCGATTACATCGGAGGATTTACCGGAATGCGAAGTTATCCCTACTTTGCTCTTGGCGGTAATACTACGGCACTGGCAAAATTTTCGTATACCTTCCCGATTGCCCATAAATTACATACACAGGTTGGACGACATACTTTTGACAAACTATTTCTGCGATTATTTGCTGAAACCGGCAACGGTTGGAATAGTCCGCTCGAAATTGGTGATAACCTTAAAACAGGTATTGGAGGCGAACTACGATTTGCTTTTAACAGCTACTACCTGTTTCCACTCAAATTATTTATCAGCAGTGCTTATGGATTCAATAAATTTGATGTTACTTTACCCAGCGAATTTATTACTGAATCATCAAAAAGTGGGGTATCGTACGGACAAGATTTTTATTTCCATTTTGGATTGACCTTTGATTTTGATGTTCTAAATCATGATTAAAAAAGCAACCTTTTTAGGTATTCTATTGGTGTTAGCCATAAGCAGCACATCTGCTCAAAAGCTCCAAGAACCGCAGCAAATCACTATCGATGATCTAAAACCGAAAATCAATTACGCTCAGTCTACCCCTTTTTATCAACCGGTAAAAGAAAAAGCAGGATGGGCCCTGTTCAGTTCAGCAGTTATTCCGGGAAGCGGACAAGCAGCTAACAAAAAATGGGTTCGGGCAGGATTATATTTTTTGGCAGAAGCAGTGATGATTGGCGTATACCTCAAAGGCACCCACGATGCAAAAGTAGAAGAACGACGATATAAACATTTCGCAAATAACAATTGGAGCGTAGTCAACTATGCCCAATGGTTGGTTGAATATCACGAACAGAATAACTTGAGCAACAAATATGTCGATGATCTTGAACAGCATATCCAAGGCAAAACCGCGGCATACAATCCTAATAGCGACTGGTCTAAAATAGATATTGAACTGCTGCGCAATGTGGAACGTAATACCCCGTTTGTATATCCGGAACATATTGGAAACAATTTCTCACACGTAATGCCGGATTACGGCTCCCAACAGTATTATGAACTCATCAGCAAATATTACCAGTATGGACCGGGCTGGAATGATTTTGCAACTCAGTATCAGCTAAACTGGGACGGTAGTGGAATGCCCGAAAATTTTATTTTAGGAGCACGATTAGCCAACGATTTCAATGACAGTTATCGCCTGGCCGGGAACATGGTATCGTTTCTTATATTAAATCATATTGTATCGGCTTTTGATGCCTATTTAACAGTTAAGATTAAAAACCGAAAGCTTGAAACAGAAACAAATCTGTTACATCCGCATCGCACCGTTACACTAAAATTTCATTTTTAAGTAATACCCAAAGAATCATATTTTAAGATATGTGGTCACAAATAAAATCATTACTCACAAATAAAATATTCTACCTTGGAGTAGGTGGTTTAATTGCTGCTGGGGCACTATTTCTGACGCTCCTAGATTTTGTAATTATGCCGGCTTACACCAATTATAACGAAGGCGTTACCGTCCCCGATATTACAGAAGTTTCCTTAGATGAAGCTCAGGATCTTCTCACTTCTTATGGGTTGCGATACGAAGTTGCCGAACGCCGCTCTAACTCTGCTTATCCGGCTGACTACGTTATAGATCAAATGCCGGCTGCAGCAGAAATTGTTAAACCAAACAGGAAGGTTTATCTCACTGTTAATACAGAGGCGAACCCGACCGTTCAGGTCCCAAAAGTGGTAGATTTGTCACTTCGTAACGCTCGAATCCAATTGGAAAATTACGGGCTGCGTGTTGGTACTATCAGCTATGAATCATCACGGTTTAAAAATGTAGTGCTGCGCCAGTCGATACCTGCTGAAAATGTTGTACCCAAAGGTACTATGATCGATTTAGCGGTAAGCGATGGTCTCGGTGAAAAAATGGTAGATATACCAAATATCAAGGGATTACGTCTTTCTGAAGCGCAACAAAAATTACAGAAAGTGGGCTTGCGTATTGGTGAAATCCGATTTCAACCAAGTAAAGAGTTTGATCCCAATGTCATCATCAATTATGAACCACAAAAAGATCAACTTACGGAAGGAGAAACACTGAAACTTATTGTCTCTGAACGTTTCGAAGTAAAAGAAGAAGATGAATCCGGTGCTGTCATTGACACTTCAAATGTATCATCACCAGAAAATAACAACAATTAAACTGATATGAATTTTACGTTGCCTATTTTAGCACCTTCAATTTTAGCATCAGATTATACACGCTTGGGCGAAGAAATCGAAAAGTGTAATCAAGCTGATGTGCAGTGGTTACACTGTGATATTATGGACGGCCACTTTGTTCCTAATATCAGCTATGGCCCCAAATTTGTAGAAGCAGCTGGAAACTGTTCAGACGCCTTTTTAGATGTTCATTTGATGATTGAAAATCCGGATAAATATATTGAACGTTTTGCTGATGCCGGAGCGGATCAGATTACCGTACACCAAGAGGCCTGCCCACATTTACACCGAACCATTCAAAACATTCATAATTACGGGATAACTGCCGGTGTAGCTATAAATCCGGGCACCTCCTTACAAACAATTGAGCCGGTTATTGACGATGTGGATCTGGTTCTTCTGATGAGTGTAAATCCCGGATTTGGCGGACAATCTTTTATCGAAAATACCTATCGCCGCTTGCAAAAAATGAGTGCTATACGCGATGAATATGGCGCCGGCTTTCTCATAGAGGTGGATGGGGGCGTAAACATCGATAATATTCAAAAAGTTACGCAATGCGGTGCCGATGTGCTTGTAGCTGGTAGCGCAGTATTTAAAGCAAAAAATATCCCAAAACGAATTGAAAATCTTACGCAGAAAGCGAAAACGGGAAAAGGAACAATTGCTTAAATCCCATTAAACAGATTTACAAAAAATTCATACTATTTTCTTATTTTTAGGGGTTAAGATTTTAATTAAATAGAGGCCATTTATCGCAGAACAATCAACTGTTAACAAAGAAACCTATCAAATAGATGATGTAGAGCCTGTCCTTATTTTAGGTTTTCAGGACGAATATCTTAAAAAGATTGATGAAGCCTATCCCGATTCTAAAATTTCAGCTCGTGGTAATACCATAAGAATATCAGGTCCTAAAGAGGATTGTAACGAACTTATTGAGGTTTTTAGTGAGCTTGAACGTATGGCTGCTCGTAATCGAGACCTCACTGAAAGTGATCTTGAAACCGTTCTGGCTCTAAAACAAAGCGATCGAAAAAGCGAAAGACCTAATCCGCTGCATGATACCCGTGTTACCGGCGATTTCATCCTCAATACTCATACCGGCGAAGCAATAACGGCAAAAACACCAGGGCAAAAACAGATCCTTGAAGCTGCTTCTACAAATGATATCGTATTCACTATTGGACCGGCAGGAACAGGAAAAACCTATACCTCAGTAGCTTTGGCCGTTAAGGCACTCAAACAACGCAAGGTAAAGAAGATCGTACTTGCCCGACCTGCTGTTGAAGCCGGGGAAACACTAGGATTTTTACCCGGTGATCTGCGTGAAAAAATTGATCCCTACCTACGGCCACTATATGATGCACTCGAAGATATGATAGAATATGATCGACTTGAAATGCATCTGGCCAAGAACAGTATTGAAATTGCCCCCTTGGCCTATATGCGGGGACGAACGCTCAACAATGCTTTTGTGATTTTAGATGAGGCTCAAAACACCACTAATATGCAGATGAAGATGTTTTTAACGCGTATTGGATTTAACAGTAAAGCTATTATTACGGGCGATATCACCCAAACTGACCTACCTCATAAACAAAAATCAGGACTTATTTCTATACAAAAGATTCTTAAAGATATCGATGGCATTTCTTTTGTTTATCTCGATGAAAATGATGTTGTCCGCCACAAATTAGTGCGTGATATCATCGAGGCTTACGACAAATACGAAAATAAAAATGACAAAAAATCGTAGCATGGCGACAAAAGAACTTGCTGCCCACCCCCTTTATGAAGGAACGTTTAGCGTAGGCCTGGATACAAAATTCAACCGGATTGATCGAGATGACAAACCTGCCAAAGGCGCCTTAAAAATTTCATTAAATCCTTTTTGGATTCAATCGGGTGATAAAAATATTCTTTTTGACGTCGGAATCGGGGATTTTGGAGAAGGCACAAGTACCGATCTCATTAAGCAAAACCTGGACAAATTTGGACTGACGGAGTATGATATTACAGATATTTTTGCCAGCCATCTCCACTACGATCACATAGGAGGACTGGCAGGTCAATCATCGGGATACTGGGAATTGACTTTCCCAGATGCAAATGTCTGGGTTTCCAAAAAGGGTTGGGAGAAAGTGAGAAACATGGATGAGTATTATGACGATGAAAAAACAGAGTTCATTCATTTCTTAGATGCTAAAGCTAATCTTCATTTTCTAGATGAAGAAGATCAGCCCTATCCTGAAGTAAAAGTCAAAAAAATCGGCGGACATACCGAGTTTTCACAAGTGTTGTTATTCAATGACGGTGATCAAAAGTATTTGATGGCCGGTGATGTCTTAGCTACACGCGGAGAAATAAATCGGAAATTTGCCGCAAAGTATGATTTTGATGCGGATCAAAGTATGGAAGCTAGAAGAGCACTAACTCAAAAAGCCTACGAAGAACAATTCACAATAATGGGATATCATGATACGCATCATCCCCTATTTAATTTAACCGATTATGATGAGGAACAGGGATACAAAATTGAAGCTATTAAGTAATGTCATTACCTAACTTTACCAACGAAATTTTTAGCTTTCTTGATAAACAAGACCTCTCTGGTAATTTAGAAGCTGCTGTAATTCTGGGATCAGGACTTGGTAGTTTTGCGGATCAGATCGAAGAATCATCGATTATTCCCTATGAAAATATTCCCGGCATGCCAGTTTCATCGGTTCAGGGTCATGCCGGAGAATTGATATTCGGAAAAATAAACGGGCACTCAATGATGGCCTTCTCCGGACGGTTTCATCATTACGAAGGTTTTTCTTTTGAGGAAACCGCCACGCCGGTTTACATTGCTAACTATCTGAATGCTAATAAACTTATCATTTCCAATGCTGCAGGAGCCATTAACACCTCCTTTTCGGTTGGTGATTTGATGGTTATTGAGAGCGTAATACGAAATAATTTGGCTATATCTCCGCTGGGTCATTCAAAACATCGGTATCAACACCATCAATGGGTCCCAAAAATAAGAAAAATTGCTGCAGAGCTCGGACTTGTCACACAACTGGGCAATTACATGTATGTTACTGGCCCTAACTACGAGACCAAAGCAGAGATTAGGTCATTCAGAAAAATGGGTGCCGATGCTGTAGGAATGTCAACAGCCACTGAGCTTTTCGAAGCCGCCCGTCTTAATTTAAAAACCACTGCCATTTCACTCATCACCAATATGTCAACCGGTGTAACGGGCGAAAAACTTGACCATGATGAAGTTAAAGCTGCAGCCGATGCCCGGAAAGACGATTTTGCAAAGCTGGTCAAAGCTCTTATTGAAAAGTTATAAAAACTGATATGTGGGCTATACATCCAGTGTCTTTTGGCTGCCGTATGTATCCAGGTACTGCTTAAGCTTTAGTTTTTTTCGTGTAGAATCGCTGGTCATGTAGCGCACCTTACCGTAAATGGGACGTTCTTGCCAAGCACGATCAAAGCGACCGAAAATCCAGAAAATGCCCGAATAACTATTTGGATCACGTCCGTCAATGGCATAGCGATTATTTAGTTCGATCAGGTAAGCCAACGCAATTTCGGGATTCGGTGTCCATTCCAATACCTTTTTACCCCACAACATCCGAAGGTAATTTTGCATTATGCCCTCCTCTCTTAGCTGCGTTTGTGCGGCATTCCAGATCTCATCATGAGTTTGGGACAGTGCAAACTCTTCCAGCTCATAAATATATTCTCGCGGATCATTTTTGTGTTCTTCAAGGGTCTCTAGCGACCAATCAGGCAACGTTTCATATTGATCGTAGTCAGGCTCATGATGTGCAAAATGAAACCCAACCTCTCTCCAAGTTATTACTTCATCCAAAAAGGCATCTACATTTGGATCACCATTAAAAAATCCGCCGGTAGACCCTTTGTTAAATGTTATATTATCTAAATTCCATCCTTCCGGTTGATGCTCCAGCACAGTGTCTACAATTTCGTACTCCGATATCTTACCAAAGTGCAGCCACGGGCTTAGCCCACTGGCGGCATTTTCGTCAGGATCATTTCGGTTTTCGTCATATTTCGACAAACCATATTGAATAAACTGTCCCAATTTACCCAATGCCGCCTGACGGGTACCTTGCAAGTCAATTTTACCCACGTCATGATTAATTGGTAAGGAACTCACAAAAGATTTTCGATTCTTAAGTTTTTTTTCAGCCGCAGGGTATTTAGAAAGAAAATCATCACCCAACGCAACTTCTGAATGATTTTCGAGATCTGCCAAAGGATCTTTTTTGGGAGGATTAGTAAAACACTCTACAAAATTCCGCTGCATAATCTTACGGAAAAAGTAGGCGTTATAGGGCGCTTTTACCGTCAACCCTAATGGAATCAATCCATTGGAATCTACCGTGATGTAGGGAACTTCTAAACTAGGTCCAACTTTTTCATTATGCTCCTGTATGATAAATACCGGAAACTCATCCGAAATTACGGTACATGCATTTTCGGCTAATTCATAAAGTAAACCATTTCCTGCTCCCGATTTATCCTCCAAATAAGAATAATAATTAATATTATTTTCTTTGGCATACTCTAGGTTCTCCTCCATCCCTTCCATCAAAAAGTGATGAAAACGATCAGAAGCCCACGGATAATCGCACCCCAATCCTTCATAGACCAGTAGCGGCTTACCTAACTTATTAGCCCATCCCACAGCGTATTCCAACGCATAATTATACTGAAAACGACGATTTATCTGCATCCAATACAGTACAAAATCCCCTTCTGTATTAGTTTTTTTTTCGTTGCGTTCAAAAACACGCTTACTGTTAATATTTTTCATGATAGAAGTCAAAATTATTGATTCTTACTCTGGTGGAGCCATGAAAGCGGGACTTACTGGATTCTCAACCGTTTCCTCAACAATTTTCTCAACCTCACTGACCTGCTGTTCGGTAAGCTCCCATCCAAATACCTTTTCAAAGGTAACTTGCTCCGGTTTACGGGCACCCCATATAGCGGAATCTATACCCTTATCCAAAATCCAGCGTACAGCCAGGTGAATCACTTTTTGATCAAAATTTTTGTCCACATATTCTTTCAACTTTTCTACTGCCTCAAGATGTTTTTCAAAGGTCTCACCCTGAAATTTTGGATCTGCGTTACGACGCAGGTCTCCTTTATTAAAGGTTCGATCTTTGCTCATCTTTCCAGATAATAATCCGCGACAAAGCGCACCGTACGTTAATAGTGTAATACTATTTTCTTTGCAATATGGGATAATATCCGTTTCTATACCACGCTCAAACAAATTATATGGTGGCTGACAAACATGAATAGGTGCTATTTGCTGAAATTCATCCATCTGGTCCGTTGAAAAATTGGATACTCCAATAGCTCTTATTTTACCACTGTCAAGAAGCTCTTGTAATGTTTCAGCCGTTTCCGCAAAATCGGTATCTAAATCCGGCCAGTGCACCTGATAAATATCAATATAGTCGGTTTGCAATCTTCGGAGCGAGTCATCCACTTCTTTAAGGATGCGATCTCGGGTTGAGTTTCGCTGTATATTGCCATCATCGTCCCATTCTAGTCCAAACTTGGTAGCTAGCTGTATTTGATCCCGATTACCAAACTCTTGCACGGCTTGACCGACCAGCTCTTCGCTCTTACCAAAGCCGTATACGGGGGCTGTATCTATAGTCGTTACTCCTTTTTCAAGGGCTTCTAATACCGTTTCCAACCGCCAGCTGGTCGTCGGAACCGCCCCACATCCAGCCACCGATAGCCCAAGTCCCAAGCGTTACTCTCGAAATATTGAAATCTAAATTACTTACTTGTGTAAACTCCATAATTAATAATGATTTTGATTAATCTGAATAACGATCTAATTGATTTAAAAATTTATTACTGGATTCCTTTATGGCCTTTTTATCTTCGTCTGATTTTTTTTCGTACATGTTTACCATAAAACTATTGCGGCCACTCACTTCAAAAGCTTCGCGCTGCTCGTCTACAAAATTCCAATACAAATAATTAAACGGGCAGGCTCCCTCCCCAGTTTTCTTAGTAATGCTGTATTCACATGACGTACAATAATTGCTCATCTTGTTGATATAATTCCCGCTACTTACATATGGTTTTGATGCGAGAACACCTCCATCAGCAAATGTTGACATTCCCAATACATTAGGTAACACCACCCATTCGTAGGCATCTACATAAGCAAACCAGAACCATTTGTTAAGTTCACGAGGATCTGTTTTCGTAAGATTACTAAAATTACTTAATACCATCAGTCGTTGAATATGATGGGAATAGCCCTGCTTAATCACCGGCTTTAAGCTTTGCTGCATGCAATGCATATTCGTATCACCAGACCAAAAAAGTTCAGGCAACGGCTTCTCAAAATCCATAAAATTAGCCTCACGAACCTCCGGCATCATCGCTTCATAATAAATTCGGACGAATTCGCGCCATCCCAGGATTTGACGCACCAATCCTTCGACAGAATTGATAGGCGCCTTGCCATCTTCATAAGCTTGAATTGCTCGTTCACAAATTTCCCATGGCAGCAACAATCCGTTGTTCAAATACAGTGATAAGGTTGAATGAAAAAGCGTGGGTTCATCGATGGCCATGGCATCTTCATAGGGACCGAAATCAGTTAACCGTTCCTCGATAAATTCATCGAGCAATTTTAGGGCCTGTTTTCTAGTCACTGCATATTGGAAATCTTTAAGTTCGCCAAAATGGTACTGATATTGATCTCCCACAAGCTTTATTACTTCTTGAGTAATCGCATCCGGCTCATAAGTAGTAACCTCAGGCACAGAATATCCTTTGGGTAGTGATTCCCGATTATCCTCATCATAGTTCCACTCCTCTCCCACTGGCTCATCACCATTCATCAAATAACCGGTTTGCTTTCGCATATCCCGATAGAAGTATTCCATGCGATAGCCGGGCTCAATATTTTCTTTCCACTGCTCGGCATCTGTAAAAAAAAAGGTGTTGGAAATTTCTGTAATTCTATCCTCAAATGCACTTTTAACCTCGCGAAGTCGCTTTCGACTATCCCACTCCGATGGCTCCATGTATGTGAGTGATAAACTTTCATATTCTTTTAATATTTCTGATAACTCATCATCAAAATGCAGGTCAGTAGTCTGGTAATACACAGGATAACCTGCTTTGTAGCACTCCACCGCAAAGTGACGCATGGAACTTAGTACGTAGGTCAATTTCTTCTGATGATAAGGCAGTGCATCAAGACTGGCTTTAGCCTCTATAAATACCAGCAAAGGTTTTTCTCTTGAATCCAATCAGGCCAAACCGATAAATTTAATTGATCATGCAATACAAAAATTACTTTGTCAAAAGCATGTGGATCAGAGTAATTAATGCGATTATCAATTTCTTTTAAATTCGGTCTGGATGACATTTTTAAGAATTGTGTTTCATGAATGAGTTATATCAATATATTTAATCACAGTGAAGTTCCAATAAAATGCATCTAGTATGAGTAAAACAGTTATTGGTGTTATGGGTCCCGGTGATGGAACCTCTCGACAAGATTTAGAACAAGTCTATGAACTGGGGAAATTAATTGCCGAACAGAATTGGATTCTTTTAACAGGTGGTAGAAACACGGGGGTGATGAATGCCGCCTCTAAGGGAGCTAAAAAATCTGGAGGACTCACAGTTGGTATTCTGCCATCAGATAATAAAGACGGCATGTCTAAATTTGTCGACATTCCTATTTGTACAGGGATGGGCAGTGCACGCAATAACATCAACGTGCTATCATCAAATGTGGTAGTAGCGTGTGGGACAGGTGCAGGTACATCCTCTGAAATCATGCTGGCACTCAAAGCCCAAAAACCAATTATCCTGTTAAATCCTTCGCAAAATATGGTTAAGCTATTGGACGAATTTCCCTATCCTAAACCTTATATCGCCTCTTCTCCCAAAAATGCTATTAACCTGATTTGTCAAATTATTTAGATAATTTCCTCCTCCAGTTTGACAAAAAGATTAATACTATTATATTAGTATTAACTGATTAGAACTTAGCAGTCAACTGATAGATCATAAAAATTCAATAACTATAATATGAAGAAATCACTGACTCCACTCGGAGAAACAGAAATGGAAGTACTCAATCATGTTTGGGACCTGGGAGAAGCTACGGTAAAACAGGTACGCAAGCGAATTTTAGAAGATCGGGAAGTAGCATATACCACGATCATGACTGTTATGAAAAACTTGGCCGAAAAAGGTCTGCTTAAATATCGTAAAGATGGGGTAACCTATGTTTACAGCCCCGCGCAAAAACCGGAATCAGTACGCTCTAATATTATTACCGATTTAATGAAAAAAGCTTTTAAGGGATCACCAAAAGAGCTGGTACAAGCTTTGGTAAACAGTGATGATCTTACTGCAAAAGACCTCACTGAAATTAAATCTATGATTGACAACATGGAGGATAATCAATAATGGAATTTATAAATCTACTTCAATCGTTTGGCGAACAAATGATCGGACATTTATGGCTTCCGGTGGTTGTTTGGACCCTGGTGGCAGCCCCCATTGCCTTAATATTGCATAAATGGGAATCGCTCCAGCCCATCTATCACTATCATAGCCGCACCGCTCTACTCTTGGTGCTTCCATTGGGTGTTCTTGGAGCTTACCTGATGGATTTCATCAGCAGTACCAGACAGACAGCGGGGGAAGGCATGTTCATTGTCATTCAAAATCCGATTACTGTTTCCGGAACTATTGCAGAATCCTCAGTATTAGATGGATTAAGTAACCCCAATTTTTGGATAGGGACTGGCAGCCTAATTGTCGGATTAGTTGCAGTGGTGCTTGTCATTAAACTTATTTACGACTTTATTCAGCTTCGGAATATCGAACAAGACTTAGATTTTTCTCCTCTTACAAGTGACGAAAACGTGATGGAAAACCTTCCATCAATAACTAATAAGGATCAAAATACATTAATTGCTTACTCTGATCATATTAACATCCCCTTTACGTATGGATGGCTTACCACAAAGATTGTTGTTCCTACTGATCTAAAAAACCAACCGTCTTCACTAGCCATGGCCGTACAGCATGAGCTGATACATATTAAAAATCGTGATTTTCTGTTGAACAGCTTTCTAATAGTTATAAAATCTCTTTTCTGGTTTCATCCGCTCATCCATAACCTCTACAAATCTAGGGAAGAATACAGGGAGATAATATGCGACAGCGAGGTTCTGGCTACTAAAGAATTTTCTCAAAAAAAGTATGCTTCCCTCCTCTTTGAACTTGCTAAACGAGATCATCAACAAAAATTGGCCCTAAGCATGGCCGTAAATCCTTCTTCACTAAAAAAGCGTATTCAAATTATGACTAAGCAAAATAGTTTAACTATGAATTTTCGATCAAGTTTTCTAATTACTTTTTTTGCTGCTTCACTGTTAACACTTACTATTTCTTGTACTGATATGTCGCAAGATGGTATTACCAAAAGTGAAATAGAACAGACACAAGCCCAAATAGCCAATACACCACCTACACCCAAGCAACCGCTATATATTGTAAATGGAGAAGAATGGGGTAATGATGAATCTTCCATTCCAAAATTATCTCGTTTGAAGACCAAATACATAGAGTCTATAGATGTATTGAAGGAAGAAAAAGCCAAACAGGAATATGGAGAAAAAGGGAAAAATGGTGTCATTAAGATAAGTGTATTAAATCCCGACAAAGCATTTTCTGATCTAAAAGAAGAAGTTCGCATGGATCCACCTCCTCCACCTGTTTCCGGTTCTAAATCAGACGAAGGAGATTACTTTGTAGCCGTAGAAAATATGCCAGAATTAGTGGGAGGGTTGGCTTCATTGCAAAAAATGATAACCTATCCTAAATTAGCGCGAAAAGCTGGTATTGAAGGTCGGGTAATTATACAGTTCATTGTTGATAAAGAAGGTAATGTTGTAAATCCATCCATTGTAAAAGGAGTGCACAAAAGTTTAGATGAAGAAGCACTTCGGGTAGTAAAGAAG
>P_1C_Sed_2_UnCtyDRAFT_1000337_pt1 | contig 14574 bp, 11 predicted proteins | sample Pon1CUnioCityCA_4_FD_10229 | JGI IMG/M metagenome (IMG submission 10229) | reverse complement strand
GGGTTTAAAAAAAAAACGGTGATGCCCGCCAGCACGGCCAAAAGTAGAAGGGCTGGCAACCAGTACCGGCGGGTCGGAAATATCCGTTGCGCCATGGCCTGGAATTTATTCCGACTCCGGAGCGCTAAGGGCGGCAACGCCCGGCAGCGGTTTTCCTTCCATCAACTGCAAAAAAGCCCCGCCCCCGGTGGAAATATAGGTAAACCGGTCACTCTGCCCCGTGGAATGAATGGCCACATCCGTATCCCCGCCCCCGACAATGGTCAAGGCATAGGAATTGGCCACTTGATGGACCATGGAAACGGTTCCCCGACTGAAAGCATCAATTTCGAATATGCCCATCGGTCCGTTCCAGATAACCGTCCGGGCATCATATAAAACCTCTTCAAACAGCCTGGAGCTTGCCGGACCAATGTCCAACGCCATCCATTCATCCGGAATTTCCTGGATGGGAACAATCTTGAATTCTGCCTTGGCATCTATCTCCGGGGCCACCACGGCATCAACCGGAAGGTAGAACTTAATTCCCTCCTTTACAGCGGTCTTCATAATCCGTCCGGCCTCCTCCACCAAATCGTCCTCCACCCGGGATTTTCCGATACTGTAGCCCAAGCTTTTCAGAAATGTATTGGCCATGGCGCCGCCGATGATAAATTTGTTGACCCGGCTTAACATATTATTCAAGGCGCGGATCTTGCTGGACACCTTGGCTCCGCCGATGATGGCAACCAGCGGCCGCCGGGGGTTTTCCATGGCTTCGTGGAAGTATTTGAGCTCATTTAACAGAAGGAATCCGGCAGCCCGCTCATTAACATGGCGGGTAATGGCGACAACGGAGGCGTGCTCGCGGTGGCATACGCCAAACGCATCATTGACATAAACATCACACAGCGATGCCAGCTCTTTGGCAAACCCATCGTCATTGGCCTGCTCCTCTTCATGGAAACGCAGATTCTCGAGCAAAAGGACTTCCCGGGGATTTAAGGCCGCAACCATCTGCCTGGCTTCGGGGCCGATGCAATCCGGTGCCAATTGGACGTCGATCTCGAGATACCGGCCCAGGCGTTTGGCCACCGGCGCCAGACTGTATTTGGGATCCTTCTTGCCCTTGGGCCGGCCCATATGAGCGATTATTATAAGGATACCGTCATTATCAAGCACATATTTCAGGGTCGGCAGAACCTCCCGAATGCGGGTGTCATCGGTGATATTCTGGAAATCATCAGTGGGCACGTTGACATCCACCCTTACCATCACTTTTTTTCCGGAAACATTGATGTCCTTGATAAAACGCATAGAAACCTCCCCTATTTGCTTTTATTTTGTTTAATTTTTTTGCTTAATTGTTTTTTTTTCGACCACCGCTCTAAAAAACCGATCGAGCGGGATTCATAAGCCCGGTCGAGTCTTTCCGACTCCACTTCAAGGCCAGACGGCTGCTGCATGGCGTTTTGCAGGCATTCCGTTTTAAAAACACATCCCATGCACGCCGTGGGGGAATGCCGCAATTTATCCGCACCCCGCGGAAATACCTTTTCAAGAATACCGAAACATTCCGGTTTATCCGATTCATTGGGTTCGTATAAGTGTCGCTTACTCATTGCCTGGCGCCCGTTTTGCAATATTTTCCTTAAATTCCCGGTACATTCGACTGATATGGCCGTTATCGGCAAAGCTGAAATACCGTTTCGCCCCTATCACCAGATGTTCATGCACATTTATCCCCATTGTCATGCAGGCAAACACAAGCTGTTGTGTAACGGCAAAATCCGCCGGCGAGGGATCCGGATCCCCGGACGGGTGGTTATGAGCAAAAATGACAGCCGCGGCCCGCTGGTTCAGGGCGCTTTTAACAACCTCCCGGGGATAGACGGAGCTGGCCGTCAGGGTCCCCTCAAAAAGTATTTCAGCTGCCAGCACCCGGTTCTTGGCATCCAGGAAAAGTACCTTGAAACATTCCCGATCCTTGGACATCATACTGTGATACAAATAATCAAACAAGTCCCTGGAATTGCTTAAGGGATCGGTATGAATGAGCTTTTTTTCAAAGTAGCGCTCAGCCACCGCCTGAATGAGCTTGATGCCAAAGAGGTTTTTGGGGCCGATTCCCTCAATTTTGCAGAGTTCCTCATCACTTGCGTCAAATACCGCGGGCAGCGTTTTAAACTTCGCCAAAGCCGCCTTGGCCGTCTGCTTGCAATCTTTTCGCGGGGTGGCCAGCGTTAATAACAGCTCAACGACCTCATAGTCATGAAACCCATCCAGCCCGCCGGTTAAAAAACGTTCCCGCAGGCGCCCGCGATGACCGTCGCCTTTGTGTGCCACAATCAAAAAACCAGAAATTCCAAGTCTGAAATCAATTTAAGCAGTGAGCAAAAAGATGCCAGGATAATAGTTCCCATTAGCGCACATCCAGCATCTCATCCTTCAGGTCCCGGGTCATCAATTGATGAATGGCCTCAGCTGTTGACAGATCTTCATACAATACCGCGTATACGGAATGGCAAATCGGCATTTCCACACCCAGCCGCCGGGACAGATTATAAACGGATTTGGAGGTTTTAACGCCTTCGGCCACCATGTTCATTTCAGCAAGGATTTCGGTCAGGGATTTGCCTTCGCCGATTTTTCGCCCCACGGTATTATTGCGGCTGAGCGAGCCGGTGCAGGTCAGCAGCAGGTCGCCGATGCCGGCAAGCCCGGCAAAGGTATGTGGATTGGCCCCCATTGTTATCCCCAGGCGCCGTATTTCAGCAAGCCCACGGGTAATCAGGGCGGCCCGTGTATTCAAACCCAGGTCAAGGCCGTCCACAATGCCCGAGGCAATGGCAATGACATTCTTTATGGCCCCGCCGAGTTCCACGCCAATGAGATCGTCATTGGTATAAACCCGAAAAAAGGGGGTGGCAAACACCTGCTGCAGATCGCCTGCCACCTGTGGATCAGCGGATGCCACAGTGAGCACGGTGGGCATCTTCTTAGCCACCTCCGCCGCAAAACTCGGGCCGGATATCACGGATATGCGGGGCGCCAGGGCGGGGGCAAGCGTCTGCTTCAAGACACCGGTCATGGTCAACTGCGTATTATTTTCAATTCCCTTGCTGGCATTAAGGATGACCGCGTCATCACTGATTCGGGCAGCGGCCTGGGCTGATACCTCGCGCATCACATGGGTCGGTACAACAAATAAAACGATATCCTTTTGCGAGACCGCAACCGAGAGGTCATTGGTTGGCGCTATGTTGCCGGACAACTCAATCCCCGGCAAAAACATGGGATTTTCACGTTTCTCAATTATATCTGCTTTAACCGCGGGCTCATAGGCCCACAAGTCCACGGGATATCCCTTCTCCCCCAAGAGGTTGGCAAGCGCCGTTCCCCAAGAGCCGGCGCCGACAACCCCGACGCGAACCGTTTCAAAATCCATGCTACTCTTCTTCCTCCGCCAGCCGGGCCGCACTTACCAAGCGTTCCCGGGACTCCATATCCATCAGCTTAACCCCTTGCGTGTTCCGGCTGATCACCGATATCCCCGCTATGGGCATCCGGATGATTTTCCCGATATCGGTCATGAGCATCACCTCATCCTCATCATTGACGACCAGGATGGTCACCACCTTGCCGTTTCGCTCGTTGGTCTTGATGGTAATGACCCCCTTGCCCCCCCGGCGGTGAACCGGGTACTCATCTATGGCCGTTCGTTTGCCGAAGCCATGCTCAGTGGCGGTGAAAAGGGTCTGGCCATGGGTGAGGACTTCCATACCCACCAGTTTGTCGCCCGCCTGCAGCTTCATTCCCCGAACGCCCCGGGCAACGCGGCCGGTGGGCCGTACATCCGATTCATGAAAACGGATGGATTTGCCGAAAAGGGAGCAGAGAAAAACGTTGCGGGTGCCGTCAGTCAGGCGGGCTGCGATTAATTCATCGCCTTCCATGAGATTGATAGCAATTTTTCCTCCGGAGCGGGGGCGGGAGAATTCCATGATATCCGTTTTTTTGATAACTCCTTCGCGGGTGGCCATCAGGACATGCTGGCCGAATTCAAATTCCGGGACCGCAAGGACCGTGGTTAATTTCTCGTCCGGCTTGAAGTTCAAAAGGTTGACAACGGCTTTTCCCCGGGTTGTCCGTCCGCTTTGCGGGATATCATAGACCTTGCACCAGTAAACCCGGCCCTGGTTGGTAAAAAACATAAAGGTATGGTGGGTGGAGGCCACGAAAAGATGCGCCACAAAATCCTCATCCTTTGTGCCCATTCCGGTTTTGCCTTTGCCGCCGCGGCGCTGCTGCTGGTACAGGGTAATGGGATTTCGCTTGATATAGCCGCTGTTGGTGATGGTGACCACCATGTCTTCCTCGGCGATCATGTCCTCCAGGGTGATCTCCCGCGCCTCGGAGACAATCTTGGTACGCCGCTCATCGCCGAAGGCATCCTGGATCTCGGTCAACTCATCTTTGACCAGATTAAGGATAATGCGCTCGCTGGAGAGAATCTCTTTGAAGCGGGTAATATCCTTGAGCACCTCCGCATGCTCCTGCTTGATCTTATCGCGTTCCAGACCGGTCAGGCGCTGCAGGCGCATGTCAAGAATCGCCTGCGCCTGGATCTGAGTCAATTCAAACCGCTGAATCAACTGAGACCTGGCTTCATCCGGCGATGCCGAACTCCGGATCAGGGCCACCACTTCATCCAGGTTGTCTATGGCAATGATCAAACCTTCCAGAACATGGGCCCGGGCTTCGGCTTTGGCCAGATCATAGCGCGTCCGGCGGATAATGATTTCCTTGCGGTGGACAATAAAATGTTCCAGGATCTCTTTTAAATTCATCAACTCCGGGCGTTTGTTAACCACGGCAAGAAGAATAATGCCAAAATTGCTCTCAAGCGGGGTGTGCTTATACAGCTGGTTTAAGACAACTTCAGCGATTTGTTCCCGCTTCAGCCCAACGGCCACCCGGATGCCGTCCTTATCGGACTCGTCGCGGATATAGCGTATCCCTTCCAGATGCTTGGTCTTGACCAGGTCGACGACTTTTTCAATGAGGTTGGTCTTATTGACCTGATAGGGGATTTCACGGATGACAATGGTCTCGGCCTTTGTCTTTTTGTCGGTTTCGATTTCGATGCGCCCCCGGATCCGAACCTTGCCCCGCCCGGTGGTATAGGCGTTGTAAATGCCCTGAGTGCCATAAATGATGCCGCCAGTGGGAAAATCCGGCCCCGGCAGATAACTGATCAGATCCTCGCAGGTCAGTTCCGGCTCATCTATCAAGGCTTTGATGGCCCGGCTGAGTTCATTGAGATTGTGCGGGGGGATATTGGTGGCCATGCCCACGGCAATGCCGGAAGAGCCGTTCAACAACAGCGAAGGCAGTTTGGCGGGCAGGACTTCCGGCTCTTCAAGGGTTTCATCATAGTTTAACTGGTGATCGACCGTATCCTTGTCGATATCTTCAAGCATCTGGTGCGCCAGCCGCATCATCCGGACTTCGGTATAACGCATGGCGGCCGGGGGATCGCCGTCAATCGAGCCGAAATTGCCCTGACCGTCAACCATGGGATAACGCAGGGTAAAGCTCTGCGCCATACGCACAAGCGCATCATAAACAGCGGAATCGCCGTGGGGGTGATATTTACCGATAACGTCACCGACGATACGGGCGGATTTTTTGTATGGTTTATTCCAGTCGTTCTTTAATTCGCGCATCGCGAAAAGAATTCGGCGATGCACCGGCTTTAAGCCGTCGCGCACGTCCGGAAGCGCCCTGCCAATGATGACACTCATGGCATAGTCCAGGTAGGACTGCTTCATCTCCCGCTCGAGACTTATTTCGGGTAGGCTGCTTTCCATTGAGATATCAGATCTCCAGTCTTAGTCTTGGTTGTCTTGGTCTTGGTTGAATCCAAAAACAATCCGCTGTTGGCTGCCGGCATGAATATCCGGCAGCGCCCTGCCGACTGCGTTCGGCGTTAAATGATGGGTTGGTTCTGCGAGAATATCTCTTAACTAATCTTGATGCCGTCTTTGAGTGCAACTCCCAGTGCAACGAATGCCAAAAGGATCTCGTAGACAAACATAGCGGGAAAACTCTTAAAAATTGAATACACAATGCCGCCGCCAACGATCACCGGGACGCCGAAGACAATCAATATGGCAATTTTTCTGCTGATTTTCATGCCGGTCTCCTTTTATTCGATTATCCGAAAATACTTTTTAGTGTTGCATGTTAGCGCCTTATCCCTTTTACTCCAGGATTTCAAGCCTCCAGCATCATGGCCATGCCCATGCCGCCGCCGATACACATGGAAATCAGGCCGGATGAGAGCTGCCGGCGCTTCATCAAGTGCAGGCAGGTAACTGTCTGCCGGGCACCGGTGCAGCCAATGGGGTGACCCAGGGAGATACCGCTGCCCACCGGGTTGGGCTGCTCATAGGGCAGCTCCAGCTCGCGCATGCAGGCAATGGCCTGCGCGGCAAACGCCTCATTGAGCTCAATCACACCGATATCCCTCAGGTTTGCCCCGGTTTTATTCATTACTTTGCGGATTGCAGGAATCGGGCCCAGACCCATGTAAGCCGGATCCACACCACCGCCGGCAAAGGCTTTTATTCTTGCCATGGGCTCAAGCCCCAGATCTTTGGCCTTTTGCGCACTCATCACCACCACGGCAGCAGCACCGTCATTGATTCCGGAGGCATTTCCGGCAGTCACGCTGCCGTCTTTTTTGAAAACGGGTTTGAGCTTCCCCATTTTATCCATATCGGTTTCCATGGGGCGTTCATCCGTGTCCACAACCACGTCGCCTTTTCGGCTTTTGATGGTGACCGGAACGATTTCCGCTTTAAAGCTGCCCTCCTTGATGGCCGTTAAGGCCCGGTTGTGGCTTAAAACGGAGAGCTCATCCTGCTCTTTTCTGGAAATTCCGTATTTTTCAATAATATTCTCGGCGGTCAGGCCCATATGGTAGCCGTAGAAAATTTCATACAGTCCATCATAGACCATCAGGTCATAAATATCGCCCTTGCCGGTCACCTCCATGCGATGGCCCCAGCGGGCCTTGGGAAGCGCCATGGGGGCGGTGCTCATGCTTTCCTGGCCGCCGGCAACTATGACATCGGCTTCCCCCAGCATAATGGACTGCGCGGCCAGAGAAATGGCCTTGAGCCCGGATGAGCAGACCTTGTTGATCGTAAACCCGGGTGTTTCCTTGGGCATGCCCGCCCGGATCATGGCCTGTCGGCCCGGATTCTGTCCCTGGCCGCCCTGCAGGACATTGCCCATGATCACCTCGTCAACAACAACCGGGGTGGCGCCGCTGTCCCATTGATCCGCCTGGGTTTCCAACGCTACCGGCCCCTCGTCCTTTAGTTTGTCCGGCGCTACCGCTCTCATTTCCTCCCCGGCAACCGGCCGCAGCCCGGCCCGCTTGACGGCCTCGCGGATCACGATGGAACCGAGTTCTACCGCGGTTACATCTTTTAACGATCCGCCAAAAGAGCCGACAGGCGTTCTTGCACCGCTTACGATGACCACTTCTTGCATATCTGCTTCCTCCTTGATATGATCCTATAATTTCAAATTCAAAAAAATGTCAGACAGCATTTCAACTGGCAATTGTAAAATTATTATTTTTAACAAACCCGATCCGAAAAGACAAGAATAAACCCATGTGCCTGATTGCCATCGCTTTTCACTCCTGCCGGCAGTATCCCTTGATAATAGCCGCCAACCGGGACGAGTTCTACAACAGACCCACGGCTGCCCTGGACTACTGGGACGACCAGCCGGACATCTTAGCCGGAAGAGATCTCGAAGGTATGGGAACCTGGCTGGGAATGTCCACAAGCGGGAGGATCGCTGCCATCACCAATTTCCGCGACCCCGGCGCCATGGCTCCAAAAAGCCGGGGACCCTCCCGCGGTCTGCTGGTAAGCGAATTTTTAAGCAGCACGGACCCGCCCCAAACCTACCTTGAAAAACTTCACGCATCGAATACGGTATACAGCGGCTTCAATCTTCTGGTGGGAAACATGGGGGAACTGTGGTGGTATTCCAACGTTGGCGAACACATGCAGGCATTAACTCCCGGAATTCAAGCCATCAGCAACCACCTGCTGAACACGCCCTGGCCGAAGGTGGAGAAAATAAAAACCGAACTGGCAGCCATCCTTGATGCGGGCAGGCCGCCGGAGGCAGAGGCGCTCTTTGCCAGACTGGCCGACCAGAGACGCCCGCCGGACAGCGATCTGCCGGACACCGGCATCGGCCTGGAATGGGAGCGCACCTTATCTCCCGTATTCATCAGCAGCCCTGTATACGGGACGCGCGCTTCGTCCGTGATTTTCATCGACCGCAGCGGGCAGGCCACCTTTTATGAACGCACCTTTCCCGTTGCTAACAGCCCGGTTTTTCCCGGGGGAACCCGGCGTTTCGACTTTTGCATCCAAGCTGAGAACCCGGACTCCTCAGGATAATCCGCCTATGTCCGCAAACCCCCTGCGCTCATTTTTCCTGCCAGCTCTCACAAGCCGCTTTTTAATGCGTGCAGCCCTTGTGACGGCCCTGGCCTTCATCCTGTTCCGATTCGTCCTGCAAGCACTACTTAACAGGTACCGCAATTCCCGCCACCATCCATATCACTGCATCCGCGCAGGCGGCCACGCGCTGATTGGCAAAGCCGGTTAAATCCCGGAAACGGCGGGCCAGTTGATTTTCGGGGACAATCCCCGCGCCGACCTCGTTGGATACCACAAAAATCGGACAGCGGGCTTTTTCCAGGATGCCGGCCAAATGGTCCACCCGCTCCAAAATGGCGGCATCGCTTTGCTCGTCCAGGATCAGGTTGTTCATCCATAAAGTCAGGCAGTCAATAATCATCACATCCACTGTTTTGGCTTCCCCGGCGACAGCATCCGGCAGATCGACGGGCGCTTCAACGGTGCGCCAGCGCTCAGACCGCTCGGCCTGATGCCGCCGCACCCGATCGCGCATTTCCGCATCATAAGCAACACAGGTGGCGATAAAACAATTCCTCTTCCCGGCCCGGCTTTCCGCCAGGGCAAGGGCATGGCTGCTTTTACCGCTTCTGCACCCGCCCATGACAAACGTGGTTGTGCTCATTGGGGCACCTCCCTGCAATGCCTTCAGCTTTCAGCTTTCAATACCCTGCCGGGCCAGCACCCCTTTTTCATAGTAGTGCTTAAGCGGCTTCATCTCCGTTATCAAATCCGCTTCGGCCATGACCTGCTCGGATACCCCGCGGCCGGTGATAACCAGTTCCAGGGTTGCCGGTTTTGAGGCGATAACATCGAGAATATCCCGGGTGTCAATTAATTTAAATAATTCCGCAACCCCGGCCTCATCCATAATCACAACGTCATAGGCGGCTGATGCCACCGCCGCCTTTATGGCAGCCAGGCATCGCCTGGCCGCCTCGATATCCTCCGGCTCGGGGGCACCCCGGATGTATCGGCCGGTTCCAAATTGCTCGATGGTGATAAAATCCGTAAACCGCTTCAAAGCATCCAGTTCACTGTAGCAGCCCTGCTTGATAAACTGGGCAATATAGACATTTAAGCCAGCGCCGGCCGCTCGCAGCGCCAGGCCCAGCGCCGCCGTGGTTTTGCCTTTGCCGTCCCCGGTGTATACCTGAACATAACCTTTCTCCATACCTCATCCTCTCTTTAGCCGGCTTCGTATAATGTCCAATAGCTGCGTGCTTCCGAATTTCGCAGGATTTACACCGCCATGAAATAAACGTATCCGGAACTTTCCGCGCTGCCGTCCATAGACGACGCCTCGGGTACGGCTATCTCCTGCTAAAATCGTTAAAAAGCCGATCACCTCTTTTCCATACGGGATCACCGCATGGGATTTCAATAAAAAAGTATTGACTCAAAATATACCGATCGGTACATTTTGAGCCATGACAAAATCTGCGCGGACCCGCCACTACATCATTGAAAAATCAGCGCCCGTTTTCAACAAAAAGGGGATCGCCGGCACCTCACTGGCTGACCTGACCACTGCCACGGGGCTGAGTAAGGGGAGCATCTACGGCAACTTCAAAAGCAAGGACGATCTTGCAATAGCGGTTTTTAAGTACAATGCCGCCAATCTTACCAGCTTCTTTGCCCGAAACATCAATCAGGGCCAAAGCTGTATCGAAAAGCTCCTGTCCTACCCGGCGGCGTTTCGCAAGCTTTACCAATCCATGCTGACATACGGTGGCTGCCCGGTATTAAATACCGCCGCAGAAGCCGATGACACCCACCATCGGCTCTGCCGGCTGGCCGCAGATTTTATTACCGGTTGGCGGCAGACGATTGTAGAGCTGATCGAAGCCGGCAAATCCGATGGCGAGATTCGAAGCCAGGCAGACCCCGGAGAAGTAGCGGATATTATGATAGCACTTTTTGAAGGGGGAGGGCTTTTATCCAAGACAACCGGGCAGGATCATTACATCACACATGCGATCAACCGGATTGAGTCCATCATAGGCAGGCTTGCCGCGGAAAAATCCCCCAAGTCCCGCAAAACTATTGCCATCGGGCAGTCCATTGAGGTCACCCAGCACGTGGCCGCCCTGGACGAGGCCTGCGAGATGCTCAAAAGAAGCGAACCCATTGTAGTTGCCGAATGCGCCTGCCGGAAAGAAAAGCCGGATTCCGGGCTATCCGCCAAAATCCCCGGCGAGGTCTGCTTCATGTTCGGCGCCATGGCCCACTACTATTTAGACAATTTGATGGGCCGGGAAATTGATCTCGATGAAGCCCTCGCTGTTTTAAAAAGCGCCCATGCGGCGGGTCTCGTCATCCAGCCGGCCACCGCCCGGAACCCGGGCGGCATGTGCAACTGCCGCATCGATTGGTGCGACGTGCTGGCCGGGCTAAAGGACCAGCCCCGGCCGGCGGAGATGGTATCGGCAACGCATGTGGCCCGGGTGGAAGCCCGGCTTTGCACGGCCTGCGAGGCCTGCCTGGAGCGCTGCCAAATGGCGGCGATAAATATCAACGGAGATGCGGGGGCCGCCGTCAACCAGGACCGATGCATCGGATGCGGCCTGTGCGCCGCAGTTTGTCCGACCGGGGCCCTGCAGCTGATACCCAGAGGATTGAACGCATAAATGACCGGCAAAAAGACACCGGGGGCCTGTAATGCTCCTTAAAACGAGGCTTTGAGGCAATAGTTACGATTTTATCCCTGGGGGGCGGAGCCGGTTAAAATAATTTTTCTTGACATGGGTACGCGCTTAGGCAAATTTTCACAGTTTAACACAATCACTTTAGAGGGAGATGCCATGATAGATCCATTGCTTGCACCGATCACCATCAACCGACTGGATGTTAAAAACCGTATTTACCTGCCGGCCATGCATCTTAATATGGCCAAGGACTTTGAAGTTACCGACCAGCTCGTCGCCTTTTATGAAAAACGCGCCCAGGGAGGTGCCGGTATGATTACCGTGGGTTTCGCCACGGTGGATGAGTTGTCCGGCAACAGCTTAAACATCGGAGCGCACAAGGATGCGTTTATTCCCGGCCTAAAACGCCTGGCCGCCGCCATCAATGACAACGGGGCCCGCTCCTGCGTTCAGTTGAACCACTCCGGCCGCTACAATTTTTCTTTTTTCCTCGACGGCAAGCAGCCGGTGGCGCCCTCTGCCATTGCCTCACGCATGACCCGGGAGACCCCCCGGGAACTCACCGGCGATGAAATCCGGGAAATCATCAAAAATTTCGCCAGTGCCGCGGGACGCGTGAAAACTGCCGGGTTCGATGCGGTGGAGGTTTTGAGCGGTACCGGTTACCTGATTTCTGAATTCCTCTCCCCGCTGACCAACCAGCGAACGGATGAATACGGCGGGTCGCTGGAGAACCGGATGCGTTTCGGCCTGGAAGTGATGCAGGCCATCAGAAACACCGTTGGCGAGAGCTATCCGGTAATTGTACGCATGAACGGCAATGATTTCATGCCGGAGGGTCAGGGCCGGGATGAACTGCGGGAATACGCCGGAGCGCTTGTTGCATCCGCCGGCGTGGATGCGCTCTGCATCAACGTGGGCTGGCACGAAGCCCGGGTTCCCCAAATCACCACATCAGTGCCCCGCGGTGCATTTGCCTACCTGTCCCGCGGCATCAAGGAGATGGTCGATGTCCCGGTCATCGCCAGCCACCGGATCAATGATCCGGAAACCGCCCGGGAAATGATTGCCGATGATATGTGCGACATGGTGGCCATGGGCCGCAGCCTGATCGCTGACCCGGACCTGCCGGAAAAATGCCGCACCGGCCGGGAAATCGAAATTATCCACTGTGTGGCCTGCGCCCAGGGCTGCTTTGACAACCTGTTCAAATTAAAACACGTGGAATGCCTTTGCAATCCGCTGGCCGGCCATGAAGGCGAAATTGCCCTGGAAAAGACGCCCTCGCCCAAAAAGGTCATGGTCATCGGCGGCGGTGCTGCAGGGATGAATGCCGCCATTGCAGCATGTGACCGGGGACACGAGGTGCACCTGTATGAAAAAAGCGGCTGCCTGGGCGGGCAGCTCTACCTGGCGGCGGCCCCCCCGGGCCGCGAGGAGTTTGCCCAGCTGGCCCGGGATCTGGAGAACCAGATAGTCGTCCGGAATATCCGGGTCTGCCTGAACGCCCCTGTTAATGAGACCTTAATTGACGCTGAAAAGCCCGATCACATTGTTCTGGCTACCGGGGCATCGCCCATGGCGCCGCCTGTTCCGGGCATTGAACTGCCGCACGTGGTCCAGTCCTGGGATGTACTTGCCGCAAAGGCTTATACGGGCCGTCGGGTAATCGTTGTCGGCGGCGGGGCCGTGGGTGTTGAAACCGCGCTGTTTTTGGCGGAAAAAGGCACACTGAACAGCGACACCCTTAAATTCCTCTTTGTCAACAAGGCAGAGACGCCCGAAGTTCTCTACGAAATGGCCACCCGGGGCACCAAACAGATAAAAATCGTTGAAATGATGGAGAAAATCGGCAAGGATTTCGGCAAAACAACGCGATGGGGCATGCTCCAGGACATCACCCGCTGCGGCGTAGAGAGCCTGGTGGCCACCACGGCCCTTGAAATCACGCCAAAGGGAATCAAAGTGGATACCGGCAGCGGAGCTGAAGAAATCGAGGCGGATACCGTAGTGCTTTCCGTGGGGGCAAAACCCAATAACGACCTGCAGCAGGCCATTGAATCAAAGGGTATTGCCTGCACCGTGGCAGGTGACGCCGGCAATATCGGCATGGCCTTTGATGCTGTTCATCAGGGATTTAAGGCTGGCCTCAATATTTGATGGTCCTGTAAAAAAGGATGAACCCGATGCTTGATGCATACTTGCAACACAGGGCGGCGCGGGCCGCCCTGGGCATACCGCCAAAGCCTTTGAATGAAGAGCAGGCAAAGATACTGACGCAATTGTTGGTCTACCCGGCTGAGCAGGATACAGCCCTGCTGATGGAGCTGATCAGCAGCCGGGTGCCGGCCGGTGTGGATCCCGCGGCAAGGGTGAAAGCGAATTTTCTTTTTGATATCGCCCGTCATGAAATCAAGTCCCCGCTGATTTCCCCGCAAACGGCGGTTTTCTGGCTGGGCACCATGGGGGGCGGCTACAACATCGAGCCGCTGATCAAGCTCTTGGATGATGACAAACTGGCCCCGGATGCGGCAAAAGCCCTGTCTGAAACCATTCTGATATTTGATGCCTTTGACAAGGTGTATGCCAAGTCAAGAAGCAATCCGCATGCCAGGCAGGTCATTGATGCCTGGGCCGAGGCGTTATGGTTTGTAAAAAAGCCCCAGGTTTCAGAATCCTTGACACTTACGGTGTTCAAGGTGGACGGAGAAATCAACACCGATGATCTCTCACCGGCAAGCGAGGCCTGGAGCCGGCCGGACATCCCACTGCACGCCCTGAGCATGCTGCAGCACCGCCTGGATCAGCCGATTGAAACCATACGGGAGCTCAAACAGAAGGGGCATCCCCTGGTATTTGTCGGCGATGTGGTGGGCACCGGCTCTTCGCGAAAATCAGCCGCTAATTCGCTGCTCTGGCACATCGGTGAAGACATCGCCTACACCCCGAACAAACGGCGCGGCGGCATCGTGCTTGCCGGGAAAATTGCCCCGATATTTTTCAATTCCCTTGAAGATGCCGGAGCAATCCCCATCGCGTGCGACACAAGCGGACTCAATCATGGCGATATCATCGAAATCCGGCCTCATGCGGGTAAAATTCTAAACAAGGCCACCGGCACGGAAATCGCCCGATTTACATTTAAAACCAACATCCTGTTGGATGAGGTCCGGGCCGGCGGCCGAATTCCCCTGATTATCGGGCGGACCCTGACCAATAAAACCCGAAAGACCCTTGGCCTCGATGAAGCTAAGGTTTTCAAGCAGCCCATCGCACCGCAAAACACAGGGAGGGGCTACACGCTGGCCCAGAAAATGGTGGGCCGGGCCTGCAGCTTACCCGGCGTCCGGCCGGGCACCTATTGTGAACCCCGGATCACTACCGTAGGCTCCCAGGATACCACCGGCCCCATGACCCGGGACGAATTG
>P_1C_Sed_2_UnCtyDRAFT_1000336_pt1 | contig 14590 bp, 9 predicted proteins | sample Pon1CUnioCityCA_4_FD_10229 | JGI IMG/M metagenome (IMG submission 10229) | reverse complement strand
ATTTATAACAAACGAACTATTGCTATTCTAGCTAAGTATTTGTCCAATATTTACTTTATTTAACCCCCTTTCAAAACACCAGTTGCAAATGCAATAAATCATTAACGTCATGGCTTGCCCACAGCCCATAAGACTGCGGGCCGGCCGCGGTTTATAAATCTTGTGTCTCCAACAAAAAGATTTAATTAATTTACTGTTGCACTTAACTCACTGGTATTACCGTTTGCATCGGTACTTGTAGCGACGACATAATCACCGCTTTCAAACGAAGATTGAGGTGTAAAAGTAACTTGCTTGGTGGGACCATTGTTATAATCGGTAGCAGTGTAGGTATCCGATCCGAGATAAGCGTTAGCATTACCACTGGGATCAGACCCATAAAAGTCAACGTTAAGATCGTAAACGGATGCCCCGGAACCGGAAAGCGAAGGATCACTGGGAACCTGATAAGTAACCGTTACTTCGTTGGCATTAGCATCGTAGCTTACGCCTTGAATTTCAGGAAAGTTTTGCAGGCGATTTGTTCCTGTATCACTATCACCAGCATCGTTTTTTGTAGGACCGTCACCATCCAAATCAATGGGGATATCACTGTTAGAAAAGATCGCATTACCTCGAACCGAGTTAGCCAATGAGGTGGAAGTACTACTGCTTATAACTATTCCTGATCCTCCATTATTCGCGATAATATTATCAGTCCCGGATGCAATGCCTCCAATAGTTAAATTACTTGCTCGTTCAATTCGTACACCAGCTAAATCATTCCCCAAAGGATTACCGTTAATATCTGTCCCAATTCGGTTACCTTTAATAACAGTCTGATTCCCACCGTCAACACGTATACCCACACCGGCAAATCCGATATTGTTGTTGCCTCCGTTGCCTACGATAATGTTGCCGGCTCCGGAGGAGCTTCCGCCAATCGTGTTTTGACTGGCGAAGGCCACGTTAACGCCGAATGCTCCGTTACCCAGGTCAGCCGTGCCCGACGCGTCGGCACCAATATAATTACCCTGCACAACATTGTTGCTTGTACCCTGGGAACCGGAATCGTAAATGAGTATGCCGCTTTCGGTATTACCGGATATAATATTTCGGGCAGCACTGGCCGTACCGCCAATAGTGTTGTTATTGGCTCCTTCTTGTATTGCAATACCGCTCATCTTATTTGCCACTGCAGCATCACCCGCTGCATTCGTACCAATATAATTACCCTGGACGATATTATTGGCTGTACTGCTTCCGGCAAGTAATACGCCATGATCAGTATTACCACTGATGAGGTTACCTACTCCGCCGGCAGTCCCGCCGATCGTCGTGCCGGTGGCGCCGCTACTAACCTCAATGCCGCTACTGGGTCCATTTCCTCCATTACCCAAGGCGGTTTCACCATCCTTCGCAACCCCAATGTAGTTACCAGTAACGGTGGTAGAACTAGCTCCGCCAGTAATATGAACACCGCCACTTCCATTTCCTGCAATAACGTTGCGATGGGCTGCAATTGTTCCTCCAATTTCTGTGCCACTTACTGCATTGATCAGCACGCCTTCAAAGAAATTACCCATCGCAGAAGTGCCGGTCGGATCGGTACCAATCAGGTTGCCTGTAACTATATTATTGTCGTTACCTGACAATCCAATAAAGATGCCTCGGCCGCCATTTTCTGAAATCACATTGTTTCCGATAATATTACTTTCAGAGTTATTGGTAATGGTAATACCTGAGGAGCCATTTCCGGCGGCGGAACCATCTGCTGTGAGACCGATGTAGTTATTTTGAATCGTGGTACCAAATGTACCGTCTAACAGAATTCCTTCTTCGTCAAAGTTGATAATTGATAGCCCTGTAACAATACTTGACCGTTGAATTGTTAATCCAGCAACACCAGAACCGGCATTGGAACCGTCAATTTCAATGACCGGGCTACCGTTATAGTCCGGTTCTGAGGCCCCATCAAATTCAATTGGATCGGGCGTAACGGTGGGGAGAGCACTATTCGGCTGTATAGTGTGTGGTCCACTGCCATCAATATCAAACCGAATGGCAATAGTTCCGCTAATGGCGTTGGCCTCCTGAATGGCTGCACGCAGCGTACAATTCCCCCCAGAGGTTGCGCAAGTGCCGTCGCCCGGACTAGCGTCGGGCCCGTCACCGGTATCATTCACATAGAGGGCGTCCTTATCTTTGAAAACTGCTGTCACGTCCTTTGGACCATCCATGGTAACCTGTACCGGGTTATTGCTTCCGGTCACATCGCCTTGCCATTCTACAAATTCCCAACCCGAGCTGGGATTAGCCGTAAGATCCACGTCTNTATTATATTCGTACTCTGACTGATCGGGACTCTTGGTTACCGAGCCCTCACCTTGGGTACTAACCGTTAAGGCATAGGTTTTCTTTTCAAATACTGCCTCAACAGATTTGTCTTGGTTTACCGTTATGGTAATCGGATTATTTGTGCCGGTAGCATCGCCCGTCCATTCTACAAATTTCCAACCCGTAGATGGATTCGCTGTCAAGTCAACAGTACTCTCATAAGCATATTCTGCCTGATCCGGGGATTTGCTTACCGCCCCATCTCCCGTTTTCGTTACATTCACTGAATATTTTTTCTTCTCAAAAACAGCCGTAACGGTCTTTGCGGTGTCAACCGTAACTTGAGTGGGATTAGATGTCCCCGTAGCAGCATCCTGCCATTTCACAAATTTCCAGCCTGTGGAAGGATTGGCCGTGAGCTCAACAACAGTTCCATATTCATAATCAGTAGATTTTTGCTGAATAACCTGTTCGCTTACAGCACCTTCCCCATTCGTATTAACAGTTAGAGCATAATTCTTTTTCTCAAATACAGCCGTCACCTCTTTAGGATTGTCGATGGTAATCTCAGCAGGATTTTCAGTGCCCGTGATATCTCCTTTCCATTCAACAAACTTGTATCCCTCATCCGGATTAGCAGTTAGCTCTACAACCGTCCCGGTTTCGTACTCAGAAGTTTTTTGCTGGAGAACCTTCTCACTGACCGAACCCTCACCTTCGGTATTTATCGTCAGCTCGTAGGTTTTAATCTCAAAATTGGCTGTTAGTGAATAATCCTGGTCAACCGTCAGAGAAAGTGGATTCTCAGCCGTACTGTCAACTTCTCCACTCCAATGTGTGAATACATAATCACTTGCTGGTGATGCTTGAATACTAACTGTTTCACCATCATCAACAGTTGTATCAGCTGGAGAAACGCTTCCCCCTCCCGATGGATCTATAGTTGTAGTCACCTCATAATTAGCTGACTCATTGCCGCCACCACCATTATCCGGTCCGGTTGATGAGCCTCCACAAGATGCTATAGTAAATGCTAAAGATAATAGTAGAATTACGCTTGTATAATAACGTCTCATAAATAAATATTTCTCTCTTATAATTACCAATCCCTGCGATTATCGAGCGTCAATCTAATAGTTATGCTTAATTTTCTAAAACTGCTACAGAATTTATAATTATTTTAGATTAGCTGTGAGATAGGTGCGTTAGATACGCATTCAAAGAACTTTTTTTGCCCTCATAGCTGAAATGCCTGTTTATATTCTCTTGAAAATAGATATCACCTGCTACAGAACGATATCAGAAAAAACTAATAGACCGAATACCTAAGCAAATAATTGTAGCCTGAAGGCAATTTTTCAAGACAGAGAGATGAGAATCAAGACACAACACATCCAATTATAAAGCAAAAAAATAAAGGGAAGCCTAAAAAACTTATTAGGTTCTTCATATACCGTGACAAACGATCACTTAATTCGGAGCGTTAAAGATTCACAGGGATTTATATGGGGATTCCCTCGAAATGATGCTTCAAACCGCTATTCGGTTTGAGTTAAATAAACCTGTACAACTCATTAATTATTTCCACCACTTCGACAACTCTTTTTATATGATTCTATCGATTCCGGAAAATTTTCAGTAACAAAATCGTAGAAATCGTGCATCTCATTCAACCGATCAATTTCGGTTTCTCCTTCCGTATTTAATTCGGCCTGGTACTTTTCTGAAATATCACGCAGCTTCTTCATATTTTCGAGATGTCGTTCCATAACCTTGCACCAAGCATGGTCAACAAGTTTAAAATAGGTTTGACGTTCACCGGGCATACGTATTTTTTCAATAAATCCTCCCTGTATAAGCAGCCGCGTCATATTGCTGATCGAAGCTTTGCTCACATTCAAGTGCTCCACTAAATCATTAAACGACTGCTCCGGCGGATTACATACGTGCAGCCAACCTAATATTTGTCCGCTGATCCGAGAATGGCCTTGCTGTTCAAAAATTAAACTTACTTCTTCTACGAAAGCCTTCTTTTTCTCATAAACCGTTTCGTCTGTCACTTCCATACTCCTAACCTTTTTTATTCTTTGCCTAACCCCTTTTGATGGATAGGGGCCACTTCTTGTTCAAAAAGTCTTTTTCCTCCCTCACTCCAAAACTCAATCCAAATACTGTTCTTATAATAATGCAGTGCCGAAAAACCCTTTTGCTGGACGCCAAAGTTGGGTGATCCGGGATTTCTAACATAACTCGTAACCGTCGCTGACCCACTAACGATATAATTTTGATTCCGTCGCTCATCACCAAAAGTAATGTACTGTAGGCTGTGATCGTGTCCCGAAGCGTAGATCAACGGGTTGCGATCGGCAAAAACGGACGTCAACCGCTCCTTCATCTTGCTATACTTTCGTGAGGAAATATCCTGGGCCGTACCAAAAATATTGCGATATAATACATAAAGTGATCCTCCTATCGGTGGCAACAAATGTGTTTTCAACGGAAACTTTCCGCCGTTTGTACCGTTCGAATACATGGGATGATGCCCTACTACCAGCACCTGATCCACCGAAGGGTCGGTAACCGCTTCTTTCAGATTTTGAACAATCTGTTTTTTCGTTAACTCATATTCTTTTTCCGTTTCGGCACCCGGTTTGTTATGGGGATGCAACCACCACTGGGTATTTAAGGCCACAATCGACATATCAAAATTGCCATTTTTACTCTTTACCAGTTCAGGACCCGGCCTCCCATTATCGGGCAGAAATACATTACCCCGATTCAAAGATTTCTCAACAAATTTTTCTTGCCTCAATACCGCTTTCAAACCACTTCGGCGGCTGGAATTCCAATCATGATTGCCGGCCAAAAATATCACTTTCCCTTTATAATTTTCTATGGATTTAAACTGTGCCTGCAACCGATTTTCAGCTTGCTCTCGCTTGCGGTGATTTTCTCGAGGTAATCCATGCGGATAAACATTATCCCCTAAAAATACCACCGCACTATTTTCTCCCGCCTGTTGTAATTTCTCACCTAATATCGATAAGCTTGGTTCCAGCGGATCAAGCGAAGCATCACCGGCATCCCCAACCAAAAATACCGAAAATAGTCGATCGCTCTCATTGGGCTGTGTACTTCTTTCAACTATCGGGATGCTATCAGCAGAAGGTGCTTTAGTAGAAACACACCCTCCAACAATAAGGACAATTATTAAAGCAAATACGAACTTCTTCATCTGTATATTTTTTTTGGTTCGTTTACTCTTCACGCTGAACTCCAACTACCCTACTTTCTTCATCAAGTATCTCAACATACACTTTTACGTTTTTACCATTCCCGGTAAGGAGTTTTCCTTTGGTCTGAATAACAAATTCCAGTATCGTTTTTCGAATCCTGTTTGAAACCGTTTCATTCAAATCCACCGTAAATTTCGGTGTATCTTCTTTTATTTCTTTGACCAAGGTTTTTCGTCCCATCTTAATCGTTCCTGAATATTGATGGCTGGAAGCATCCACCAACTTGCTGTTCACGGCCAAGTCATCAAAAGAAAGTCGAAGGCTATCATTCTTTATTTCAGCCTTAAACCGATCCAGCGGATTTATCTTCGCAAACCAGTACCGACCGATCTTTTCGCGTCGTGCAATCAGTGTTTTTGCGACATATTCTTCGGCTTTGGGATTGGTGTATTCGCCTGTTGCTACAATAGTTCGGATATCTTCATCTGAAAAACTCATTACCTGTTTTGCACCCCAAAACGCATCGCGAAGAGTCATATTTTCAAAGGGCGGAAGTGGATGGGTAGGCACCCAGCGACCGGGCTTGAATACATCAGCTCTGAAGTAACCCGCCGCCGGATATGGAACCTCAACTTCAATCGTTTCCCAAGGAGTAACATAGCCTCCCAGGGATAACGCTGAAACCAACATATACCGGGGATCAATCAAATACGCCTGTCCCTGTATCGGTTGATGGATGGAAGTTCCGTTGGCCCCGAGCGTATTGCCAAAATCCTGCACGTAATGGTCAATGTGGCCGCTATCGTTATATACAGCCATCGTATTGGCGTCACGCCGGTCGGTATCATTAAGCCACGAACTAATCACCCGCATACCTCGGAGCTCGCGACGGTGCTCATGAGCAACGCGATCGTTGGGATCCTCCTTTACCGTGCCCTCAAAATTCCATGGACCCACTGGAATTCCGGCTACAAATTTACTGGCCAATGCCCGAATCTTGCCCTCTTTATTGACGGGGCGTTTTGCAACTATGGCCCGGTAATCGGCCATCGTCATAAGACGTTTTTCTCCGTTCTCCTCAACCGTAACTCCTTCCTGAATGGTAACTCTTTCGGGATCAAAGTAGGTAATTACCGATTCGGGAACAGTGTAGCCCGCTGCGTAGAAAACCTTTGTCCCAATGACTTCTGCAGCAGTCGTCAACTCCGGATAATTATAACCGTCAAATTTTATCAGATAGCGATTTTCGTTTTCATCCTCGATAAAAAATCCAGAGTTGGCCCCCTCCAACTTAGCTCGGAATATCGTCCATTGTCCTGCCGTATCAGGTGATACAGTATTCGGGCCAGCTGCCAACTCTTCGGAACTCATTTCGTTATAATAATGACGACGTGTATACCAACTCGACTCCGGCACTTCATCCAATTTGTTTACATTATCGGCCTGACGCTTGTCACTAACACCAAGTTTGCGACCTACATATCGTACCGTACGATTTAAATCCAGCGGTTTTTCGAGCTGATGGAAAATGGTATTGTCGATGCGGTCCCAGTATTGGTATTGCGGTTGCTCTTCCGGCCGGTCAATTGTTGTAGTGTCAGGATCAAACGTTTTTATATCTCCTTCAGCATATGGCTTTGTGGTGGAACAGCCCTGCATAACCATAATGGCTAAGAGCCCTACAATCCCAATGATGTGTATGTTATAAACTTTCATATCTACACTAAAAATTAGGCGTTATACTGATGATGAATCGTCCACCTTCATTGCTAAATGCAAATTCTGACCGAAAGGCAAGTCCGTTATTCGAAAGCAGGTGGAATCCAAAGCCGTAGGAAGATCTAAAATCACCTAGCGAAAGATCAGCGTACTTATTGAAAGGCTGACCTTCATCTATAAAAATCACCATATCCAGAAAATCCCAGATTGGATAGCGGTATTCGGCTGTTAGCTGTAGCGTACCTTTGGCTCGAAATCGTTTACTAGGAAAACCCCGTAGATTATGAGTACCACCTAATGAATTAAGCTCATAAAACGGGATATCGCGGGAAGCCAGATTATTTTGTTTACGCAACTGCATCTTTAATCCCAACCTACGAGTCTCCGGCAAGACAGGAATCGGTACAAAGTGATGGATCGCGCCGTAATATTCTATAAAACTCAGGGAGTGCGTTTCTGTAGACTGTGTCCAATTGCCGCCCAGTACATATTGTGTTCCATTAAGCGTTCGCTTACGTCCATTTTTATGGTTTAATATCCAACGGTTGCCTACCGTAAACAGTTGACTGTTACCCAGCAGCGAAGAGGGAATCTGTTCCTCAACATCATCTTCATACTTACTTGTTTTGACCGTTCTATCCCTATAGCCTGCATCAATTTGGGTTTTCAACCACCTGTTTACCTGCTGTCTGTAAGTTACTTCTATACCTCCAAATTCACTGGCGTAACTCAGATCTTCATTGCGATTATCTGCATAATATGAGCGCTCGGGAGCATTTTCGTACTCTCCATCAAATGTGAGGCTGCCATTTTCAACTCCTTTTATAGGTATCCGGTATTGGAGATCAAACTCGTTATACACTTGGGAGCCAAAAAGTATCTCTGCCCTCGCCCTGTGATCCTTAAAAAACAAGTGGTCATGATATAAAAGTGCACCGGCAGCAAAACCTTCTTCACCTCCAACCTCTACCAACGGCAAAAATCCGTAGGGGCCTCGCTCTCCTTCAAACCAATGTGGAAAATGCTCTTCAGCATATTTCACACCGTATCCTATCGGACGACTAAACCAATGCAACAGATACGATGGGGCCGCCAAAATGTGTTGCCCAATACTACGCTCAGTTTTATAAGGCACAGTATTGGAATTTTCATTATTAGCTTTAAGGGAATCGACGGATTGTGAAAATGCAGTTGCTGGATACACGATCCCAATAACAAGCACAGATGTAACAAGCCACACTTTTTTGCGCATTAAGCTACATATGAATTTCAGCAGTTGCATACTATTTCTCGACCTCAATATTTGCTTTCTTTGCTATCTGCGCCTCTCGTTCGGATAGCTCTTTTTCCTCAAGGTTAGGTGCTAACTTTTCTTCCAGTTCTGCGTGGCAGATTCCCTTTAGGAAGTAGAGTACATCTTCGGTATCAGTAAGTGTCTTACTAAAGCTATTTCCAGGTAAGCTATTCGAATGGTAAGTTTCCAGAATAGGGATTAACAACTTGCGCACATCCCACGTTATAAGGTTTTCAATAAATTCTATGGCATCTGCTCTTAATCCCAGATCCCCCCCTACTATTGCTTTATACGCATTATCAATATCTTCAATATCATTATTCAAACTCAGCAACCGGAAAACATTTTCGAAGGTTTGTTCAATTTCATATTCCAGTATTTCATCTGCTTCATCAGATAACATAACTTTCCCGCTCTGGTAAAAATGGAGTGCTTTTTTAAGCTTTGAATATCGCTCTATCTCTCGTTCGATATTCTGGGCTATAATATCATCTGATACCCGAAGTGACGGACGCTGTTTGCGCATCCGAAGCAATGCCTTAACAACCCCATGCCTAATGGGGATAGAACAGAATTTTAGACTCATCTTAAGAATATCCCATGAGTCTTCACTCACTGTTTGAGAAAACAACCATGGAATATATCGCCGCATTGACACCGGCAGTTCTGAATCTATCATGTGATCGTACATGGTACCGTATATCCTACTGCCGTATTCTCTTAGCGCCTTCTCAACTGATTTGCGGTAAATCCCGTTACCCATCAGCATTAGTAAATCGTGAACAAATCGTCGATCCTGTGTTTTACCCGCGCTTTTAATAGCCTGTTTAACAACGGATGGGTTTTCATCATGAAGTAATTTTTTTAGCAGATAGGCGTAATCGCGGTCATACATTTCGCCCAAAACCTTCGCAGACTGTTTGCGAAGTTCATGCCCATACTCACCCTCAAAATGTACAGCCTCCTCTAATAACTCATCAGTAATCAGCTGTTTCTCTTCATTATAACCCTCTTCTGCGATAAGAGCCATAGCAACGGCCTGTACTCGCGCATCATCGTGGTGCAATCCTACGGATAGCTTTTCCCGGCGATCGCCTTCATAAAATTGATACACATATCGGATAGCCTCCATGCGTACATCAGCATCATTGTCATAGGCCAAATCCATGACCTCGTCCACCCATTCACTGAGCTCTCGCTCACGCAGCAATTGCACAACATTGATGCGCACTTTGCAACTGGAGTGTTTTAAGTTCCTGATAAGTAAATTCTGATCCACTTCTAATCCTTGCTTTCGCATTATTTCCAAGGCCCAAAGTACATCAGACTCCTCGTCGCTTTTCAATAACTTCTGAATACTTTCCTCATTGGCTTCTTCAAAACGACTTCTTTTTTTAGGGCTTTTCTCCCAATCACCTTTTACTTTTCGTTTCAAGTTGTTTCGGAAAACATCTACATAAGAGTTGCCGGCCATCTTTGCGATTACCACCCATGCAATAAGCAAGGTAATTACCACTACCGATATTTCTTGAACATCAAGATTCAATCCAAATGTCAATCCCAGCAATAGCAGCCCCGTAAGCCCCTGGGCACCATGATCCACAAATAAGTCAATAAAAACCTTCACTCGATTCTTCAGCTGCTTGGGGAGAGGTACAAATAAAAGCTCCCGCCCGGTACGATCAATAGAATGTTTTAAGGTTTGATCCACGCCCCGACTGATGGTCCCTGCCACTAATCCGGGTACGAGTAACATCCCCCCGGCACTGATTAATAATGCAAGTGGAAGCAATAGCAGAGAACCAGATACACCGTACTTTTTGGTGAAAATCGTTCCTATAAAAAGCTGGATAATTAATGCTATCAAACTAACCCGTCCATAGAATTTTCCCATGAAACTAGTCAGAGCAGCTTCGGATGTATAAGCAGCTTCAGCTACCGTCTTAAACTGGTAATCAATAAGTGTCGTTACCATCACAGTCACTGCAATAAGAGCTACAATCAGCAGCAGGTGGTTGTGAGACAAAATTTCTCTAAGGGGATTGGCCGTAATTGATGTATCAGCTTTTGTATAGTCATTTTTATCACTTGGTGACAACTCGGTATTATCGTCCTTTTTGAGAATCAACCATACCAGCGGAGTGGTAGCTACAATGATAATTGCTGATACCAACAGCAACGATTCGGGTTTCAGCGACAGTTGATTGACAAGTATGGCGGTTAGTTCTCCCCCTGAAACACCCCCTGCTATAGCTCCAAGACTTAAGAAACCAAAAATCTTTTTAGACTGTACCGAATTGAAAATTGTATTGGCAAACAGCCAAAACTGAGAGGTTATCAATACACTGTAAATGCTGACCCAGATATAAAATCCATAGTAAAGCCAAACACTATTCATTTCTATAAAAAACCAGATCACAAATAAATTGGCTGACAGAAATAGCGTAATAGCTGATACCACCCATCCTACAGAATGCCGTTTGGAAAGCCGGGAGTAACCAATAGAAATCGGAATAACAGCGATGGCCGTTAAAATAAACACAAACGGCAAATTATAGGCCCCAACCTGCTCCAGAAATAGACTGTCACGAACCGGCTTTAATAAGTAAAGTGTATTCAGCAACACAAAGTTGTACACAAACATCAAGAATGCCTGGCTTTTCACCTCTGGATCGAGTGAAAAAAGTGCTCGGAAATCTTTGCTGACTTGTGTGAAATTCATGCGAAGTACTTAGAATAAATGATATGAGAACCCTAAATTATTAACTTAGTTTATAAAATACTAAACAAAGTTAATAGTTATATCCTATACTGGTATTATTTGTCATCTATGATATAAAAAGCCCCATCTTAAACTCATAGATGGGGCCCAATCAAAATGTATTACTTTATTGTTGTAAAAGAACGCTAGACGTGCTTAAAACGCTCTCGAACGGCTTTATTTAGTTCTTCGCGATGATCCGGATGTGCTATATCAATAAGCGCTTTAGCACGGTCACGCATATTTTTGCCGTAGAGATTTGCAACGCCGTACTCTGTAACTACGTAATGAACGTGCGCCCGTGTAGTTACAACACCAGCCCCCTGCTTGAGGTATGGCACAATTTTACTTTGCCCTTTTCTTGTAGTCGATGGAAGGGCAATAATTGGTTTACCGCCTTCACTCAGTGAAGCTCCCCGGATAAAGTCCATCTGTCCGCCAACCCCTGAATAATGATAGGTTCCGATAGAATCTGCACATACCTGGCCGGTAATATCAACTTCTACCGCACTGTTTATAGCTGTTACTTTAGGATTTCGTCGTATTACCGCTGTGTCATTCACATACTCTACATCCAGCATGGCTATCATGGGGTTATCATCTATAAAATCATAGAGCTCCCGGCTTCCCATCACAAAGCTGCCAACAATTTTTTCGGGATGTGTTGCCTTTTCTTTCCCATTGATTACCCCTTTTTCAACGAGATCCATAACCCCGTCAGAAAACATCTCAGTATGAATACCTAAATTTTTATGTCCGTCAAGTGCTTCCAATACAGCATTGGGGATAGCACCAATGCCCATCTGCAACGTAGCTCCATTATCGACAAGATCTGCACAATTTTGACCAATTTCTCTTTCCACCTCGTTTGGTTCCGGGATATTTAATTCGTGGATCGACCCTTCATCCTCTACCAAAGCATTAAATCGACTGGCATGAAAAATTCCATCTCCGTGCGTGCGCGGCATGTTGGGATTTACCAAGGCAATAGCTCGTTTTGCCTCCTGCAATGCAGCACGAGTGGCATCTACAGATACTCCCAGCGAGCAGTAGCCGTGTTTATCAGGTGGAGAAACCTGTACAAGAGCAATATCAATAGGCATGATATTCTGACGGAATAGACCCGGAACCTCGCTTAGAAATATAGGCAAGTAATCAGCACTGCCTTCGTTCACAGCTTTCCGGACGTTTGCACCCACAAAAAAGGCATCCGTATGGAACGTGTCGCTGTATTCCGGTTTTACATAGGGTGCGTCCCCCTCGGTATGCAAGTGCACAATTTCAACATTCTCAAGTTCGGGAGCACGGTCTGTCATGGCATTAATAAGTGGTTGGGGCGCTGCTGCCACGCTGTGGATAAAAACGCGATCTCCTGAATTTATTAGTTTTACGGCTTCTTCAGCAGTAGTGTACTTATCTTTGTAGGACATAAAATTCGGATCTTAAAGTATTTAAATGGTTATCAATAAGGTGATTTTAAATCTCTCCTAAATGCAATGGTATCAATACATGCCATAAAGTAAAAACTCTCAAAATCAGCTCGAAATAATCACTTTTATGTGTAAGCAATATGAAGACAACAGAAAAAAAGACCTTTAAATATTAATTTTATTATTTTGAACTATTTATTTTTGCAGTTCGGCAAAAATATAACCACAATACAGCATCAAAATAAAAGGACTTTCCAAATACTTTTTTATTGTAATTGATAATTATGGTTCATTCTTATCGCTCTATCATTACTGGCACTGGTTCTTACATCCCCCCAAAAAAAGTCGCTAACAAGGACTTTTTAAATCGAACTTTTTTAAATACCGATGGTTCTTCCTATGATAAATCAAACGAGGAGATCATCCAGAAATTTGAAGAAATTACGGGCATTAAAGAGCGCCGTTATGCAGCTGATGATGTACTTGCTTCTGATATGGCAGCTGAGGCGGGAGCAAAAGCACTTAATAATGCCGATCTTAACTATGAAGAGCTCGACTATATTATTGTTGGGCATAATTTCGGGGATGTCCGCGCCGATATCCCAGTTACCGACATGGTACCCAGCCTCGCCTCACGGGTAAAACAAAAACTAGAGATCGAAAACCCCAATTGTGTTGCCTATGATCTTCCTTTCGGGTGTCCGGGTTGGACCCAAGGCATTATTCAATCTGACTATTACCTTAAAAGCGGTGATGCTTCGAGTTGCCTGGTTATTGGTGCTGAAACACTTTCACGTATCTGTGATCCTAATGACCGCGACAGCATGATTTATGCTGATGGTGCGGGAGCTACCCTATTGGAATCAAAAGAAACAGATAAGGAGATTGGCATTCTAAGTCATGCCGCACGTACAGACGCCAAAGAACAAGCCTACTTTCTGCGGATGGAACCTCCCTTTGATCCCGAAGCCGATCATAATAAGCTATACATGCATATGGACGGGCGTAAACTGTATCAATATGCGCTAACCAACGTGCCCGACCTTGTTAAGTCAAGTTTGGAAAAAGCTGATCTCGATTTCGAAGATGTTCATAAAGTGCTTATCCACCAGGCCAATGCAAAAATGGATGAAGCCATTATAAAACGACTCGGGAAATTATATAGCATAGAGAATGTGCCTGATGATATTATGCCCATGACTATTTCGTGGCTAGGGAACACTTCTGTTGCTACTGTGCCCACCTTGCTTGACCTCATTTTGCGCCGTCAGATGGATGGTCATCAGATACGTTCCGGGGATGCGATTGTCCTATCATCCGTAGGTGCAGGCATGAATATCAACTCGGTGGTTTATAAAACACCTTAGCCAACCGGTTGTATTATAAATTGTCTATCACCTTTTTTAACAAATCACGAACCTCCTCGGCTATTTCTCCGAGTTCGTCGTTTTCGACGGCCTGCATAGAAGCAATGGGGTCTACGGCAGAAACTTCAACTTCACCGTTTTCATGCTCCTGCACAATGACGTTACAAGGCAGCATTAATCCAATGTGATCCTCGGCTGAAAGTGCTTTATGGGCTAGTGGCGGATTACAGGCACCCAAAATCTGATACTTCTTAAAATCTACCTCCAACTTCTTTTTTAGCGTTGCTTTAATATCAATTTCAGTGAGAATACCAAAGCCTTCCTCTTTGAGCGCTTGCGTTGTTTTCTCGATCGCATCTTCAAAAGAGGTATCCAATGTTTTGCTATAGTAATATGACATAAGTTAATCGGGTTTAATAATTTATTAATTGCCTTTGCTGTAATACCTTATCAATAGTAAAGGCCTT
>P_1C_Sed_2_UnCtyDRAFT_1000335_pt1 | contig 14609 bp, 15 predicted proteins | sample Pon1CUnioCityCA_4_FD_10229 | JGI IMG/M metagenome (IMG submission 10229) | reverse complement strand
GGCCCTTTTCCGAGCCGGTTTCAACAGAGGAAGAATGCCGAAGGGTGCTGCCGGTTATTGAAAAACTCGCCGAACGCCTGAATGTTCCTATATCCATTGATACCACCAAGGCGGAGGTAGCTCGGCAGGCCATGCTGGCAGGCGCGTCAATAATTAATGATATCAGCGCGTTAAGAATAGACCCGAGGATTGGCGATATTGCGGCCCAAAATGACGCACTGCTTATTCTCATGCATATGAAAGGGATGCCGGCCAATATGCAGCTTGCACCCGCCTATGAGGACCTTTTGGGGGAAATTTTTGCTTTCCTTGAGCAAGCCGTTGACCGGGCGGTAGCAAGCGGTATTGACAGGAACAAATTGATCATCGATCCAGGCATTGGTTTTGGGAAAACAGTGGACCATAACCTCTGCATCATCAACCAGCTGCCAAAATTTCATCAACTTGGTCTGCCGATCCTGATGGGGACCTCGAGGAAGGCCTTTATTAGAAAAATTCTGGATACGCAGGGTGCGGCCGCCGCGCTCCCCCCTTCAAGTCCTGTATTTGAAACCGGAACCCAGGCATCAATTGCAGCAGCAACGATCAACGGTGCCCATATCGTTCGGGTGCATAATGTGGCCAATACCGTAGCGACTGTCAAAATTGCCGATTCTATTAGAAATGCCTGTTCATCAGAGGCTTCTCCGGCGGTTAATCACTGATTTTTTATGCCTTACATACCTGATATGGGCTTTATTAAACTATTTTTAATATACTTAACGCTTTTTTTGCTGTTCCCGTTGGGTTGCCCTCTGCTGAGGGCGGATACGGCCAATCCCCTTTCAACCCTGCCGCCTTCTTTCCGGCACCCCGCAGCCCCCGACACGCAACCTCCCCCGGACAACATGTTCACTGAAATGGCCATTGATAAAAAAATCAGTAAACACGTGATGAAAAATATAGAAATCCATGCTTCCAGCCAAACCGTTCCTACGCGGATTCATCCCCAAACGATCACCATAACGATTCTTGGTCCGCCGTTTGAACCGGTTGATCCCGCTTCTTTCAAAAAAAAAATCGCCGCATATGTTAATGTAGAGCATTTGACCGCTGGCGTGTATGTAAAGCCTGCAAGAATCAAGCTGCCTGAAGGATACGTCCTGGTGGATGCACGCCCCGAAATCTTCCTGCTTGAAATCAAGCCAGAAGAAATTTTCAACTGATAAAATCAAAGGATCAAGCCTCAATGCTACTGGTAATTGATGTTGGCAATACCCATACCGTTATTGGCGTTTTTGATGACAATGGCCGGATGCAGGACTGGCGAATCCACACGGAGTCCGGCACAACAGCAGATGAGTTCCATTTCCTGGTGACCTTCATGTTTAAGGAAGCCGGCATTGAGCCGGATATGATCAAAAAAACCGTAATCTCCTGCGTTGTTCCACCGGTTGTTAATATGCTTACCGCCTACTGCAATAAATACCTCCATCATTTTCCCTTATGGATATCTCCTGAAAATGTAAAAATGCCCATACTGTATGACAATCCAGCGGAAGTCGGCGCGGATCGCCTGGTAAATGCAGCGGCCGCCTACAGTAAATATGCAACCAGCCTGATCGTCATCGACTTCGGTACAGCCACGACCTTTGATGTAATTTCAGAAAATGGGCAATATATCGGGGGGGCCATTTCCCCGGGCATTGGAATTGCCTCAGAAGCGCTTTTCAGCCGGGCTTCCAAGCTGCCGCGGGTGGAGTTTCAAGCGCCATCCCGGGTAATCGGTACCAATACCGTAGACAGCATGAAGTCCGGGATTATTTTCGGTTATGCGGAACTGGTGGATGGCATGGTGCGGCGAATTCAAGAGGAAATGGCCCCTGCATCGCCTAAAGTAATTGCCACCGGGGGGATGGCAATGATCATAAAAGATCTCTCCCGAACGATTGAATCCGTGGAAACTGCATTGACATTGGAGGGGTTAAGAATCATCAGTGAACAGATCAACCCGTGATGTATTTCAGGCATGGCAAGCCCGGAAGAAACCTTGAGTGGTTACCGGCCCGCCATCGTCACAAACAAGTAAAGATGCGAACTCCGAGGAGCGTCAACCCATTCCCATCTCGGCCTCGATACGCCGGATTTCTTTACGGATCGAATCCTTTTCCGATTCAGACATATCCTCCTTGGACAATCGGCGGCGCAAGGATAAAAGTATCATTTCCAATCGATAATCATTGCAGGTATAATTTGAAGTCTCAGCCATCGCTCGGGAAAAACTCATATTTTTCCATATTTTCTGGCACTTTCCTTAAACACGTCATAGAACATGTCCCGCTCATTTATCCCACGGGTCAGGATTCGGTCCAAACTGCTCAAATCTTTGGAATTTATTATGAGGTTAACGCTTTTTAAAAAGGCGCTCATATAATCCATGGTAGGGTAGCGCTCTGAGATCAAAGCTACATAAATATCGCGGCGTATGTCCATAGCCATGCGCTCCAGGTAAATAAGAAGCCCGTTGGAGTCGGGCTCGCTGCCGTCAAAGCGTTCATTGAGCAAAACCAGATCGTAGAGGTGGTATTTCATCTTCCGGAGCGCTTCCCGAATGCTCCCCGGTTCAGTAATATGGTATTCCATCATTTCCAGCGGTTCTTTTATCATCTGAAGATGCTTCGGATCGGCTTCACACAGCAGCACCGTCTTTCCTTCTTCCTCCAAAAAATCAAACGGTTTTTCACTGGCTTCATCGGTTTCTGCGGCTTGCTCGGTTGCAGCGTAGCCTGATTTTTCAATAGTCCTGGCAGATTCCGCGTCCCCGGTGGAGGCCTTCTCCCCTGCCTGCCCCGGTCGCAGATCAATTGTTATTTTCGAGCGGCATTTCGGGCAACGCAAGGCCGAAACCTTGCCCACCGGCAATTTTTCATCCGAAATATTGAGCCTGCTCTGGCATTGTTGACATTTGATTTCCATATGCTTGTCCCCATTTGCTTGATGAAGTAAAAAGCCCGATGCCTGATACGGTCGGCAACCTCAATCCCCTGCTTTTTACTTTTGCCATCCAAAACGACCGTTTACCTGGCCTCAGCGCTGTTGTTTTCTGTTATAGGTCATATCGATCTCAAGATTATCAATATCCGTTGTCGCCTCTCCCCTCGCGCTTTTTATTCCGTCAATTCCGCGACCTACAATGGATCGGCGGGAGGCATAGTTTTCAGCCGTCTCTTCCGTGAGCAGTCCTTTTTCATAGAGTTTGATAATATAGTTGTCAAACGTTGTCATGCCAAAGGCGCTGCCGGCCTCCATAATCTCATAAAAGGTGCTGCCTTCACTTTCTCCGTTTAATATGGAATCCTTGACGCGCAAGCTGGTGCCCATAACTTCGAATGCGGCCACCCGGCCGCCGCCGACCTTGGGCAGAAGCCGTTGACAAACGACCCATTTGAGCGCACCGGCCAGGCGGGTTCGTATCTGGTTTTCCTCCTCGGTGGAAAACATGCCGAGAAGCCGGTTGACCGTTTGAGAGGCATCGGTAGTATGCAGTGTGGTCAAAACGAGATGGCCGGTTTCCGCTGCATTCAAACCGATTTCGATGGATTCCCGGTCACGCATCTCCCCCACCAGAATCACCTTTGGCGCCTGACGCAATGCAGCGCGGAGGCCGGTGGAGAAGGAATTGAAATCGGTTCCCATTTCCCGCTGATTAAAGGTGGCTTTTTTATGCGAATGCACGTATTCGATGGGATCTTCCAGGGTAATAATATGAGCGGATTTATTTTTATTAATCTCTTCCAAAATGGCGGCCAGCGAGGTGGTCTTGCCGGTACCGGTGGCACCGGTAAAAAAAACAATACCATTTCTCTCATTGGCCATTTTGTAAAACGGCTCTGGAAGCCCCATTTCCTTGATAGTGGGCACTTTGGTCTCAAGCTGCCGCAGTACAATAGAATAATCGCCGGAACGGGAAAACACATTTACACGAAATCGGGCTTTTCCCGGCAAAGCATAAGACAGGTCGCAGGAGCCTTCCTTTATCAGCGTTTCTGTAAGCCGCCGATCCCGATTGACAAGATTCAAGGCCACCATTTCAGTTTGAAACGGGGTCAACGATTTCAGAGGGGGCTTCATGTCTACAGCCACCAGTTCACCAAAGGTTTCTACCTGCAGCGGTTTGCCCACCGTAAAATTCAAATCCGAAACACTTTGGTGGGAATCAAGCATATTGGTAAGTAAATAATCGACTTCTTGCTTTCTCATTGCCTGCTCCCTAAAAATTTCAAAATAGCTTGTTAAGCCTCTGTAAAATCAACTGGCGGGGAATTTAACAAGGGTCGGAACCGCTGCTTTTCATTTGCTTTAAGATAGCCGTCCTCTGCACTGATCCAACCCTTGTTGTAAAGGTCCATGATCGCGTCATCGAGCACCTGCATCCCGTATTTTTTTCCGGTCTGCATGGAAGATGCCAATTGGTGGGTTTTCTGCTCCCGGATGAGATTTCGTACCGCCGGGGTGGCGATTAAAATCTCCAGGGCCGGAATCCGGCCTTTACGGTCGACCCTTTTGAAGAGAACCTGGGCCACCACTGCTCGAATGGAGTCCGATAGGTTGGAACGCACCTGGGCCTGCTGGTTTTCCGGAAAAACTTCCACGATCCGGTCGACGGTTTTCATGGCGCTGGAGGTGTGCAGCGTTGCAAACACCAGGTGGCCGGTTGCAGCAGCTTCAATGGCCAGCGAAATTGTTTCCAAATCCCGCATTTCGCCGACAAGGATAATATCGGGATCTTCCCGCAACGCCCCCCGCAAGGCCGCGCTGAAGGATTTGGTGTGCACTCCGATCTCGCGCTGATTAATAATACAGCCCCGGCTTTCGTGAACAAACTCAATGGGATCTTCAACGGTGATGACATGATCCTTGCGCAGCCGGTTGGCCTCATCGATAATGGCGGCCAGTGTTGTAGACTTCCCGCTGCCGGTAGGACCTGTAACCACCACAAGACCGCGGGGAAGGGTGGCCAGCTTGGCCACCACAGAAGGCAGTCCCAGCGCTTCGCAGCCCAGGATGTTGTTCGGGATTTGCCGGAAGACAGCGCCCACGCCGTTTCGCTGCATGAAAAAGTTGGCCCGGTACCGGGCAAGCCCCGGTATTTCATAGCCAAAATCCACGTCTCCGGTTTCCTCAAAAACCTTGATCTTGTCTTCCGGGGCGATCTCGTAGAGCATGCTGCGCAAATCATCGTTTTCCAGCAACTTGTACTTGACCCGCTCGACTTCTCCCCGGATACGCAAGGCGGGCTGCTGGGCGGCAATCAGATGAAGATCTGATGCGCCTTGATCGTTCATCAGTTTAAAGAACGCATCAATTTTTGCCATGGGCTATCTCCTGCGAAAACGTTTAATTTGATGGTAATAAAAAAGGTTGTATTCCTTACAGGGCAGCCTTTTTTATCCGCCGAGCAGCCAGACTATTGCCTGAACGAATAAACAATCCCTGCGTCCTGTATGCGCTTTTGAATCTGGCCGTCCGTGACTTCTTCCCGGCTTTTTTTCAGACGTCTTGTATCCTGAAAATGCATTTATGACAACCTCACTGAAATATGCAAGAGGCTTTCAACGACAAATATCCTCAAAAAAACGATCCCCAGTAAAACAATAATGGGTGAAAAATCAATGCCGCCGATGGCTGTTGGAATTCGTTTTCGGATTTGATACAGGACGGGTTGAGTGACTTGATTGATAAAGCGTACAATTGGATTGAAAGGGTCCGGATTTACCCATGACAAAATGGCCTGCGCAATGACAATCCACATGAAAACCGTCAAGCCGATGTCCAGAATTTCCGCGAATGCTCTGATAAAATTGCCTAAAATAAACATAACCCCCGACTTTTTGAATTCATAGCTTCAAGCGATTCTCTTAATTAATAAATGATTTTGCGCCCGAAAGTCAAGCCTTTCCATTAATTCAATTGACAATCCGGTATCAAAAAGCTATCACTCAAGCGATTTTCAAGCACGAGCCAAACAACCATACCACTGCGCCCACCCGGGCGAAAATCTGGCTCTTCCATCAAGGCCCGGGAAGGCGAAACGTTCGGCGCATAAATACCGCCGCAGCCTTCCTGACACAGGCTCCGGCGAAAAAAACAATTTTCCATCAGGCATTATAGCGCGTGTTTCCACTGCATATCCAACAGGAGGCGCCATGACCGATAAAATCGAAAAAATTGGCTTTATCGGGGCGGGCAATATGGCGGAGGCCATCATCGGAGCAATCCTTTCAGCCGATGTTTCTCCACCGGAAGCCCTCTATATCAGCGACATTAACAGGGAGCGGACCCAAAACCTTTCAAATCGCTATAATATTAACCAGGCTCCATCTAATAAAGCCATAGTGAGCAGTTGTGACACCATTTTTTTTTCTGTCAAACCGCAGACGATACCTGCGGTTCTGAAAGAACTCGCCGCATCCGAGGCCTTCCACCCCTTCAATCAAAAGAAATGTTTGGTCTCCATTGCCGCCGGTGTTAAGATGGCCGCCTTCGAAAAGGTCATCTACGAGGGCCTCTCTGATTCTGAGCGAAATCTGTTTCCGATCATCCGAGTGATGCCCAATACGCCGGCCCTTGTTCTATCGGGCACCTCCGCGGTTTGTGCCAATACGTACGCTTCTGAAAATGACCTGGCGGGTGTAAAAAAAATTCTTGTCGCGATGGGTCGGGTTTTTGAGAGCCAGGAGGCGGATATGAATGCTTTTACCGCAGTTGCGGGCTCCGGTCCGGCCTATGGCTTTTACTTGATAGAGGCGATGGCGGAAGCTGGCGTAGAACTCGGGCTCTCGCGAAACGACGCCCTGGATATGACCTTATCCACGCTCAAGGGGGCCTTAAAACTTTTGGAAACGCAGCAAACCGAACCGGAAACATTACGAAAAAACGTAACTTCTCCGGGCGGCACAACGGAGGCGGCCCTGAAGGTACTTGAAAAAAACCGCGTTAAATCCATTTTTATGCAAGCAGTCCTTGCCGCCGCTCAGCGTGCCGGGGAATTAAGCGAATAAGCGCTCCTGGTTTTAGTTTTTCAAAGCAAGGTCACACCCAAAGGTTAACCTATGTTTACACAGTCCATATCCATATCCGCGGCATTCCTGGCAGGATTGCTCTCCTTTTTATCGCCTTGTGTCCTGCCCCTGATTCCCGCTTATTTTGCATTTATCACCGGCTTCTCGGTTGAGGAATTAACCAACGGAGAAAACGCACAGATTCGAAAAAAAGTCATATTGTCGACGATCTCCTTTGTATGCGGATTCTCCCTGCTTTTTATTCTTCTGGGCGCATCCGCTTCTTTTCTCGGCTCACTGATTACCCGGTACTCATTTTTCATTGAAATCGTTGGTGGTCTGGTCATCATCCTTTTTGGCTTTCACCTGCTTGGATGGCTGCCCATCAAACGCCTGCAGGTTGAAAAACGGTTCCATGTCCGGGATAAACCCCTGCATTTTCTTGGAACATTTATTGTCGGCATGGCCTTCGGGGCGGGATGGAGCCCCTGCGTCGGACCGATGTTAGGCTCCATTTTAATTGTTGCCGGCAGCGGGGAGACGATCTGGCAGGGAATCGGCCTTCTGGCGGTTTATGCCGCCGGCCTGGCAATTCCCTTCCTCCTTATCTCAATCTTTGCCAACTTTCTACTCGGCTTTATCAAGCGGGCAACCCGCTTGATGGGCTATATCAATGCTGTTGCCGGAGGCCTCCTGATCTTTGTGGGACTTTTTTTATTGACCCGCAATCTGCCAATGCTTAAATTGTTTTAAATATTCCTATCACGGAGAAAATTAATGTCATTCAAACAAATTTCTTTTATCCATTGGATCGCCCCGGTATTGATTCTGATCGCCATCTTTGCATTGGCGCCGGCCAGTGCACTGAATGCGGAAATCAATTGGAATTCCTATGACTCGGGAATGAAAAAAATAGCAGATGAAAATCAAAAGGGGTTTCTTCATTTTTATACCGATTGGTGTACCTATTGCAAAAAAATGAACCAGGAAACATTTACTGATGAGTCAGTAATTACCTACCTGAATCAAAACTTTGTCCCTATTCGGGTCAACGCTCAGCAACAGCGTAAAGTGGCAAAAAAATACGGTGTCAGCCGGTTCCCGAACAATTGGTTTATATCCGAAGATAAATCCGAGATCGGCCAACAGCCCGGGTTCATTCCCGCAGATGCCCTCCTAAAAATGCTTCAATACGTTGATACAGACAGCTTTAAGGATATGAGTTTCCAGGAATTCATGGAAGCCGGCCAATAAACCTTTAACAAAGCTTAAGAGCCCAAAACCCGAAGCCTTCAGCTTATACGGCATGCAAAAAAATATAAAAAGGCCGCGAGGCGCCTGCCTCACTGGGATGCCGGAACTTTTGGGAAGCCACGCAGGTTGAATTAACCTCGCGGACTGGATGCGCTTAGAATGAAAAACGGTTGTGGTATCGCTTAATCAATCGGATTAAAATGGAACCACATACACCTGCGCTTAGAACAATCAGCAGGATCGGAACCCAGACATGTGCCTTATAAGCTTCGATCTTACCCGCGATGCGGACCCCTTCAATGCCAAAAAGCAAGACTGCCGTCATCAGAAGCAAGGCCAGGATACACGCCGCATTGGTGTCATACCACGGCAAAATTGCTTTTCGAAAAACTGGTGAGGACTCCATTAGCCAAACCCGAAATGGTGGAGATAATAGATGAATCAACCCGTCTGTTGCACATTTTCAAGTCTACCAAAAACCGATCAAAATGTCCAATTGTTCCCAACTCGGGCTATGTATCCGGCGTTTCTAAAATACATTGGAATCTGCCTGATAGGGCTGATCTTCTCAGGGTGCGCGACCACTCCCGAAGGCCTTAAAATAAGCGGGATGAACAAAGCCTTTCCTCCGGAAACAATTATAAAAACCGCAAACCGTCAGGCGGTCAGCTTTGATGCCATGATGGCGGACCTCTATGAGACAAAAATTATATATGTCGGCGAACAGCACAACCAGACCCGCCATCATGAGATTCAGCTTCGAATCCTCGAGCAATTGTCCGCCCTTTATCCGGATTTAACCGTCGGTATGGAAATGTTTGCCCACCCCTATCAACCTGTTTTGGCCAAATGGCCTCAAAACAAACTCAGCCGGAAGCAATTCCTGGAAAAAACCCATTGGTACGCCAACTGGAAATTCGATTTTGCATTATACCAGGACATTCTGCTTTTTTTAAAGGAACACCAGATTTCCTTGTTCGGCCTTAATGTCCCTTTCCACATACCCCCCAAAATTGCTGTCGGCGGCATCGACAACCTTCTTCCCGATGAAAAGGCACTTCTGCCGGCCGACATCGACCTTTCCAATCTAAAACATCGAGAATTTGTAAAAGCCATTTTTGAGCAGCATCATCAGCCCGGCCTTACAAATTTTGAATATTTTTATGCAGCTCAATGCGTATGGGAGGATGCCATGGCTGAAACCATTGCGCAGAATGTGAATAATCAACCCATGCTGGTTTTTACCGGAACCGGCCATCTGCGTCATCATTACGGGATTCCGATTCGCACGCATAAACGCAAACCCATTTCATACCGAACCATTATACCCATGCCGGCCGGTCAATCAGTGGATTCGACCATAGCCGATTATATCTGGGTCACCCCGCCCCAGACGAATCCAAATCCGCGCATGCCGTAGACAAATACACAATATATTGATTTTTTTCTTGACTATCATCAATATATTGTTATAGTAACGGTTAATTCCGCCTTCACATTCAAAAGCATCAAGGAGCGCCCTATGTTTGACAGCATCAAGAAGCGAAACGGCCGGACCGTAAATTTTGACTCCGCTAAAATTACAGCGGCAGTTGCCAAAGCCGGAAAAGCGACCGGCGAATTCAGCGACAGGGAAGCGAAAAACCTGACCCTGCGGATCCTGACCCTCGCCCACGAGATGCCGCTGCACTCCCCACCCGAAGTTGAAGAAATTCAAGATATTGTAGAACGGGTACTCCTGGATTCACCCTTTTACAAAACCGCCAAGGCCTACATTCTTTATCGGGAACAGCACGCCCAGATTCGTAACATTGCCACCAAAGCACACGTAGAACTGGTTGAGAATTATGTTCAAAAACTCGATTGGAAAATTCGTGAAAACAGCAACATGAGCTATTCGCTGCAAGGCCTGAACAACTATATCTCATCGGATATCACTTCCGAGTACTGGCTAAACCGCATATATCCTCCGGAAATCCGGAATGCACATAAAAACGGGGATCTTCACATTCATGACTTAAGTCTCCTTTCCGTCTACTGTGTGGGATGGGATCTCCAGGATCTACTCACCGAGGGGTTCAAAGGCGTACCGGGCAAGGTTGAAAGCGCGCCGCCAAAACATCTGCGTTCCGCACTGGGCCAGATCGTCAACTTTTTCTATACGCTTCAGGGCGAAGCGGCCGGCGCCCAGGCAGTGTCCAACTTTGACACCCTGCTGTCCCCGTTTGTCCGCTTTGACAACCTTTCCTACAGGGAAGTCAAACAGGCGCTTCAGGAATTTGTGTTTAATATAAACATCCCTACCCGCGTTGGCTTTCAGACCCCCTTTACCAACATTACCATGGATTTAAACGTTCCTTCCACCCTGAAGGATGTGCCGGTGGTAATTGGCGGGGTGTCTCAGGAGAGCACCTACAAGGAATTTCAAAAGGAAATGGATACGTTAAACAGTGCTTTTGCTGAAGTGATGATGGAGGGCGATGCCAAAGGAAGAGTTTTTACCTTTCCCATCCCCACTTACAACATTACCCGGGAATTTAACTGGGACAATCCCACATTGGAAAATCTCTGGAAAATGACCGGCAAATACGGCATCCCCTACTTTTCAAATTTCGTCAACTCCGATATGTCACCCGAAGACGCCCGGTCCATGTGCTGCCGCCTGCGCCTGGACAACCGGGAGTTGATGAAACGAGGCGGCGGTCTTTTCGGAGCCAACCCACTGACCGGATCCATAGGGGTGGTCACCTTGAATCTGCCACGCCTCGGCTATCTATCCCAAAATCGTGAAGATTTCTTCAATCGCCTTAACCGGATGGCCCATATTGCCAAGGACAGCCTGACCATAAAACGAAAAATTCTTGAACAGTTTACGGAGCAAAACCTTTACCCGTACTCCAAGTTTTACTTGCGGGCCATAAAGGAACGTACCGATGCCTATTGGAGCAATCATTTTTCCACCATCGGAATCATCGGAATGAACGAGGCTTGCCTGAACCTTTTAGGCAAAGACATTGGCACGGAGGCCGGCCATGCTTTCTCCGTGGAAGTACTGGATTATCTGCGCGGCCTGATGGAAAATATTCAGGATGAGACCGGTGAGATATTCAACCTCGAGGCCACTCCGGGGGAGGGGACAGCTTATCGCCTGTCCATGATCGATAAAAATCAATATCATGACATTACTTGTGCCAACGAAATTCAGTACCAGCTCGGCGCGGATCCTTTCTACACCAACTCAACCCAGCTACCGGTCAATTACACGGAAGATATTTTTGAGGCCCTTGAACTCCAGGATGATCTGCAAACACGCTATACGGGCGGCACGGTATTCCATATCTTCCTAGGGGAACAGGTCACTGAAATTGAAGCCACTAAAGCTTTAGTTAAACGGATCACCGATAATTTCAGACTTCCTTATTTTACCGTATCCCCGACCTTCAGTGTATGCGACAGTCATGGATATATCACCGGCCATCATGAAAACTGCCCGACCTGTGGGCAAGCCACTGAAGTATACTCCCGAATTGTTGGCTACCTGCGCCCGGTCAACCAGTGGAACAACGGCAAACAGGCCGAATTCGCGATCCGGGAGACATTTGATCTGGAACAGGTTGAAGAGCAACTTGAGGCTTCATGAATATCGGTGGTTTTCAGAAAACATCGTTAATTGATTACCCAGGCAAAATAAGTTGCATCGTTTTTCTTTCCGGCTGCAACTTCCACTGCCCGTACTGTCACAACCCGGAACTGGCCCGGCCGGGCGCCAAGCGGGAACCGGTTATGGATCTCAATGAGTTGATCCGTTTTCTTGCCAGGCGGGTGGGGCTCATTGATGGCGTGGTCATCACGGGCGGTGAACCCACTCTTCAAGCGGACCTGCCCATGCTATGCCGGGAAATCAGGGCTTTAGGATTTTCTATAAAACTCGATACCAATGGCTCCCGACCGGATATTCTGGAGGGATTGATAACGGACCAACTTGTCGATTTTCTTGCCATGGACATTAAAACGGATCCCGATCGATATGCTCCATTTATTTCAGATACCTGTAAGCCAGCTGCGATTCGGGCCGCCATAGGACTGATTCTTTCTTCCCAGCTGCCGCACGAGTTCCGCACCACATGTGTCAAACCCATTATTGATGAGGATGCCATTCATATAATCGGCGAACTGCTGGCCGGGGCACAATCTCATGCCCTCCAACGCGTTCAGCATGAAAATGTCGATACCCTTCACCCCGAATTCTTTCGCAACCACGAATGGTTTATCGATGACACAACCCTTAAACGCTACCAGTCCCTGCTTGCGGAATACGTTGGCGCCTGTCTGATCCGATAGACAGGCGCAGGCCTTGACACTGAAATATCGTTTGACACGCTTACTTCCTTTCAGGTATCTTTCCGTTAACGTGAAGTTTGTTTTTATCCTTGAGAATCTCCTGCTATATTCATCGAAAGGAACCTAAAAATGTTTGACCATCTGCTGTCTTCTGCTTCAAAAAAAATCCGGGACGAAGCCCGAGATCTTGTTAAATGGGTGCCCCGTCAAATGATTCTAGATATGGATCAGGATAAAATTCAATTTCCGAAAGAATTTTTACGGGAGGCGGGCCGTAGAAATCTCATGGGGTGTCGGTTTCCTCAAAAATGGGGTGGCCGGGATATGGACTGGCTGACTACCGTTTCCGTGATGGAGGAAATCGGCACCCTTGGCTATATTTTTGCCTGCACCTTTGGGGTGGGCGCTGAACTTGTCTGTGACGCCATTATTCAACATGGAACCGAGGTCCAAAAAGAAAAATACGTTAAGCCCTTGCTTCAAGGGGATATGTTCGCCGCCGAATGCCTGACCGAGCCCCGTGGGGGTTCCGATTTTTTTGGAACCACAACCACTGCGGAGGACAAGGGCGACTACTTCCTGATTAATGGCGAAAAGCGCTTTATTGTTGGCGCCGAAGGGGCGGACTACTTTCTGGTTTATGCGAAGACCGATCCTGCCGCCAAACCCCACAAAGCCCTGACCTGCCTTATTGTCGATCGCGATGCCGGCGTTGAGACCAAATACCTGTATGGACTTATGGGCTGTCGCGGCGGCGGGGCGGGGCGGGTTGTTTTCAAAGATGCCCGGGTTCCGAAAACCAACGTGGTGGGATCAATCAACAACGCCTATGCCGTCTTTAAAACCATGATGATACCCGAACGCCTGGGCACGGCGGCCATGACCATCGGGAGCGCAAGGCCGGCTCTTGATGTGGCCACAGGTTATACAACCCGGCGCAAGGCATTCGGCACCACCATTAATAACTTCCAGGGAGTGAGCTTTCAGGTTGCCGAGGCGGCCATGCTTTTAGATGCAAGCCGATCACTGATTTATACGACAGCCAAGGCGGTTGATGAGAATGTGGATGCCCGCCAGATCCGAAGAATGATCTCTGAAGCGAAAAAATTCGTCACAGAATCCTGTCAAAAAGTTGTCCATAATGCCATGCAGGTTATGGGAGGGATCGGGTATACAAACATCTACCCAATTGAACGGATTACCCGGGACCTTCGCCTGGCCTCCATCTGGACGGGATCCAATGAGGTTATGTCCATGATTATTGCCCATGAATGGTACCAACGGCATTTTAATTCCGATAAAAAGTCGCCTGCTGGCCGGGACTATGAACACGATGCCATTGAGGCCGAGGCGCCTGATGAAAAAATCTACGAATAGAAGTGATGGACTCGTAAAAAGTCAGTTTGAGATGGCAAAGTAAAAAGTTCAAGATCAAGGCGTCGCAAATCCCGAGGAATGCAGCGTACATAGGCGTACGTGAACTTCCGAGGGATGCAGCGCAACGCAGATATTGGACTTTTTACGAAGCCATCTTCATTAATAAATGGACATCACCGGCAATTGTGAAAGGCCGAGTGCATGGATTTGGGTATAGCACAAGGCGAAGCAAAGCAAAAGCGACCTGAACTGTTTGAGCCGAAGCCGGGTTTCCAGGGCGCTTGGCAGCGCGCCTTAGAGATAGCCCCAATCCATGTGCCGCCCGGAGCAAGGCCGGTGATGTCTAAAAAAACGCAAAGATTGGTAACGGAGGGTAAATGCACTGGCTGCTTGACATTGTAAAATTTGTAGCGGTTCTTACCGCTGCCGGAATCCTTGGGAATTGGTTTTTAAAGGAAGTCAAACAGGCCAAGCTTTCCGGCAGTCCCTGGTATGCACCCTATCTAACCATACCAGGTGTGCTCGTTATCATTATTGCTCTGCTGCTCCCAATCCTGGCCTGGCTCGGGCAACAATAAATTTTATGGCAGGCGCTCC
>P_1C_Sed_2_UnCtyDRAFT_1000334_pt1 | contig 14640 bp, 5 predicted proteins | sample Pon1CUnioCityCA_4_FD_10229 | JGI IMG/M metagenome (IMG submission 10229) | reverse complement strand
AATACCTGGGTGAACGAGCCGGGTATGCCCCATATTGATTATGAAAGGGGGCTCAGCAACGGAAAGACCAGCCGGGTGATCCTGCGCCAGAACGACCCGGCCGGCAAAGAAAGGCTCTGGAAGCAATACCTGACCGTGGAAATGGGATCGGTGGATAGCAGCCACCAGGAAAACATCTACCTGGACAAAAGAGAACACCGGATCACAGGCCTTAGCCCCACATCACAGACACCATACATCCTACCCAACGCCTCAGGCAGAGGCTATGGCTATTTTGAACTGGATGGCCGAACCAACGAATACCTGCTAAATCACTTATCGTCTTTCGAAAGCGAGCTGCAACGCGCTGCCATCTGGATCAACCTGTGGGAGAACCTGCTGCATCATACCATCACTCCCTTGGAGTTTCACCAGGCCATCGTAGAGCATTTGCCTGAAGAAACCAATGCCCAGTGCATCAACCTGGTGACCGGCTACCTGGAAACCAATTACTGGCGGTTTCTCACCCCGCGCCAAAGAGAAAGTCACGGACGCGAGACCGAGGTGTTCATATGGAACCTGATGCGCTCGGCCGAACGAAAAGATGTCAAATCGGCCTTTTTTAAGACATACCGCTCCCTGGCCATCAACGAGGCAGCCCTGGATAAGCTTTACAACATCTGGAAGGGAGACCGGCAAATAGATAAACTTTCGCTTTCCACCGACGACCGGATCAACCTGGCCTACGAGCTGATGCTCAAACATCCCGGAAAACGCGATACTATAAAAAGCCGGCAAATCGAGCAGATCACAAACGATGAGAAGAAGCGGGAATTTAAGTTTGTGGCCCGGGCATTGACCGGTGAAAAAATGCAACGCGATGCCTTCTTCAGCTCGTTGCTCGAAGAAAAGAACCGGGAGAAGGAACCATGGGTCAGCCGGGCCCTGCATTACCTGCATCATCCCCTGCGGGCACAGCAGTCGATGAAGTATATTGAACCGGCGTTGGAAGAACTAAAGGAAGTACAGCAGACGGGCGACATCTTCTTCCCCAAGAGCTGGCTGGATGCTACCCTCTGGGGCCACAGCTCACAGGAAGCAGCTGATGTCGTGCGGCGTTTCCTTGAAGAGCATCCCGACTACCCGGCCAACCTGAAAAACAAGATCCTCCAGTCGGCCGACATGCTCTTCCGCGCCGAAAAAATGCACGAATAACAAAAACCCTTTAACAAATCCCACCATAAAAAATCAAATTCCAAACTCTGGCAGAGTTTGGAATTTTAAATTTGTCTATTGGAGCTCTTTTGAAATTTGGGATTTGTTTTTTGGGATTTGCTTTTGGGATTCCTCCCCGAATCCCGCTTCTAGTCGGGAGGCGGGTGTTATTTGGAATTTTTATCCTGTTATTTTGCCTCATAGGCCTTCTCAGAAAAAAGGTTCACGAGCTCAAAAGCCCTCTCGCGCAATCCAAAAAGGCTGCTCTGGTTGGACAGGATCACCACATCGATATTTGCTTCGGGCACGCGAAGCACAATATGGCTGTTGCCATGGCCGATGCCGCCCCGATAGAGGTATTTGCTGCCTTCATTGAACCCTCTGACCCAGCCGTAGCCTGGAAACACTTTTTGCCCCCTTTTGAAGTTGATGCGCATGGCCTTATTCAGTGTCTTCCGTTCAATCAGGGTATCCGATTGCCAGGCCAGCATCCACTTCTGCATGTCTTCCAGGTTTGAAAAAACGCCAATGGCACCTTCCAGGTAATCCTTCGGAAAGTCCCCAGCCGGCTCATATTCCTCGTTGGCTTGCCGGTAGTAAGAAGCCGACTGGGAAGGTACCGAAGTAAACCAGCCTTTCTTATACACCCGGCTGTTTTCCATACCCAGGGGTTCAAAGATACGGTCTTCCACAAAATCCCGGTAGTCTTCGCCCGAACGTTTGACGATCAGGTCGGCCAGCAGGGTATAGTTGACCGGATTGCTCCCGGCTTTGCTGCCGGGCTTAAACAAGAGGCCTTCTTCCTGCTTCAGCCAGGAGAAAACATCGTCAATGGAACGGATGTCATCATACAGCCGGGTATTCCTCAGCACGGGCAGTCCGGAAGTGTGATCCAGCAGATGGTCGATGGTTACACCTTCACAATAATCGGGCAGTTTAGGCCATACATCCCGAATGGCGGTCTTTGGATCAACAAGCCCTTCTTCCTTCAGCATCAGAACGCCCATCATGGTAAACTGCTCGGTGAGGGTCGCCAGGTCATAATTCGTTTGCGCCGTGGCCGGAACCTTCTCCTCCAGGTCGGCATAACCATATGATTTCATCACCTTCACCTCAGCATCCCGGGTAACCAAAACGCTCACCGAAGGAGTCTGTTCGCCGTACCAGGCGCCCAGGATGGAATCGACCCGAGACATTTTGTTATCCTGAGCGGTCAGGGTCAACGATAAAAAAATAAAAAGAAGCGTGATAAGCGGAATGTATCTTTTATGCATGATGTGCCTGTATTATTGTTGTCTGGGATGATTCTTGCAATAGGTTTCTATCATCTTTTGGGCCGGTTCAAAACCCAGGTCGAGCGCCTGGTAAAAATCCCGGCAACCATCGGCAAACTGGTTGATGGCTACCGTAGAAATACCGCGGTTGTAATAGGCCATGGCATAGCTGCTGTCCAGGGCAATGGCCTGCGAATAGTCCTTGATGGCTTCCTCGTGCTGACTTTGGATGCCTTTGGCTACCCCGCGGTAGTAATAGGCCTGTTTGTAAGTTGAATCGAGCTCGATGGCCTGGGAATACTGGTCGATGGCCTCGCCATGATCCTTCAGATTGGCCAGGGCCATGCCCAGCAGAAAATGGGCCTTCTCATGATCGGCTTTCAGCTCAAGGGTTTGACGAAAATCTTTTTCGGCAGCCTGGAACTGTCCCAGGTGCATCTTTGCCAGACCCCGGTTGAACCACAATTTGGGATTCTCCGGCTCCGTCTGCAACACCTTCGAAAAATCTTCCACGGCCTTTTCATACTGGCGAACCTGTGAATAGGCATGGGCACGATAATACCGGGCATCCCGGTGATTGGCCTCGTATTCAAGAACCCTGCTGAAATCGGGGATGGCCTCTTTGTAACGGTTAATCAGAAAACGCATGTATCCCCTCTGGTAATAAAGCTGCTGGTCTCCACCGCCCAACTCAATGATGCGGGAATAATCGCGGATGGCTTCCTGGTAATTTTTCACATCTTCCAGGGCCTTCACCCGCTGTTGGTAGACACTCAGGGCCTCCTTACCCAGGTCCAGGGCTTTGGAGTAGTCGTCTACGGCTTTCTCCTTCTCGCCCAGCTCCCGGTAAGAAGCTCCCCGCTTGAAATAAGCATCGGCAAACGATTCGTCCAGGCTGATCACCCGTGTAAAATCCTCCACAGCATCCTTGTAGTTGCTTCGTTGCATGCGAACCAGACCCCGCTGATACCAGGCACCGGTATAATCGTCATTGAGATCAAGGGCTTTTGAAAAATCATGAATGGCCCGCGAAAAATTTTCCAGGTCACTGTGGGTCATCCCCCGGTAGAAATAGACAGTTGCCCGGGCAGAATCCAGCTCCAGCGACAGGGTATACTGATCGATGGCCTGCTCATACTCATTCAGCGAGTCCAGGGACAAACCCTTGGCCGTATAAAATTCGGGCCGGGCATCATCCAGCCACAAGGCCCGGTCGTATTGTTTGACGGCTTCCTCAAAACGGGAAGAGTCCGCCAGGGTGCGTCCCTTCTCATAATAGTGAACGGCAATACGGGGCTTAAAAAGAAAAAATGCCACAACCAAAACGGCGATCAGAATCAGGGGATAAAGCCAGGGTTTCATACTAGACATGGAGTTTGAGTTTTCTTGTTCAAATATAGAAGAAAATTCGAAAATACCTTTATCGAAAATAGCCGGAGTAACCGAGACGATCTAGAACCTTCTGAGCCAGCGATATCTTCGTTGTGAATCGCCAAAACGGATGCCAACCATGATCTCATGGGAGCCATAGGAAAGGTTCTGTATCTCTCTAAGGGAATAGTCGTAGGCATAACCAAAGTAGAGCTTACCGATCTTCACCCCTACCATGGTAACCAGGGCGCTGCCGGTGCGGTAGGAGAATCCCATCCAGTAGTCGTTCTTATAGTATCCTTTGACGTTGATGTCGGCCTGCATGTTGAAGTTCTCGTCGGAGCGCATCAGCACGGAAGGCTCAACAGAAAACTCGTCGTCGATGGGATAGCGGTAGCCGCCCATGAAATAATAATGCCGCATCAGCCTGTAGTTACCATATGACTCGTCCGAGCCAAACTTGAGCACCGACTGAAAAAGGTTGGTACCGGAGAGGCCGACGTAGAAGTTACGAAACATATAGTAGAGGCCGGCACTGGCATCGGGGATGAACATGGTGTTGCGCCTGCCTTCGATCAGGGGGTCGGGTATGCCGAGGTCGTCATCGGGCAGAATCAGTTCGCTGTCGTCGATCTTGAACTGGTAGATGGTACCGGATGCGCCGAAGGAGAGTTGTCCCTCGCCCATAGGTATGTGGTAGGCATAGGTACCCTGGAGGCCGGTTCGGTTGATCACGCCGTTGCGGTCGTTAAAAACATAACCGCCGAGGCCGACACGGCCGCTGGGCTTTCTTCTTTTGCTGCTTCTTATCAGGCGCGACTTGGAGAGATAACTGGTTTGCAGCACACGGGTTTGTGCTGCCAGGGCTTGTGTAGAAGGTGTCTTGGCATCGCCAAAGCCCAGCCACTGCTGGCGGGCTGTCAGGTTATAGGATGTATAGCCCTGGGCCCCTGCAAAGGCGGGGTTGATCAGATACCGGTTCATCATGTACTGGCTGTACAGGGGTACCTGCTGTGCCTTCATGGTGAAGGGAAGAATCATCAGGATGGTTGCCAGTAGGATAGTTACTCTTTTCATATCACACATTTTTCAAGACCCACAATGATTATCGAATGATGGTTACAGACCCGTAGATGGGCTTCTCGCCGTTGCCCAGCTTGATGATGTAGTAGTAGGAGTCCATGGGCAGCTTGTTGCCGCTGCGGTCGGTGCCGTCCCAATAGTCGCCTTCGTCGTATCCGTTGGAGCGGAACACCATCTTGCCGTGGCGATCGAAGACCTGTACCACGCTGTTCGGGTATAGCGAGAGGGCGGGTATGCTCCACCGCTCGTTCACCTGGTCGCCGCCCGGAGTAAAGGCGTTGGGTATCCGCAGGTTGCCGTAGACAGTCACGGTGATGCTGTCGCTGGCGGCACAGCCGTATTCATTTTCCACGGTCACCCAAAATTCCTTGCTGCGCTCACCGGCTTCGGCACTGCCCACATCCGTGTCGTAGACATCGATGCTCGACATCATATCGCCGGTGTTCCAGTTGTAGGAGCTCCACATGCCGGCGTCGAGGGTGATGAATTCCACCTCACCGGCTGCAAAAGCCACGCTGTCATCGCTTATCTGTACCTGGTCGGGATACATGGTCAACACCTCGATGTTGACATCCGGGTTGTCATGTACTGTCAGGTAAGTGGAATCGCTGGCGCGGCATCCGTATTCGTCGGCCACCTGAACCCAGATCAGGCCTTCCGAATCGGCTACGTAGTATGACTCTCTGCTGTCGTCCTGCCACAGGTACGACTCATAGCCTTCGCCGGGAGAGAACTCGAAGCTCTCGCCCTCGCAGATCGCCGGGTCGTTGATCAGATCAACAAAGGCACGACGTATATCCACTACAAACTCTTTTGTTTCACCTTCACAGCCACCCAAACCGATCTCCCTGACGGTGATCCGGCCCTCGTTCACGTCCTGGTCCCAGCGCACCACGATGCTGTCACCCAGTCGCTCGTCGATGGTCCCGCCTTCTACCTCCCATTCAAAGATGCTATTATAGGGATAGGTGGATTCAACCGAAGCGGTACCAAGGTCGCCCGCGCAAACGATCGTATCCTGAGACAGGGCATTGCCCGAAAGCAAGAGTCCCAGGATAAACAGGAAAAAGATATGTAGGCTGTGTTTCAATATACTAAAAATAAGAAATAGCAGATTGTCATTCAACTTTTTGAATCACATCATCTGCCACAATAAAAGAAAACCAAAAACAACCGGGGAAAAGCTTTGCCCCAAAAATGGGGCAAAGCACTAAGATTTATTTTATAATTCGTAATTGTTAGGAACGAAATGAATTGTTCCTGTAGTTGGCGTAGGATAAACAGTCACAGTTATCTCTTGTGTTGTAGTATTAACATCTGCAGCTTTTGAACCATCAGCATCATACCATGCATATAAACCTTCATCCATATTGTATTCTCCTGTGGTTTCATTATATGTAGAAACATCTAATTGAGGCTCTGTATTATTTTTTAATGTAATAAAAGCACCTTTCCTTGAAATATGGTGGTTTAATCCTTTTATAGTATATATGTGCTTGGTAATTCTTTTCTTGCTATCATGTTCATTTGCATAGAAAGTTTTATTATCAATAAGATTAACAGAACCAGTTGCAGTTAAATCTCCAACTCCGGTATTTAATGCTATAATTGTATCTGTATGATTATAAATATCAGTTCCATTAATTTTATTATCAGCTGCATCATACATTGCCTTTTCTGAATCAAGTAGAAAGTAATAACGACCTCCATTGTTTAAACCCGCTGTAATTCCGGCAATTACGATAGAAGCTGAATTTCCGTCGCATACTTCATATTCTGTAGTGCTAATCGTATATTCAGGTGTAGGAATAAAAGTAATGTCCTGAGTATTCGCAGCTGCATCTCCACATCCATTTTCACTAACTTCCTTAACACTTATTGCATGAGTTCCTTCTGTGCTACTTGTAACGGTTCTATATGGAGCCTCTGCACCTGCAGATGGTTCTGTCAAACTGATTTCTGCAGCTGTTCCAGACCAATCAAATGTAGAAGTAATACCCTGACCAGAATTGGGTTGACTAGGATCATAGGCAGCTGAAAGATTATTTAATACTGGGTCAGGTTCCACATAATAAGGTACAGGATCAGTATCTACAACTAGAGAGTCAGTTATGCCATCAGCTGAAGATGCGGACATCTCATTATAAGGCACATAAGGCTGTGCGTTTGCAAAACCAACAGCAAAAATAGCCACTGCTGTAAATAATAATTTGAGTAGATTTCTTTTCTTCATGATTCTGAGTTTAACATTTAACATCGATTGATTTCTTTTTTTTGTTTGGTTGCTTTTTGGTTGTTTTTGATCGTATGGCAGATCATATGGTTTTTTTCTTCAATTCACTAGGCAAATATACTGTTTCGAATCAAAAAAGTTACCCACCTTTGACCAAATGATGGTAATTTAGGGTAAATAAACATAAAAACTCAGTGAACGGTCTATGGATATGTAACACCGTGGCTGCCGGTTTTCTCGATTTTATCCCTTTAGTAATCACATCGAAACATTTATGATTTTTCAAAATCCGGTTCATGATCGGTTAGTTCTGGTCAAAATTATTGGGCACATGATAGACTTTTCCGGTTTCCGGTCTTCTGTAAAGAATCATCTGCAGGCTGTCCACACCTACACACCCGTTGTTGTCGGCTTCAATATAGAACCAGGTGGTATCGGCCACCGCGTTGGGATTGGAGCCCGGCTGATAGCTGGCCTCCTCTGAGCCGGCATTGATCAGATCATCCAAAGGTGTCCAGCTATAATTATATGTTCCGGCCCCGTCGTTGGCATGCAGCCCGATGGAGATTCCGGTGGAATAACAGGCCGGGTTCTGGTCGGCATTGGGCTCCGGATCGGGCACCTCATATACATTGATGGTTACCGTGTTATTCATGGGTGTTCGACATCCGTCGCTGCTGACCGCTTCTACCCGATACGTTTCTTCGGCCGAATAATCGCCGAACTCAATGGCTCCGCCATCTCCACTGATGGTCTGCAGCAGCGTACTGCCCGTAAAAAGCTCATAGGTAACACCTAATTCCGAACCGTCCAGGCCAATAGTAGAAGCTTCATTAGAGCAAATATCACCGCCGCCGGTTACATCGAAAGCAGCAGGCTCATAACCATAGCTGACGGTAACCGGATCGCCGTATACATTACCCGGACCGTTGTTGTCGGAGACCGATTCAATGGTATATACCCCGGCATCGGTAGCGGTGACCACCACAGATCCGGTGGTTATGTCATTGATTTCCTGATAAAGGCTTCCATCCCGGTGGATCACCAGGTCCCAGTTGGCCTCACCCTCCAGTTGAATTTCCAGATCCACGCTGCCGCTTCCGCAGAGAGTGGTATCGCCGGTGATGAAGGTTGCAGTGGCCTTGGGCTCAGTTTCAGCCGAGCCCAGAGTAAATATGTGATCCGAAGCAGTCAGGTCCGTCACATCACTGGTTACAGTACCGCTGTTGACCCCGCCATCATTGACATCATTCCCGGCATCGTTCCATTGATTGCTTAAATATTCAACAATATAGAGATCATTGACCCGGTCGTCGGTACGTGCCGGCAGGATGCTCTGATCGTCCCAGCGGATGGTTACTTTGGCTTCTCCCGGTCCCTGGACGCTCCAGTATTCGTTATCACTTACTTCTACAATCCCTGGAGCCATGTTGCTGATATTATATCCATCAACGTCGGGGTTTCGATTGTAATAGCGGGCATCCCAGAAACCAGAGCTGTTGGTACCTGTCAGATCAAGCACTCCATAGCGATCCTCGCTACCCACAGGGAAGCTGAAAGAAGATCCGGTATTCATCCGCTTGCTCAGAACACCGTCTACATATCTTTGGGAAGAGGCTCCCTGGATGGCCGTGGTGGAAGCATTGTCCACGATCACCTTTCCTCCGGCATCCACCAGTATTTTCCCTGCATTCAGGGTCAGACTGCTCTTGAGGCCCAGGTTGTTGTGGACTATAATATCGTTTGGATTGTTTATCTCCACGTGGTTCCAAGCATTAGACCCGGAGAGATCGCCGGTAATCTCCTGCTGCAGGGGACCCTCCAGCCGGAGTAGGGCTCCCGGTCCGGTTCCGGCATCAAGGGTGCCACCGGTGAAGACAATGTTGCTGTCGACTCTTAACTCGCGGTTAAACTCGTTGACCATGTCGCCTCCCGCAATCTCCAGGTTGCCGTATAGCCTCAGGTTCAGGTTGGGTAGACGCCGCAGGCCTGTTCCGCTGAAGCGCAGGTTGTTCAGGGTGGTGATCTCGCTGAGCACATCGTAGTTATCTGTACCGGCATATTCCAGGGTGCCTCCATCGGGGCCAAAGAAATCATCATAAATGCCGGCAGGCAGGGCCCCGCGCTGTATCTGCAGCAGCCCGGTTCCATCCACAACTCCCAACCTGTGACCAAAGGTACTGTTCAGCAAAAGTTCACCGTTGTTATCCACGCCACCGGTATCAATGGTGGTCCGGTAGCTGATCAGGTAATTGTCGGGTACCGTTACGGTATGTTCGATCAGGGTGATCGCTCCTTTGGGGCCGTTGGAAGGTACAGTGCCTCCTGTCTCCGGATAGGTATCCCAGATGTTTTCATCGGTCCAGGTACCATCGGTGGTTGTCACATAAGCCGGCACTTCATCGGGGATTGCCCCTTCGCAGGTACCATCCTGATCCTCAACACCAGCCGTGTAATCACCGCTGATATCATGGTCGTCAGCATTGGTGAAGGAAAAATTGAGCTGGTTGTTGCTCTCGTCAAAGCCATCGGGTCCGTATTTGTTCCACTGGGTCGTGCCCATCAACAGACGGGCAGTAATGTAATCCGTCAGGTCATAGTATGGGCTGGTCAACTCCACATCCTCGGGATAATATTGCATGACAGCCTCTCCGGAGAAGCCACTGATACCCTGGGCATCCATCAACCAGTGGTATTGCAGCACATTGGTCAGGTCATCGAGCTCATTACAGGGTTCCTGATCATCCACAATCGTAGGATGCCGCTCATCGGCAGCCTTCACCCGGATGGAGCCGCCGGCGCTTTTGCTGTTCAGAGTCAGTTCCAGGGGCGTATACTTGCCGGCCGAACCGATGGGATAGGTAAAGTTAGTGGGTGAGCTGATGGCCGGGAAAAATTTCTGGATCCCGGCATCGGTAAAGGATATGTTGGTCTCGATCATGTTGTTCACACCAAAGGCATTGGCCTCAATGATGGAGGCATCCTCATCGAGTACCAACAGGTTCTTGCCGATGTTCAGCACACCATGTTCCATTTGTAGGGCATCGTCAATCTCTATGGTATAGCCGGTGGGAACGTAGGCTCCCTGGTAGTTGGCCAGGGTAAGTTTTCCAAAAGTGCCTTCTGCCTGTATGTTCTGCAGGGCATCGCCATCGAGCATGATCCCGTTGCCCGTCCCGCCCCACTGGTGAGTGACATCCATCCACACATGTCCCCGGGCATGAAGGGTATTGCCGCCATCAGCCAAGGTTCCTGCCTCCAGGCGAAGCTCGTTTTCAACCGTGATGTCATTATTCAGGGTCAGGGTATGTGCGGTATTTTTAGTCAGGTTATAAAAAGCAGGACTGCCTGTTATCTGTTGATTGTTGCTGCCACTAAAAAAGGTAGTATTGTCATTGGGCACAAAAGATCCCTCCACAATCATATCCCCTTCCAAGATAAGGTCGAGTCCGTAGGCATCGAATGTGCTGCCAGCGTCAATCTCCAGACTGTTAGTAACTGTAAGAGGAACCGTCCTTTGCCGGAGAGTGTGGTTGCTTCCGTTGTCGTTGTTCACCAACACATTGGGTAGGGCTATTGTAGAATAAATACCCATGGTTTCATTGGCCGGAGTATTGGTATAGCCGAAATGGATGAAACTGCCTTCTCCAAATTCCGAGGTCTGGGGATCCAGGTACAAAGAAGCAGTGGTTGGGTTATTCTGGGCCCGGGCGATATAGAGATCACCACCGGTATGACTGAAGTGGCTGCCATCGTTTAGAACTTCCAAAACACCCCGGTTGTTTTCGGGAGCAGCATCCTGACCCACCACCACGGTGCCACCGCTTTGATTATAATTCAGGATGCCTTCGGTGGAAGTCAATCCACGGCGTATTTGTGAACCCACAGTCAGATCACCACCTGTAACCCTTATGGATGCATCGCCGCTGGCTGAGTATTGAATGTAATTGTCGCCACCGCTCATATCCACACTACCCCCACTGACCTGCAATTTGCCATCAAGCAAAATGCCGCTTCCCCCGTTGGCATTGGCTGTGCCCTGGCGGACTTCCAAACCTGCGGTACCGGGGATGTAGAAATCGTCGTCGCCTGTAGTCAAATTAACATTGATAGCACTGTTATTTAGCACCAGACTACCATTTTGTAATTCTATGGCTTTATTCACATCTACTCCTGAAGTTGCACCTGTCAGGGTAAAGTTGCTGTTAAGAGTAAAGGTCGTGGTTGAATCTGTACCTTTATTCATTATCAGGCGATAGAATTGCGGCGTTGAGCTGCCATAATTATTGGTAAAGACTCCATTTGCATCTCCTTGAAACTCCAACTCCACATTGGACTTAGCTGCAGATCCATCTCCAAATTGAATTTGGCCACCTGATCCATCCACCGTAATATTACCCTGGGCAATAACTTTATGAACAGCTGTGCCAGCAGCTGCATTTTCAATACCAATTAAAGAATTGGCATCACCCCTGACATTGATATTTTTCTTAACATTGAGTATAACTGAATTTGCTGCATTACCAGGGAAAAGAAATCTTCCATATCCAAGAGAAGAATGACCCACATTCATATTTTGTTCCATGGTGATGGTATTCTCTGACTCCCCATTGGCAACAACAATTGATTGAGCAGGAATAGTAACCCCTCCGTGAATGGTCACATCCGTATCAGGAAAACGTATTATTCGACTATCATTTCCTCCCTCAAACCACATTTGTGGATATTCGGTAGCCGAAGCGGAAAGCGTAACATCGGCATTGGCAGAAGCCCCGTCCCATCCATAAATCACAAGCGCATTGGGATAGCTGTTAAATCCTCCAAAATCACCGTTGGGAAAACTGCTGCCCCATGGATGAATATCTGTCCAGGCTCCCGGCACCGTGAAGTTAATTAAATCGCCGGTATTCCCGTTAGATGTAACATCGGTTGCAGTATTGTCGGAGCCGCTTCCATCCAGTTTGTAATAAATATCCAGGCCGGTTTCGCTTCCGGAAAGCGCACCATTCATTGAAGCTTGAATCTGAGCTTGCGAACGAGCAACACCCCAAACCCTGACATCTGAAATGTTACCATTAAAATTATTCGTTGGGCCTTTATTTCCGTCGTATGAGTTTGCTTCTGATCCCACCCCTATAAAACCGTAACGTGTTACTCCGGCTGAACCAAAGGTATTTCCTGAGGTGGTTGAGTTATCCAGATTTCCGTCAATGTATAAAGAAACAGTACCGTTATCGAAGACGCCCGCCACATGGTGCCAGTTTCCGTCGTCAATTCGTGTGCTTCCACCAAAATCCAACTGCCCGGCATCGGTCATGATATCAAATCCAATTTGTCCGCTACCGGCTCCGCTGCCATTCACTTCAAGGCGCCAATACTGGTTTCTGTCAAAAGAGGCAATCACCTGGTCACCTGCGTCGTTGGTTTTTATCCATGCTTCCACAGTAAACTCCGTTAAGCCGTCGGAATTATAATGGTAGTTCTGAATGGCAATATAATCGTCGGACCCGTCAAATTCCAGGGAGGAACTGCTACTGGAATAATTATCTTCAATATTATACTGAATTACTGCTCCATGGGTATTGTAGTTTAATGTCCCACCCTCATGCGTATCGGCAACATCCACGGTTTGAAAGTTACTCCCGTAGGAAGCATAATCGTTTTGCGTATCAAAAATTATTCGCGGGCAACCACTGGCGTAACCCGTTTCATCATCAAAAATAACTGCAGCAGCGGCCTCCGGTTGTCTAACGGTCACGATACCTGAATAACCAGAGCTAGTTCTACGCATTATGGCAATGTCTCCAACTTTCGGGTAATCGCCGGCAGCTCCCCCTCCGCGGGAATAGGACCAGGTGTTGCCATTATTCCAATCACCGTTTTGCCGCAGATAAAATACTTCGGGATCTCCTGTAAAGCGTGTTGTTTCACCTGCTGTATAAAAAGCTTCTTCCAGGGTAAAACCGGTATCACTTACCCCGTTAAATGTAATGGTGTTGTTTGAGGCATTGACCCCTTCGGGATTGGGATCGTCTTCATAACTTCGTGTAAAGGGATATACATCGAGCACTTTCCCTGCCGCATAATTAGATTCATTACCAACAACATCCGCATTGTCATAATTCAGACGGAGTTGGTTTACCGTTGGTTCCGTATCGAATCCCTCGTATTTAACCCGCCAATAATAATCAAGCAAATCACCACCGGATAGATTGGTGGTTTGCAATTCCCCGTCAACAGGTCGCATATTAATGTAACCATCATCGGTTACATTGCTCAATTCTATTTCAGCCGGAGTATACTTGCCCCAAAGCCCCAGCGGGAAAGGAAACATGGTATTATCCGGGGTGCCGGCGGGTACATATAAAGAAAGTCCACCGTCTGATGCTTTCCCGGAAGAATAAAACATTTCCTGGGAGCTGTTTCCGTCCGAAATATCATAATTGTTTGTAGAGAGTCCGTCAACTAAGTAATCCAGTTTCAATTCGTAAGATTGCAAGTTGATTCGACCATGAAAGTAACCAATTCGCTTAATATAAACATCACTGGTAAAGGTTATAATATCGGTTTGCGGATTCGGGTTCATTTTAATGTTTCCGATAACAGCTCCCTTTTCCGTGTTGATTTCCAAATCAGCATCTTTTAACATAAACCAAGCCCAGGGATGGGTTGTTCCCTGTTCCCAAACACCACATTCTCCATCCTGGAGTACCGTTAAAGGTCCGTATAAACGGATTGCACTTTGCCCCTGATCCAATATTCCCGATTCAACACGCAATTCGTTTTCTACACGTGGTAAACGAGCGTACCAGTGATTATTGTTATTATCATCCAGATATTGGGCGGATTTTCGGGTATCGCAAACCACTGTAATTGAACTTCCCGATGTTTTATTGACAGTGATGTTGTGGAAAAACTCCTCAAATGCGTCCGAATTATTGTAGCCTATATAAAATTCCCCGTCCTGAGAGCCGTTAAATATTGTTGTATTAGGTTTGGCAGGATCAAAAAGGTACCCAATATTGTATGAATTCCAGGTATCATTCAGGCCCGAATCATCAAACGTTTGGGTCTGCGCATTGGCATTAATTGAGAAATCACGTCCTATGACAACATCATTCCCATTGTGGTTGAAAAATGCATCCGCTTCAATCGTAAGGTCATTTAACACAACAAGCGGTTGAGCGGATAGATTCTCATTGGTAGCTCCCACATCCGTTCCTCCGGATAAAACATGTTCTCCGGAGCCTCCTGAGGAATTCCGCAGAATCACATTACCAAAAGGTGCGGTAGATGTTACAGGAAAGTCATTGCCATCGCTAATCTCCATGATCACCGTACCACCGGTGACATTCTGGTTGACCTCATCGGAAGCAATAAAAATACCTCCTTTACCATGGGCCTCATGGATATGCAAGGTGCCGCCGGTCATGTTGAAAACATTGCCCGGATAGGTCAGGGTAAAACAATAATAATCGGTGTTGG
>P_1C_Sed_2_UnCtyDRAFT_1000333_pt1 | contig 14656 bp, 10 predicted proteins | sample Pon1CUnioCityCA_4_FD_10229 | JGI IMG/M metagenome (IMG submission 10229) | reverse complement strand
TCCCTCGGGATAGTAATCACCCATGCCTGCAATCAGCTCAAAACGCTTTTCGCGAATCATGAAAATGAAACTGGCCGCCTCCCGGGCCTTCTGCTGCATGGACTTCTGAACGGTCTCGGTCTTCTCCCGGGGAACGCGGGCGTATATAGAATCGCGCCATACCCGCTCATAAACTGTTTTGGTCTCCTGCCCCACAAAACGCCGGGGACTTAGATCTTCATAAAGCACCTCTTTGCGGGGCCCTTCCATCTCATAAAAATCCGTCTTCTCCGGGGCAGGCTCCCGGGTGTCGAAAGGAATAATAAACCCGTTGCGGGCAAAAGCATCCCAGTTAAGGGCAAACTTTCCCCGGGGTTCTACCTGATAGAGGTGATCGTAGTCGAGCTGCTGCTCCGGCTTGATCCGTATATCGGTCATATGCCAGGACACTTGACGACTATGGGGAATACCGGCGAGTCCCAGAAACTTTTCGCCGTATTCATGGTAAGGCCCGGGGATCCGTTCTTTCCGAACGGCCTGTATATGAAAGGTAACTTGCGTCTCAGCCAACCCGTAAACAAGCCCGTCACGGGATGAGACACTCTGAGTAGAATCGAGCGGATAGACTTCCGCCGTTGTCTTTTCACTAACGGCACATCCTGCCATCATGGAGATCATCCAAATGGCCGCTGCCAACACATAAACAGACCTAATCTTCTTCATTTTGAATACATTTAAAAGCTAAACCAATCGATTCAATGATATCAGAAGCAATCACAGCTTCCTGGCCCTTCTCTTCTGCAGCAATGTCACCGGCCAGGGCATGCAGATAAACCCCGGTGACAGCAGCATGCTTCGGTTCATATCCCTGTCCGAGCAGAGAGGTGATCATCCCGGTGAGCACATCACCGCTTCCCCCTGTAGCCATACCCGGGTTTCCGGTGGCATTGAAATAAACATTACCATCCGGGCAGGCCACCGAAGTATTGCCTCCCTTCAACACCACATATACATGATACTGTTGGGCAAACTCCTGCTGCAAGGCAATCTTTGCATAGTGGCCCGAAACGGGTCTGGTCAAACGCTCAAACTCCTTTGGATGAGGAGTGAGTATGCTGCCCTCCGGCAATTTATCCAGCCAGTCGGGATGCATGGCCAAAATGTTAAGGGCATCGGCATCCAGGACCATAGGACGCTTATCCCTCTCAATAAGGGTTGAAAGGGCGTTCTGGGTGTTTTCCTTGGTTCCCAGGCCCGGACCGGTGCCTGCTGTGGTAAAGGCAGTCAGGTCGGGAGGCTGAGAAAAAATAATATCCGAGATATCCAGGCTGATCATCGCCTCCGGCAAGGCCGTTTGCATAATCTCATAACCCAGCCGGGGCACATGAGCAGTAACCAGGCCGGATCCGGTTCGCAAAGCTGCTTTCGAAGACAAAACAGCGGCCCCCATCTTGCCATAACCTCCGGTAATCATCAATACATGACCAAAATGACCTTTGTGAGCAAACCGTTTGCGCGGGTAAAGATAGCCTCTAACCTGTTCCCGGGTGATCATATGATAGGGAGAATCAAGTTCATCAATCTTTTCCCGCATCAACCCGATGTCCAGTACGTGCCAGCTGCCTACCACATCCTGGTTCTCCGGGAAGAAAAAAGCAAGGTTGGGAAACTGAAAAGTCAGGGTATAATCGGCCCTGAAGATGGCCTCGTAGGAGTTGGAGGTGTTGTCCTCGCCAAAAAGCCCGGAGGGAATATCAATGGCAATACGCAGAGCAGACATCTTATTGAGATGTTTGACCACCTCAGCCGGAAATCCCTCAAGGGGCCTGTTTAGTCCCGAGCCGAAAAGGCCGTCCACAATTACATCACCTTCCTTCACATCCGGCAGATCAGACTCCTGCTCAACAGCATGCACCGGTACCTGATCCTGTTTCTTGAGGCGGTCCAGGTTGACCTGTGCATCCGGCGAAAGCTTGTTGCTGATCTTCACCAGGTAAACTTGAGGAAGATAACCCCTATCAGCCAGTTGGCGGGCAATGGCCAGGCCATCCCCGCCGTTGTTTCCCGGACCAATAAAAAAGTGCAAACGCCGGTTGGCCTCAATATGATCGGCAATCCAGCAGGAAATCCGTCCGGCCGCCCTCTCCATTAGATTAATGGAATGTATAGGCTCATTTTCAATGGTATACCCATCAACCTCTTTGACCTGATCGGATCTGAGTATTTTCATAGCAACGCTTCGTTTTAACAAAAATAAAAGGTAAATCCGAGATATGAAACTTTTTGCCGAATTAACCCAACATTTTTGTAAGGAATACAAATACCATCCGACTACCTGTGAAAACCAACGCTATGAAAACTCCTATATTCTTCATCATTGCAATGCTAGGCTTCGGGGGCTTATCCTGCGAAGAGGGTTTAGTTTCCGGCGGTTCCGAAACCAAACGGGATACACTCACAGGCCAATGGCGGATACCAAAAGAAAGGGTTTTTGACGGCGGCCCGGGTAAGGATGGCATACCATCTATTGATGAGCCCAATTTTTTGGATGCCACCCAGGCCGATTACCTGAGCGATAACGACCTGGTGCTGGGCATCAAAATAGGTGATCAGGTCCGGGCATATCCTCATCCGGTAATGAACTGGCATGAGATCGTCAATGACTCCTTCGAAGATAGCCATATTGCCATCACCTATTGTCCGCTAACCGGAACCGGAATCGGCTGGGACAGACAAATACTGGGCAAGGTGACAACCTTCGGTGTCTCCGGTCTGCTTTACAATTCCAACCTTATCCCCTACGACCGCCAAACCGAATCAAACTGGTCGCAGATGCTCAACAAAGGGGTGCATGGTACCATGATTGACAGCAAAGCCAGAACCTACACCTTGCTGGAGACCAACTGGGCAACATGGAAAAAGATGTACCCCGACTCCAGGGTATTGTCTACCAATACAGGCTTTAAAAGGAACTATCAGCACAATCCCTATGGCAATTATAAGGAAAAACCCAACCTGCTTTTCCCGGTTGAGCCACTGGATGAGCGTCTTTTCAGCAAAGAAAGGGTGCTTGGCATCATCCGGGATGGCCAGGCAAAGACATACCGGTTCAAAAATTTCTCCGATTCTACAACCATCATCGGCGATACCTTTCTGGGAAAAGAATTCATCATAGCCGGTTCGCAAAAACAAAACCTGCTGGTTGCCTTTGAGAATCGCACCCTTGAAAGCAACGAGACAGACCTGCAGTTTGCGCCGGTTCAGGATGCATTGCCTGTCATTATGAAGGATTCAGAAGGAAGCCTGTGGAATGTATTCGGAGAGGCAGTCACCGGTCCCAATGAAGGCAAAAAATTGAAAAAAGCCAAATCCATAATTGGATTCTGGTTTGCATGGGGCGCATTTTATCCTAATCCAGCCATTTATGAAAACAACAATTAAATCCACGGCTATCAACCGATTGATACTACTCGCCTTCATCGTGCTGTTTGCCTCTCCCCTGTACAGCCAAACATTGTACAGGTGGAACCTGGCTCCGGCTTATCTCTCCGGTCAGTTATCAACCCAACCAACAAATACAGCTTTCTCTGGTACCGGATATCCCCGTTTATACAACACTCAACGGAATACAACTAACTACCTCGTTTCGCATTCAACTGGCGCTTCAAATTCAGCTCTCCGAAGGCACCCTCGATCAGCCGGTTAATCCGAATTAACCCCCTCGGCTACTTATGAAAATACCAATGTTTAAAAACATTTTGCCTGAAATTTTATACCACCCCGGGGAAATACAGCCTTAAGGCAGCTAATAACCAAACCATTAAACAAAATCCCATCGGGTAAACATCCTCTATCCCATCGCCCTCTTGATTAAATTTCCAGCCTTCTCTCGTCAAGGCGAAAATAGAAAATGAAAAAGATTTCTATATTTGTTATTCGTTTTGTCTGAAACTATTTTTCAACTTCTTAAACCTCAATTAATTATGTTTAAAGGACATCCAAAAGGACTATTTGTAGCGTTCTTTGCCAACATGGGGGAACGATTCGGTTTCTACACCATGATGGGTATTTTGGTCTTCTATCTGACTGCCAAGTATGGCATGACCGAATCCAACGCTGGTGTTGTATACAGTGTTTTTTACGGTCTGATTTATGCCCTGGCCCTGGTGGGCGGATTGGTAGCTGACCGGACCAAGAACTACAAGGGTACCATCTATGTGGGCCTTGTGACCATGCTGGCGGGATACGTTTTGATGACCATCCCGGGATTTGGTCTGATTTTTACCCTGATTGCCCTGTTTGTGATTGCATTTGGTAATGGCCTGTTCAAAGGCAACCTTCAGGCTGTTGTAGGACAGCTCTATGACCACCCCAAATACTCGCATTTGAGAGACTCTGCCTTCAGCGTTTTCTACATGGGAATCAACATCGGCGCATTATTTGCTCCGAGTGTAGCAGCAGGGATCATCAACTGGTTCATCAAGAAAGAAGGATTTTTGCGCAACAATGAGTTGCCATCGCTGATCCACAAGTTCCAGCAAGGCATCATCAACAGTGAAGACCTGAACAGCTTACAGGTACTGGCCAATGAGGTATCCGGCAAGCAGATCAGCAATCTGTCCCTTTTTGCCAATGAATACCTGGATGCCTACAGCACTGGTTTCAACTACGCCTTTGGTGCGGCAGCCGCTACCATGGTCATCTCTTTCCTGGTGTTCACCTTCTTCAAACGAATACTTCCCGATGTGAAGAAGCCCGAAGAAACCACAACAGGAGAAAAGCCGGTTGAAATGTCGAAAGCCGAAACCAAGCAGCGCATGACGGCCCTCTTCCTGGTCTTTGGTGTAGTAATCTTCTTCTGGATGGCCTTCCATCAAAACGGGCTGACCATGAACTTCTTTGCCAGGGATTATACCGAAACAGCTGTAGGCCCGGGCACATACCTGATCTTCAATATCTGGTCGCTCCTGTCCATTGTGATAGGTCTGTTTGGTCTGACGGCTCTGCTTAAGAAAGACAACGATACAAAATCCAGAATCATTGGTGGTGTGGTAGCCCTGGGCGGTGGTATCATTGCCTATCTGAAGTACCAAAGCAATCCCGAGGTGAACCCGATTTCACCCGAGATCTTCCAGCACTTCAACCCCACGATGATCGTGCTGCTGACACCACTGGTTGTAGGGATCTTTGCATGGCTGAGAAAACGCAATGCCGAGCCTTCTGCACCCCGTAAGATTGGTATTGGTATGATCATCACCGCGGTAGGCTTTGTCATTCTGCTGATCGGTTCCCTGGGTCTGGATCCATTCTCCCAGCTGGGCCCCGACTCACCCAGAGTGAGCTCTTACTGGCTGATCAGTACTTACTTTACTCTGACTATGGCCGAATTGTTCCTTAGTCCGATGGGTATCTCCTTCGTATCCAAAGTTTCTCCCCCGAAATATCAGGGTCTGATGCAGGGTGGATGGCTGCTGGCCACTGCGCTTGGTAACCAGATGCTGTGGGTTGGAAGCTACTTCTACGAGCGAATTCCCATCTGGCAGGTATGGAGCATCTTCATCGTCCTGTGTCTGATCGCGGCAGGCTTCATCTTTACCGTGATGAAAAAATTGGAGAGGGTCTCCACAAAATAATCCTACCTAAACATCCTTTCTATAAAATGCACCTGGCAACGGCCGGGTGCATTTTTTTATACCCCCATACCAAAATGGCCTGTAAAAATATGCTGTGCAAAATATGGCAACCTCCCTTTAATAAAGCCCCTTAGGTTTCCATGATCCCCGCCATCCAATCTACTTAAGAATTAACAGTTTCCATACAAGGAAAATTGGTGACTGGAAAAAGATTTTTATATTTGCTTCACCCTTTTACAAAATCCGTGGGTACATTTACTAACGCAAAAAATATAGATTATGTTAAAAGGACATCCGAAAGGACTATTAGTGGCATTCTTCGCTAATATGGGTGAACGCTTCGGCTACTACACCATGTTAGCGATTTTTGTATTGTATCTTCAGGCCAACTTTGGCTTTAATGCCAGTCAGGCTGGAGACTATTATGGAGGTTTCCTTTTTGGTATTTATTTCCTGCCCATTCTCGGAGGTATTGTTGCCGACCGCTTGCTGGGATATGGAAAGACCATTGCTTTGGGAACCATTGTTATGTTTGTAGGGTATATGTTGCTGGCCTCCCCAGGTTTCTTTGCCATGGAGGGCAAGTTGATCATCATCATTTCCCTGTTTGTCATCTCCCTGGGAACGGGTTTCTTCAAAGGAAACTTACAGGCGCTGACAGGTAAGCTCTATGATGATCCAAAGTATGCACCTAACCGGGATAATGCATTCAATATCTTCTACATGGGAATCAATATTGGTGCCTTTTTTGCTCCCCACGCTGCAACAGGTGTCGTTAACTGGATGCTTGGCGGGAAAAACTTCTCTTATGAAAGTACCATCCCCCATCTCTCCAACCTGCAGGCTACGCCCCATCCATTTCTTGACAAGATGACCGGCACCCTGCAAGCCAATTTCTCGGGCGTTCAGACTTACACAGCTAAGCTGCAACATTTTATGACCGAAATGAATTTTGGCGGCCCCCTCCAGGAGTTCATCCAGGAGTATCCCACTACCCTTTCAAAAGGCTACAGCGGAGCCTTTGCTGTAGCAGCTGTCAGTATGCTGGTATCGCTGATCATCTTTACTGCATTCCGCAAGTACTACAAGCACGCTGACGTAACGGAGAAACAGAAAGAACAGGCAGCGGCCAAAGCAGGCAAAAAGTCCGAAACGGTTAAGATGTCGAAGGAAGAAGAAAAGAAACGACTGGTTGCCCTGGGTCTGGTATTCATCACCGTAGCTTTCTTCTGGATGGCTTTCCACCAGAATGGTTTTACTCTGACGATCTTTGCCCGTGACTTCACAGTAAGCGATGTCAGCAAGTTTGACTATCTTTTCTTCGATCTGCGTTCCTTCCTGCCTCTGCTGGCAGCGATTGGTGGACTGATCTTGTTGCTTCGACCCAAATCCAAACAGCGCACCAAGTTGATTGGCGGCGGCTTGCTGGTTGCAGGTGCAGGACTGGGTTACTGGGCTTACAGCACCTTTAGCGCGAACCCCACTATTGAACCTCAGCTGTTCCAGCATTTTAACCCGATCTTTATTGTCTTCCTCACCCCGCTAATCGTAGGATTCTTTACCTGGCTGCGTAAGAAAGGAAAAGAACCTTCGTCCCCGAGAAAGATCGGTATTGGCATGTTCCTCACAGCCCTTGGCTTTGTGGTGATGATGAGCGGCGCGCTTAAGCTGCAGTCGATGACCGGCCTGAGCCCCTACTGGCTGATCGGAACCTATCTGACCCTGACAGTGGCCGAACTTTTCCTCAGCCCGATCGGTATATCCTTCGTGGCCAAAGTAGCACCCCCCCGCTTTAGCGGACTGGCCCAGGGCGGATGGCTTGGCGCTACTGCCATCGGTAACCTGTTGGCAGGCCTGGTAGGAAAACTTTGGGATATCGTGGAGATATGGCAATTCTTCGCATTGCTCGTTGGCCTGACCATCTTATCGGGCATCTTCATCTTCTCCATTATGAGAATCCTGGAGAATGCAACCAAGTCGAATCCAGAAAAATAATTACTAACCAAGAAACTGAAAAAGAAACGACTATGAAAGCTCGATTGACCATATTATCCATCCTCTTTACAGGCATGATCTTCATGGCAGGCTGTGCAAGCGAAACACCGATGAAGGACTTGAGAGCCGCCGCCAAAGAAATCGACAACATTGAGGAACGTTCCGAAAATGTACAAAACGCAGAGGAAGCATTCACCATCCTGCGTGATCTCAATGGCGCCATGAAGGATGTACGAGGCGCTGCCCTTAGCCTGGATGAAGAATACACCAACATGAAAGTTGGGGGTGAAGAATTCCAGAAGGCCAAGCAGTCCGAGGAATTCAAGAATAAGATGTCCGAATTCAATAAAATCAATTCCGACATCGACTCCTCACTAGCTACCATCAGTGAAAATCTGGAACCCTATAAAGAAGACGAAGAAGTAAAGAAAATGCTTCAGAAACTTCAGAACCTTCTTATATCAAGGTAAACCAGGTTTTACCATCGCATAACTCAATTCAAAGGGGGCTGAATCACAGCCCCCTTTTTTTTATAAAAGAATCGTATAGGAACAATTGGCCGGATACTGTATCTGCGAAACTGCCCGAAGGGCTCCCGGGCATACCGGCCACCTGTGCTGGTCGGGGAAAGAAACCTGGGCGTCCACTCCCGATAACAGGATCGATGCCATATATGAAAACTCCCGCATAACAAGCAGCAAGATCGTTACCGCTTAAGCAGCAGGGAGGCTCCAATGATCATAGCCCCGCCAAGGATCTCGTTCCAGGAGAGCACCTCGTGAAAGAGAAAAACACCAAAGAGTACGGCACTGGGCACTTCAATATATGCCAGAAATGAGGCATTGGAAGCCTTGATCCTTTTGAGCGAAAAGAAAAACAACCCGAAACCCACTATGCCCACAGCAAAAGCATAGAGGGAAGCAACAGAGGCCTTGTGCAGGGTGAGCAGGTTAAAATCCATCACAAAAAACGGCAAAAACAGCACGGCCCCCACCAGGTTCTGAAAAAACACGATCTGCAGATGCCCGTACTTCACCGACTCCTTCTTGAAGATGATCACAGTGGTGGCATACAGAATGGCCGATAACAGCATGGCACTCATGCCCCCAAACACTTCGTCGTCCAGACTAAAGGGTTTATCGGAGTATATCAGCACAATGCCAGCCACAGCAGCCATCAACAAAAACCGGTTCCATAAAGGCAACGGTTCCTTGAGAAAAATCCGGCTAAAGATCACGGCAAAGACAGGCCAGGTGTACAGAATCATGATGGCATTGCCAATGGGGGCATTCAGAAACCCGATGAAATAAAAAAACAGACGCACTGCATTGATCACCGAGGCAATCAACAGCAGACGGATGTTGTTTTGAAAGACCGGATCCTGCCGATACAGGAAATAGAGACCCAGCAGCAAGGTAGGTATGCCCAGACGGAAGAAAGATATGACCTGTGGAGGAAGGCCCAGGTACTTGACAAATGCCCCGGAAGAGCCCCAGATAATGGCGGCAATGACAATTTTCAAATAATTGGGTTCAAGCTTCCTGTACATGGTATAAGAAGATTAAAAATTTTCAAATGTAGAAGAAAAAAATTGTTTCCCGAAATAAATTACCTTTGCCGGAAAAGCATATAGATGAACAAATACTGGATCCCCGGGCTTATTCTGGCTTCCCTGCTCGCGGCCTGCAAAGGGCCGATTCAAGAGGAATCAAACCAAACGGTCTTCCGCTACAATGAATCAAAAGGCATTGCCACCCTGGATCCGGCCTATGCCAAGAGCCAGACCCTCATATGGCCGGTTCATCAACTCTTCAATGGCCTGGTACAGATGGATGCTTCCCTCAATGTGCAACCCGGCATTGCCAAAAGCTGGGACGTATCGGATGACGGCAGGGTCTACACCTTTCACCTCAGGGATGATGCCTATTTCCATGACCATCGTCTTTTCCCTGATGGAGAGGGTCGTAAGGTCACGGCCGGTGATTTTGTCTACAGCCTGGAACGGATCTACGACCCCAATACCGCCTCGCCCGGTGCGTGGATCTTTAACCAGCTGGACAAGGAAAGAGGCCCAAAAGCCATAAACGACAGCACCCTTAAGATATACCTCCACCAACCCTTTCCTGCTTTTCTCGGCCTGCTCACCATGAAATACTGTTCGGTAGTGCCCCGGGAAATCGTAGAACATTATGGCGATGAGTTCGGTCATCATCCTGTGGGCGCCGGCCCTTTTCGCTTCAAAATGTGGCGTGAAGGAGAGAAGCTCATTTTTGTGGACAACCCCAACTATTTTGAGCGCGACAGCCTGGGCAGACGCCTTCCTTACCTGGATGCTGTGGCCATCACCTTCATCAGCGACAAGCAGTCGGAGTTTCTTGAATTTATCAAGGGGAACCTGGACTTTTTGTCCGGCCTGAGCCCGGCCAATAAGAATGAATTGCTTACCCGTTCGGGTCGGCTGAATCCCAAATATAAGGGGAAGATCAAGCTATACACCCAGCCTTACCTGAACACCGAATACCTGGGATTTTTGGTGGACAGTTCGATGAAAAAAGTGCGCAACAGCCCGGTCTACAGCCGCAAGGTACGCCAGGCCATCAATTATGGTTTCGACCGGAAAAAAATGATGAAATACCTGCGCAACAACATCGGCACACCCGCCAATCAGGGTTTCCTGCCCAAAGGTTTGCCAGCCTTTTCGGAAGACTCAGTAGAAGGATACCGTTACAATCCGGATAAAGCAAGGGATTTGCTAAAGGAAGCAGGGTATCCAGGCGGCGAAGGGCTGCAAACGATTACCCTGACTACCACCGATGATTACCGGGATCTGTGTGAATTCATCCAACACCAGCTGGCCGAAATTGGCATCCCGGTCGATATAGAGATCAGTACGGGCGCCACCTTTCGCGACATGGTAGCCCACTCCAAACGGATGTTCTTCCGTGGTTCCTGGATCGCCGATTATCCCGACGGTGAAAATTACCTGGCCCTTTTCTACAGCAGAAACTTCAGTCCCGGAGGGCCCAACTACACCCATTTTAGTCATGCCCCCTACGACAGCCTCTATGAGAAGGCCCTCCACACCATGGATCCGGTCAAAAGACAAAGCTACTACCGGACCATGGACCGCATGATCATCGAACATGCCCCCATCGTTCCCCTGTATTACGACCAGGTGGTACGTTTTACCCACAACCAGGTAAAAAACCTGGACAGCAACCCCATGAACCTGCTGGTGCTTAAATATGTAAAAAAGAAGCCTTATGAAACATCCCCGCTTTAGCCGGGTAAGTTCCTCAAGGGCAACAGATAAATAAAAAACCATATGGAAATCATAGCCGACAGTGGTTCCACCAACACCCAATGGTGCCTGATAGATGGCAACAATTACCATCAGATCCGCACCCGGGGTTTGAATCCTTTCTTTAACGGTGCTTCCCTGCTCGAGAAGGAGGTCAGCAAACAACCTTTGCTTCGGGATCATCAGCAGAAAGTAAACCGGGTCTATTATTACGGGGCCGGTTGCGGCAATGAGAAGAATGCCAAAGCCATGGCCTCTGCATTAAAGACAAGCTTTCCCAAAGCTGAAGTCTATGTTGAAACAGACCTGCTCGGAGCTGCCCGTGGCCTGTTCATCAAAGATAAAGGCATTGCCTGCATTCTGGGCACCGGCTCCCATTCGGGATTGTACAACGGCAAGACCATCATTCGGTGTACCCCCTCGCTGGGTTACCTGTTAGGCGATGAAGGCAGCGGCAACCACCTGGGCAAAATGCTGCTGAAGGCTTACCTGAACCACGAGCTGCCAAAGGAACTGGCAAAAAAATTCAGGGAAAAGTATCCGGGTTCCTCCGATTCACAGATATATGAACTATACAACCACCCGTTCCCCAACCGATACCTGGCCGGGTTCACCCCCTTCATCCACGAAAACCAGGAGCATCCTTTCCTGAACCAACAGCTCACAAAGGCCTTCTCCTCCTTCCTAAACCTGCTCAAAAAGCATTATCCGCAGGAAATGCTCAAATCCATAAGACTGACAGGCTCCGTTGCTTCAAGTTTCTCGGAGATAGTCAAAGCCACAGCAAATGAACTGGGCATTCAGGTAACCCATATTGACGCTTCCCCCATGGAGGGTCTCATCTATTACCATACCCCCGGTAAATAAATCACAAGGCAGATATATAGGAATCGAGGGAAAATACTTATCTTTAGCTTTATTACTAATAAAAGGCCGGAGAAATGATTTGGACCAGCATCATCATCGACGATGAACGAAAATCAAGAGAGACCTTACAAAAGATCATTGAAAGATACTTTAATGACAAAATAAGCATTGTATACATGGCCTCCAATGTTCAGGAAGGGGTAATGGCCATCAACAAGTATAATCCCAAGCTGGTGTTTCTGGATATAGAAATGCCCGAAGAAAACGGGTTTAAATTGTTCAATTACTTCAACTATTACAATTTTGAAGTCATTTTCACAACGGCCTACAAACAATACGCCATCGATGCCATTAAGTATTCCGCGTTAGACTATCTGCTCAAACCCATCAATTATATTGATCTGAAGGAAGTGCTAAAACGGCTGGAGGAAAAAAAACAAAGCATTTCGCCCAATGTTCAGATTGAAACCTTTCTGGCGAACATGAATTCCAACTCGGCGGAGTTCAACAAGATAGCTCTGCCTACAGTGGATGGTTTTGAGCTGGAGCGGGTAAATAACATTGTTTATTGCCAGGCAGAGGAAAACTACACCAAGATCGTCACCAACCGCAACGAGGCGATCATGGTAGCCAAAACTCTGAAGAGCATTGAGTCGCTGCTACCCCATAACATGTTTTTCAGGATCCACAAATCCTACCTGGTCAACCTCAACTACATCAAATCTTACAGCAAGACGCATGGCTACAAGATCACCCTGGAGAACGGGGTTCAGTTGGATGTGGCCACCCGCCGAAATGAGGAATTCATCAAGGCATTGACCCGTAAAAACCAGGGCTGAAACCATCCGTTGCTTCCCCGGCCCCTCTTTTCTGTGAAAGCAAGTCAAACATGGCTCCTTCCGTCCACAGCCTTAAGGTATGGCCATCGGACAAGCCGGTCTAAAGTGTATTCTTTACCTTGAGGGTATGAAGGATCAGCTCGGTCATCTCATCAAAGGAAAAGCGGCTGGCATTGAAGATCAAATCATAGTGGGTATCGTCCACCGTTTCCCCGGCCATCTCATTCCGCAGCTGGGCCCTCTTCTTATCGATATCCAGGATGTATTCGCGTGCCTTCTTTGGTTCAAGGTTAAAGCGTTTGGCAATGACGTCCGTGCGCCATTCCAGTGGAGCGATCAACCGAATATGCAGGGAGCGGGGTATGTCGCGGGTAATAATCGAGCCGCACCGGCCTAGAATGACAGAATTGCCTTCTACCCCAATATTATGGATCACTTTTTTGATGGTATTTTTGATCCGGCGATCGCTTTTGTAATATTTACTGGAGAGGGCTCCCAGAATCTCATCGATGGCACCTTTCTTCTCATACTTGAATACATATTCAATCTGAGAAGGATGAAGCTCCAGCTCACGGGCTGAATGTTCGAGGATCTCCTTGCTTATCACCCGCCAGTCCTCATTCTTATCGGATGGCAGGTACCCTTCCTGGCTCAGGCGTTCCGCAATCTTATCGGCCAGGAACTTACCCGAACAGCCAAACTCTCTGGATATGGTTATCACAGGTCCGGGCTGACCAAAGTCCTTGTCTTCCTTTTTATCACGGTGACGTTCTTCGAGGTATTTTTGCAGTATATTCATGGCATATGTATTTTCAGCTCATCCAATCTATACAAGATAAAAAAATTTGCCGCATCGTTCAACCCAAATCGTCTAAAAGATCGCTTTTAGCGGCGGTGTTTGGCAGAATCCATCAACCGGTTCATACTTCATCGCATCAGGCCCTTGATTGGGATCGCTCCCCTTCGCTGTTGTAAAGATATAAAATTCTACCCTGAATTTAAAGACCTTTTGAAGAGATGAGGTCGAGATCACCGGCTGACGCGTTTATATCCTGCAGCCCGTCCGATAGCCCGCGAACCATAGCGTTGACGAATGGCATCCATGCTCTGGTAAAGACGGATCATCTCACGGGTATCCTCAAACATATTCAGCTGTTGGGTGCCATGGACCAGGTGGGAAAAACGAACCCCCAACAGGCGAATGAGCATACGGCGGGTATACAGTTGCTGAAAAAGCTCCCGGGCCACGGCGATCAGATGGTGATCGAAAGCGGTATAGGCAATACGTTTTTGCAGGGTGTGGGTATCATAATTCGAATACCGGATCTTCACGGTCACACAGGAAGTAAGCTTACTTTCCCGGCGCAACTGAAAGGCCAGCTTCTCGACCATCGAAACGAGCAAGGCATTCATGGCCTGTATGTCGGTGGTGTCGCGTTCAAAAGTCCGCTCGCTGCCGATCGACTTGCGTTCGCAATAGGGCTCCACCGGCGAAGCATCGATGCCGTTGGCCTTTTTCCACAAGACAATGCCATTCTTGCCCAACACATGCTGGAGCATCTCGACGGGTACCTGGCTGAGGGTGCGGATCCGGCTGATGCCCATGGAACGAAGCAGGCGATAAGTCTTCTCTCCAATCATCGGGATCTTCCGGATCGACAAAGGATACAAAAAAGGCTTCACCCGCGGAGGCGGTACATGAAGCCCCCCATCCGGCTTAGCTTCACCCGTGGCTATCTTTGAAACCGTCTTGTTCAACGACAAGCCAAAGGAAACAGGAAGCCCTGTATGACGAACAATCTGCTCTTTAAGCTCCCGCGACCACTTTAGGGTACCAAAATAACGCTCCATACCCGTCAGATCCAGGTAGTGCTCATCAATGGAAGCCTTCTCATAAACCGGCGCCCATTCCCGGATAATATCAGTGACCGTCGAAGAATACCGGCTGTAAAGGTCCATATCCCCCCGGATAATGATGGCATCCCCGCACAATTGCCGGGCCATTCGCATGGGCATAGCCGAATGAACCCCATAACGGCGGG
>P_1C_Sed_2_UnCtyDRAFT_1000331_pt1 | contig 14673 bp, 12 predicted proteins | sample Pon1CUnioCityCA_4_FD_10229 | JGI IMG/M metagenome (IMG submission 10229) | reverse complement strand
GGCGTAATGGGTCATCTCGCTTTTAGCGAACACTGAACAGCGGGCGGTAATGGGAATTACATCTTCTGCTTTTTCAGCGAGCTCTATGGCCCGGTCCAGGTCAAGTCCGAGCCGCTTGCATATTTTTTCAATTGTCTCTCCCGTGCCTGCCGAGCATTTGTCGTTTTCCTCGAAGTGATATCGGCCTTCGGTGTCGCGGGTCAGGACGGAATAGCCGCTTCCGCCGAGCCGGACGATGTTCAGGAGACCGTCGTCCGGGAAAAGGTTTCGGGTGGCCAACTCCTGGGCGATTTCGTCGGGAAGCCCGGTGATTACAGGCAGGGCGAGGCGGTCGCTATAGATGCCGGTTGCCGCGATCTTTATGATATTTTCCGGCCCTTTTTGCCGGAGGATTTCGATGAGAGTGTCGAGAGGCCGGCCCTGATGGCGGACCGATTCAGTACGGACGTTGATGATGCCGCCCTTGCTGTCCGGCTCTGCCATGGCCATTGACAAAGAGGTTTTGCCGAGGTCCACACCGACGAGCAGCGATTTATTGTAAAGTGTCATGTCTACTTATCTGTAAATTTAAAGTGAAACCAAAGTAGTTTTTTGACTGATCCGTAAAATTTATAAGCGGCCCTTCTCTCTCCCCAAAACCGCTTTTAAGCGTGTTTAAACAAATATAATGTCGGACTGGCAAACGTCAAGCAAAGTAGTTCGCCCACGCGACTAAAAAAGGCCGTGATGCGTTTTTCGTTGCTCGTCGGACATGAGTCGTGAAGCGTATATCGTATCTCGGAAGATGAGGGAAAAAGGCCGGATGTTTGACTTCCTCGATACCTTTACCGCACACGGCCGCAGACGGCCGTGATGCGCCACCCGGTCCGTTTTTCGTATCTCTTATCTCGAAAGAAAAAGAAACCGATGCGGCGTGGCGGCGTTGTGTTTCTTGCGGGCCGGATGAATACCACCTCAGCCTGTGGCTTGCGCCACCCATGCAGCTTTGAGGACAAAACCGCCTGGGCCACCCGGAAGAGAGGCGGCGGGGTCCTGATGCGGAAAGGGCGGCCCGGGGTTTTCCCAAGCCGCCCGTGTTCGGTCATGGAGGCAATGTTTTAAGTGCTCTTTTATCCTTCAGCGCTCTTTTTGGAGAAGTGTCTATAGAGGAGCCAAGTGACCCAGAAAGAGAAAGCGAAGATAAGGAACGGCAAGATGATCCCTATCTTTTTGGACTCTTTCTTTACTTTCATTGCCGCTTCCACGTCGGTGAGCTTGGTGGGGTTGAACCTGGTATCGGGATAGTCCATTGTCACCGGGTTGGGCAGTACTTTACAGGACTCGGGGCAATTGACACCCTTTAAGCAGGAGGCCTTCTTTTGGGGAGTGACCACGGGGTTTTCGGTATAGGGTTCCACCTTGCCTTTTACCTTGGCAAAAATGTTCGCCTTCTGCGTGACAAGGGCCGAGTTTTCGACTGTAATGCAGGCCCGGCCTTCTTTGTCGGTCCGCTTTTGTTCCAGGTTGCCGTCGTATGTCTCTCCCTCGGCGTACACCAAAGCGCCTTGCAGAGGTTCGCCGTTCTCGTTTTTCACGTCCACGCAGATGCAGGACTGCTTGAGGCTTGGCTCCCAGTTTAAAAGCCAGTAAAGACCGGCGCCGGTCAGGCACACCGCTACCAGAATAATAACGATGGCAAGGGGAGAAAAGATTGTTTCAGCCTTTACGATCCGTTTGCGATAGTTGTAATAGGCGAGCAGCAGTCCCAGGGCACTGACGATATATGCCAGGGCCATACCCAGTACTTTTCCGATTGCTTCTTCTATCATTACTGTTCCTCCCACCGGGTGGCCTTCTCCGCCTGTTCAAGGTACTCCTTCTGTTTGATCTCGAACTCGACGGACATGGCCTTGAGCTTGGGATCGATCACCCGGTACATGAGCCATATGCTTAATATTCCCAAGGCAAGAGTGACAAAGCCCCACCACAGGAAGAGGAGGCTTCCGGCAACTCCGACGGCGATAAGCACGTAGGAGAGTGCGGACAGAAGTGAGCCCACAACGTCGTGGATGGTCCATTCATCGGCCTCTGCCGGAGTCCATTTTTTGTCGAACAGGCCTTTCTTGTGCGCTTCGGGAGCTTCTTCAAGCAGACCGCGGCGGACGGCCTCCTTGCGGACCGGCCCCCAAAAGCCCACCGGACGGGCCATCACGTAATAGCGTACCAAGTGGTCCATGTTGTCCGGTTTGGTGAGAAAAGTGACCGGAATATACACGAGCCCCACCAGCACCATGAGTACCCAGAAGTTGGCCCAGTTAGGCAGCGGCGGAAGCACGCCAAGAGCGGGAAGCACGAAAACCAGAAGCCAGCTCATGGCCAGGTTGGCGATCCAGCTCGACAGGTATCCCCATGAGTTGAAGCGCCACCAGATGACCTGGAGGATCGATGGTATCCAGATGCCCGCGGCCTGGAGCCAGAGCGCGAAAATAAGCCAGGCAGTGATCGAACGCATTCCCAGCGCCAGCACGAAGCAACCGATAAGCAGCAGGATGGTGTTGAACCTTCCCACCCAGACCAGTCTGTCCTCGCTTGCTTCGGGATTGATATAGTGGTGATACAGGTCGCGGGTCGCATAAAGCGCGCCCAAATTCAAATGGGTCGAGATGGTGGAAAGATGGATGGCTATAATGGCGGCGAAAAATATGCCCACCATTCCTACCGGCAGAAAGTCCAGTCCCAGCCGGTACCAGCCCATCTCGTAGACTTCCTTGTTGTGTATCCAGGGGCTCATCACGAAAAAGGCGATGATGGACACCGCCCAGAACGAGTTCCGGAAGATGGCGCCCATGCCGCCGGCCCATATCGAGTAGGAGGCGTCGCGGACCGTCTTGTTGCTCTGGATGCGCTGGGCCTCGGGGTACCAGTCGATGAAATTGCCCATGCCTATACCGCCGAAGAGCGCCATGATCATCAAGGTTATGATGTCCAAGGCGTAAAACTTGCCTCCTTCCAGGCCGGCAAACCCGTCGAAGTGGAAAGGCTGGAGACGCCAGAGCTGGTCCAGCTCGCCGAGCTTCTCGATGATTCCGGAGGGCCCTCCCGCTGCCCAGATGCCCCATACCGACACCAGGGTAATGATGATAAAGCTGATTACTCCCTGCTGGAAGTCGGCCATGATCACGCCCCAGTAGCCCGCGGTCAAGACATAGAGGGCGCAGATGCCGGTGAACAAGGTGATACCGACCCAGGGGTCCCAGCCGAAAAGATAATGGCAGACCTTGCCCATTGCCGCGGACACCCAGGCCAGCACGAACATGTTCATGAACGTCTGCCAGCCGCCCAGCCAGCCGCGAAGCAGCTCGGCGCCCATACCCGAGTAGCGCATGTTCTGCCACTCCGCCTGGCTCATGGCCATGGAACGGCGGAATATGCGGGTCGATACAAAGGCGGAGATGGCGGTCCATGCCGAGAAAAAGGGATACCAGATGCCGCGCATGCCCCACTGGTAAATAGTGCCGGTGATCCACATGGGGGTGTCGGTGGCGGTATGGGTGGCATAGACCGACGTCGCCGGAAGCCACCAGGGAAGTCCCCTGCCCGCCAGGAAAAAGTCGGACTCGCTTCTTTTGCCGAGCCTGTAAAAAACGGCCCCGCAAAGGATCATCAGCAGAATAAAAAGCGCGGTCCAGACAACGTCCAGGGTGGTCAGCTCAATGGCCTGTTTTAACGTTTCCGTCTCCATCTATTACTCCTCTCCAGAAAATATGAGTGTCTTTAAACAAAGGCCCGCAAGGACAAAGAAGCGGCCGTGTCGGTTTGTGCCGTTTTAAAAGGTACTTTCTCATCTTAACCGCAGGTCTCGGCGAGTGTCAAGGACAGGTCCTCGGAAGACGTCGAGATTTTAATCTTTGTTTTGCCCTTGACATATCATATTGTTTTATTTTATTATTTATTCTGTCCATGGGGGGACTGCGGGCATCTTGTTTTTTAGAGCACTAATTCCAAGGGTTTCATAGATAGGAGGAGTGTGATTGGGTTCTGATCGTAAGATCACCCTTTGGGTAATGAAGGACGCTTATTCGGAGCCTGTTCAATACCAGGTCCGGGTCCGCAACATCAAGGCGGCAATATTAGGCATCAGTACTTTATTGGTCGTTTTGAGTCTTTCGCTGGCCATTGCTCTTTACTGGTCTTACAACCGGCTCAGCAATGAACAGAGCCGTTACGAGACCCTGCTTGATGAAGTGAAAAAGCTCTCCTGCATGCGCTCCCGCTATCATCTTTCCACCGACAAGGTAAACCAGCTTTCAATGCGTCTTGCCAAGCTTGAGAACAAGACGGACCTGACGGTGGAGAAGACCAGGCAGGTCCTCGGCAAGATAGACAAGGACATCAACAACTGGTTCCCCACCGAGTCTGCGGGAGGCCCCGGCGACTCCGATCCTTCAGTACCTTCCATCACTCTTTCCCCCTCTCTGCTCGAAAAGGTGGACAACCTGGAAAGACGGCTGGGCAGACTGGACAGCGAGCTCGAGCTTTATGAACAGACCCTGGAAGAAGTGGAATGGACGTGGCATGAGACCACCTATCTTTTCCACTCCATGCCTTCATTATGGCCGGTAAAAGACGCCTACATCACGTCGAAGTTCGGGATGCGGGTACATCCGGTCACCAGGGAAGTGAAGATGCACACCGGTCTGGATCTGGCCACTGAGGCGGGAAGCAAGATATACGCGCCTTCCACCGGCGTGGTCACCTATACCGGGTATTTGCGGGGATACGGAAACTCCATCAAGATAGACCATGGTTATGGAATAACCACTTTTTACGGGCATTGCCAGGACATCCTGGTCAAGAAAGGCCGGCGGGTCGAGCTGGGCGAAAATATCGCCACTGTAGGCTCAAGCGGTATGTCCACGGGCCCCCACCTTCACTTTGAAATCCGCATCCTCGGTAAAAAGGTAGACCCGCTGAAGTACCTGGGCATGTATCCTTCCCGGAAATAAAACATCACAAATCATTTACTTCTGCTTTGTCCCCTGATATGTAAAGGGCTGCACAGGTCACGTTCCGGCAACCTTTGGACGTGCCGGTTGTCAAAGCTATAATAAAGAAGACAATCTATAAAAGGGAGCACCGAAGATGGAGAAAGAGAGAAACCGGGGAACAATCGCGGCAGTGGTCTGGATAGTTGTTATATTCGTTGCGGGACTGTATATAACGCATCTTCCCTTTGACACCAAAACTTACAAGGACGATGAGTTCGGTCCGCTTATGCCTAGTGATAATCCTCTGCTCGTCCAGGACCAAATCTTTGCGCGTAAGATATCCAAGATCGCCCGGGGCCTGGAAGACGATTTCAGAACGCTCGAGATGAAATACGAGAACCTTCCCCCCTTTGAGCAGCCTCAAAACGACAGGCTCACAGAAGGACAGGTTGACCGCTACATTACAGCGGTCAAATCCTATACCAGGGAATTTGACAGGTTCAACAAGCGGACCATGAGAGGAAAGCCGGGTTTCTTCAGGATGCTGGCCACCGTGGGCATGATACCCGGGTTTCACAAGGTGACCAAGAGAAGGGCGCTCGTCAAGGGCCAGATGACGGACAAGGAGTTCGAATGGGTCCTCCGTCGCCTGGTGGAGACGATTCTCTATTGTGTGGATTATAAGTTGGAAAACGACAAGGACATTGAAGACAAAGTTAAAATCCACCTGCAAAACATCCGGGAAAGATGTTACCGAATCCTTGACATGCATGAGCACGTGGGCAACCAGGAGTTTGTGGTCCACTACGAGAAGTTCAAACCGAACGAAATTCCCCGCCGGAACATCCGTCTTTTCCTGGAAAACTATCCGGACATCAGGTACTCGGGCATCAACTTCAGAGAACCCACCGAAATAGAGTTCGACACGGAGGCGATTTTAAGGTCCGTTTCCAATAACCCTCCCTGATGAGGGGAGACGAATCCGGCCATATAAAATCCCCCCTTCTTCACACGGAAGAGGGGGGGATTCATCATTATCTTCACAGGTTTTATAAATGATTTTCTTTTATACCTCGAGCTTTTTGGCCCGGTAAGCTTCCAGGTATTCCATGCAGAACTCGTCCTTTCCGGCCAGTGCCCTGCCGGCGAATACGGTGGCCATCAGCTTTTCGTCCAGGGGGTCTACAATGGCCGAGTCCATGCCGTGGGCCATGAGCATTGCCAGAAACACCCGGTTTACCAGCCTGCGGTTAGGCAGACCGAAACTGATGTTGGAAAGTCCGGAGGTGGTCTTCAGGTCTGGCCATCTTTGCTTGATGCCTTGGATCACGTCTATGACCAGGTTTCCGGAGTTGCCGTCCGCGGAAAGGGCCATGACCAAGGGGTCCACGAAAACGTCGGACAGGGCGATACCGTTCTTTTCAGCTTCTCCCACGATCCTCTCGACCACCTTGAGCCTGTCGTCCGCGGTCTGGGGAATGCCCGAGTCGTCAATGGCCAGGGCGATCACCATGGCGTTCTGTTCTTTTACAATGGGAAGTATCTCTTCGTAACGGCCCTTTTCCATGGAGATGGAGTTGACGAGGGGCCTTCCGTTTCTGTTGAGACGAAGCCCTTCCCGGATGACCTCCGCGGAGGCGCTGTCTATGCACATGGGAAGCTCGGAAGCCGATTGTACCTCTTCGCAAAGCCAGGCCATGTTCTCCTTTTCTTCTTCAGGGGTGCTGCCTCCGTTTACGTCCAGGTAGTCCGCGCCCGCGGCAGCCTGCTGGCGGGCCTCGTTGCGGATGTGGTCAGCGTCCCGGTTTTTTAAAGCCGCTCCTATCTGCTTTCTGGTGGCGTTGATTCTCTCGCCGATTATAAGCATATCTCCTCCTTTATTCTCCCCTCAGGGGGTATAATCAAACCATTACATATTTTTCCACAGTCCCCGCGCTCCAGTCAAATGCCCGGCAAAACCATGCCGCCATGTAAATAATACATCGAAATCATACTTATTCAAGGTAACCGATCGATTTTAAAATCTTCCGCTCCCGGGAACTCAGGCTGTCCTGTTCCAGGTGTTGCAGGAGGGCGGTCCTGGTCCGGATAACGGGCTCGAGCATCGCCGAGAACTCCCGGACCGTTTGCGGCCGACTCTCGGCCAGATTGTCGCGCTCGGCGGGGTCTGCGGCAAGATCGTAGAGATAATGGGTCAATTCTCCGTCGTGTTTCTCCCGGACCATTTTCATGTTGTCCCGGACCACGGCCTGTTTTAAGCCGCCGAATTTCCCGTTGTCGATCTCGGAAAAAAAGGTCCTTTCATAGCAGGTCCCCTCTTCTATCAAGGGCCATAGCGAACGGCCCCTCATGCCGGATGGCCGGGGAACGCCTGCCTTTTCCAGCACTGAAGGAGCAATATCGATGAGGCCCACCGGGCAGGAGACCGATTCTCCCGCCTCTTCCATGTCCGGCGCGGCGACAATCAGCGGAACATGGATGACCTCCTGAAAGACGGTCCTGCCGTGAAAAAAGCCGCCGTGTTCGTTGAACTCTTCTCCGTGGTCCGACGTCACGAACACTATGGTGTTGTCCATGTAACCGCCGTACTCCAGCGCGAAAAGGACCTGTTCGATGGCTTCATCGCTTCTTTTTATCTCGCCGTCGTAATTTTCAAGCAGCTCGTTTTTTGCCAGTTGTCCTTCTTCCCACGGCGGGTCAGGAAAGGTCAGAATTTCGTAGAAGTTGAAGGCGTGGCTGCGAAAGTAATTCTCGATGGCGAACCCCTTCATTTGGAGGATGGGGCCGCTCTGCATAAAGGGCGGCGTGGAGTATGGCGAATGGGGGTTCATTAGGTGGATGTACATAAAGAAGGGGCGGGGCCGTTCCCGGTCAAGCCACTTGCGGGCCTTCCTTGCCGCTTTCATGTCACCGTGCCAGTAGAACTGGAAATAGGAGAGGTCGTAAAAAGAATCGAACCCCTGCACGCTGTTGTAAATCGGCGAGATGAGCCATGACAGTGACAGGCCTACCGTGTCGTATCCTCTTTTTTGAAGCATCTCGGGAAGCAGCTCGAGCTCTTCCCGCATCATGAGGTGGCTTACGTGGTCCATTCCTACTCCGTGCTCGGACATGAGCTTCGAGGTGAACAGGCCTGCCACTGCCGGAGGGGTCCAGGAAGAAGGGCTGTAGACCTTGTCGAACTTTACGCCCCTCTTTTTCCAGAGCATGTTGACTGCGGGGTCGGTCTCTCTGACGTCGTAACCGTAGGTGTTCATATGGTCGGGCCGCAGAGTATCGACCAGGATGATCACGACGTTGGGGTATCCTTCCAGCGAAGCCAGTGCTCGAGGGGTGTCCAGCTTGGGAGGAGAAAGGTAGATTTCATGGGAAAGGGGCTTTTTGCCGGTAGTGGTGACCTGCAGGACCAATGTCTTGTTGGCACCGGCGTGACCGGAAAGGTCTATGGAAATGTCTTCCCAGTGCGGTTTGTCCCTTTTTATGAGACGGCTGTATACCTTTTGCGGCGCCGGATTGTTCATGTCCTTGATGAAGACCACCATGTGATAAGGGTCCGGGCCCGTTTCTTTAATGCCCAGGCCGAAGCGAACACTGCTTTGAGCAGGTATGTTGAGACGTTTCTTTATGGCATTGTTGGTATGGAAGATCAGGGACTCCCGGACCTCGAAGTCGAGCTTGGCCCGCCTGCCCGAAAGGCGGTCGTAGCCTTGCAAAGCAAGCTCCGACTTGTCTTTGGAATCGAAAGGAAGAAGCAGCGAAGGCCCCGGATAGGGAAAGTTGAGCCGGAAAAAAGGCGCGATCAGAAACAGCACAACCGCTGCGGCAAGGTAAGAGAGAAAAGGCAGCGGAAGCTGGAAGCGCTTGCAAAGGTAATGACCGCCGCGAAAGAGAACAAAGGCCGAGACCCCGGCAATGTTAAGCTTTAACCGGGCCTCATCGGTTATGCAGACACGGCCCGAACTCAACACAATATAAAACACAAACAGTAAAGCCCCCGCTAAAGCAGGCAGACTCTTTGCCAAAAACAAAAGAGCACTTTTAATTATTTTTCGGCTGGTCATTCCATAAACTAAATACTCTGGCCTTAAAAGCTCATGACCCGGGAATCACGCCTGTAATATTAAAGCAAGTTGTGCCGAAAGACCGTTCCTCGAAATTATTCCTTCTGTCCCCTCTACTAAAAACATTACAGAATAAATGAACGATGTCAAGAAAAAATATTCACACATGGCGGCATGGCCCGTCCAAATATATCTTCTATATGAAAACAGGGCCACTTGCGGTGAGGTCTGCTCCCGGCAATACCGGGTTTGACACCGTATGGTTACATAGGCAAGATATTTTATTGAGGGGGCCCCGCTTTTATTAACGTAATTACAAGGAGTGTTGGAAATGAGTGACGACATGGACAAAATCAAAGAGAAACTAAAAGAATGGGAAAAGGACGTTGAAAAGAAGCTCGAGAAGCGTCCGGAGCGCAAAAAAGAATTTGCCAACAACTCGGGCATTCCTCTGAAACGGACCTATACTCCGCTTGACGTTGCCGACCTTGACTACCTCGAAGACCTGAACTTTCCCGGCGAGTATCCCTATACCCGGGGCGTGCAGCCCACCATGTACCGGGGCAGGCTGTGGACCATGCGCCAGTACGCCGGCTTCGGCTCGGCTGAAGAGACCAACAAGCGCTATCACTATCTGCTCGAGCAGGGACAGACCGGCCTTTCCGTGGCTTTCGACCTTCCCACCCAGATCGGCTACGACTCCGACCATCCCCTGGCGCAGGGCGAGGTCGGCAAGGTGGGCGTCTGCATCGACTCCATCCGCGACATGCAGATACTCTTCGACAAAATCCCCCTGGAAAAGGTCACCACATCCATGACCATCAACTCGCCGGCAGCGGTGCTGCTCGCCATGTATATTGTTGTCGCCGAACAACAGGGCCTGTCCCGAGACCAGCTCGGCGGCACCATCCAAAACGATATCCTCAAAGAGTACACTTCCCGTGGAACATATATCTTTCCTCCCGCGCCCTCGATGCGGATCATCACCGACATCTTCGACTTCTGCACCAGGGAAGTTCCCAAATGGAACAGCATCTCCATCTCCGGATACCACATGCGCGAAGCAGGCGCCACCGCAGTGCAGGAGGTCGCTTTTACCCTGGCCAACGGCATCGCCTATGTAAAGGCCGCCCTCGATGCCGGCATGGACGTGGACAAGTTCGGAGGACGCCTCTCTTTCTTCTTTAACGCCCATCTCGACTTTTTGGAAGAGATCGCCAAGTTCCGCGCCGCCCGAAGGCTGTGGGCCCGCATAATGAAAGAAAGGTTCCGGGCCCAAAACCCCCGCAGTTGGATGCTCCGCTTCCATACCCAGACCGCGGGCGTGTCCCTTACCGCAGTCCAGCCCATGAACAACATCATGCGGGTCGCTTTCCAGGCGCTGTCCGCGGTACTGGGCGGCACCCAGTCGCTGCACACCAACTCCTACGACGAGGCGCTGGCGCTGCCTTCCGAGCAGTCCGTCAAGGTCGCCCTCCGTACCCAGCAGGTCATCGCCCACGAGATCGGGGTCGCCGACGTAGTGGACCCCTTGGCCGGGTCCTATTACATGGAAAGCCTGACCGAAGAGATCGAGAAGCAGGCCGAAGAGTACATCCGCAAAATCGACGAAATGGGAGGCTCGGTAAAAGCCATAGAAAGAGGTTTCGTCCAGCGCGAGATCGAGGAAAGCGCCTATAAGTACCAGAAAGAGATCGAGCAGCAGGACAAGATAGTGGTGGGACTCAACAAGTTCCGGGAAGAGGAAGACCAGCCCGTTGACCTTCTTAAGCTCGACCCCGAACTCATGAAGCTACAGAAACAAAAGCTCGAAAAACTGAAGGAGGAACGTGACAACGCCAAGGTGGAAAAGAACCTTGCCGACTTGAAAGAGGCGGCCAAAGGAGATGACAACGTAATGCCGTCCATTATCGAGGCCGTCCGCGCCGAAGCCACGCTGGGAGAAGTCTGCAACGTGCTCCGTGAGGTCTTCGGGGAGTACACTGCTGGGGGTTGAAGTTTTAAACGCAACGACGCTACGGCGCAACGATATCAAATGAAATAATGGACGAGAACCAAATAAGCCTCGATATTGTGCAAGCTGCCCTTTGCATTCATAAAAGCCTGGGGCCCGGCTTGCTTGAATCGGTCTATGAAGAATGTATGTGCAGAGAGCTTTCCCTGAGAAATTTGGATTTTAAAAGACAGAAAGTCATTCCCGTTGAATACAAAAATATTAAGTTGGAATGTGGATTCAGGGCTGATATTGTGGTCAACGATTTGGTTATAATTGAAAGAAAGGCGGTAGAAAATGTTTTACCGATCCATAAAGCACAGTTATTGACCTACTTGAGGATAACCGGATTAAAGTTGGGTCTTTTAATTAATTTCAACACCATGATAATTAAGCAAGGAATTCATCGAGTGGTAAATGGTATGGAGGAAAAAATTTAATCCATAAAATCGTAGCGTCGTAGCGACGTTGCGTTTATAAAACCGCACACCCCAGGAAAAAGGAGTTTGATATGGCTGACAAAATACGCGTAGTGGTGGCCAAGCCCGGGCTCGACGGGCACGACCGGGGGGCCAAGGTAATTGCACGCGCTTTGCGCGACGCCGGCATGGAGGTCATCTACACCGGACTGCGACAGACACCCGAGCAGGTCGTCTCCGCTGTACTGCAGGAAGACGCCAATGTCCTCGGACTGTCCATCCTCTCCGGTGCCCATGACTTTCTGTTTCCCAAAATCATGGAACTCCTGAAAGCCGAAGGCATGGAAAACGTGCTGGTGCTGGCCGGAGGCATCTTCCCTCCCGAGGACCTGCCCAAACTCAATGAAATTGGCATCAACGGGGTCTTCGGTCCCGGCGCCAACACCGACGACATAGTGGCCTTTATAAAAGAAAACGTGAACAAAAACTAGACATGAAAGGAGCTTCTCATGAAGATAAGCAGAATTGATCACATCGGCATAGCCGTTCCCGATCTTTCGGAGGCGTTGAAGTTTTACGAAGGCCTGTTGGGACTCAAGTCGGAAGACACCGAAATTGTTGAAGAGCAGAAAGTAAAGGTGGCCTTTCTTCCCACCGGCGATTCGGAAATCGAACTGCTAGAGTCCACCGACCCTGAAGGGCCCATCGCCAAGTACATCGAGAAAAAGGGCGCCGGCATTCAGCATATCGCCCTCCGGGTGGACGACATTGACGCCGCCCTTGCCGAACTCAAGGAGGCCGGAGTGAAGCTCATCGACGAAACGCCACGCTATGGCGCAGGCGGCGCCCGCATAGCTTTTCTCCATCCCAAGGCCACCGGCGGCGTACTGCTCGAGCTTTGCCAGCGGGAAGACTGATCGACAAAAACGACGGTCATTGCTGCTTCAGCAAGGAGAAAAATACCGTGCGCAAAACATTCATTATAGCGTTCGTCCTCCTCCTGCTTGCGGGAGCGGACGCTTACGCCCGGCAAAGCCGGGTCTTCGCCCGCGGGTTCCAAGGCACCGAAAACCTGGCCTTTACAAGGGACGGGCTGCTTTACGTCTCCGACACCAACCACTTGTGGGAGGTCGATGCAAACGGCAAAACCGAAAAAATCTATACCCGCGACCCCGAAGTTGACGGAATAAGCCTGGGAGGAGTCAGCGCGGGACCGGAGGAGAAAATCTATTTTTCCGCCGGAAACCGCATCCTGGTTTTCGCACCTGCCGAAGACGAAGTAAACGAGCTTGTCAGCGGCTTCGAGTTCGCGAACGGCAACTGTTTCGACAATAAAGGCAACTTCTACATTGCCGACTCGAACAAGCGGGCCATATACGTGGTCCCCGCGGGAGAAAACAAGGCCAGGGTATTGAAAAGCCACGCAGGCTGGGTCAACGGACTGACATGGGGCGAAAGCCACAGTACCTTGTATTACACCGTAAGCTGGCCGGGAAAGGTCAGCGGACTGAGATTGGGAGCGGACCTGGAAATACTTGAAGAAAAAACAGTGGCCCGCTTTCCCTTTTCCGGTCTCGACGACCTGACCATGGACCCGGCAGGAAACTTTTACGTTTGCGCCTGGCTTAACGGCAAGGTCTATAAGGTCACGGCAGGGGGCGACAAAGAGCTTATGCTCGAAAATATCGACGGACCTTCCGCCCTGGCCTTCGGCAAGGGGACAGACAAAGACGTGCTCTACATTTGTGTAAAAGGCAAGACCACGGCTTTTAAAGGAGACAAAATAATCACCTTCCGGCCGGGTCCGGAGTGAAGCCGGTCCCTTTCCACGATGATCGGGAAAGGCGCACCGGAGAAGTATTGAAAGGGAATAAAGGAGGCAGGAATTGAACATACATGAGTTTCAGGCCAAGCAGGTATTGGATTATTTTGAAATACCCGTACCCAAGGGCAGCATGACCGAGTCGGTGCGGGGGGTCGAGGTGCTTTCGGAAAAAATTTTCGATGACCCGGAAAAATCTGACGCCGTTGTTATCAAGGCCCAGGTACACGCCGGCGGCCGCGGCAAGGCAGGCGGGGTCAAGCTTTGCAGGAGCATCGAGGAGGCCAAGAACGCCGGCAAGGAAATACTGGGCATGACCCTGGTGTCGCCCCAGACCGGGCCGCAGGGAAAGAAGGTCAAAAGAGTCCTGGTGGAAGAAGGCACTGAAATCGACCGCGAGCTCTATGTCTCAGTGATACTCGACAGGGGCTCCGCCATGCCCGCCATTGTAGCGTCGGCGGCCGGAGGCGTCGAGATCGAAGAAGTGGCCAGGGAGACACCTGAAAAAATCCTAACGGAAAAAATCGACCCTGTCCTCGGCCTCCGAGATTTTCAGCTACGAAGGCTCAACAAAACGCTGGGGCTTTCCGGAGACCTCGCCAAGCAGGGCGCCGACCTGTTTGTAAACCTTTTCCGGCTTTTCATGGAAATGGACATGCGCATGGTCGAGATAAATCCTTTGGTGGTCACCGCTGACAACCGCCTGCTGGCCCTTGACGCCAAGCTGGACTTCGAGGACACCGCCCTCTACCGACATCCCGACATCGAGGACCTGCGGGACACTGACGAGGAAGACCCCCTCGAAGTCGAGGCCTCGGAGTACAAACTGAACTACATCAAGCTCGACGGAAACATAGGATGCATGGTAAANGGTGCCGGACTGGCAATGGCAACCATGGACCTGATTCAGACGGCGGGCCTCTCGCCTGCGAACTTCCTGGACGTGGGAGGAGGCGCCAGCCAGGAAATGATCGAAAACGCCTTCCGCATTCTTACGGCGGACCCCAATGTAAAAGGGGTGCTGATCAACATCTTCGGGGGAATACTCCGCTGCGACGTGCTGGCCCGCGGCATTGTGGAAGCCGGAAAGAACCTGGAGCTCACCATGCCCATGGTGATACGTCTCGAGGGGACCAACAAGGAAGAAGGACAAAACATACTGGCCGAAAGCGGGATGAACTTTACAGTGGCCGACGATTTCCAGGACGCGGCGCGAAAGCTCGGCGAGGTCATGAAAGGCGCGGCCTGAAAAAAGGCGGTCGTCTGCTTTCCTGACTCCCGGTGTTTTGTCACGTGAAAAACGGGCAAGGGGAAGGACGAAAATCGCGGCTGAAGCCGCCGGCACTACTTCCTCTTATTCCAGCAAAAGCATCTGACAAAGCGCTAATCTACCTCGAGGCGGGCGGCGGGG
>P_1C_Sed_2_UnCtyDRAFT_1000329_pt1 | contig 14719 bp, 15 predicted proteins | sample Pon1CUnioCityCA_4_FD_10229 | JGI IMG/M metagenome (IMG submission 10229) | reverse complement strand
CCCGCGCCCTGGAAGAGATGGCCGCGCTCATGCCTCATGAGGCCCATCGTAAAAAAGAAGAGGGTTCCCTTGAAGACGTTCCCGTGGGTGATCTGGCAGTAGGCGACAACGTCCTGGTCCGCCCCGGCGAAAAGATACCCGTTGACGGCAAAGTGATGGAAGGCGGTGGTTCGGTAAACGAGTCCATGATTACCGGTGAGTCCCGGCCGGTGGAAAAAAGCGCCGGCGATGAGGTCATCGGAGGCTCTCTGAATGGCGAAGGCTCGCTTACGATCAGTGTTGAGAAAACAGGAGAAGACTCCTACCTGTCGCAAATGGTCGAGTTGGTGCGACAAGCGCAGGAGAGCAAGTCAAAAACCCAGGGCCTTGCCGACCGCGCCGCGTTGTGGCTTACCATCATTGCACTCACTGCGGGAGGTTTGACCCTTGCCGCCTGGCTCGTCCTTGCCGGAAAGGACTTCACCTATTCGCTGGAGAGGACCGTCACCGTCATGGTCATAACCTGTCCTCACGCCCTGGGGCTGGCCGTACCTTTGGTCGTCGCCGTGTCCACCGCACTTGCCGCCAAAAACGGCCTCCTTGTAAAAGACAGAAACGGGTTCGAGAGGGCAAGGAACATCCGGGCCATCGTCTTTGACAAAACCGGGACACTTACAAAGGGAGAGTTCGGCGTCACTGACGTGGTCTCTCTCCATGACCAGACCAGTAAAGACGACGTCCTTTACTATGCCGCTTCAGTGGAGAGGCATTCCGAGCACCCTATCGCCGCAAGCATCGCCCATGCCGTCGAAGGCCACGGTGATGTCGAAGACTTCGAAGCCATACCCGGCAAGGGCGCCGGCGGACGTGTGGGAGGCAAAGAAATCAAAGTGGTCAGTCCCGGCTATCTGCGCGAAAACAACATCAGCGTAAATCACCAGGATATCGACGGACTGGCCTCGCAAGGCAAAACAGTGGTCTTTGTCCTTATTGACGGAGGGCCGGCGGGCGTTGTGGCGCTTCAGGACATTATCAGGGAGGAGTCAAAAGAGGCCGTGTCCGCCCTGCAACAGATGGGAATAAAGTGCATGATGCTGACCGGCGACTCCCAGGCGGTGGCTGACGCGGTCGCCCGGGAGCTCGGCCTTGACGATTACTTTGCCGAAGTACTCCCACACGAAAAGGCGGAAAAGATAAAGGAGGTCCAATCAAGAGGAATGGTCGTCGCCATGACCGGAGACGGGGTCAACGACGCGCCCGCGCTGGCGCAGGCAGACGTAGGGATCGCCATCGGCGCCGGCACCGATGTGGCCGTCGAGACGGCGCATCTTGTACTCGTTAAAAACAATCCCCTGGACGCGGTATCAGTAGTGGAACTCTCCCGCTCTACTTTCAGAAAAATGCTCCAGAACCTGGGATGGGCCACCGGATACAACGCCGTGGCCATCCCCCTGGCCGCGGGGGCCCTCTATAAATGGAACATAATCCTCAGCCCCGCGGTAGGCGCCGTTCTTATGTCACTTTCCACTGTGATTGTCGCCATTAACGCAAAACTTATGAAGATGAAATAAAACCGGCCTACGAATTCTCAGGCCATGCCCCAAAGCGCGGACGCCTGTCGGTCTATCTCTTTCTCACATGCTGCAATGCCCCCGGCGTCGTCCCTCGCGGCAGCATGGTGGGCCTGCCGGGAAAGGTCGGCGAGTTTTTGGTGTCGGTCATCGGCCGGTGAAAATGGAGGCACTGACAAGCGCTTCAGGATGTAAGGAGACGCAAAGCTTTTGCTGCCCCTCTGCGCAAAACAGCCAAGCGCCGTATCAAAAGGCCTCGAGTTTAAAAGCGCGCACAAATAATGGGCCTCCGCTTCGCCGTCAGTACTGATAAAACAAAGCGTCTCCTGCGGCACCACCGGCCTGCTGCCTTGCGGACCGGACACCGCTGCCTGCATGTAAAGGCCCATGCGCTTCCAGACCACTTTCCATCCGCCAAGGGTGTAGTCACCGATGTTGAACATGGACCAGAAGGGGTCGGAACTTTTAAAATAGCGCTTATAAGCGGCCCGGCTTTGCAAATGGGCTTCAAAGCGGGAAAGATAGGACAGCGCGTGAGGACATTGCTGTTCCATGATCTGCGGTGCGATGCCTTTTCTTTTTACAGTGTCCTGGGCAAGTATAATGTAAAGGCGGGAACGGGCCGACCACTTTGACAGGTCGCTGCTTCTAAGCAGCGGAAATAAAATGCCCGGCTCGATCACCGCCTCCACCGGCTCCGCCGGCTTTTTGGCGCGGCCTATAAAATTTCTGACCAAGACACCTTCTTTTTTCTCGCCAATCGCCGCGACCCAATAAACCGAGTTGGCGCCGCCGGTGTTGGCGCCCTCCCGGGCCCTGTACGAGCTTGGGCCCGCAAGAAAAGCAAACGCCTTTCTCTCCGCCGTGTTGCCGGTAAGCCAGGGACCGGTGAGATCAAAATCTCCGGGCCCGGCGGACAACTCCTCCGCCGAATCCAAACTACCTTTCCTTCCATGCGCCTCGTCTCCGACCGTCCCCTTGAAGTCTGTCTTTTGCTTTTTATGGAGAAGGTAAGGGACCGGGTACTTGACCTCCCTGCCCTTCTCAACCACCAGGGAAGCGGTGCCNGCGCTGACGCCGGAAAAGGCATGCAAAGCGGACAGGTCCTCTGCTGCCACCGGCCCCAAGGGCACTCCGCCGGGAAGACGGAACCTTCGAAAGCCCGCTGCCGCGCCCGAGTTTTTGAAAACGCTCCTCGCAATCACAAACCCCAATCTGCCCCCCTCTTTAAGATAGCGGTCCGCACAAACGTAAGTCATCAGCATGCACAGGTCCTTTTTGCCCCCGCCTAAAATGGTGTCCATGCCTTGTTGCGGAAACAGTCCGTAATCGGCCCACAGGCTTCTCGTCTTCTCCCGGTACTCGGGAGGCAAGTTTTCCCAGTTCACCCACGGAGGGTTGCCCACGATGTAGTCGAATTTTTGAAAAAGACCGGGGTCTTCATGTTCAGCCAATATCGAGTCGGCGTTGAACACCGGCAACTTGGTCCTGCCTTCTTTGTGCCGGAGCAGGCCGCCAAGAGCAAGCAGGTAATTGGCGCGGGCCGAAAGCGCGGCCAGGGGATTGAGGTCGATGCCCGCCACGTTGTCGAGAATCGTGGCAAGCAGCTCAGTCGTACCCATCGAGGATGAAGCGTTCTGCTTGATCTTCTTTATCAGCGCCACCAGAAAGGGACCGGAGCCGCAAGCCGGGTCCAGGACCCGTTTTCCCGGACCGTGCTTGTCTTCATCACGGAAGGTACGCTCTATGACGCGCTCGGCGAGCCAGTCGGGAGTGTAGAACTCACCCAGATCACGGCGGACTTCGGAGGGGACCAGCTTCTGATACAAGTTGCTTAACTGGTCTTGGGCAGAGACGCTATCAGCCTCCGCGATGAGAGGGCCGTAATCGAGGAGTCTCTTCGCGACCGGGCCCAGGGCCGCTTCCAGGGACTCGCTCCAGACGCTCAAGTACCAACTGAAAAGGCCATCATCCTTGATACCCATGATACCGGCACGGTCGAAAATACGGCCGGACTCCAGGCCGTTAAAGAAGCGGCGAGGCCCTTCTTCTTTTTCGAGGTCGTTGTGGTTTCCAAGGTCTTCTTCCAGGCAAAAGGCTAAAGCTGCCATGGCCGCGACGGTCTTTACAACGAGCGCGTAATATGTATGGACCGCAAAAAAGAGCTTGTCCGCAAAATAATCTTCGCGGTCGTCGGACTTTTCCAAAAAATGGCCGAAACTGTTTTTGTTTTCCAGACGCAAGTTCCACTTTCGGTAATCCGTGCTTCGTGCGAAGAGGGACCGCCACTTGAAGAACGCTTCAGAAACGGGCGCGCCGGAAGTGACAAGACCGTCATAGAGCGCCCGGACAGCGTGTCGCGTAATTTCATTGGCAGGCCCGAAATCCCGCGCCAAAGACCCGCAGGTGAGGGCCTTGTTCTGGTGGCTTTTCTTTTTCATCGACTCATTGCTGTCCCAAACATGGAAAGAAAGCTGAGAATAATATCACGCAAAGGCACAAAGACGCGAAGTAAAAAAACAAAATTGCGCCTCTCCTGTCTTCTTCAGGTATTAACTGAGGCAGAGCTTGTGAATGGACCCGGACCTCAGAAAACCCCTGCTTTTGCATATCAGTGACGGGCCTTTGTTTTCTGAACTTGAATAAAAATTTTCCGGTTCTTTGCCCTACCACGTCAAGTAGAAATTAATTTTCTCCTTGAGAAAGGAAAGATTTTGCTTGACATGGTCTTTCATAGATGCGCCTTCGCGCCTTTGCGTGAAATGGATATTATTTTGGACAAAAGTGTCACTGCCTTTGTATTTCCGGTTTATAATTTCCAAGCCGGATTAAAAGAATTGTAGCAGGAGTTGGCGCAAGACCGTAAAAACTTTGGCCTGCCGGGCACATGTCCGTCTTCTGAAAAACTAGCCGGGTTTTTGTCACTTCTAAAAAGGTCGATGGTAGTCGGGAAAAATCTCGGTCAGGGTCGCCTACAAGATTTTTTTGTTTTTTCTTGACAAGCCCCTTGATTTTGGTATTATAGTACTTAAATATTATTTAGGAGAGATCAATGGCGCAGATACTTAAAATATCCGAAGCGGCGAACCTGGGCTTTCACGCCATGCTCATGATGGCGGAAGACCCGCAACGGAGGCTTTCGACCCGGGACATTGCCGGGCGTTTCAATGTCTCCGAGTTCCATTTGTCCAAGATACTGCAGAGGCTCAAGGCCGCGGGCATCCTGGAGTCGGTACGCGGTCCGCAGGGTGGGTTCACCATGAACCGGAGCCCCGAAGACATCAGTCTCCTGGAAATATTCGAGACCATTGAAGGCCCGCTGGAGCCCACCAAGTGTCTGCTGGGCTCTCCGCTTTGCGGCCGCAAGGAATGCATCTTCGGAAATCTTTTAAAGGACGTGAACAGTGAGATCGGCGATTACCTGAAAAACACCCGGCTTTCCGACCTGGTGTCGGGGCCTAAACAAAGAAAGGCGAAAAAACAATGAAGACCACAAGACCGATAATCGAAATTGATGAAGAAAAGTGCGACGGTTGCGGGCAGTGCATTCTGGCTTGTCAGGAAGGCGCGTTGCAACTGGTTGACGGCAAGGCCCGCCTGGTGGGCGAGGTCCTCTGCGACGGTCTTGGCGCCTGCATTGGCGAGTGTCCGCAGGGCGCCCTGACCATAACCGAGCGGGAGGCCGAAGAGTTCGACGAGAAAGCGGTGGAAGAGTACTTGTCAAAACAGGCGTCTTCCGAAGCGACCTGCGCGGATTCCGGCGGCACCCTTGCCTGCGGCTGTCCGTCACATGAGGCCATGGAGCTAAATGTTCCTGAGAAAGGGCATTCCGATCACGAGGCCGCTTCCGAGGATTCACAGCTTTCGCATTGGCCCATCAAGCTCCAGCTCATTCCTCCGGACGCGCCGTTTTTAAAGGGCAAGGACCTGGTACTGCTCGCCGATTGTTCGGCAGCGGCCTTTCCTCCTTTGCACCGGCGGCTTCTTAGCGGCCGCGCAGTTGCCATGGGCTGTCCCAAGTTCGACGACCTGGAGGAGCACATTGAAAAACTGGCGGAGTTTTTCAGACGGGCCGGGCTCAAATCCGTGACCGTGGTCCACATGGAAGTCCCCTGTTGCAAGGGCTTTGTCTACGCCGCGGAAAAAGCCCTGGAGCGCAGCGGCGCGGACCTTCCGGTCATCAACATGAAAATAAGCCGGACGGGAGTTGTCATGGAAGAGTACAAGAGTGAAGGCGCCTCCCGCACCGCAGCGGTCTGAAAAGGAATGGACTTATGAAAGGAGCGATTGATTATGGGTAACACATTATGTCCGGGCCAGGACACCAGGTTCTGGCGCCCCGGCGATATATTCGAGGTCAAGTGTCAGAATTGCGGCAACGAGATCGAGTTCTTCAAGGACGAAGCAAGCCGCCGGTGCCGGAAGTGCGGCGCGCGGGTGACCAATCCTCGCTTCAGCCTGGGCTGCGCCCAGTGGTGCGAACACGCCAAGGAATGCCTGGGTTATGACCCCAAAGAGGCCCGGGAAGAACACGAGGCCGCGGAGTCAATGGTGGACCGGCTTATAGCCGACATGAAAAACGTCTTCGGAAAGGACGAGAAAAGAATCGAACATACTCTCCACGTCCTGGACAACGCACGGGACCTGCTGCGTTATATCAAAGCAGGGCCCAAAGTCGTCATGGCCGCGGCGATTCTCCACGACATCGGCATCAAGGAGGCGGAAAGAAAGCACGGCTCGGCAGCGGGAGTCTACCAGGAGCAGGAAGGACCTCCCCTCGCCGAAAAGATCATGAAGGAGGCCGGGCTCGACAACGACACCATCGAGCACGTCTCGAAAATAGTGGCCAATCATCACAGCGCCAAAGACATTGACACGCCCGAGTTCCGCATCGTGTGGGACGCCGATTGGCTGGTGAACCTGCCCGAAGAGCATCCCGACCTCAACGGCGAAGAGATGGAAAAAAAGATCGAAAAGATCATGAAGACCGAAGCCGGCAAAGAAAGGGCGCGGCAGCTATTTCTCGGAGATGATGCAAAAGAGTCGCAGTGCCTTTAACGTTTTTTACCACGCGACCTCAATGCCGGCGGTCACGTCGCCTCTGAGCTCGGAAGTATGATGGTCCATCCGGAGACGGGAGCCGACTACTACGGAGAGGTCCGCTTTATGCCCCTCGAGGCGCAGCGGCGAATACTCGAGATCGATCTCATAAGCATGCAAACCTGTGGCCACCTTGAGGGACGTCTCCGGTCCGGCAAGAAAGACACCGGCCCTGTCTTGCCGGCGTAATCTTTTTTCAATCGCTTCCCCCCGTTCTCTTTCTTTTATCAACGTGCCTCCGCTATTTGATGACGGAAGCGAGGTGTCAGCGAACAGCTTGGGCTTAAGCTCCATTTCACCGGGCTCATCATCGAGCACGTCAGGGTCTCGGTATTCCCACCAGCCGCGCTTGTCGTCTTTGACCACAACTTCGCGCTTTACCTTTTCAAAACACTTCTCGCAGTCAGGGGGCAATTCTTTGATCTCTTGTTCATCGCTTTTTGTCCGCCACCTCGTCTCTTGCAGAGGCGGCGCCTGCTGCCCGGCAAGCATCTCCATGTTTGTCAGAAGGCCTTGATACGCTTCGTGAGACTTCTGTTTTTTCATGCGTTCGATCTCGAGCTCTTGCTCCCTGATCTTTTCCAGGCACATTTTTTCCTTGACCTTCCAGGCCAAAACGCCGCCAGCCAGGCAGGAAGCGGCAAGGAGAAGTACCGGCATTATGATCTTAATTTTGTCCATCGACCTTTTTCCCCCAGGTGTATGCGCCGGCAAGGATGGCGTTAGGTACGCCCAGCACAGCGGCGGCCCCCGACAACCCGGAAACCAGGTGCGGTCCGGGGTCCGTGATAAGCTTGACCATGAGCGCCGTAATCAGGACCAGAGTCACCGCCATGGTCACGGAAAACCAGAAGGCGGACAGACTGAACTTGCCGCCTTTCTCGGCGAGGGGAAACAAAAACCCGCGGGAGACGTTATTTTCTTTCTCAGCCATGACTTCTCCTTACCAGCCGCGCGCGCGGAGCCAGTCGGCACGCTGCAACACGTCCGCCCCATAGTCTCCACCCGAGGTGTAATGGTCGGGGGAAAGCCCCTTCCGCAAGGCGCGGAACGCCCGGGAGAGGCCGCAGTTGTATCCCGCAAGTGCCACGTGCAGCCGAGGCCCCGCCGGGATTCCCGGACGGCGCTTGCTCACAATCTCCAGGTTGCGATGAAGAAGATAGGCGCCATAGGCCAGGTTGGCGGCGGGGTTTCGCCACAGCTCTCCGATTGAAAGGAAGGCGCGGTGCCAACGGTCGTCGATCTGCATCAGGCCTCTGCCGTGTCCGCCGTCGCCGGTGTCGGGCGGACAGCCGTTTTGGCCGAGCAGCCTTCCGACTCCCGACTCGCGGGACACAACTGCGGCCACGATTGCAGGGTCCAGCCCGAAGCTCCGCGAGACCTCCTTGATAAGCCCCTCGATCTTCTCCAGATACGGCAAGTCAAGCTCCATGATTTTCATGCGTCATCTCCTTGTTTCCCAATCTTCCGTCGTTTCTGGCCAGTCTTATCTTGATCTCTTCCAGGGCATGTTCCATCCGCTTCTGCGCCGCTTTTATCTCCCCTATGTCCTCGCCGAGGGAATGGTGTTGCAGACCGCAGTACTCCCGCTCGACCTTGCGCTCCAAGGTGTGCTGCATCATCTCGATACGCTGATGATGGTTCCGCCAGGCAATGCCCCACAGCAATACAACCACGGCGCCGTTGATGAGCACCGAAGAAATCATCTCTTCCATGTCCGCTCCTTTCTTACCGGATCGTCTCGACCTTGCAGACCACCGTCCGCATGATGATGTCCCGGTCGAGCACGTCCTCGTGCTTCGATTCCACGTAAAATCGGCACCACGCTCCCGCTCCCGAAAAAGCGCCGCTGCCGGGAACAGTGAAGCTCCGGTAGTCATAGGCGTTTGCCGGTGCCGTCTCTTCGCCGGAGACATTATGTCCACCGGCGCCGTCCTCCACCTTGATGCGCAGCTTCCTGCCGGAGGCCTCATAACTGTAATAAGACTCGACCCGGAAGGTCAGGCCGGAGACGAATGAAGGAACAAAAATGTTGCCCGTCTTTACTGTCTGCCACGTACCGCCGCCCAAAGTACTGTTCACTTCCGCGTCCTGGCAGGCCAGCACCATGTTCTCCGCCAGGTAATCGAAATTCTCCCTGATCTTGTCCATGAGCGCCTGGTTCAAGGGGCTGTTGGTGTCGGTCTCGCCCGCCAGTATCTTTTGAAAACCCATTTTCCGTCCTCCTCAATAAATGTAGTAGCCGTCGTCCAGGTCAGGCCCGACGCGGTTTGCAGGGCCGCCGACCCAGCCGTACCTTCGTTTTTCCTGCTCGCTCGCGTCTGCGTAATCCCGGTCGAGCTCGGGCGGCGAGATCACCGGATAGCGGCGCGTAAAGCCGGTGTCCACTGCCTTGTACTCCACAAGGTTGTCGTCGCGTTCTTCTTTGCGCACCACTTCGAAAAGCGCGTCCTGCCTGGCCTGACCCGAGAAGTCAANGATGTCGCGGCTGGTCACGGCCACAAAATCGCCCACCCCAAGCTCCGAGTCTTTCAACTCCGTCGCAAACCGGAACACGCATGGGCCTCTCCCGTAGCGGGCCAGGTAGCGGGAAGCCAGAAGCATTGCTTCGTGTTCGCGGAATATAAAACCGGCGAAGATTTCCTTTGGCTTTACCTGCGCATAATAATTTTTGCTTTCGGCCTCGGCGTCGACCATTTTTAAAAGGCCGTTGTAATCCTCCGGGTTTTTGCCCGCGGCCGGAGTTTGGGGCGCGTAATAGACGCTGATTCGGGTGGTCTGCAGTTTCCGGCGAGGTCCGAGGAAAGTGCTCCCGTCCGCCAGACCGGTCTCGTCGTCAAGTGTTTTGATGGCGTCGGAGTAGAAAGGAGGCGCGATGGCCTTGGCGGCGATTGTTGAGTCTTCCGCATGCCAGACGTGGACAAGGGCCTGGCCGCGCAGTTCGTTTACCAGGTCTTTTACAGACACCGGGTTTTCCACGGACCTCTTATACTTTGTGCCCGACATCCACCTGCCCAGCTCCGCACTGAAACAGGTCAAATCGACCGGCGCCCCCGAGGCGTGTACAGCCGGAGACGTCCCGTATGCTCCTCTCTCTTTGACCAGGAGCCCCGTGTTGGAGACGCCGCGATACAAGACCAGCTCGTCATCCACGCGGACGACGCCGGAGGTCGGAAACCTTTTGGGGTCGGTGACCGCAATGGTCAGGTCGGTGTCGCCTATATAGCTGTCCAGCATTGCGCCGGAGCTTCTGACGCCAATGTCCAGCGGACTGATGCCGCCCTCCCTGCAAAGCAGCGACAGGAACAACTCGTCAGGCGCAACGCCTTCTCCGCTCTCTTCATCGGCAAGCACGGTCACCTGCTTGACCGCGGAGCCCTCGGGATGTGGGGCCGAGGCCGAGCCGTAGCTCGCCGGTGTGCATCCCGTCAACGTGTTGCCGCTTACTCCGGAAAACCGGACGTACTCCTCGTCTATCTTCACGGTGCCGGGCGCTTCGAACTCGATTCCTCGGGCGACATAAATGACGGCGCCCTGGTTGTAAGGCTGTTGCAGGACGTTGTCGGTCGAGATGTGCGGCGGTGTCTTTCGGTCCAGCAGCTTGAGCTGGTCCTTGATTATGACACGGCACTTGCCCTCTTCCACGGTCATGGACTCGATGATGCCTTTTATACAAAGTTTATACTCGGAAAACGGCAGGCCGGCGAAGCCCTGTAACAGGCGCGCCTTTCTTCCGCCGAAGTTGGGGTTTCTGGCGACCAGGTTTTTGAAGTAGGTGCCATGGTTCTCGGCTAGCGAAATGTTTTTGTCGGGGTTTGCGAATGCTGCCGGAGCGTCGTCCGCAAGCTCGATTGTCATTCTCGCCCGCCTGGTGACCTCTTCGCGGGGACGGATTTCGGTGGGGACCGTTTTGATGCTTAAAAGATAAGGAAGGGCGCCTTCGACCGCCGGACCGCCCGCGGTAGAAAAGCCGTACTCCCTTTTGCCGGCGCTGTAGTTGTCCGGGTCCTTGCAAGTCGCGTAGGTGTAGTAACAGCAATCTCCCGAAGCAGTACAAGGCGCTTCCCCGAACTCGCGGGCGCAGTAATCCAGCTCCAGGACCAGGACCCTGCTCACCGCCCGGTCCAATGAGTTTTTAAAATCATCGTAACCCATATCTAATCCGCCCTTCCTGAAAGTCGCAAGGACAAGCTCCGCCACGGCCCCTCATAGGGAGCCTCGACTCCCGACGCCGCAAGCCTTACGAACCGGGCTTCCTCCGGTCTTCCCGCAGGGTCCCACGCAAAGAAAAAGGGGCGGCTGCCATGGTCTTTTCGAAAAGGTGTCCATTCGTTTTCGATGAATGATGCCGGAAGGCGGCTGAAGTCGAGGGGAATACTCCACTTCCGGTATTTTTGCGCGACGCCGAGCAGGTTTCCGGTCCTGCTGTATTGCACGGCCTCCTCGACCTCGAAAGAGTCGGGGTCGAAGCCGGCTTCAGGACAGGCGGGAAAGCCAAGACAAGTCCCCATGTAAAGCACGCCGATCGCGGGCGACTTGCTGTAGCCCGCCGGCAGGACCATCTTGAAGTAACGGGCGGTGACGCTCTCGAACTTCCTGAAAAAGACACCGTCCGCCTCCGGCGAGCAGGGTCCGGCGCAGCAGGTGTACGTTACATCGTCATCGCTATAATACAGTCCCATGCCCGTTACACCCGCGCTGCACAGGTCATGGCCCGCCATGGCCCAGGTGTCCGCGCTTACGCTGTTGCCGCTTCCCGCATCCAGTTTGACGAAGACCTCGCCTGTTCCCGAAGTCTTCCACAGGGTGTAGTCGCGCCAGTCGAAGAGGTTTTGGAAAGGATGGCCGTCCGCGCTTTCGGTGTGGGACAGCGTTACATCAGGCCGGGCAAGGCAATTGTTCCAGCAGACCACCGGTTTCGAGTTCATGAGACCACCTCCAGAACCACGTCGTCGGCGATGTTCTCGTTTATGGCCTCGATGAGATTGCGGGCGAACTCGTAAGTGTCCACCATGCCCACCTGCCTGCCGACGTTGACCACAACCCGGCTTTTCTTCTCTTCACTCTCGGGCCTGCCTTGGGTCTTAGCCGGTCCGCCGCCTGCTCCGCCGGACTTGGCGCCCGAGGGGCTTGCGGCCTTGGCAGCAGTGGCGTATTGCTTTGCCGCCAGGGTATGTTTCAAAGAGCTTGCCAGGGCGGAGGGGTCTCCGGTGCCCAGAAATCGGGCGAACTCCTTGGAGGCCTCAGCGACCTCGAAGGGAATCATGATCTTGGCCTGGTCTTTGATCGAGGTCCCCAACAACCCGGCCATGGCGCCGGCAAGGTTGCGGTAACTGTTCAGTTGTTCGGCATGGGCGCTTTGCTTTATGTTGGCGACCATGTTCTCCCACCAGCGCACCCGCTCGGCCCTGCCGGCAAGGGAACGCTCGACCATCTCCCTTTCGCGGGCAAGGTGCGAAGCCATTTGCCGCTCTCTTTCCAGGAGCGTTTCCTGGAGAGTGCGGTTGTCGAGGAACGGTCCATTACGGTCCATGGTCCATCTCCTTTATTAATGACAAAAGCCACATCTCGAAAGTCGAAAGTCCGGTCTTGTGCAGCGGATATCCGGCGTCCGTAAGTTTCTTCCAGAAAAGGGCCCGGAAAAGACGGGGGTCCGTGCGTTCCATCACCGGCCCTTCGCAGTTTCGGCAGGTCCATGCCGAGTAGCGGCTTTCCTGTTCCGGGCAAGCGCTGCAGGACGAGAGCCTTCCTTCCAGCACCGCCTTGGCGTCCCTTATAATTTTTTTTTGCCGTCACCTTCTAAGAACTCGGGAATCCTTGACAGGTACTGGCCCAGGGCGATAAGGACCAGGGGGGCCGACTGCGCCAGGCACTCCTGCCAACTGTTGTCGTCTTCTTCGCTTGAGGCGCATCCCAGCTTTTGTTCACCGTCGGCAAAGCCGGTGATGCAGGAGCGGCCCAACTCGAGGTTTGCCACCAGGGCCCTTCCCGCGTCCTCGTTTTCATTGCCGCGGGGCATCTTCTTCACCAGCGTGTCAATGAGCTCGTCGTGTGCCGGCGTCCTGTAAAACACCTCTACTATCCGGCTTTCCAGCTTCAGCCGGAGAACGTTCTCATGGCTTTTACAATGAGGCATTCATTCCTCCCTCTATCTAGTGCCCATTGCGAAATTAAGGCTTTGCCGGCATTTACGACGTTACCTTGGAGTGCGGCAGCTTGCTGCCGCTTTGTTTTCCGGGAAGCTTGCTTCCCGGAGATCCGCTTCACAAAAGGCACCATTGTTTACAACCAAACTTTTTTGAAGTTCCGGCAAGCCGGAACTTAGGAAAGCGAAAGCAAGCTTTCGCACTCCAAATTCGGAGTTTCGCAACGGGAACTATCTGGGTTTTTTCTCGGTCCGCTTTACTTGTCGTTTTTCAGCCTTAGAGATAGCCGGCCTGCCGGTTAAAGCAGTTTACGACCACGCCGCCGTTGACTCCGTCGTCCATGACCACCAGGTCGCCTGCCTGGACTAGCCTTCCGTTCTGCGACTCGACCGGGGCCTCCATGATTCCCACCTTGGGGAAAATGAGTTCGGCGCCGAAGCGCGTTCCCGTGCCTTCGTCGATCTCGGCGCCTTGCAGGACAAAGGCCACGCTAAGTTGTTCGTTGCAGGGATTGTCCGCCTGATACTGGCGGATGGAGTCGCGCAAAGATTCGGCAAGACTTATGGACAACTCCCGCCGTCCGCGCACCGCGCAGGCCGCAGGCCCTTCCTCGCCGGGGAACCTTTTTATCTCCAGGTTGTTCTTGCCGGAGATGGAAAAGCCTTCCAGAAACCGCGCAAGCTCGACACCTCCCTGCAGGGCGGACCCGTCGTAATGTCCGTCCACCACGACCCGGGCGTCGGTAAGCTTCAAGGGAGACTCGTCAATGTAATCGGGGAACGTACACCAGTCGGGCCCTTCCGGCAGGTAATCCACGTGATACTCCACGTCGTCCGAGGTCGTTCCCAGCGGCCCTGCAAAGCTTATGACCGCGGGCGCGTCCGCGGACACGGCGCTTATGGAAAGTGCCTGCCACACCTGGCTGCCGACGTCACGGGCCCGGACGCGGTAAACGTTCTCCACGCGCTCCGAAGGCGAGCCCCCCTGCACCGCGTTTTCGGAAAGGGTGATGGAAGATGCGTTTGCCGGGGCAGTCACAGTCTCGTGACTGTAATTGGCCTCGCGGTGGCCGGTGCCCGTGATTTCAGCGGAAAGCGAGACCCATCCTTCACCCAACTCCAGCGAAAAGGACTCGATGTAATTGCCGGCGGTCCTCTCGGTGAAGACGTTTGCGCCTCTTCTTTGCAACGCTGTAAAGGAAGGCAACTCGAGGCCCGGCGCCGAGGACATAGCGTGCTTGTAAGCGGAGGAGCCTACCGATGTCGACGAGCACTGCCCGAAGAAGTACGCCAGCACAAAAGCAATAAGGTCGGGCTTGGCTTTGCCCTGGCTTAGCTTGCCCGATGATTCCCGGGCGGCCGCGTAAATGTTTACGGGAAGCTCGGAGCCGGTTATTGCCTCGCCGTCGTGGAAAGTATACAGCTTGCTGTTTATGCCGGAGCCGGCATCAAGGGCCACGGAGACGCCGCCGGTCTCGGACGGCACACCGGCCTCGGTCTCCTTGTCCCGAAAGAGGGCATATCTGCTTAACACTTCCAGATGGTTCTTTGTCATCTTCTCCTCCTTACTCGTAGCGGAAGGCACAGGGCACGGAGACCGTGGCGCTCGTGCGGGCGCTTGCCGTAACGCTGTCACTCTCGGCCCTGCTCTCTTCCAAGACCGTTTCGGAAAGCGAACAGACCAGGACGCCTTCGCTGCCTTCGATATGGTCGGGGAGGCCTGCAAACTGTTTGTCGGTGGCCGTCTGTTCGCGGAGCAGGGTTTCCAGGCGGGCGCACATCCTGCGCACTTTTTCTTCGGCATCGGCCCGGTCCATACTTTTGTGGAGCACTGTGAAGCGCAGGTTGAAGTTTTTATGAACGCGGAAAGCGGGTCCTGCCGGTGTTTCGGACTTGGCGGTCGCCCTAACCAAAATAGCGGGGA
>P_1C_Sed_2_UnCtyDRAFT_1000328_pt1 | contig 14746 bp, 12 predicted proteins | sample Pon1CUnioCityCA_4_FD_10229 | JGI IMG/M metagenome (IMG submission 10229) | reverse complement strand
CCCGCCGCACCGTAATCAGGCGATGGGTGTTTTCAGTATATGCTCGCCTTACCGGCCGAATCCGATCGGCTTGTCTATATTGGAAGTAATCGATATCAATAAAAATGTCTTGACGGTCAGGCGGGCGGACATGCTTGACGGCACACCGGTACTAGACATTAAGCCCCATATTGAAGATAAGCATGACTGTCCGAGTTATGATGGCTCGGGGGCGTAAACCATTTGGTCCCGGTTTTCCCCGCACCATCCGCAATTGATTTTTTAAAAAAACAATTGTGGGCCACCAATTCGCAGATGCCTGTAGGGCGATAATATCCTTGAGAAAAAAACAAATTCAGGCTAACATATGATGAAGTAATTCACAAGTTAGGTCTATGATGGTCGATACCAGGGTGCCTGCCTTCCTGGCAACCGACATTCGGATACAAATTGCCAGGTCGGGGCATGTTGAAAAGATTGATGGTCTGACTGGATTTTGAGGCGAAAATGAATTTTGGCGAAAAAGTCAAATCCTGGATTAAAGAAGCCGAGTTGTATAAGTCCCAGGGGCTTTTAAATGAATCCCTGGATACATACAAAAAGGTTCAGGAATTAATTGAATCCACTCAGCAGGTAAAAAACAAGGATCGCCTGTTAAATAAAATTACTACAAAAATTGATGCGCTATATCATCAAATGGAAGCCGAGTTCTCTGCCCCGCAGCCGCCCAAGGTATCTTCAGAGGTCCAAAAAGTGATCAAGGAAATGGTTACATCGGAGGATCCCGAGGCCAAGGGCTCGTCTTCAATGGCAAGCGCTCTTGCCCTCGCTAAATTCGGTCAATTTGACCAGGCCATAGAGGAGTTGACCCAGTTGCTTGCCTATGAGGACCTGCGCCTCGACGCGGCTAAATATATCGTCTGGTGCTGGCTCCAGCAAGGAGAGGTCGACAAGGCGCTGGGCCGGATCAAACAATGGATGTCCGGTGATGTATTGGCATCTGAAGAGTTAAAACAGGTTCGGAGTTATTTTGAGGAACTGGTGCAGAAGGCGGGACCGGATGCGCGCATTACAACAGATAAGATTCAGAAGGATCTGGAACCTGAATCTGAGATTGGCGATGAAGATGTGCTGGATGTTGAGTCCACGCGATTCAATCTGCCACGCGGAGACCGGCAAGGGGAGGCGGTTGAGCTCGAGGTCAGCTTCCAGGCGGGAAAATTTTTGAAAATGCTTGTTTCCAAAAAAGACCGAAAACTCATTGAAAGCCTCGAGGTCGGTGATCGGCTGAACGCAATGATGTTTTATTCTCCCATGGCGATATTTTCAGGGACCGGCTATGTATCATCCAAGGTTACCATTGATGCCGGGCCGAAAAAGGGCGATTACAGCCTGGAAGTTAAAATATTAACGATTGCCGCATGAATGCGTCCTTCGTAAAGACAGCTTTCTTAACAAGGGTTTGGGGACCTTTATATGGCGATTCTGAATTTAAAAAACCATGAAATTCAATGTAAAATTGTTTATTACGGCCCGGGTCGCAGTGGTAAAACCACCAATCTGGAATTTATCCATAAGCATTTTTCCAGGCAGGTAACCGGCAAGATGATCAGCATTGATACCCATGGCGATCGAACCTTGTTTTTTGACTTTTTGCCCTTGGGACTTGGCAAAATAAAGGGGTGCGAAGTTAAGGCCCAGTTGTATACCGTGCCCGGACAGGTTCAATATCGTTCCACTAGAGAATTGGTTTTAAAGGGCGTTGACGGTATCGTATTTGTCGCTGATTCCCTTAAAGTGCGCAGAGAAAAAAACATGATCTCCCTTAAGGATCTTCATGAGAATTTAAAAAAAATGGGTGTTGATATTCGAAAGATCCCATTGGTCCTCCAGTATAACAAGCGTGACCTGGAAATAGAGGGCTTTCCCCTGATGCCGGCAGAGAAAATGGAGCATGAGCTCAACCGGCAGCTGAAAACTCCTTCTCTTGGGGCCAGTGCTTTAAAGGGGGATGGCGTGGGGGAGACATTGACAAAAATTCTGAAGTTAACGCTGAAGCATCTGCAAAAAGAATTTAAATGGGCACAAGATGGACAATGATGGAATCCAATATTGTATTGAGCGGCAATCTTAAGTTCATTGGCCTGGGGGAACTGCTCCAGTTGCTGGGCGGCAATGTAAGCACGGGTATTTTAAAGCTTAGGCGCGATAATTCCGACTATCCGGGAATTGTCTATATTGTCGATGGCAATCCGGTGAATGCCGAAACCGGTAACATTAAAGGCCTGGAAGCCTTGAACCGTCTTTTCGGATGGATGGATGCGGACTATGCATTCCATGACGAGCCGGTCACCTGCGAGCATTTGATTAAAAAGAGTCGTATGGAGATTATTCTGGATGCACTGCGAATGGTCGATGACGGTGAAATCGAAAAAGTCGGAATTAGCAGCGAGGAACCGGGTTCTGGAAGGGCTGCTGAAGAGGACTCTGGTTTGCCGGTCATCAAGGGCTCCTTAATCGATTATCTTTATGTGGTGGATGAAGAAGAGTTCTCTGCTGGCAAAGAAATTGTTTACCAGGCAAAATACGGCAACTGGTTCTGGGTGATTCTTGAGGGCAAGGTCGATGTCATTCGTTTGCTTCCGGAAGGAAAGGCTCCAATTGCGCGGCTTTCTGACGGGGCTTTTATTGGGAGCATTGGCTCGTTTATGCGAAAAGGCAGCCTCCAACGCAGTGCCACGGTGATCGCCGTCACCAATGTGCAGCTGGGCGTTATGGATTACGACTTGCTTTTTAAGGAATACTCCGAACTCTCACTTCAACTGCAGACCATATTGGCGTCCCTTGACACCCGCCTTCGGCAGGTTACGACCAGTTGCGCCAAAGCCGTGCTAAATGGCCCCATTCCAAATAGCCGGAGGAAGGACCTGAAGGTTTTCAACTGTCAGGACAACCCGGATTCGATTTATTGGATACACACCGGAGAAGCGGTGATTGTCCGTAAAATTGGCCGGGAATATATTGAGCTCTGTGTTCTTGGTCCAAATGATTTTATTGGTCACATTCCCTTCCTGAACACTTCCCATGAACCTCATTCGGCTTCCGTCTATGTATCCGCAGATTTTCAATACCGGAGCGTTGCAATAATGGATGTGAAAAAGGAATATAATCGGGTTTCAAGAACATTCAAAAACCTTATCCAGCATACGACCCAGTCGATATCTGTAACCACCGGGCGATTGTTTGATGTTATTAAAGCCGGACATCTCCAGACGTGACAAATGCCCCGGTGGATTTTATTGCTAAAAATTTTCAGCGCCTTGAACCGGAACACGTCACTTTGCCATTTCCAATTAACTTTTTTTTGCGCCTTAAAGGCGCAAAAAATAAGGGATTAGGGAAATATGGGGTTTGAAAAGTTAACGCTTATGGTATAGATTACGAGTATACGACATGAACCGGGGTTGATTAACCATTACGATAGGCGAAAGGTTTTTTCATGGCGGAAAACAAAAGGGAATATGAACGCTACGATGCACTGAATTTGTTATCTTACGTATGCCTTGACTCGGAAGGCAAGCAATGGACGCAGGGCATGGGCCGAACTTTAAATATCAGTGAAATCGGCCTGCAATTGGAGACCCATGAGCCCATTGAGACCAGGTACGTGGTGCTGCTCTCGGTCGGGATCGAAGAGGATGTCCTTGATATTCGCGGAGAGGTGAAATACTGTAATCGGGGGGAAGATCGAAAATTCGAGTCAGGCATCGAATTTGTCGAAATTTCTCCGGAAGCCTATATGAATTTGAAGCGATACATTAAAGAATTTAACAAACATTATGGATAATATTAGTTATCCAGTTTTTTTCATTTGACTCGGAATGAGAGGTGGCAGGCAATTGTTGAACCAAGAAGGATTATTTCAAACAGATATTAAAGCGTTGCAACTGTTGAAGCAAGGCAAAGTACGGGATGTATATGATCTGGGCGATCAGTTGTTAATGGTGGCCACCGATCGCATCTCTGCATTTGACGTCGTAATGCCGGACCCAGTGCCGGACAAGGGCCGGATTTTAAACAGGATTTCGCTGTTATGGTTCGATCTTATGCAACCCCTCATTGATAATCATATCATCGCAAGCGACGTTGCAGCGTATCCAGAACACCTCCAGCCTTACAAAGAAATGCTGGAGGATCGCAGTATGCTGGTTAAAAGGACGCGGCCCCTGCCGGTTGAATGCGTGGTGCGGGGCTATATTTCCGGATCCGGCTGGAAATCGTATCAAAAAAGCGGCGAGGTCTGCGGGATCCAACTGCCCAACGGTCTGAGGGAGTCCGATCCTTTACCGGAACCTCTCTTTACACCCTCTACCAAGGCAGATGCCGGTGAGCATGACGTCAATATTTCCTTTGCCGAGGTCGTTGATCGGGTTGGCCGTGAGACGGCTGACCAAATTAAAGAATTGAGTCTGGCCATATACCGTAAAGGTGCGGCCATAGCGGAAGAAAAAGGTATCATTATTGCTGATACGAAATTTGAATTCGGATTTTACGAAGACAAGCTGCTCTTGATAGACGAAGTGTTGACACCGGATTCATCACGTTTCTGGCCCCGGGCGACATACCAGCCGGGCGGGCCGCAGGACAGCTATGACAAGCAATATGTCAGAGACTACCTGTTAAGCCTTGACTGGGATCAAACGCCGCCAGCGCCCTCTCTGCCGGAAAAGGTGATTGCCAATACCCGAAAGAAATATCTGGAAGCCCTCAATTCCCTTGTCGGCAGTGAGCATGGACTGTAAAACCCTATCTGTGCCCTTGTCCCGAATAGACCAGCACGATTCCATCTATCGGATTTCAACGGCTCAACCGATTGAACAGCTCAGGGATTCCATTCGCCAAATGGGGGTGATCAACCCCCCTTTTTTAATTCCCCAAAGCGAGGCGAGTTATAACATTGTCAGCGGTTTTCAGCGGGTTGCTGTCTGCCGGGAACTGAAGTGGACGGTAATGCCGGCCCGGGTTTTACGAACGGATACCAACTCAAGGGATTGTCTGGGCCTTGCGGTGGCAGATAATGCCCAGCATCGGGAGTTAAACATTATTGAACAAGCCCGGGCTGTTCAGAAGCTGGGGCCTTTCTTTGATGATCCCGGGGAACTTGTCAGTTACGCGAAAAACCTGGGTCTGCCGCTAAGCCGGGATCTGATTCCCCGGTTGAATCGCTTAAACGGACTTTCCCGCTCCATACAAAACCGCATTGCCGCCAATACCATTTCTTTGACCATTTCCCTTGAACTTGCTAAACTGGCACCGGAGGAGGCCGAAGCACTCTCCGGGTTATTCCACGAAATCCGGCCTACCTTGAGTCAACAGAAGGAGATGCTTTTTCTCGTCAAAGACATCGCCCGGGCCCGGGATCACTCCATTACGGCTGTTCTGAAAAATGGCGATTTACCAGGAATTCGCAGGAATCCTGATTTCAATCGGCAGCAGAAGGTGGGGCAGATGCTAGCTTTCTTGCGCAAGCAGAGATATCCGCGCATTCATCGGTTTGGAACCTTTTTTGCCCGCAACCTGAGAGCCCTGGATCTTCCGGCGAACCTTTCATTAAAGCCCCCGGCCAACTTTGAAGACACCCGGTTTTCCATGACGATTGACTTTCATTCCCCCGCTGGATTGAAAACCCATATCCAAACCCTGCAAAGTATCGCTGACAACCCTCACTTCATTAACATTATAGATAAACGAATTGACGATCCAGACCCTCTTCATTGATCAGGTGATCGCGGATCACCCCATTAGCCGGAAAATTCAGGACCGCCTGGGACTCTTGCCCCGGTTCGTGGATTCTCATGAACCGGTCTACCAAGCGGTCGCTGCCTCCGCAGATCCGATCAGTGCCGGGAAAAGTACACTTTTTGTAACAAAAAACAAGGGCGCCTTTATCCGGCCGTGTCCGGGAACCCGCCATTATACCTGCTGTGATTATATGATCCTGCATATCGCTACATTCTGTGTGATGGATTGTTCCTACTGCATCCTGCAATCCTATTTTCATCCCCCCCTGCTCCAGTACTATGTCAATCAGGAGGACATGATGGCGGCGCTGGACGAGGCCTTTTCGCAACAGAAGCTCCGGCGTATCGGAACCGGGGAATTTACGGACAGTTTAATATGGGAGTCCATTGACCCGGTATCGGAAAAACTGATTAAAAAATTTGCCGGTCAGGATCAGGCCATATTGGAATTAAAGACCAAAACCACGCATATCGATCACCTGCTGCCGCTGGCGCATAATCGCAAAACCATTATGGCCTGGTCTTTAAATACCGAACAGGTAGTCGCCTCTCAGGAGCGAAAAACCACAAGTATTGAAGCCAGACTCCATGCCGCTGCACGCTGCCAGGCCCATGGTTACCCCCTTGCTTTTCATTTAGACCCACTGGTTCTCTATCCCGGCTGTGAGCAGGAATACATCGCGCTCCTGGACCGTCTCTTTAATACCATCCACCCCTCGCATATCGTGTGGATCAGCTTGGGCAGTTTCCGGTATATGCCGGATTTAAAACCCATTATCGAGGATCGCTTCCCGGCCTCCAAGATGGTTTACGGGGAGTTCATCAAGGGAATGGACGGAAAAATGAGGTATTTTAAGCCGCTTCGCCTCTCTCTCTATAAAGCCCTGGCAGGCTATATAATGCGTCGGGCGCCGGACTTGACCGCCTATTTTTGTATGGAAGACGATGAAGCCTGGCAGCATGCGTTTGGTTTCACTCCTTCCCGTCGGGGCGGGTTGCCTGAAATGCTGGATAACGCGGCTATCCAGCACTGCCGTCTGAGGAGATGACAACGGATACGTTTTTTTCCGGGTGCTTGAATCTGTGTCGGCCTTTTTCCGGGGAATCGCCGGGGGGCTGTCAATAGCGTCTGAATTTATTTGACTTTTTTTGAGAGATAAACTAAAGACGGTAATATTATCTCGCCCTTAGTCAATAATCATATAACTCAGCCACTAGGAGCCATATATGAAAACAAAACCGTTATTTCTTTTTTCCGCCCTCGTTTGTTTTAGTATATCCTTAATCATGGTGCCGCCGGTTTTTTCGCAGGATTCTCAGCAAATGCCGGACGCTGTCGTTAAAATTGCAAAGGTCGGGCAATTGCTGCAGAAGCTGGATCAAATTGCCGAGGCAATGCCAGATGCAAACCAAGCATCGCCTGCCATGTTGGCCAATTCCTTTTTGCAGGGAACTGATTGGATTGATCCAGATCGGAGTATTGTAATTGGTGCGTTCTTAAAATCCGAACCAACTGAAAAGCCGGATGTTGCGGCTTTGTTTCCATTTCGCCATCCAAGCAATGACTTCGAAAATATTTATAGTCCAGTAATTGGAGGAGATTATTATATTATCCGTCTGCCCAGGCAAAGCGGCGGCATCGTTTCAGACCGAATGGAACATGCCTTGGTTGCGTGTTCACGGAGGCCGCATGAGGGTCTGATAACCCTGGACGTACCGCTCAGTCAGCTTATTGACAAGGCTGAACCGCAAATTCAGGAGAAGCTGGACGCGGTTGAAGAAGCAATGCCTGAGACCCAGGGTCCGGATTTTTCCCCGGCACAGACAAAAGAGATGCTCTCCAATTTTATCGATACGGGCCGTCAGATCAAACGACTGCGCCTGGGGCTGGATTTGACAGATACGGATGTGGCTTTTTTTCTTAATGCCCTGGCACTTCCGGAAGTTAATCTGGGTGCGCTCTTTGATGGCAGCCAGTTTGAAAAAGAACTGATTCTTGCCGGTTACCAATCAGCGTATCAGATAAATTTTCAATCCAGGCCCTATGACATGACGGCCGTGATGCACTTTATTGATCTCCATTTCGGGACTTTCTATGATCAGCTAGGGGTTGATTTTGGAGAATTAACCGAAATAATGAAATATTTTACCGGCGAAATGGCCGGCGGTATTTCCTTTGGTGAAAATGGGCCGGTGCTGGAGATGATCCAGATTATCGACGCGTCAGAGAACCTCCCGGATGACTACCTGGAATCGGTTTATTTGCCCTGGATATTGGACTATGGCAAAACCATGGCGGATTTTTATAATGCTCAGTTCCCGGATATCCAGATGGATCCCCTGACTGAAAAGACGTCTCCTTCAACGGTGGCCGGCCGGCCCGTGATCGGGGTGCAATGTAAAATGCCCAATATTGCGGATGTTTCCGGAAAAACCGAGATGAAAAGTTTTGACTTTGAGATGCGCATGCTCCGTTTGGAATCCATGATATTGACGGCATCGGATGACGAGCGACTTGAAAAACTCCTTCAAAAAGCCGGTAATTTGGAAAAAACCGCTGCAAAAGGGCCCGTGCTTCAAGCGGATATAGATATGAGCGCCTACTTGAAAGGCCTCATGGAATTTATGCCGGATCCGATATTTAAACCGTCGGTTGAAGTGCCCGAGATGGGAAAGCTGATTTACATCCTTGATGTGGTCGACAATACTCTGAAAACCCGCTATTCTATGAAAATTGATGATATTAAGAAACTTGCGGCCTATTTCAGCGCCCTGTCCATGGAAGCCCAACAGGGGGAAAAGGAAGCCCAACAGGGGGAAAAGCAATTTGCTCCATCATCACCTCAGCCGGAACCAGCGCCGGAAAGCCAGGAAGAAGATGAGGCGGCTTCACCGTCGGTTGAGCAAACTTCCACCCAGACCGAGATGCCGGATAAAGACAGTCCGCAATACTGGCTGCAAAAAGGTGGTTTGTTTGCGACCTACGGCAATACCAAGCGGGCTGTCGAACATTTCAAAAAAGCCGCACAATTGGATCCTGAGAACAGTAAAGCCTATTTTCATTTAGGTGTCAGCTACGGTGAAGCCGGTAAAATCCCGAAAGCCCTGGATGCCATTAATCGCGCCATCTCTTTGAAACCGGAGGCGGGTAATTACTATTATGCCCGCGGATGGATTTATCTTTTGGATGATCAGCGGGATCTTGCGACGATTGATATGAGACGGGCTGCGGAACTGGGGAGCCAGGATGCTGTTGATTACCTTGAATCCATTCAAAAGCGCGACTAAACAGATACAAACAAAAGGGGGGGGACCCGCTTTTGTTAAAAAAATATGGCATAAATTCTTAATTCTTGATATCTAATGTTAGTCAAAATATGACATGGACGTCAAGTAAGAGACTAACAATTTGAATTGATGCCAGAAATCATTTCCAAAAAAGAAAAATCGTTATACAATAGTCGAATTATTGATGCCTACATCAAGTTGATTAAGCGCCAATATCCCGGCGTTGATATATTTGAACTGACCGCCTCCGCTGATATGAAGCCTCAGGAAGTGGCTGATCAAGGCCATTGGTTTACCCAGTCCCAGGTGGATCGTTTCCACGAGAAGGCTGTTGAATTAACCGGCAACGAGAATATCGCGAGGGAAGCCGGCCGTTATGCCGCATCCCCTGAGGCCATCGGGGTGATGCGGCAATATATTTTAGGCCTTGCCACACCGGCGAAAGTCTATGAAGTGATTGGCAAGGCTACTGCCAATTTTGTCCGCTCGGCAACATACGAATCCCGCTTTATTTCTTCGAATAAGGTGGAAATCGTTGTAACGCCCGAGCCGGGCACCGAGGAAAAACCCTTTCAATGTGAAAACCGGAAGGGCTTTTTTGAAGCCGTATTAATGATTTTCACCAGCCACAGGCCTCACATCGAACATCCGGAGTGCATGTTCCGCGGCCATGACGCCTGCCGCTATCTTATTTCCTGGGAAAAAGATTTTGTCACGTATTATAAAATTTTTCGAAACTATATTGCCCTGTTGTTTTTACTGGCCGGTTTCCTGGCTTTATTCGTCCTCCCGCTGAATTCCTGGGTGCTGTTGTTATCCGGGCTTATTATTCTATTGCTCAGTTCCGCCCTGGTCGGTGAATTCATCGATAAAAAGCACTTACAGAGAGCTATGGGAAATTTGCAGGAAACAAGCTCCCAGCTGGTAGACCAAATTGAAATCAACTATAATAACCGACTGGTGACCCGGGAAATTGGCCAGATCATTAACCGGCGGTATAATCTGGAAGATGTGCTCAAAGAAATTGTTGATCTGTTAAAAGAGCGCCTTGATTTTGACCGGGGAATGATCATGCTGGCCAATAAGCAGAAAACCCAGCTGCGATTTTGGGATGGTTTTGGTTATACGCAGGAGCAGTCCAAATTCTTGCGGCGACTGTCTTTTCATTTGGATAACCCCTCTTCAAAGGGTGCATTTGTTGTCTCCTTTCATGAAAAAAAGCCCTTTCTGATCAATGATATCAACCAAATTCAGGATGATTTGTCTGAACGCAGCATTCATTTTGCCCGGCAAATGGGCGGGCAGGCCTTTATTTGCTGTCCTATCATCTGTGACGAAGAGAGCATTGGCATACTTGCCGTGGATAATATTAGATCCAAAAGATTACTCGTTCACAGTGATACCAGTTTATTGATGGGGATTTCCCATTTTATCGGCATTTTTATACGGCATGCGGAGCACCTGGAGGCTCGCGAAAACCAGTTGAAATCCATTTTAAAAGTCCTTGTTTCAAGCATTGATGCCAGGGATCCGGTAACGAAGGGGCATTCTGAGTGGGTTGCGGAATATTGCGTGGGCATTTGCAATGAACTCGGAATGGACAAGGATTACAGGGAAATGATCCGTGTTGCCGCATTGCTTCATGATTATGGGAAAATCGGTCTTCCGGATTCCATGTTGAAAAAAGCGGACCGGCTCACCGAATATGAATACGAATACGTCAAGCTCCATGTGGACAAAACCCGGGAGATATTGTCTGAAATTAATTTCGAAGGACCGTTGCGGGAAGTGCCGGATATTGCCGGGGCACACCACGAAAGAATTGACGGCACCGGCTACCCTTATGGGTTAAAGGGTGATGAAATTCCTTTTGGAGCCAGAATTCTCTCTGTCGCGGATTATTTTGAGGCTTTAACCGCCAACCGGTATTACAGCGAGCCCATGCAGCCGGCCAACGTGCTGGACATACTGATCGAGAAAAGCGGCACCTTTTTTGACAAGCAGGTTGTCAATGCATTTATTCGTTATTATTTAAGAGCTTACGGTCATCAAGTGGAAATGCGCGATACCGGAAATTCATAGCTGTAGCAATAAGGGGCGTTTTCCCGCGCAGGCAATCACCGGGGTATAGGTGAACCGGCGGGGATCACGGAAAAAATTTTTAAAGGTCTCATAAAAGCCGTCAAAACCGTTGCTGAAATCATGGTAGAAATTATAGCCTGAATTTTTGGCGGCAACCATTATTTTGTTTGTCCAGTTGAACTCATCTTTTTCTTTTAATCTTCCGTAAATCAAATGATGGGCGCTGAGATCAATATTAATCTCCTGATAGTTCAGGTCATAGAGATAAGAATATAACTTGCGTCCCGCATACGGATCAAAATTTCTTTTCTCTTCCAATGCTTTCATCAGGCCGTTTAAACTCGACTCTAACGGCTCGGGCAGGCCATAGTGATTGAGACAGTTTAAATCAAGATCAATCAGGCAAAGAACGCCGCCGGGTTTTAACAGGGTGGAGAGCTTCTGGACAATAGCGAAACTTGAAGTGCGGAAATATTCAAGGAGGAATCGCACCCAGATGAAATCAAAATGACCCAGATCATCTACTGGGGCGTTGATATCCCGGCAGATAAAATGGGTGTTGGGCTTTGCGTAATGGGTTTGCGCGTATTCAATCCGCTCCGCTGAGCAGTCGATGCCGATAGCCTCACCCTCCGGCTGCACCATCCGGCCCAACAAATAGGTGGTTTTTCCCGGTCCGCAGCCGATATCCGCAATTCTCATGTTCGATTTAACACCAGCCCACATAGCCTGCTTTTCAAGCATTTCCGGGTCGGTTTTCATGGCCATGCGGAAGGTTTCTTTGTCGTTTTCCATCAGGTATTGGCGAGCCAGCATGGATTCCTTACCATTTTTTTCTTATTGCCGGCAGCGCAGACAAATTCCTATCAGCATTGCTCGGTATTTTCGCCGCCTTGATCCGGATCGGTTTACGGTGCTGCCTAAAGCTGATTTTTTTATAAAGTTCTCAGCATTTATTAAGCTTAATATTATCAGAAGGTTCCATAATTAACAATACAATATTTTGTTATATTTCCATATTTTTTATTAATAATATAAAATTAAATAGTTAGCAAGAATGCAGAAACAATTAAATTTTCAAGCACACCTTACACCAGATTATGGAAATTCCTGAAATAGGCGTCCGTGTGCTCCATATTTAAAGCCCAGAGGGTGTATGTGCGCTCAAAGTGAAAGGATTGGGCCCTGGCATAGGATAAGGGAAAAATTAAAACCGGAAATGTTTTTAGCTTATACTTTTCGGCCAGCAGATCAATGGGGCCATAGAGGGTGGATGCGGGAAGTTGTTCCGGGTCCAGAACAAAAATCGACATCGAACTGGTCAGGTCCGACAAATTAATGGCAAAGTTTGAAATGTTGGCCATTAAGACAGCTTTTAAAATATTGTTGTGTTTAAGTGAATAAAGTGTCCGCTGCCTTTTCAAATTAAGTTTTTGGTATTCGTTGGCGAGATTGTGGCGCTCCGTCATATTTTCATCCGGAAGCAGGTCCAGCGCATCGAGCATCAGGCCCCCTGAAATATGCTCGTAAAAATTGTACAATTCTGTCAGGTCATGATGAGTGGATTTTAATAATTGCCAGCCATTCGCAATGGCCGGGGCGGCTTGCCGATTTTTTTTGAAATGCAGATAGGCGAAGCTGTCCATTGAACTGGCCTTGGGATCCTGGATGTTTTTACAAACCCCGCCAAAAAAACGAGCGCTGAATCGATTTTCAGGACGGAAGTAACAGATCAGGTAATCCATATGGCTGGAGGACAGCCGGTGGGTGTCATAAGTAAATGAGCCGATCTGTTTGAGGATTTCAACACTCACCCGCAGCCGGCTTGAGGGGAGGGCGGCCAGATGATGAATCAGCCAGGTATTTTCATAGAAGCGGAGCATGGACAGATGCCCCTGGATCATTCCTTTTTGCTGCCATGTAAAATATCTGGAAATGTTGGAGTTGGTGGTGTAGAGGGTCTCGTAGGTTTTCCAGATGGTTTCTTTATTTTCCTGAATAAATTTATATTTTTGAGGATACAAAAAACCAGCTTCAAAAAAAAAGCGCCATAACTGATCCAGGTCGACCTCGCTGCATATATACAAATTTTTATTCTCAGCCTGATGCAGCAGGGACAACAAACGCATGTGATCATCGCAATTCATGTCCAGATAGGTTACCCCGCATTGTACACGGGATAAGCCGCCTGCCTCCTTGCTTAACTTGCGATAGACGACCTGGGCCTTGCAGTCAAATTTGAATGTATTGGCCAGGCTGATGGTCAATTCCGGAATAATCATGCCGGGAATCAGGAGCGAGTTTTCTTCATCATCTTCCACGGAAAGGCCGGAGCCTGAAATATCCATGGCTTTAAGCGTCACCAGATTATTCGTAAAGGGATGTTTGAATATGATGTCCGGTGTGGGCGTGAGTTCCAGGCGTTTGCTGCGGTATTCTTTCGGGCAGAATCGTTGAATATTGTTGGTGACCGGGGTTAAAACCAGATGTTTTTTCCCTGAGACCTGCTCAGTTTTGAATATGGCGCATTCCCCTGAATAAAGTGTGCCATCGTTATTTAAAACCAGCAGATTGATTTTGTGCTGCAGATTCAGCCATTGGTAAGCTTCCCGCGTCGATGCGTGGACTTCGACGCGAAAGGAATAGGCGCTGAAATCCAGGAGATGCCCGAAGAAGACAATGCCGTTTTGTATTACCTGGATATTTAATGCCTCACAGCTGAATCGCCGCGTTCTTCGCCAACTGCTCTGAAGGGATTTGTCCGGCAGGATCAGGCAAATCCCTTTTTTGCTGAGCGCCCGAATCGAAGCCTTTACAGTTATAACCGCCTGATCCTCTTTAATGAGGATATGCTCAATCGCATACTGGTTTTGAATCTGCTCAATATCCGGGGCGGTTTGCCAAAAGCAAAGCAGATGTTTGCCAAGGCAGAGTTGAGGAAAAACCTCAAATGAAAGGATTCGATTATTTGTTTTGTGTTTAAAGTTTAATTGGATCGTTGCTTTATAAAAATTAATCAGGTTAAGTTTATTAATTAATTGTTTTTTGCGAACTGTTTTTTCTTGTTTTCTGAATTGCGGTGAGGCTGGGGAATCAAGATCTTTCGTGTCAATGATGCGCAGATTGGCTTTGAGGGGATTGGATTCAACAGGATCGTTATCACTGTCTTTTGGGTCGTTGGGAACCTCTACGATATAATCCATATTGATAGAAAAGAAATTATAAAAAGTTCAGTGGCAGGAAACGAAAAACTTTGGGCAAACTACCCAGATCCGTAATTACCTAATAACTGAATCGGCACATAAGGGTCAAGTCTTAAATAAAATTTTGCAAACCCGGCTCAGGGGAGCAGGCAGCCTCAGGGGCGCCTTCCATAAATAGTGCCCGAACGAAAACCAGGATTTTTTGTCAAGATCAAGGAAGGCGAAAATTTTAACCGCAGGCATACCTGAAGTATTCTGAGGATTAAAATTTGAGCCTGACAAAGAATATTGGCGAAAAAGACGGTTTTCGTTCAGGCACTAAATAGTGTCTGCGTGTTTCGTATCTTGTTGACATTCCATATGGGTTTATTTATTTTAGCTATCATTTTGGAC
>P_1C_Sed_2_UnCtyDRAFT_1000327_pt1 | contig 14802 bp, 4 predicted proteins | sample Pon1CUnioCityCA_4_FD_10229 | JGI IMG/M metagenome (IMG submission 10229) | reverse complement strand
GACATCAGCGAGCGCAAGCAACTGGAAGAGCAGTTGAACCAGGCCATGAAAATGGAGGCCATCGGCAGGCTTGCCGGCGGCGTGGCCCACGACTTCAACAACGCCCTGACACCGCTGATGAGCATCAGCGGCGCGCTTTTAAAAGAGCTTAATCCCCAGCATCCGATCTACCAGGACATCAGGGAAATCCAGCAGTCGGGAGAAAGATGTTCATCGCTGACCCGCCAGCTTCTGGCCTTCGGCAGAAGACAGACCCTCGAGATCGAGGTCCTTAACTTAAACGACGTGGTGGCCAACATGGAAAAGATGCTGGGCAGGCTCATCGGCGAAGACGTCAAGCTGGTAAAATTTATGAATGAAGACCTCGGCAACGTGAAGGCGGACGTGGGGCAGATGGAACAGATACTCGCCAACCTTGCCGTGAACGCCCGCGACGCCATGCCGAGGGGAGGACAGCTCACCATCGAGACCGACAACGTCTATCTGGACGAGGACTATGCTGCAAGCCGCCCTGACGTGCAGCCGGGTCCCCACATCATGATGGCGGTAGCCGACACGGGCACGGGAATGGATGAAGTGACCCGGTCAATGATCTTCGAGCCTTTCTTTACCACCAAGGAAAAAGGCAAGGGCACGGGACTGGGGCTGTCCACTGTCTACGGCATCGTCAAACAGATGGGCGGCAATATCTGGTGTTACAGCGAGGCGGGCAAGGGGACCACTTTTAAAATCTATTTGCCGCAGGTTTCGGAGAGGGCGGAGGAGCCGCGGGCCAGGGAAGAGGCCGGGCCCGAGTCCTACGCGGGCACGGAGACGGTGCTGGTGGTGGAAGACGAAGAAAACGTGCGCAAGGTGGCAAAACGAATACTCAAGGACCAGGGCTACAACGTACTGGAGGCAGGCTCAGGAGAAGAGGCGTTGCAGGTCTGCGAGGATTTCGGCTCGACCATAAACTTCATGCTTACCGACGTGGTGATGCCCGGCATGAGCGGGAAGGAACTCGCCGACCGGCTTTCGGCCCAGTACCCGGAAATGAAAATCCTCTACATTTCGGGATACACCGACAACGCCATCGTCCATCACGGCGTCCTGGATCCGGGGACCAACTTCCTGCAAAAGCCGTTTACAGCCGATTCCCTGGCGCGAAAGGTGCGGGAAGTCCTGGACGGGTAAAGGGGTCCTCTGCGCTTCAGGCCGATGTGCCGTTGGAACAGGGCCGGCCGGAATCCGCGCCCTGAAAGGCTCCAATGGTCCACAGCCCGGGGCGAGGGCCCCGGACATCATCACATCGAAAATAAGTTGTGAAGGCGGCTTCATTCTCGATTATCGCCGCGCCCATTACCCTTTTTCGATAGACGGAAAACTACCGTGTTGACTTTATGTTCTCGGCGATCGCTTTTCCGAACTCCGAGCATTTCAGCTTGACAGCGCCCTTCAACTGCCGGTGAAGGTCATAAGTCACGGTTTTTTGTTTGATGGTTTTCTCCAGTCCCTTGTGGATAAGGCGGGCCGCCTTGTCCCATCCCATGTGCTCGAACATCATGGCGCCGGAGAGTACCATCGAGCCGGGGTTTACCACGTCTTTTCCGGCGTACTTGGGCGCCGTGCCATGGGTCGCTTCAAAGAGGGCCACCTCGTCGCCCATGTTGGCGCCCGGCGCCATGCCCAGTCCGCCGACCTGCGCGGCAAGGGCGTCGGAGATGTAGTCGCCGTTCAAGTTCGGGGTGGCGATTACACTGTACTCCGACGGACGGAGGAGGACCTGCTGGAACATGGCGTCAGCTATCCGGTCCTTGATCACTACTTTCCCCGCGGGGGCCTCGCCCTTGTATTTCTTCCAGAGTTCGTCCTCTGTAATGGCCGCGTTTTTGAACTCTTCTTCGGCAAGCTCGTATCCCCAATCGCGGAAAGCGCCTTCAGTGAACTTCATGATGTTGCCTTTGTGTACCAGGGTCACGCTGGGAAGATTCCTTTCGAGAGCATAAACGATGGCTTTCCTGATCAGGTTCTTCGAGTTCTTCTCGCTGACGGGCTTGACGCCGAGGCCCGCGTCCGAAGGTATTGCCGTGCCCAGGTTCTTGTTCAAGTACTTCCTGACTTTGTCGGCGTCCTTCGAGCCCATGGCCCACTCGATGCCCGCGTAGACGTCCTCCATGTTCTCCCGGAACACCACCATGTCAACCTGGGCCGGCGCCTTCACCGGCGATGGCACTCCCCGGACCCAACGGACCGGACGGACGCAGGCGTAGAGCGAAAGCCGCTGCCGGAGGGTCACGTTCAAGCTACGAATGCCTCCTCCCACCGGCGTGGTGAGAGGGCCCTTGATGGCAACGCAATGGGAGGCTATGGAATCGATGGTCGATTCCGGAAGCCACTCGCCGGTCTTCTTATAAGAACTCTCGCCCGCGGGTATCTCTTTCCAGACCACCTTTTTACGTCCCTTGAAAGCGGTCTCCACCGCAGCGTCGAAAACCGTGCGGGAAGCTTTCCAAATGTCCGGGCCCGTGCCGTCGCCCCTGATGAAAGGAATAATCGGCCGGTCGGGGACCTCTAATATTCCGTCTGTTACCAAGACCTTTTCGCCTTTTTCCGCCATTTTTACAAACGTCCTCCTTTATAAAAACGGTCCTTCGACGCCGGCGCCGCAAAGACTTGAATTGAAAATAATAACACGGGAAAAAGCGCTGATCTAACCTGTCCTTTTTTTCTCTTCCATAGAAGGCCTGCCCGAAGTACAATAGATATCTGCCGGCAGGTCCGGAGCTTGTATTTTTCCAGGAGGTTTGTCATGACCGATAGCGGAAAAGGCCGTAACGATATAAGCCTGCTTTTCGGTGTCCTTGCCGTAGAAAAAGAGCACATCAGCCAGCAGCAGCTTGCCGAGGCCTTGGCCCGAAAGCCGGACCCCGGCAAGACCCTTGGCGAAGTTCTCCTGGAGATGGGCCACATCACGGAGGAACAGAAGGACCGCATCATGCAGGCGGTAGAAGAGGAACTTGAAAAGCATGAAGGCGATGCCCATGCTTCGCTGGCGGCCTTTGGAGGTCCGGGCACGGCCCTCGAGTCCATCGGCTTTGGCGCGCCGCCCGGAGAGAGCGGCGAGGACAGTGAAGGTCCGGAGCTGCCTTCCTTGCGGTCCCACGGCCTGGATTCCTTTGGTGGAGACACCACCGACGGAGGAGAGAAGTCGGGAGCCAAAGAAGGTCCTGTGCCTACCTGGGTCCTGGAAGACTCTTCAGCGGTGACACTCGAGCAGGAAGGCCGCTACACCATAAAAAGCGAGCAGGGAAGGGGAGGCATCGGCAGGGTACTGCTCGCTTTCGACGAGCACATCGGCAGGGAAGTGGCCTTGAAAGAGCTCCTTCCCGACGCCAGCGGCTCCATACCTTCGGCGGCCTCCCCCATGAAAACCACGGCAGCCATCACCGGCCGATTTCTGCAAGAAGCGCGCATTACCGGTCAGCTTGAACATCCCGGCATCGTCCCCGTCTACGAAGTGGGAAGACGGACCGACGGTTCGCTTTACTACACCATGCGCCTGGTCCGCGGCAAGACGCTCTACGACAGCATCCGCGAATGCAATTCCCTTCAGGAAAGGCTCAGGCTGCTTCCCCATTTCCTGGACCTTTGCAACTCGCTGGCGTTCGCCCATTCCAGAGGTGTGGTCCATCGCGATATCAAGCCCCAAAACGTGATGGTGGGAGAGTTCGGCGAGACCGTGCTCTTGGACTGGGGACTCGCCAAGATAAAAGGCCTGGAAGACAAGCGGGCCAACGAGCTGGAAAAGGGCCTCAAGCTGATCCGGGACGCCTCCGGAGACCAGACCCTGACAGGCAAGCCCATCGGGACCCCCTCCTACATGCCGCCCGAACAGGCAGACGGCAGGATTGAAGACATTGACGAGCGCTCCGACGTCTACTCGTTGGGTGCGGCCCTCTACGAGATACTTACCGGAAATCCCCCTTACAGCGGGACCAACGCCTACGCCATCCTGGGAATGGTGCTGTCCGATCCGGTGGCGCCCGTCCGCAAGCAGGAGCCCGGCGTTCCGCAGGAACTGGCCGCCATTTGCGAGAAATGCCTGCAAAAGGACAGGCAGGAGCGTTATGCAGACGCCGGCGAGGTCTCCGAAGACATTGTAAAGTTTCAAAGCGGCGGACTGGTGTCGGCCTATGAATACAACATGGCGGTCCTTGCCTGGAAGTGGATGCGCAGACACTGGCCGCTGGTGAGCACGGTCTTTCTGGCGCTTGTTGTGCTCATATCTCTTGCCGCCTGGTCATACGTCCGGATAAAAGAAGAAAAAAGCCAGGCGTTGGCGCAAAAAGCAGAGGCAATGGACCAGAGAAACCGGGCACGCAAAAGCCTCTCCCAGGCCTTTTACCAGTATGGAATGCGCGCTGAAAAAGACACCCGCCTGAATGAGGCCATGGTCTTTTTTGCCCGCTCCGCCGAGCTGGAGGACCGCGAAGAGACCGCGAACGCGCTGTATAACGTGATGACAAGGCCCGTCCATCCCGTGCTTATGAATACACTCACCGGCCATTCCTACCCGGTCGCGGCCATGGGTTTTCTGCCCGACGGCACGGCCCTGCTTTCCGCGAGCTGTTCCGGAAAGAAGGGCGACTCCTGCGACAAAAGCGAAATACGCTTGTGGTCCGCCGAGTCCGGCAAAATGATAAAGAAGTTTATCGGGTCCCGCTGGCGGACCAATTCCCTGGCAGTCTCTCCCGACGGCCACAGGTTCCTGACGGGAAGCTGCGGCGAGTCCACGCAGACAGGCGAGTGCGTAAAAGGCGAAATGAAGCTCTGGTCGGTGCGGAAGGGCGAGTACATCAGGATTTTGCCGGGCCACCAGGGGGAGGCCCTGGCCGTGGCCTATTCGCCGGACGGCTCACAGGCCCTTTCCGGAGGATGCGGACGGCGGGCCGGCTATAGCTGCTTTACCGGCGAGGCCCTGCTGTGGTCCATGGACACCGGAGAAGTGGTGCAGAGTTTCCAGGGCCACAACGGCGCTGTCACCAGCGTGGCTTTTTCTCCTTCCGGCCCTTATGTGCTCACCGGCGGCGAAGACGAGACCCTGATTTTGTGGTCAACGAGCACCGGTGAAAAAGAGAAGACCTTTACCGCAAGCGAAGGCGGAATTTATAACGCCACGTTTACGCATGACGGCCGCTACGTGGTGGCTGGAGGATGCGAGAACATGGCGGAAGGGGACTGCCGGCAGGGCCTTGTCATGCTTTTTCCGGTAGAGGAACAGTCCGGTCCCGTGACCTTGACGGGACACGGACATGCGGTAAAGGACCTGGATGTCTCTCCCGGCGGGACCTATGCAGTTTCCGCGGCCTGCTCCGAAGTGAAGGCCGGCGAGTGCATGAGCGGCGAGATCAAGCTTTGGGACCTTGCGGAGGGAAAGTGTATGGACACCCTTACGGTACATCAAGGGGGTGTCACCAAAGTCGGCTTTTCACCGGCGGGCGATTACATCGTGACCGCGGGAGGCGACAAAAAGCTTCGCTTATGGCAGGTCCGCAACCCCCACGGCATTATGGAGATCACCGGTTTTGATAAAAGGGCGAACGCAGTTGATTTCGCGCCTGACGGCAAAGCCTTCCTTATCGGAGATTCGGAAGGAAAGCTTAAGATTTTCCAACCCGGTACTCCGGGCCCGAAGCGCAGCGTGTACAGTGATGACGCTGATTTTCAGACAGTGGCCTATTCGTCTGACGGTTCGCTCATTATGGGAGGATGTCCCGACGGAAGCATACACGTCTACGGCGCAGGGGACGGCAAAACAGTAGTGTCTATTGAGGCCCACCGCGGAATGGTCAAGGCCCTGGACGCCCCGGAGACGAAGCAGACGGTACTTTCCGCAGGAGCGGACAAGACATTGAAGCTCTGGTCGCTTCCTTCCGGCAAAGAGCTTATGAGTCTGCCCGCCCACGACAACATGATCATGGCCGCGGCGATATCAAAGGACGGCGCCAAGGCAGTGTCCTCCAGTATGAAAACCACCACCGGCGAAGGCGCGCCCCTCATAGCGCCGGTAATTAAAGTGTGGGACCTTAATGCCGAGAAGGTCTTGCACACCCTTACCGAAGGAGAAGGCATGGTCATGGCGGTGGACATTTCACCGGACAACGATTATGTTCTCGCCGGCGACGCCAAAGGAGTGGTCAGGATTTGGGATTTGAACACCGGCGGTCTTGCAGGCGCCTTTACCGCATATGAGGGCGCGGTGGGCTCTGCTTCTTTTATGAAAAGAAAAGGCGTTCTTTATGTTGCCGCGGGCAGCGGAGACGGCCGTCTCAAGCTGTGGAGGACCGCCATTGACAAAGGAGGTTTGCAAGAAGTGGCCCTCCTTACGGCAAGGCCCCACCTGAAAAATGTTGCCGGCCTCGACTTCTCGCCCGCAGGAGATTACCTGGTCACCGCAGGGTGGGACGGCTCCGTAAAGGGCATGCCCCTGCCTGCCGAGTTCCTGGACCGGGATTACGCCAAGATACTTGACAAGCTCGAGCGCCGTACCGGCCTGGGCCTTTCCGGGTTTAGACTTACCTTTGGCGATCGGACCTCGAAGAGCAAATGAAAACTTGAAGTTTGCGGGCCTGCGACATTAAAGAGTGCCAGGTAAACCGCCAATGTACCACCGTTAATATCTGCACCTGAGACGGTCCCGTTGTCGGCCCTGAAGCAGGTGTTATTTTTTAAACCCAGTTTAGGGTCCAAAGCCCGAAGTTTGCTTTTAAATTCCATTGATTGGTATGCTTATACATGCTATCCGATAAATTTTTCCATCGGAGCGCTATAGTTTTCGAAAGATTATTGCAGATGTGCAGCTCTAGTCTTATTCAGGAGGACCGGTAATGTTGAAGGGATGAAGTAGAGGCCCTATTTCGGATTCGAGGGGAGCGATGAGCGAATTTGACGATCTGAAAAAAACTTTAAGTTTGATTAACCAAAGTCTCACCGAGGTCCGCAAAGAAATTGAAGATCTGAAAGCGAAGAGTGTTTCTCGGGAAGACCTTGAAAAGCTGGAGGACCGCCTTGCTTGGCTGGAAGGACCGCTTGAAGAGGAAACGGGACCACTGGTTGATGCCGGGCCGCCCGAGAAAATCCCGAAGACAGAGGCCCCCCAAGATGTAGATGAAAAGGTGCTTGAAGAAGGGCCGGATGTTCCTTTGTTGCAGGAGACCAAGTCCGCCCCAGAGGCGGCTCCTGAAGGCCGTGGAGTTCCTCTGATACCGGAAGAGCAGGACGAAGAGACCGAAGAAGCATTGCCCTCACAGGCANCGGAATCAGAGGACGGACCTCCCCCGCAAGCCGAAGAGACACCGCCGGAAAGACCCGCCCCCGCTGTCGGCGAGCTGGAAGAAGAAGCCCCACCGTGTGAAGAGACTGAAAAGTCCACTGAAGAGGAGGGCCTCGCTGGTGATTTCGAAGATGATGAGGCTGTCGGTCACCCTGTAGAAGACACCCCGGTGCAAGAAGAGGAAGTGCAAGAAAGCCCAGCCCCCCAATCCGAAAGACCTCAAATAACCGAAGAAAAACCACCGCAGCACGAGGACCATACCGCGCCGGAGGTCCCTGAAGAAACCGAAAAAAAAGCTCCCGGACAGGTCCCCGAAGAAAAGCGTCCTCAAACGCCCCCCGCGCCTTCCAAACTCGAGGAGTCTTCCCCTTTTGTTGCGGTCTCCAAAAACGGTCCTCCGGCGGCTTCCATGTCTTCTGCTGCCGTTTCCACAAAGCCGGCGGCATCTCCTCCCGGTGGAAGCGGAAGACGACCGCAGGCCCCTCCCCCCTCGCGGCCCCCAATGAAATGGGACTGGGCCTCTATCGAGTCGAAGATCATGCCCTGGATAACCCGGGCGGGCGTGGCCATTGTGGTGGTGGGTCTTTTTTATCTTTTGAGCCTGGGCTTTCAGAGGCTTGGCCCCTGGGGCAAGACGGCCATGGTGTATGGGGCCTGCGCCGTTTTGTGGATAACGGGCTTTGTGTCAGAGCGGTTCGAGCGCTACTCGACGTGGGGCAAGATGCTTTTGGCAGGCGGATGGGCGGGCATTTACATAACGACTTTTGCCATCCACCATCTTCCAGCGGCCCAGCTCATCAAGGACCCTTTCCTGGCCGTCCTTCTTTTGATGGGCATTGCTACGGGAATGATCATCCATTCGTTTAAGTACAAGACCGAGTCGCTGACGACCCTGGCCTATTTCATCGCCTTTTTGACCATCAGCCTTTCCAACGTGGCCTTCTTCAGCCTGGTGGCCATCAGCGTCCTGGCCGTTTCCATGCTTTTTATCCATTGGCGCATGCGGTGGTACTGGCTTCCTTTCCTGGGGGTCCTGGCGACCTATGGCAGCCACGCCATCTGGATCGGACCGTTGGCCGAGTTCTTCGAGGGCCAGGGGGTCCACGGTCCCGAGTTTTTGCCGGGAGTCATCATGCTGGTGGTGTACTGGCTGGTTTTTACCACCTCCATCTACATCGTGCGTGAAGAGAACAAAAAGCATGAAGCCATGAGCATGCGCATGTTGGTGGCCAACACTTTCCTGTTCGTGATCGTGTTCCGCTATCACGTGGGCGCCGAGCATCCCGAATTGCGCTGGTACTTTACCGCGGCGCTGGCCTTGGCGCATATCGGGCTGGCCTTCCTTTCCCGCTTTCAGAAACGCGAAAAGCTTTTTGTAATGAGCTTTGTCATTGCAATCGCGTCGACCACCATGACGCTGTATTACCTGCTGCCCGGCGAATGGCTGTCCATTGCCTGGTTGCTGCAGGCGGAGGCCCTCTACATCGCCGGTGTGCTTGCTGACGAAAAGTGGTTCAGAAGGACAGCGGTGGTCAACTTCGTGCTGGTAGGCGTCTGGCTTTTTGTCAAGGACTACGGCGGCCCGGTGTTTACCGGTCCCCTGGAGTACGTGACCTTGCCCTGGTCCGGGTGGATGCTGGAAAGCTGGGTCCTGTCCTTCCTGCCGGCAATCGCCGTTTCCTACATCAACTCCGTGCTCCGACATGCACTCCGCCATCGCGAGCAACGGCAAAAGGGGGCCTGGATTTTCGCCTATGCCGGCTCGGCGCTGGCGCTTTTTGTAATGGCCAATATCTGGTTTCCTCATCTTCTACTCAGCGCGGCAGTGGCCTGTTCGTTGCTGGCTTTGGCGCTAATGGAAACGGGCATCAAGTATGGGGACGGACACATTCGTCTTCAGGGGATATTTTTTTCGGCCCTCGGAATAATCTGCGGCATGGCGCCCCTTATCGAGGCCTCGCAAATGTACTACGACCACAGCCTGCTCTACCGCGTGGGCTGCGAAGCCGTGGTCATTGTGTTCGCCTATATTGTTTTCGCCCGTTTTCAAAAGGTCTCCGAAAAGGGAGAAAAACCGCAAGCGGCCCAGGCCGCGGCCACCATATTTTCGGCGATCGCCGCCTTCATTGCCGTAATGCTTTTGTTGCGGGAGTTCCATCCTCCCCGCAGCGTGCTCTGGCTGGGCCTTGCCTGGCTGATGCTGGGAATAATCCTTCTGGAGACGGGCATAGCTCTGCGGAACACCTTTTTCCGGTTGCAAGGCTATATTGTCACCATGCTTTGCCTGGTAGCTTCCATGATCGTCTTCCTGGTCAGGACGGAGTGGTTTTATGATTCACTGCTCGGTCTTGTGGCCTTTGGCGGAGTGGTCGTCGGATTTTTCTACGTTTTCGCCAGACTGGTCAAGGGTTCCCGTCATGAGGACCCCCGCTTGAGCAATATCGAGAAATCGGAGGCCTGGAAAGGAAGCGGTCCTTTTGCCGCCGGCATTTTCGCTGTTGCCGGCACGCTGATTATGCTTCTTTTGCTTCGCAATGAGCTTGGAGACCCAGCACCGATGTACATGGCAGTGTCGTTTTTGATAGTGTCCATTGCGCTGGTTGAGACAGGCATAGCAACGAGGCTCCAGATATTGCGCCTGTTGGGAATGGCTGTGGCCATTATCGCGTTTTTCGTAGGACTCTATTTCAACCTCGAGCCCGGTCCCCGAAGCTATTTTCTATTCAGCGAAAGGTTTGTGACCCTTCTCTTGTCGGCAGGCGGACTGTTTTATCTTTTCGCCAGGCTCAAGTATCTGGAACTTCCCTCCCCGGTTGATGACTCCAAAACCGAAAAAAGTAGTCCGGAAGCTTCGGCTTCGCTTGTTTTGTCGGTCATTTATTCGGTTTCGGCCACAGTGCTGCTTATCATTCTCATCCGTCAGGAGCTGGTCCGCGCCCATCCCATGTTCATCGCCGTAGGTTTCATGGTTCTTTCAGTGGCCCTTCTGGAAATCGGCTTGGCCATCAAAAGCCCGGCGTTGCGAATACAGGGATTTTTGGTGGCGGCCCTGGTTTTCGGGTTCGCCATGTATTACAATCTGGCGGAAGGCAGACAGTTCTGGCATATCAGTGAAAGGCTTCTGACCCTTGCCATATGCACGGCCGGGACATTTTACATGTTCGCCCGACTCAAATACTTAAGCGATGCGGAGAGTCCCCGGCTGTCCCTTACCGAGAGAAAGCAGACAGTGCCAGGAAGCGGATGGTCCCTTTCTGCAATCTTTTCCATTGCCGGCACCTTTCTTTTGCTTTTGCTGCTTTGGCAGGAGCTTGTCGGGACACGCCCGTTATTCATTGCAGTGGCGTATCTTATCGCCGCGGCCGCGCTTTTCGAGACCGGCGCAGCCATCAGAAACCAGCCGCTCCGCACCGAGGCCTATTTTGCCGCTTTTATCGCGTTTATGTCCGCTCTCTTTTACAATCACCGGCCGGGGGCCCCCCTCTGGTTCTTAAGCGAGCGACTCGTGACCCTGGCGATTTGCGGCGGGACCCTGTTTTATCTTTTCGCCAGAATAAAGGTCTTGGCCACAAAAGAAGCGTCTCCGCTTTTCGGCTTCGAAACAGAAGAATTATGGAAAGGAAGCGGGCCCGTGGTGGGCGCTTTCTTGTCTTTCCTGGCCACTGTTCTCGTCATCGTGCTCATACATACCGAGCTTGTGGAATATGCTCCTCTTTTCATAGCCGTCTGCTCCATGGCCTTTGCCGTGGTCCTGCTCGAGTCGGGCATTGGCTGGCGCGGCCCTCCCCTCCGGGTCCTGGGCGCTGGAGTTGCCTTGCTTGCCTTCTACTGGGCGCTGGCTTATAACGTGATTCAGGCCGCTGATTTTGAGACGATGCCTCGCCTGCTGAGTTTGGCCCTGGTGACGGTAGGATTTTATTACTTTTACGAGCGGCTCTACCGAGGAAGACTCCACGACAAAGAATGGATTGATTCCGCTTATGCCGTTCCCTTCTTCAGTTACCCGGGCCTGATACTTCTGGTCCTGCTTATCGGCCGGGAGGTCTGGGGGCCTGCTGCCGACTGGGTCGCCGTTGCCTGGCTTGCCCCTCTTTTCGCTATAATCGCCATGACATTGGTCCGCAGGGACATCCACTTTCTGTTGCAGACCTTGGCCCTTTCTGCGCTTATTTTTTTCTGGTCACTGGGAGTAAGCATTCCCTCCCGACTTGTCGAATTGTCCGCGGATTACCGGACATGGGCCGTGCTTCCCGTGATCATTGTCTTCTATGGTGTTTTCGCCGCGGTCTACATCAAGAGGCCGAAGCCGGCTGAAAGCGAAAAAGCGCGGTACATAAATTGGGGCCGGGACGTTTATTCCTGGGCGGCCTCCATATTGCTGGTGGCCCTTGTCACAGTTGAAGTCAATCAAGTTTCCGAGGCCCTTACCACCGCGGTGTGGATCGTCATGGTTCCTGCTCTTTTCGAGACCGGCTCCGCCCTTAAAAACCGCTCTTTTAGGATGCAGGCCCATCTTCTCATGATCGCGTCTTGCTTGCGTGCCGGCTACTACAACATTCCCGATTCCCTGGGCCCGGTGCTTTTCCTTGACGGGAGGACGGCGAGTCTTCTCTTGCTTGCCGTTTCGCTTATATATCTTTATCTTCGCCTCTACCGTTCGGAGNACAAGTCATTAATTGAGCTTCCGGAGCGCATCTGGGGCGTTGTATACAGTTATCTGGGCGTTTTGTCGCTTCTTGTTCTTGCTGTTGTCGAGGCCCCTGACCGGGCCTGGATACCTACCGCCTGGTCCTTGATCGCACTTCTTGTCATGGTCTTCGGCATGATTGTCCGGGACCGACATCCATTGATCCAGTCCTTTGCTCTCATATTTCCGATAGTGGTGACCTGCCTGGCTTACGGATTTATCGCTGCTGAAGGAGATGTCATGGACATTAGCCTTCGCAAGATTACCGCGGGCGGGACCATCTTTTTCATGTTTATCTCGAAAATAGCCTGGCACGTTGCTTTGGGGAGGGCAGATATACCGGTACTTACGAACCTCAAAGAGAAAACTTTGAGTGCAAGCCGCCATGCCTTTTCCATACCCGCTGCCTTGATGCTCACTGTGCTGATTTACCTGGACTGGTCGCAGAACTATCTGACCCTGGCCTGGGCACTGGAAGGACTTTTGCTTATGGTGATGGGATTTGCGCTTCGCGACCGGCTGTTGCGTTTCGGCGGTCTCGGCATTCTTGCCATTTGTATTGTCAAGGTCTTTTACGACCTGCTCGTCAATGAAAGCATCGAAAAAATTTTCAAGGTGGTCGCCACTATAGTACTTGGAGTGGTGCTTATCGCCATCGGGTTTATCTATGCCCGCTTCAGCGAACAGATCAAAAGACTGATGAGAGAGTAAGTTATATGCCTTTGTAAGAGGCAGAAGCGCACATTAAAAGCGCTTTTGCAAATTGTCGCCTTAAAAGCGCACTGTTTCGTAAATCGCGATTGGCAAGCAGCCCCGTTTGTAAACTCTGTCCAAATCCCCGATAATGCCGGCTGACCGCGTACTGATACGGTGTACTTAACAACGGGGAATATAATCGGATTTAATGTTGGAGAACAGAGGAGATAGGGAAGGCCGTTTTTTTTACGGCTGGTCCATTGTGGGCATTGCGTTTGTGGCCCATTTCATGTCGGTGGGCACCAATTTTTATATTTACAACGCTTTCATGGAACCGCTTTGCGACTTGAAGGGCTTTACGCGGGCGGGCATCAACTTGGCCCTTATGCTGGGCACCCTGGTAGGTTTTGCCGCCCAGTTTTTCTACGGCACCTTGATCATGCGCTTCGGCCCCCGCATCATGATGGCCACAGGAGGCGTACTCGCGGGAGTCGGTTTTATCTTTCTCGGCCGCACTGAGCAGATGTCTCAGTTTTACGTGCTTTATCTTCTCACCTTCCTGGCCAACATGTCTCTGGGCGGAATTGTGGCCAACACCGCGGTGAACAACTGGTTCGTCATGAAACGCGGCAAGGCCCTGGGACTGGCCACCGCCGGCGTCTCGCTTTCGGGCGCGGTGATTCCCGTGCTGGCCATGCTGCTTGTCAAAAACTACAGTCTCGAGACCGCGTACTTATGGATCGGCATCGTCCTTTTGCTCTCCGGTCCGGCTGCCTGGCTGGTGGTGCGGGACTGGCCGGAGGACCACGGACTCCTGCCGGACAACGCAACCGTGCCCCTTCGGTCCGAGAGCGGAGAAGGGCAGATACGGATCGAACGCGGGCAGGCCCCGGTCTGGCAAGCGGGCCGGTTGTTCCGCACCGCTGCATTGTGGAAGCTGGGTTTTGCTTACGGCCTGGTGATGATGAGCGTGGTGGGGGTCATGCCTCAATTGAAGCCCCGTTTTACCGACATAGGCTTCAGCGACAACCAGGCCATGGCCATGATGGCCACTGCCGCGCTTTTGGGTACTTTCGGAAAATATTTCTGGGGAATGCTCTGCGACCGACACGCTCCGCGCAGGGTGGTGGCCCTGCTCATGTGCCTTTGCGGACTGGGACTGGTCCTGGGGCTTATCAGCAGCTCCGCGCCTTTTCAGATCGCTTTCGCGCTGGTTTTCGGATTTGCAATGGGCGGCGTCATGTCTACCTTGCCGGTGATTATCGCCTTTCTTTTCGGGAGGGAATCATTTGCCGCGGTGTTTCGGTTCGCTGCCCTTTTTCTGGTCCTCCAGGTCGCCGGATACGGGCTCATGACCGCGAGCTACCATCTGTTCCATTCCTATGACGCGGCTTACTACATTTTCGTGGTCCTGGACCTCATGGCCGCGTTCCTGATCTTTTCCGTGAAAAAGCCCGCGCCCCTCGAATCATAACCACGACACGTCCGCGGGCGGACGGACGGGCACGCTTCTGTACTTGATCTCGGGTTTGCCGAGGGCCAGTACAAGGCAGGTCTGCCGGTCTTCGGGCACGCCGAGCTTTTTGCTCAAGCTCTTACTGCGGTTCATGGGTACGACCACCAGTCCCAGATAGCAGGTGCCGTAGCCCTTGGCATGGGCGTAGTTGGTGATATTGGTCGCGGCAATGGCGCAGTTTTCGCGGACGAACCTGCCTTTTTTGGGGCCGTGGATGATGATAAGGGCCGGCGCGTTATGGGTCACCGGATTTCGTCCCCTGTCCATCCACTCCCGGTACATGGGAAGTCTTTGTAAATAAAGATCAAGGCCCTTGCCGCCCATGGAAAGGTTGACGAGCTTCTTCAGTATCCAGCCGCCCGGCTTCATGGTTTTTTCCATGAGTTTCTCGCCCTGTCGAAAAATTTTCCGGCCGGTGTCGTCGATGAGCTTGGAATCGGTTATCACCGTGTATCCCACGTCCATGGTGTTGGACGCAGTAGGTGAAAATCGGGCCGTGTCCAGGATGTCCTCCAGGTCTTCCCGGGGCACGGGCTCCTGTTTATAAAGCCGGACGCTGCGGCGCGAGAGCACTGTCTCGCGAACGCTTTC
>P_1C_Sed_2_UnCtyDRAFT_1000326_pt1 | contig 14817 bp, 13 predicted proteins | sample Pon1CUnioCityCA_4_FD_10229 | JGI IMG/M metagenome (IMG submission 10229) | reverse complement strand
AGTTCTGCCAGGAACTGGTGGATACCAAAGGGGTGATGCTGCTTCCTCCTCATGTTTATGATTTTCCCGAGTCGCATTTCCGCATCGGCTTCGCCCGGCAAGACATGCCACAAGCCCTGGAAAAACTGGAAGAATACCTTAAAGAAAACGCCTGATCGTCGATTCGCCCGGCAACTGCTAAAAACAATCAATTTAGACCTCTTCTAAACTACGCACACTATTGACTCACAATAAATTTTTACTTTAATTGGAGGTAAAGAATTCATTTGCTATGCGTTACCTGATCTTCGTCTTTTTGATGGCATCCTTGTCTATGTGCACAAACCACAGCGAAGAAGGGCTTTACGGTGACAACGATACTCCCTGTGATACGGCCAATGTATCTTTCAGTGATGATGTCTTCCCGATCATTGAAGACGAATGCCTCCCCTGCCACGGAACGTCTTCACCCCCGTTGGGGATCTCGCTGAACACCTACAGTGCCATTCGCGAGGTAGCAGAAACAAGCAGATTGCTCGGGGCCATTAAACATCAGCCGGGATATACCCCGATGCCTCAAAACGCACCCAAGCTGAACGAATGCAAGATTGCCACCATTGAAGCCTGGATTGATGATGGCATGCCGGAGAACTGACATATACAGCAACCCAAACACCAGGGTGATGAACCGAACCTGCCTGGAGAGTGAGCTCACCGCAGATAATTAATCATGCAGGTTCCATACGACCCAATTATTAAATAAAAGATAAACGTATGAAAACCTTTTCATGGCTTTTAGTTATCCTTCTAAGTTTACCGGCTATCCAGACCAGTGCCCAGGATGAATCCCGGGAGCAGGAAATCGAATATGCCACCAATACCTACCTGGATATCCGTGTCATCAACGCACAATCGGTGATGCTGACACCCGGCGGCATACTCAAATTCAACATCAGTCACCGGTTCGGTCAGCTCAATGAAGGGGCCTATGAGTTTTGGGGCCTGGATCGCTCCACCATCCGCCTCAGCCTCAATTATGGGGTTACTGACTGGCTTGATGTGGGTATCGCCCGAAGCACCTATGAAAAAACTTTCGAAGCCAATGCCAAGGCTAAGATCCTCTACCAGAGCACCGGCAAAAAGGAGGTGCCGGTCAGCATGGCCTGGTACTCATCGGCCTTTTTACGCACCTTGAAATGGCGCAACCAGGACAGAAACAACCTCTTCTCCAACCGGCTGAGCTATGCCCACCAGCTGGTGGTAGCCCGCAAATTCAGCGACCGGTTTTCCCTGGAGCTGGTACCTACCTTGATCCATTACAACCTGGTGGAACTGGAGGAGCACGACAACAACCGCTATTCGATGGGTATAGGGGCCAAATACAATATCTCCGAATCGGTCACCATCAATACCGAATATTTTTACCGGTTCAACGGACTGGATCAATACCACAATCTCTTCTCTGTCGGATTCGACATCCTGACGGGAGGCCATGTCTTCCAGCTCCATTTCACCAACTCAAGGGGCATGTTCGAGCGGGCATTCATTGAAGAAACCTCAGGCGACTGGACCGATGGCGGCATCTATTTCGGCTTCAACATCACCCGGATGTTCTACCGGCTTTAATTGCCAAACTGCTTGCGCAAGATCTCCTGCCGGTACTCAAAGATCTTTCGTAACCGGGGTTTCACCATTAAATAATTAACCAGGCTTCCTATGAAGCCCATCGGCATCTTGTAGGTTACCTCATCGGTCATCTTTACCCCTTTGTCGGTCTCCTCCAAAAAATGTTTGTGATGCCAGAAACGGTAAGGCCCAAACCGCTGCTCATCAACAAAATACCATCCCTCCTGCACCTGGGTGATCTCGGTTACCCAGTTGCTTTGAAAACCTTTAAAGGGGGATACCTTATAGGTGATGACCTGGCCGGCATACATCTTCCGGGGCTCCAGGGGGGATGTGACTTTGAAACCCATGCGGGCAGGAGTGATATCTGACAGGTTACCGGGTTTGGACAGAAAATTCCACAGATGCTGCCGCGTGGCAGAAAAAGATTGCTCTGCGACCAACGTATACACCCCCGAATGTTTGTAAAATCGTATCATTTTAGTCCGGCTGTTTATCTCTTTGTAATCGTTTGCGAATTAAAACCACTACAAAGCGGATTTTGTTTACAGCATTCATCATCAAGGACCTTTTTTCCAATAAAAACCGTCACTAAGCCCAAGTCAAAAAATGAGATAAATCATTTATCATTATTGAACAAAAGCTTCGATCACAAGTTAGGATTTTTATATAGTAGGTAGTAAGCCACGAAAAGTTTTGGCCCGATTAACCGTCCCCGGCAATAGGGTGTCCATATCACGTGGCCAATAAATTAAACAAAAAATAACCTTATGAAACTTCCATGATACCTTAACACAAAAAGACATGGTTATCATGGAAGTTACATACGACCAAATAATTAAATAAAAAATAACCGTATGAAACTAGCCATTATAGGAAGCGGATTTGTCGGCTCAACAGCCGCTTATGCCATCATGCTGAAGGGAGGAGCCAGTGAGATCGTTTTGATCGACAAGAACAAAGAACGGGCAGAGGCCGAAGCCGCTGATATTCGCCATGCCAGTCCTTTCGTACATCACGTCAGGGTCTATGCCGGAGACTACGCCGACCTGAAAGGCACCACCATGGTGATCATCACAGCCGGCATCAGCCAAAAACCGGGCCAGACCAGGCTGGAATTGCTTAACCAGAATGCCGATATACTCAAGGATATATTGGATCAGGTTATCCATTACACGAAAGACAGTTTGATCCTGATCGCTACCAATCCGGTGGACCTGATGACTCACATTGCCTCCAAATATGCTCAAAAACACGGACTTGACGAACAAAAAGTAATCGGCACAGGCACCACGCTCGATACCGCTCGATTCAGAACCCTCCTGGGCGACCACCTGGAAGTTGATCCTGCTCATGTGCACGGATATGTCATTGGCGAACATGGGGACTCGGAAGTGCTCACCTGGTCGATCGTAGATATCGGAGGCCTGCCCCTCCAGGAGTTTGCTGATTTGAGGAAGATCAAAATGGACGCCAAAACACGCCAAGATATTGACGACCAGGTTCGTCATGCGGCTTACCATATCATTCAGGGCAAAGGATCCACCTATTATGGTGTAGGAGGAGCCATATCACGGATTGTCGACATCATAGAACACGATCACCGGGCTTTCATCACCATCTGCGCCCCGGTCAAAGAGATTGTAGGGGTGAAAGATGTCACCCTTTCCCTGCCTCACCTGGTCAGCAGCAAAGGCGTGCTTGCCCAGCTGCCTTTCAGACTGGATGAAAAGGAAACCGGGGAACTGAAAAGGAGTGCAGAGATATTGAAAGAACAAGCCGAAAACATCGGATATTAAAAGGCATCCCGCTTCAGGCGGCGCCGGAGAAAACCCCATCTATCGCCCCATGCCAGGCGGGGGCAGCATAAGGGTACAACGCGGTCAGCTCCCCGAACAATCCAGGCCAGAAGCAACGGCAAGAGGGCAGGATGAAAATCCTGGGGGATCCAGTGCCACCCAATAAGGTTAACCACCAGAAAAATCAGCCATACCCCATAGGCGATGCCGGCACTGCGCATCTTATTGCCCAAGGCCAAAAACACAAATGCCAGCGCTACCGGGTTGGCCCATAATACATTTAGATTCCAGTCCATCTGCTGATGGTCGCTTCCAAACCACATAAACAACAGCAGAACGCCGAGCAGCCCGGGCATCAGAAGCAGGAAGGCATCCACCCATCGCTTCACCTTTTGACCGGCCAAAAAAGTGAAAAGCAATACCACTCCCAGTAAAAGGCTGAAGGCCGTGACCGGGCCCATTAAAGGCTTGCCGAACTGAGATTTCGCCGGATCCCTCTCCAAAATTACCCTTTCAGGCTCCAGCAAGGCAGCAGCGCCATTAACAGGCTCCTGCCTGAGGGTATGGCTCATATTACGCGAAAGGTAATCGGGCAGGTACATCTGCTGCTCAAAATTAGCGATCTGATCGGTCGGCATACCCAAAAGCAGATCGATGCCCAGCCTGGCCCATGGAACAGAAGCAAGGTAGGGGGCCAGCAGGTCGCGGAACGACTGAGGATCATAAACGGAAGTATCAAACTCCAGCCCCCCTTTGACATGCTCTTCGGCTACATCCCAAATTTTTGTGGAGCAGTTGTTATAGAAAAAGTCATACAAATAATACCGGTTCTCAGGTAGATAATTGACCCGCAAAAACCTTATCATCCGGTCTTTTTCCTCCCGGCTCAGGCGCATCTTTTCTACTTTTATCATGCGACCCTCAGCTCTATAGCTTTCAACAAACCGGCTGGTACGTTGTATGGCCAGTTGATACTGCAGCTTGCCCCGCACAAACTTCCAGTAGAAATTGGAGGTGCCAAAATCAAAGACCCCATAATTGAAGATCAGGTCGGTTTGGGTGGTCGTATCTTTCACACGGATGGCGCTGTGCCCGAAGATAGAATACAGCTCACTTCCCGGCGAGCAGGTAACCAGGCTGATTTCGGCGTGGGATGAGAAATATTGGGCATTGGCATTGCCTTTCATAGCCAAAGCAAAAATCAGCAAGAGAAGAATTTTCACGCGGTTCAAATCGATCGCTTTAAAAAGGATTTGGCATCAAATATAATCATTTTACAGGACACAGCGGCAATGGGATTGGGTCTCATCCGCGAACCGGCAGATCATCCATCCCGACTTTTATCGCTTCATTCGTTTCGAAAAACAAAAAGCCGGGTATCCTGCAGATCCATCATATGATAAGGCTCCTTCCCCGGAAAAGGAGGAGCTTTCACACCCGAATGAAACAGGCGGCTCCCTGTAAAAATCCTTGCCTCATCCCAAAGGTCGGTCTGAAGAAGCTGATGGAGGGTATAGCTTCCACCTTCCACAAAAAGGGAAAGGATCTTACGGTTATAAAGGAACTCATAGATCTGACGAATCACGCTATCCTTAAAGTCAAGCCTTACCACCTCTACATCATATCGCTCCAGCTCCCGGGCTCTGGCCGGGTCGCTTCGTTTATCCGTAAAAAGCACCAGCGGCAGTGAATCGCTGATCAGCTTATACCTTTCGTCAATCTCCAGGTACCGGTCGATGACGATACGAAGAGGCTCCCTGCCATGCCATTCCCTGACGTTTAGGCCGGGGTTATCCTTCAACGCCGTATTGGAGCCAACCAGGATGGCCTGCTCCTCCGACCGCCATTTATGCACCAGGTGCCGGGCCACCTCATTGGTGATCCAGCTGGGTTGAATGGGATCATCCTTCCTGCGGTCCCTGTCAATATACCCGTCAGCCGTCTGGGCCCATTTGAGGATGACATAAGGCCGTTGCTTTTCATGATAGGTGAAAAAACGGCGATTCATATCGCGGGAGGCCTCTTCCAGCACACCTGTCTTTACTTCACACCCCCCTTCTTTCAATATATGAATACCCTTACCCGAAACCCGGCTTGAAGAATCCACCGTGCCAATCACCACCCTGGGTATGCCCATGCGAACAATCAAACTGGCACAGGGAGGGGTGTTGCCATGGTGGGCGCAGGGCTCCAGGTTGACATACATGGTTGACTCCTTCAACAGGGCAGGATCCTCCACAGCCTCAATGGCATTCGCCTCGGCATGGGCCTGCCCATAAACCTGATGGTATCCCTCTCCGATGATTCTGCCCCGATGAACTACCACGGCTCCTACCAGGGGATTAGGAGCGGTATTGCCTGATGCCAGCCCGGCCAGTTCCAGGCATCGTCTCATATATTTTTCATCTGTATTCATGCCCGGTAATAACTATTTCGTATTTTTGAATGTCTCATTTCTACCCGCCACCGATGAATAAAGACAATACAGTAAGCGATCTGGTTCAATACATCCGTTCCGAGCTGCGTGAGATCTACCCTTTTAATGAGATCGACAGCCTGACAAACATCATCTTCCAACATGCTACTCCCCTGCAAAGACCGCACCAGCGTCATATGTATCCGCACCAACAACTCGATGCCGGGCAGTGCCAACATATCAAAGATATAACAAAACAGTTGAAAACAGGCAAGCCCATACAACAGATCCTTGAGGAAACACAGTTCTATGACCTCAGGCTCAAAGTATCCCCTGAGGTACTGATCCCCCGCCAGGAAACAGAAGAACTGGTGGATTGGATGATCCGGGATCTGAAAAAAAAGGCTTTCCGGATACTGGATATCGGAACCGGCACGGGCTGCATCGCCCTGGCTCTGGCCAAACATCTCAACAACTCGCAGGTGACCGCCCTGGATTATTCTGATCGGATCCTCCGGCTTGCCAGTGAAAATGCGGAGATCAATCAGGTGAAAATACATCTGATGAAGGCCGATATACTAAAAGAAGAGCCAACCCGGAGGCCGTTCCACGTGATCGTAAGCAACCCGCCCTATGTGAGGGATTCGGAAAAAAAACAAATGCATCCCAATGTGCTGGACCACGAGCCAAAGGAAGCCCTTTTTGTCAGCGATGAGAATCCGCTGATCTTTTACCGGCATATCCTGAACTATGCATCCCACCATCTCCTTCAGGAAGGCTATGTCTACTTCGAAATAAATGAGTACCTTGGAGTAGAAATGAAAGAGCTGCTCCAGACCTTCGGATACCAAAACATCGTTTTAAGGAAAGACCTCAATGGAAAAGACCGGATGATAAAAGCCCAAAAGCCATGACCGAAGAGGAATACAATCATTACTTCGCCAGGATCAGCCAGCTTTGTGCCCTGAAAGAGAAATGCGAACAGGACGTGCAAAAAAAACTGATGCAATGGAAAATTCCCGAAGAAGAAATAGAAAAGCTTCTCGATTCGTTAAAGCAGCTTGATTTCATCAACCATCAACGATACGCCAGCGCTTTTGCCCGCGATAAGTTGCGGTTCAATCACTGGGGCCGGAAAAAAATCGCCTACGCCCTGCATGCTAAAAACATCGAAGAAAAATACATACAGGAAGCAATGGAGGCCCTTCCCGATCAACAATATGAAAACATCCTGGAAAACGAGCTGGACAAAAAACTCAAAAAACTGAAAGTAGACGACCAAAACCAGCTCAGGAACAAGCTATGCCAGTACCTGATCCAAAAGGGCTTTGAATCTGGCAAGGTTTTTGAATTTGTAAATGAGAAAATACGGGAGATGAACAATGCCGGTAAGGGTGAGCATAAATAATTTGCCTGGTAAAACCTGTAACATTTCCTGTTTGAAACCGTTTGACGCTACATATCCATGTAATAAACATAAAACAGATAGAAAACCGGTCATGATCTTTTCTCCTAAAATCATACAATGATGCATCCCTTCAAAAAACCGATTGCCGTCCCCTTCTTTATAGGATTGCTCCTTCTGACGGCCTGTTCTTCGGCGAATCTTTCTTCAGGCCGCCGGAACACACCGGAATGGGTGAAATCACGGCCGGTAAGCAGGGATCATTACGTTGGAATAGGAATGGCCTCCACTGCACAGGATCATTACATGAAAATTGCCAAGAAAAATGCCCTGGCCGATCTGGTTTCTGAAATCTCGGTCACCATTTCCGGCAATTCGGTGTTGCACCAGTTGGAAAATAACGAGGGATTCAGGGAGGAATTTGAATCCTATACCCGAACCTCCATCAAGGATCAGCTGGAGGGTTATGAGCTTGTGGACAGCTACACCGACGATGGCAACCACTGGGTCTATTACCGCTTGTCCATAGAAAAATACCGGCGGCTGAAAAGGGAAAAGCTGGAAAAAGCAAAGGAACTGGCAAAAAATTTCTTTGAAAAGGCACAGCAAGCCCAGGGTTCCCGAGACATACATAATGCACTCAATTATTATGTGAAAGCCTTTAAAGCCATCAAACCCCATCTTGACGAGGATCTCTCCATCTTCCTGCTGAACAAAGGGCGTGTGAACCTGGGCAATGCCATTTACCAAAACATACAGGAGATTTTCAGCTCCCTCGAAGTCAAACCGGCCCGGGATGTCTTTAAAGTAAAGGCCCTCTCAGCCAATAATGAGCCGGTGCGTGCCACCGTATCCTATCAGAAAACCGACCAGGCTTATCCGGTATCCGGACTGCCCTTTACCTTCTCCTTTCCGGAGCTGAATGGTTTGCATACCGAACAGGTACAAAGCAACTCATCTGGAGAAATCGTATGCACCATAGCAGAAATGGCACCCAAGGGCCAACAGCAAAAGATCAGGGCAGCCCTCAACACAGAAGTTTACTTCGGGCAGAAAAGCAAGGGCACCATGCTTCACAAGCTATTCAGCCTCAACGGATCGGTTCCATACGGGTACCTGACCATTCAGGTATCCGGGTTGCAGGCCTACATTAAAGCCAGTGAGGAGGCCTTTGGCCGGAGTGAAAGCAACAAGCCGGTGGCCAATCTCTTCAGCAAACAGCTTACTGAAAACTTCTTCTCGCTGGTGAGTGACCCTTCCGATGCCCAGGTCATCATCAGGGTCACGGCCAAAACAACACAGGGAAAGAAAATGGAACGGTACGACCTCTACACCGCCTGGCTCACCTGCCACATCCGGGTGATCAATGCCCGCACACAGGCTGAAATATACAGCACCGGTTTGCAAAACATAAAAGGAATGAAAACCGGAAGTTACCGGATGGCCGCCATGGACGCCAGGGAAAAAGCGAAAGAACAAATCAAACAAATAATCATACCCGAATTGAGAAAAATAAAATTCTAACCTTAAATTATCTTCAACCATGAAAGCAAACGTTTACAAATCAGTCAATCTACTGATAGCCGCAGCATTTATCTTAAGTCTGGGGCTCTCAGGATGCGGATCCAAAAAGAAAGCCACCAATGTAGCTGCCGAAGAAGAGGAGCTCATCACATACTATTGCAGTGGTCCCGATTACCGTACTGACAAAAAGAATTTCCGCGCCAATGCCATTGGTGAAAGCAACGACCAGATGGTCGCCCGTAAGAAAGCCATGAGCAACGCCAAAGCTGCCCTGGCCGGACAGATTGAGACCGTCATCAAAGGCACTACCGACAATTACGTGAATTCACGTGAATTTAACAACGTGGAAGAGGTGGAAGAACGCTTCGAAACCCTGAACCGGGAGGTGATCAACCAGCAGCTGAACAACGTGAAGACCATCTGCCAAAAACACACCCGCACCAAACAGGGAAGGTATAAAACCTACCTGGCCCTCGAGATGAATGTGGATGCCCTGGAAGAGGCTATCCAGCGCAGGCTCTCCCGCGACAAGCAGCTGAAGATCGATTACGACTATGAGAAATACAAGGAAACCTTCGAGGAAGAAATGGAAAAACTCGAAGGAGGATATTAGAACGTGATTATAAGCTAAAGGCATGAAAAGCTGTCCGGCGGGGCAGCTTTTTTTTTCTGATCCCACTATATGCAGGAAATCAACCTGAAAAGTCAACCTCCTGACTGCAACCTGCAGGGTTTGGAGTTCGCCCGTCCGCCTGAACGACGGGCAGGGAATTTAAGATTTGGAGTTCATTTGTTATTTGAAATTTGTTCTTTGGTGCTTGTTTAAACTATATTTGTTAGATTTGTACTAAAATCAACAAATCATGATTGCAACAGACGACATACAGCAGATCGAAAAGCGCCGGGATGCGCTGAGGAGGTATCTTTGACATCGATAACCTGAAAATACGCATCGAAGAAGAAGAAGAAAAAACACAGGCACCCGATTTCTGGGACGATCCTCAATCCGCAGAAAAAAAACTCAAATACATTGCCGATCTCAAGGAGTGGACCAATGCCTTTGATGAGATAGAGACCAACCTGGAGGAGCTTAAGGTATACCGGGATCTCTATACCGAAGGAGAAGCCGGTGAGGAAGAGGTCAATGCCCAATACCAAAAGACCCTCAGGCTCATTGAAGACCTGGAACTAAAAAACATGCTCGGCAAGGAAGAGGATGTGTATGGGGCTTACCTTCAAATAAACCCCGGTGCCGGTGGAACAGAAAGCCACGACTGGGCCGAGATGCTCATGCGCATGTACATACGGTGGGGCGAGATCAACAACTACCAGGTAAAAGAGATCTACTACCTACCCGGCGACGAGGCAGGCATCAAATCGGTGACCCTCGAATTTGAAGGGAAATATGCCTATGGGTACCTGAAAAGCGAAAACGGGGTGCACAGGCTGGTGCGAATATCGCCTTTCGACTCCAACAAACGCCGTCATACCTCCTTCGCATCGGTTTTTGTCTCACCCGTAGTGGAAGACAACATCGAGATCCACGTCAACCCCTCGGACATCGAATGGGGAACCTTCCGTGCCAGCGGAGCCGGCGGCCAGCATGTAAACAAGGTGGAAACAGCCGTGAGGCTCAAACACCTGCCAACAGGCATTACCATCGAGAACCAGGAGACACGCTCACAAAATAAGAACCGCGAAAAAGCCATGAGGATGCTGCGGTCTCAGCTCTACGAACTGGAGATGAGAAAAAGGCAGGAGGCGAAAGACAAGATAGAGGGCGAGAAGAAAAAGATCGAATGGGGTTCTCAGATCCGCAGCTATGTCCTGCACCCCTATAAGATGGTCAAAGATGTGCGTACCAATCATGAGTCCTCCAACGTGCAGGATGTGCTGGATGGACACATCAATGAATTCATTAAGAGCTACCTGATGGAATACGGTGGAAATTAAACCCTAAACCAAACCATATGAAAATCTACCACTTTCCAAGATGCAGCAAAAGCCGGGCAGGCCTTAAGTACCTACAGGAGAAAGGCCATGAGCCCGAGATCGTCCAATACCTCAAAGACCAACCTTTTACAGAAGAATCCCTTCGCAATGTGCTGATGAAACTCAACAAGAAACCACAGGATATCACCCGCACACAAGAAAAAACATATAAGGATCACTTTAAGAACAAACATTTCACCGAAAACGAATGGATTAAGATCCTGGTTGAAAATCCGCGGCTTATCCAGCGTCCCATCGTAGAAACCCGCCATAAAGCCGTCATCGGCAATCCCCCCGAAAATATTGACGCTTTGCTATAATTTTTGTATCTTTCTTTTCACCCGTGTATGAGTCATCGATGATGATCAGAGACGGGAGGAATGTGTGAAACGATTAAAACCCCTAAACCGAATAATCCTATGGCAACTCCCGAATTCAAGTACCAGGATCCTTTTCCGCTGGGAAAAGATGAGACCGATTACCAACGGCTCACCCAAGACTATGTCTCAATGGATCAATTCGACGGAAAAAATGTTTTAAAAGTCGATCCGGAAGGCCTTACAATGCTGGCCCGTGCTGCCTTTTACGAGACCAACTTCAAACTCCGTCCCGACCATCTCCAGCAGGTAGCCAATATTTTGCATGACGAGGAAGCCAGCGAAAACGACAAATATGTAGCGCTCACTATGCTGCGCAACGCGGAAGTCTCCTCTAAAGGCCAGCTGCCCTTCTGCCAGGATACCGGCACAGCCACCGTCTTTGCTAAAAAAGGCCAGCAGGTATGGACCGGGGGAGGCGATGAGGAAGCCCTTTCAAAGGGTGTCTACAACACTTACACAGAAGAAAACCTAAGGTATTCCCAGACTGTTCCTTTGGATATGTACAAGGAGAAAAATTCGGGCACCAACCTGCCGGCTCAAATCGACATCCATGCCACCGAAGGCGACGAGTACAATTTTCTTTTCGTAGCCAAAGGGGGCGGATCGGCCAACAAGACAGCTCTTTATCAGCAGACCAAAGCCCTGCTCAATCCCGAAAAACTGGAAAATTTCCTGGTTGAAAAGCTTAAATCGCTGGGCACAGCAGCCTGCCCACCCTACCATGTAGCTTTTGTCATCGGAGGAACTTCTGCCGAAGCCAACCTCAAGACAGTGAAGCTGGCTTCCACCAAATATTATGATGCTTTACCTACTCAGGGCAATGAATACGGTCAGGCTTTTCGCGATACCGAACTGGAAGAAAAGATTCTTCAGCAAGCCTACCAACTGGGCATCGGAGCCCAGTTTGGCGGCAAATATTTTGCCCTGGATGTACGCATCATACGCCTTCCCAGGCACGGTGCTTCCTGCCCCGTTGGCATGGGCGTCTCCTGCTCGGCCGACCGCAACATCAAGGCTAAAATCAACAAAGACGGCATATGGCTCGAGAAACTGGAGGACAACCCAGGCCGCTTTATACCCGATGAACTGCGCAAAGAGGAAGAAGACGGAGCCGTTACCATCGATCTGAACCAACCCATGAAGGATATACTCGCCGAGTTGTCGAAGCACCCGGTGGGAACACGCCTGTCCCTGAACGGCACGATCATAGTCGGCCGCGACATCGCCCACGCCAAACTCAAAGAAAGGCTGGACAACGGCGAAGGCCTTCCCGAATACTTCAAAGAGCACCCGGTATACTATGCCGGACCGGCCAAAAAACCCGAAGGCATGCCTTCCGGATCGTTTGGACCTACAACCGCCGGAAGGATGGATCCCTATGTAGAACCCTTCCAGAAAAATGGCGGCAGCATGGTGATGATAGCCAAAGGAAACCGCAGCCAGCAAGTCACCGACGCCTGTAAGAAATACGGCGGGTTCTACCTGGGAAGCATCGGCGGCCCCGCTGCCATCCTGGCCCAGGAAAACATCACCAACGTCGAGCTGCTCGAATATCCCGAGCTGGGGATGGAAGCCATCTACAAGATAGAAGTCAAAGACTTCCCGGCCTTCATCCTGGTCGACGACAAAGGCAACGACTTCTATGCTTCCCGTTGAAGGATGGAAATGTTGAATAAAGGCGAAAGCTAAGGATAAAACAAGGATCGAGGATTAAAATTGTCGAACTGTTAAAGGGTTCTTAAAATCCTGGATTGGCCTGACCGAGTTAAGCAGGATCCAATGCGAACTCCGGTCAGGCTTTTTATTTTCAACCCGTCACCTTCCAACCAGAAAAGCTTTGACTAACCAGATAACAACAACATATAAAAACAGGCAGACCCACCCTTTGTCTTATCTTTACTATGCACCGGTCATTGAAAAAAACAGACAAGGGAAGTCTTATAGACGATTTGCCAAATCAACCAACCCGATTAGGATCAGGATTACAATTTCTCTATCTTAGGCAGATGCTTTAAAGCCCACAGTCCTGGTTATCCAGTCATGACCGATCCTGCTCAATAAACAGACGGGCTAGATAATCAAATAAATTTAAAAAGTAATATCAAAAAATACAATCTAATCGATACTATACACATATGGGAAAAACAAAAGCATTGTTTTTTATTCTTCTCTTTTCGCCTTTTTTAATGAGCGCACAAGGGTATCTGCATACCCAGGGGAAATATATTTATAACGGAGATGGTGAGGAAGTGATCCTTCGCGGTATTGGGACCGGAAACTGGATGCTTCAGGAAGGATATATGATGCAAACGGCAGGGATTGCCGGCACCCAACATGAAATTCGTGCCAAACTGGAAGAATCCATAGGAGAAGCCCGGACCGACAGCTTTTACAATGCCTGGCTTCAATACCATTTTACGCGAACCGATGTAGATTCCATGAAATCATGGGGATATAACTCAGTAAGGGTAGCCATGCATTACAAGTGGTTTACCCTGCCTATTGAGCAGGAACCTGTGGAAGGAGAAAACACATGGCTTGATAAAGGTTTTATTATACTTGATTTATTGCTTGACTGGTGTGTTCAAAATGAAATGTACCTGATTCTGGACATGCATGGCGCACCAGGGGGCCAGGGAGAAAATGCCGACATTTCCGATTATGATCCTTCCAAGCCCTCTCTTTGGGAAAGCCAGGAAAATCAGGATAAGCTGGTAGCTCTTTGGAAAAAACTGGCCGAGCGCTATTCCGATGAAGAATGGATCGGAGGATACGACCTGATTAATGAAACCAACTGGAGTTTTTCTGATGACAACAATGCCCCCCTTAGAGAAATTTACGGTGAAATCACCAGGGCCATCCGTCAGGTAGATAACAACCATATTATATTTATTGAAGGCAACTGGTTTGCCAATGATTTTACAGGTTTAACGCCTCCCTGGGATGACAACATGGTCTATAGCTTCCATAAATACTGGAACCATAATGACCAGAGCTCCATCAGCTGGATGATTGGCATGCGCAACAACTATAACATTCCCATTTGGTTGGGAGAAACCGGAGAAAACTCCAATACCTGGTTTACAAACTGTATCAAACTTTGTGAAGAAAACCATATTGGATGGTCGATGTGGCCGGTAAAAAAACCCGGCATCAACAACCCGCTCAGAGTAAAAGTGAACCAGGGATATTCCGACCTGATCCGTGCCTGGGAAAACGGAACTGAAGTGACCGACCAGGATGCAGCCTTCCAGGCAGTCATGCAATTTGCCGAAAATCATAAAATAGAAAACTGCGTTTACCAGAAAAATGTAGTAGATGCCATGATCCGCCAGCCGCATACCACTCAAACCAAACCTTATGCAGACCATACCGTTAATCAACCGGTCTTTATCACCGAATACGACCTGGGAAGAAATAACCAGGCCTATTTTGATACAGACACCGCTAATTACAACTCATCCACCGGCTCCTATACAGCCTGGAACCAGGGCTGGTCATTTCGCAATGATGGTGTGGATATTGAAGCCTGCAGCGACAGTGACACCTCTAATGGCTATAACGTAGGATGGACAGCAGACGGGGAATGGATGCAATATACCCTATCAGCGGATTCTACAGCTGCCTACCAGCTGAACATTCGGCACGCTTCGAGCGAAGGCAGCAGCATCATCCATTTTGAAATAAATGGAAACC
>P_1C_Sed_2_UnCtyDRAFT_1000325_pt1 | contig 14818 bp, 22 predicted proteins | sample Pon1CUnioCityCA_4_FD_10229 | JGI IMG/M metagenome (IMG submission 10229) | reverse complement strand
CCATCCGATATGAGCCGTCTCTGTCGACACACGAGTACGTGGCCGATATCGACGACGCCGATATGGGTGAGGCGATGCTCCGCATGCAGACGCTAAACGTGGTGTATCGGGGGCTGGAAGACGCTCCAGAGCCAAAGACTGCCACAGAGCTTGCGGCTGACCTCGACCTGACTGAATCGCGCGTCGAACGCGCCCTCGAATTTCTGGACACGAAGGGTCGTGTTGAGCAGATGGGGAACCAGTACCGCGCGGAGCCGCCCCAGTGGGGTCGGGTAACCCCCGTCGTCCAATTCTTCTCCTGGCTCCCACGTCGGATTGTCCGCCCGTTCCGCCGGGTAGCCGCGAACGCTTAGCTCTATAGAAGCGTTACTTCGTCCCCTGTATTGACCGCAACCGGACCTGAATATAATACTGCTGAGGATTTCAACAAACCAAAGAGTACGCAACAACGATGGAGTTCACAGAGAAGCTCGATGCTACAGAACCGACACATAGACTCGTCTCACGGAGTCTATCCGGTGTGAAGGACTGGGACAATCTCGGCGGCGTGACAGTTGAGAACCGAGCGATTAGTGTTCTGATGGACTACGGAACCGTTGTCCACCTAGGCCTTGATCCAAACCACGCTCAATTTGAGACTGTACAACGGGAGCTAGTACAGGTTCCCGACTCGAACTGTATCTTTGTCGGTTCGGATTATGAATTTCGAGCGTCGCTTCCCGAGGACCAGGCGTTGGTTGAGTTAGTGCTCGAAATTCCGGGTGGTGATACTGATGCGTGGATGGACCGTCTGTTCTACCTCGTTGAATTTGCAGTTCTGGCCGACCAGTCGTGGCTATACCGGTCAGTACCGCATGAGACACATATCCGGGAAATCAACGCGAGGGGACATGAGAGAGTAATTGAGAAATTGAACGAGACATTTGCTCAAGTGCGAGGTTCGGCTGTCGTTCCGTTTGGTGGGCTTGTCTCTTGGACAACTGACGGTACCGCGTATGATTTGAAATGGAACTCTCTGTATTGCTCTTATAGAAAGGAGAGTGCGTCATATGATTTGGAACGGCTACGGCAGGTGACCGCACTGTTTTCTGAGAACCTCCTACGGCTTGATTGGAAGCCGATGTCCGAGGAGTCGTTACTTCGTCGAACAGTTTGGCGAGTTCTGGGTTCGGAGAGTGCGACTCCACCAGCACAAGTTGAGATTCCTCCTGGTGAAGACGGAGCAAAGATATTGGATGCGTTCCACCGGCTACGTGAGAAACTTGGATATGAATATGACGTTGAGACTTCTTCAGATTAGTACCCCTGATCAGCTTAGAGCGATAGTTGGTTCGTCTGTATTGACCGATCTATGAGTCCCCTGAACTGAGCGATCTACGGTTGATGCTTCCGAGTTTGTGTGGCTGAATCAACCGGAAGATCGCGCTTGCGACCGCCTATTCTAAACCAAGGAAATTTCAAGCAAATAACTATATCATTGCGCACTCAATCGGCACCCATTCGTGTACCTGAGCAAATCCACCGTTTTCGGTTCCTTACTAATCATCTTACTCACCATATTCGGAGCCGTGGTTACCATTCAATTACCGACAGTGTCGGTCGCTGGTGTAATCATCTCGATGCCTATATTTGTCGGTCTGATTGGTGGACTCCTACTTGCCGTATTGCTCATTTCCCATTACCGGCTTGAGGGAACCCGGGAGTGGACAGGGTTGTTTCTGTTCGGAGTTGGGATTATATTCGCGCTCACTCAACGGCCACCGTTCAGTTGGTTTGGCGTGTTGGCCATCTTCTTGAGCCTCGCTGTGGAGTGGGAAGTTGACCGGCATCTCTTCAGGGTTGCTTCTCGATAGATCTCCTGTATTGACCGATCCGACCAACTGGTTTTCTACAGAAGTTTCGAGAAGGTACTGGTATTAGACTTCCACAAAAAGGGTATAGCTGTTATATACTTGACCCGCCAAAACGGAAAGTGTGACTCCCGTCGCGTTATACGCCCGCGTCTCGACCGACCGGCAAGACCACAAGTGACAGATCCGCGAGCTTGAGGAGTTTGTCGCTGAGAAGTATCCTGACGCAAGCGTCGAGTGGTTCGCCGACATCATTTCCGGAACCGATGACGAGGGTGGCGAGGAGTATCGCCGGCTTCGCGAAGCGATCGCCGATGGGGAACTCGATGTCGTCTTTGTTCATGAGTTGTCTCGACTCTCCCAGCTCGGTGGTGGCGAGATCCACAACTTCCTCCAACATGCTCTCGAACACGAGACGAGCATCCGTGATCTTGAGGTCGGACTCGAGCTTGATGTCGACGACAGTATGGTCGATCAGGCGGTTACCCAAATGATCGCCGGGCTCATGGGTAACCTCGCTCGGATCGAACAGACACAGAAGGTTCGCCGGATACAGTCAGGGATCGACGCTGCGCAAGAGGCTGGTAAGTGGACCGGCCGGCCACCGACGGGGTTTGAGGTTATCGACGGACACCTTCAGGTCGCCCCAGAGGAGTACCTCCGGGTCCGCGCCGGGATGGAATGAGTCGCCAGCGGCGACTCACTCGCCGACGTCGCCGACGACGTTGGCGTCGCTCCGAGTACACTCCGAGAACTGTATAACGACCGCGCGGAGCTATATCTCCGCGGCGAGGCTGACGACGATCGCGTTGACGCTGCCCTCGAGGATGTTCGCCCACTAAGCGAGCCCGCTGCTGAGCCTCCTGAAGATCTCAACGAGCGACTCAAGCGACTCGAACAGAAGGTCGAGAATCTAGACTGAAAACAGGGGGTGTCACAGAAGCGTTCCCACACCCGAATCAAGATCGCTCAATACAGAGCGTGTATTGGGAGGTCAGAGCGGAAATACGACATCGAGAACCGTTAGGATCAGAATGAGAAAAGCAGTGCCAATAACAAGGAAGAGCGAACCAGCGGAGATAGTGAACTCAGCGGGGTCGATTCGGAGAGACTCGTAGCCGGAGCCAAGCACTAAGGCACCCCCACTCACCGCGAAGAGGAGTGGAACAATCCCCCCGTCTCCAGTAGCGAATGAACTGCCTGCGTTGAGGAGAAACGACAATCCCCACACGGCTAAGGAGGCTTGATACAGATATAATCGTTCCATAGTTGCCACATTAAGTTTCATAATTAAACGGTTTGGATACCCGGATGACTCCCCGTTCGGTATGCAGGCAAGTTCTCACAGCCGATTCAGTAATACTGGGGAATAAACACCGTGGGAAGAATTCTATGACACTCCCAAATAGACTGTAACACGTGTTAGTACCTGTAATAACTATTATAATCTGTAACAAGATTCGAACCTGTAACGACAGCTGTGGCAATCACGCCGAAGGTCCACCGCGAAGGACAGCTTACTAGCTTCCGAAACACCAATACAATCTGCCTCTCACGTCTTCTATGGGTGGTAGCTCCACCCCATAGGGACGGCATGGTACCGAGGATCCCATCCTCCTCGGTGCTTCTGAGCGTATCTGTGAGCCGAACTCGTCCTATTATTCGTTGTGACGCTCACGATCTCCTCACGCTGGAGGCCGGCCTGTGTGCCGAGCCGAAAGAAGGCCCTCTGTTGTGGGGACTGCGCTTCATCAATTAGAGCTCCCGCCTCGGCGTTCACGTCGGTCTGGTTGAGCCAGACACGCTTCGTGCCTTCGCGCTCGGGATGATAGTCGAGGCGAATAGTAGCTTCTACTTGTTAAACCTACAACATATCAAGTAGAACCGGGATAGCAAGGGGACGATTTGGGTACAGATCGGGGCGTATCAGTAGGCGAACCACGGATCGCGAACAGACGGTGCTACAGCAGAATTCGGAAGTACTGAAATTCAGTTAGTCCCGGAGAACAGGTGTGCTACCGATCTAAAGGATGCGACGGCGAGTGGAGGGAATGGCCGAAAGCTCGTTTCTCAGTTGTATTTCCTCAACGGTTCGAGATTTCTCGCCGATCGCTCCTGGCGGGTGCATGAGATAGATATCCCAGCGCGTCACTCGATGCTGTAGCGTCGATACCGGCGGATTGCATATCGATATGAAGCGTACGACACACCACCTGTTAACAGCAAATAAAACGAGAAGAAAACGCTGAATACAGGAGTCAGTACGAGGTTTCCGGTGACTGCAAACCACGTCGCCAATAACCCGAGAATCGTTCCGGGTCCGACTACGAACACGTAGATCATCATCACTAGTGTCGACGGGACAACAGTTTTAGTTCCCCAGAATTCGCGCTCTTCGTAGATGGGATACGCTGAGCCGAGGCCGACAGCAAACATCGATGCAGTGAGACACATCGCACTTCCGATCACTGTGGTCACGGCCGCCTGCAGGACCGTGAGCCCGAAGAACACGGAGGCAAGCGGACCGAAAACGGCAAACGGAAAACCGATCGCGATCCCGGAAAGTAACCGCCCGCGAATCATCGTTGTGGCGGATGTCTCAGTGAGCAAGAGAAGCGGGAACTGTGATTGCTCATCACCAAATGGATTCAGTCCAAATGCTGCGCCTGAAAAATACGTTGCAAGACCGACACCTACCACTGCGACGATCGGTCCGATGGCATCGCTCGACAACTGTACAACGGCAGTTCCAAACGGTGCGATAAAAAAGACAGCCATCAGGAGATGGTTCAGTTCTTGGGGGTGTCGCCGACCCCGAAGGAGAATCCCCCACGCGATACGACCGGCTTTGCTCCACGCGAATGGTTGGGGCGGGGAGAATCCGCCCCGTGACCGCGGTGTTCGTGTTGTAGCGTCGCTGTGTACCGTCTCCGTGAACCAGAGCGCAGAGGCCTGTCTAGTCGATACGGAAAGTCCGATTGGCGTGAGAACGATCACGGCTGCAAGCACTACACCCGCATGCAAAGATATCGGACCCGCAATGGGTGTTCCGATGAAAGTGAGTGCGATGTATTCGACGAGCGGATCAAACGTGAACACTGACAGACGTTGCTGTATCGAAATATCTGCCTCAACGAGGAACTGTCCCGCGAACTGCGACGCGACGACGAGCCCGATCATCGCGAGGACGCCACTCGCTTTTAGAAAGCGACGCATACTCGGAAGGCGCTCCAAGAGTCGCAACACACCGATCCCACTAGCGTATCCCCACACAGCCGCACAGCAAACGAGCGGAATCGCGATGAGACCGCCTGATACGACAATTAGAGGTGAGCCAACGCCCAGCGCGAAGGCGATAATAAATCCTCCTAGCGGGAACCCGAACCACAGGAAGAGCCGCCCAATCTCCGCGGTGATGAGTCCGATGACGATGGCCCGCGGATGAGCTGCCAGCAACATCAACTCCTCAGCTTCGATATTACCGATCCGTTCCAGCGTTCGAAACATGGATAACAGAACGAGAGCGACCGGGAGCGCGGTTGCGGCGGGCGCAAAGAACGGAATCGCTGCTGCGGAGCGAGCAGTTCGACCCAAGAAGTACGCAGCCGGAATCCCGACGAGAAGACTGCCGCCAAAGAATAACATAACAATGGCGAGACCGACGAGACGCCTCGTATTTCCAAGATATCCTCGGAAACTTCGTACGAACTCTGCCCGCCCAATTCGGAGGCCGTGGCGAACGTCGTGGTGAAGGCTCATACGTCTCTCGGAGTCACGCCCGTTTCATGCTGGCTGGTAACGGCGAGGAATGCATCTTCGAGCGATCCTCCCTCGTTTGTCGCACGAGACTGTACTTCAGCGGGGGTTCCCTCTGCAACAAGTTTCCCATTGAACAACACGCCAACCTCGTTGGCAACCGCTTCGACGACTGGAAGAATATGTGTCGACAGGAAGACTGTGGTTCCCGTATCAGCGAAGTTCGTGATCGACTCTCGAATAGTCCGTGCTGCCCGCGGGTCGAGCCCAGATGTCGGTTCATCGAGAAACAACACATCTGGATCGTGCAGGATACACTGGATGAACGCGGTTTTTTGCTTCATTCCGGTAGAATAAGCTTCGATCCGTTTGTCGGCGTCGCTCGTAAGGTTGAGTCGGTCCAGGTACTCTTTGATTCGCTCGTCTGCGACATCCTGTGAGATGTCCCGAAGATCTGCGACGTACTCAAGCTGCTCGCGAGCACTGAACTCTTCGTAGAGTGGCGGGGTCTCTGGGAGATACCCAATGTGTGAAGCGAGTGCGCGCCGATCATCGATATCTATACCGCAAACACGGATCGATCCGCTGTCTGGATGTGAGAGTCCAGTGAGAAGTCGCATTGTAGTCGTCTTTCCAGCGCCGTTTGGTCCAAGAAAGCCATAGACAGTTCCAGCCGGGATGGTGAGTGACAAGCCGTCAAGGGCTACCTCCGAATCATACATCTTCTGGAGGTCAGCCGCTCGAATAGCAGGCACTTCGTCAGTGGAGGGCATATGTGACATAAGATAGTTCGTAGACGGATCGTCTATGCGTTACGGAACCACTTGACAACACTCAAACCTAGAACGGGGGTAACGACCTTCGGGTTAACAGGATCATCGACTAGGCGAGAAGTCCGAAGCGGGTCTCCAGCTCCGAATTGTACGTAATTGAACAGATGGAGGAAGACGATCAAGAGGTTGCTGTTGAGTCGGTTTCTGTCCACTGGGATCTGGACCGTCATCGCTTTGTTGAACTCGGCTCTGGTAGAATCCTTAGAGAGTGATATGTTTTCGTAGCCGTGCTGAATATAGAGGATGAGTTCAGCGTTAGTATCGAATCAGAGATTTTATTCCACAATTTGGCTCTGTTGAAATCCTATTCTTCAGATATATTCTAGCCTGAAACAGCCGGTCGATGAAATCTGCTTACTAATCGACGGTACTCCAGATTCCCTCCCGCACTGCTTGGCGTCCGTAGTTTAGAATGCCGATGAGGCCACTGACCGCGAAAACAGCAGAAATGATGGTTACCTCGACTGTGGCAATCATCGAGATTCCCCAGAACGCAAAGGTGGCCGCCTGAAGAAGATAGTAAGCAACAGTGTCGCCGAAGGGTCTCAATCCTTGTGAGGCGAGACTGATGGCCAAGAAAGCGGTTGCCACAAGCGCTGTCATGGATGGGTGATAATATCCGAGTTCGATAAGGGTGAGAGCAAATAGAGCGAAAGCGACACCGAGTGCGGCTCTAACGAAGGATATTGACTCAATCTGGGAGGGCATATCTCAGTAATCAAAATGGTCGGTTGAAAATTCTACTGAGTGCTTCTTCTATGATATGCAAATTCACTGTACTGACCGAACCCACGTCTAAAATGTCATATTTCAAGGATTTCAACAGAGCCCACAATTTACATGACCTACCACAATCAAGCTCTTTCACATAGCCTATGTCAGAAAAGTCGCCCGGCAGGTCCTCCAGCAAACCTTCCAGTAGGTCCTCCAATTCACGATGGTGGTATGGCGTCGCATTCTTCATCGGAATTTTTGTGATAGTACAGGCCTCATACGGTATTCTTCAATTAGTGAGCGAAACACAGGCCGGTTCTCCACCAAGCCTCGTACCCTCCGGTCCAGAGACTGGCTTGCTATTCTTATTCTCCTTGCTCTCGGTGGTAGCGACCGTTGGCTTTGTTGAAATCCTTGGCAGTTGATATTTCTATGCTCTCAATCGCTCAGTCCGTGGCGATAGAACAGAGATCGATAGATGATCTGTCCCAGTGACCTTATGATACCTCCGATAGAATCAGTGAGTATGCGCCGGTTCGTTCAAACTCTTGTATCCGTCGTACTCGGGTTGTTCTTCGGGTTTTCTGTCGCGTTCATCATTAACCCCGACCCGACTGGCCTTTTGCCGATCCTTGTAGGGCTGATTCTGACTGTCGCGTTGACAGCGGTATTCTATATTGGTATTGATAGGGTGGCTTCCCCTGAGCCTGAGTAGTTGCCGCTGTGTTTGCATCGCTCAGCAGACAATTTTATACTATCTTATGTCTGAAGAATAGGATTTCAACAGAGCCCGACCGTTCTAATCGGGGGCCTTCTAGCCCCACTATACTCCTTATGCCTCTATCTCGATGCCAGAACACTCCGTCAGAAAGATATCGACTGGATACCCAACCGAGTGCTGTGGGGCGGCGTTGCCATACTGCACTTGGGTTCGTTTGTGTTTTCGGCTGTACAACTAATCACGATTCCGGCCGGTGTAGCGTATCTTTACAAGCGTCACAAGGAAATCGGCCTCGAATAACCACGCTAACCGTTTTATTTTCGGGAAGATTCTATGTGAATATCGTGTACCGCCGAGCCCTCCTGGCATCGCTCGCCTCTTCCCTCGCTGGATGTTCACTGGCGCCGAGTAAATCCCCTCCAGCATCGTATCCGAGAACCAGACCAAACATCTTCATGTCCTTCGATTGGGCCCCTGATCAATCAGCACTCAGTGTTACGTTCGAGAGTGGAAACCGACTTACAGCCGAAAACACAGGTCGCCTTACCATCGTCACGCCAAACCTCGAAGATAGTGAAACAATATGGGTCGGCCCAACGGAAACGAACTCAAAAGCGTCGTTTCCGCTCACTCCTGAGACATCTGTGACACACGAGATCTCGCGGCCGGCGTCGACGAATGTGTTCTGGTTCGAACCCGGGGAGGGAGACGAGGAACTCGTCGCGCGTTGGAATCCCGAAACAGAATCTGCGGAGGTCGACGGATGAATCGCCGTCAGTTTCTCGCCGGCGCCGGGGCAGCTGTTGTCGGCACAGCAAGTGGATACGGCGGCATTCGCGTAGCTGATATCCGTTCGTACGACATCTCGTTGCCGACAGGCGACTCACCGCGTGAGCGCATCATCGCGGCGGCGGGGTACCACTTGGCGGCTGACCACCGGTCGATTACTCGGACTCGGGTTCTGGATGACGGGACCGAAGAGACACCGTATGATCTCGACGTGTACAGACGACGGTATCAACATTCACGTCGCCGATATCTTCATGCGCTAACCACGTACAGAGGACCGCTAAGAAGTGCTGGCATCGACCATCACAGTGGCATGTTCCCGCACCAGAATATCTGGGCACTGCTTCATTACAGCCGAGTGTTCAGGAACCCTGAAAACCTGCCCTTGACCAAGGTCCTCTATATGACGGATGGGAAGATGGTCTCTGATCTTAACGCGCCGGCTCCAGAGGGAGAAACAGTTCGTGTTTCAGACGCATGGGCTAATACTATCGCTCCTCACCGCTATCCGACTGAGCTCGCCCCGATAGAATTTATCCGTCCGCACCGGACCAACTGGAAAACAAGTGAAGAATCATCTCAGACGGTTACCTACCGCCTATCTGAGCAGGATGCGTACACGCAGGTTGTTCCATTCAGGCATAGATTACGAGACGCGGAACTCGGCGAATGCTGGATTGAGGTGACGCTTAGTCGGGATACAGGCCGAATCCAGCGAATTACTGACCACCGAGTCCACACGCTCAACGAAACTGATGGGAGTGAACAATCACTCACATATCGTATCGAGACCGAGTTTGATCAATATGAAGAAACGACTGTCCGCCCGCCAGTTGGGGATATCGATCAGGATCTCACCACCCAATTGAAATCACTCATCATCGATTTGATTACCTACTGAGTCTCACACTGTTCAGTACCAAGACTCTCGTAGATTCAGAGTTTTGAACTGTTATTCTCTGATGGCTCTGTTGAAATCCTTGCCAGGTGATATGTTCTCAGCGTCCTGCTAAATACAGAGAGTGTAGTCAGCACCGCGGATTAACTAGTTCATCGTCTTTGCCTCACGCCGCTCGTGCCTTGTCCAATTCGGCTGAGCCATCCTCATCGATGAAGACATCGAGTTGATTGAACCAGTCTTCGGAGCGAAACTCGTTGGCGAGCACAACGTCGCCGTCAACCTGAGCGGTGACTCGGTACTGGCCGCTTTTCCAAGCCATCTCCTCGAGTTGTGCGATCTCCTTGCTCGCCACTTCGACCGTGTTTGCGACGGTCAATTGCTCGTGGCGAACGGCCCAGACCGTCACCACATGAGACGTATCGTCCTGATTGACAGCGAGCATCGTTATCGTTTCATCCTGCATTCTGGTACAGCCAGCAACGGAGAGCATCCCCGCTAACACTGCGAGGTACTGGCGACGGTCCATGCGTTATTGACATCCTCCCCGCGCTGAAGCGCGAGGATTCCCACGGCACCGCGCCGCTGAGGTGGGATATTGTGGTTTGTAGCTGTCCGACATGGACAGCTCCTGGCTGTGCCAATCAGCCGGTACTCCTATCCCGGCATGGGATTCGGAGTTACTTTTGACGACACCCACACCAGCCCGCAGAAAGGGTGTTTCTGCGTTGGGGTGAGAGAATCCCGATACTGTCCGATTAAGCGGGCGGATAGACCGCCTCGGAGCATTGTCTATGCCATGTGTATCGACTTAAAACATCAGTTATCCACACCAATCGGAGCTTGTGCTGGCGGTATCGGATTCGTCCTCGCGCTGAAGCGCGAGGCTTTCTCCTTGTACTTCCGTAAATACAGTATCTCGATACTATAACTGCTCCTCGGCCAAGCGGCTCTTTGACTAATGGATTCACCACAGCTACAATCCGTCTCTTCGATAGCGAGATACGCGCGCTGCATTCAGCACAGCTCCCAAAAAATATCAGCTACTAAGTATTTCAACAGAGCCATATATTTCCAAAAAACATCACCGATGACGTCAAAACTGATTAATCGCCATGCCCTGCGAGTAACCGACCGGGATCCAGCTTTGACCTATGACCAAATCATCACAGGCGTCCAACGACGGCACCGAGACCACATCGGACTCGGAACGTATGAGGTCGATCCTCGTAGTTGGGGTCGGCACACTAGTAGTAGGTGTATGGAAACTCGTTGCCGGCAATCTCGTGACAGCCGGGTCGATGTTCGTGTTCACAACACTATGTGTCGCGAATCTCCGTTCCGAAACCACCCGTCGATGGATGGAGGATCATCCGATCGTGGTGTTGGTCGGACTCACTCCCGTGGCCGTCGTTAGTGTCGTCGCCGCGATGCCGTAACCGACTGAATTGATATTCTCTCCGTGCTGAAGCGCGAGGGTTTCCGGGCGTTTTCCTGAAGCTAGATTCTCACTGCCATTTTAGATATTAGCCTCTGTTGAATCCGATGACGATACCGGCATCACGATCTCTGAAGGCGTGTTTATATCGCTCTTAGTCATCAATAACCCGATCCCGCCGCATTCTGTGGATTCAACAGAGCAGATCGCTGAGAATCCTACCAGTTTGAGACGAACCGACTACGCACTTGCGCTGGCGCTGTCGACATCGCCGTTATCGATGAGCGGGTAGTCGATATGGACTTCGATACGGTCGAATGGGACGACCGGTTGCATCGCGCCGCTCGGGCCACCCTCTTTGAGCGTGAGGATACCCAGCACTTCGAGCTGCTTCAGGTCCGAGTGGACGTCGGACACGTCTCGCTCGACGAGCCGCGCCGCTTCGCGCATGCTTTCGGGAGCTTCCTTGGCGATCGCTCGGATGAGTTCGAGGCGGAGCGGGGTGAGACTGTCAACGAAGTCGTCGTAGGTTCCGAACTGGAGCGTCGCCTTTCCGTCTTGGTCGTTGAGATCGTCGTCCCCGACGTCTTGGACGAACTGGAGTGCGTCCTCACGGAGCTGTTCTCGGTCGCCGACGGTGATGTGGAGTGTGGTCATGATCGGGGTGTCGGTGGGTCGGGTGGTGTTCGATCAGTGCGGTCGGGGTGGGTCGCCGCCGACAGCGTCCCAGTACTCGTCGGCACTCGCCCAGAACTCGACGAGCAGTTCCTCCATCCCAGAGAACCCGACGCCGTCGAGATCGCCAGCCGCGGTGTGGTGCTCGTGCCCCTTCGTGTCCTCGTGGGAGTTGTCGTACCGGACGAGCGTGAGATCGTCGAGGGTGCCCAGATGGAGCGTGTACTTCCAGCCTGAGGGGTACGTCTCGGTGTCGTCAGTCGGCCGAAGCACGACGTTCTCGACGAGGCCAACTTCGACGTGCGTGTACTGGAAGAACGGCTCCGAGGACATCCCTTACGTGTTGGGACACTCCTCAACGGCATAAGCGTTGGGTAGAAGTCCAACACCAAACAGAAACGCCGCTCGTCGGCGACATCTTCAGTGGATGTTACGAAGAATCAAGGAGAACGCCTCGCGCTTCAGCGCGGGGATGAATCCGACAACGCTGGCATAAGAGATATTTGATGTTTCTGGAGGATGTTTTTAAGTGCCTATATGTCATACCGGTAAGCAGCCGAGGCGGCCTGCCCGCCCACCTAATCGGACAATATTGGGATTCCCCGATCCCAAGCGGAAAACACCCTTTCCGTGTCGGAATCGGGGTACAGTCAACAAGTATCTCTGAATCCCATGCCGGGATAGGAGTAACGGCTGCTTGGCACAGCCAGTAGCCGCCCAATGTGGTAGCTACAAACCGTAACCATCCCAACCCAGCGGTGCGGTGCCGTGGGAATCCTCGCGCTTCAGCGCGGAGGAGATGTCAACAAGGAAATCATTTCACCCAGCAAGAGGTACTTGAGATTGACCCTCCGCTGGCAGACTGTCCACATTGTGGGGATGAACACGAATGGAGCCCGGACCAGGGGATGGGTGGGGCATTCGGACAGGGATGGGTCTCGTGTCCAGAATATGGTGAAATACCGGTTGGTGACCCACGGGGAGAGTGATGAATCCCTTAGCTCCATGCAGGACCAAGTCAGTAGTATTTCAAAACTCGAATGAGTAAATTGCGACATGTACGATCTCACTGGCTTTCAGCGTGATCTGCTGTACGTAGTTGCCGGACTTGATGATCCACACGGGCTCGCGATCAAAGACGAACTTGAGGACTACTACGAAAAAGAAATTCACCATGGTCGGCTCTATCCCAACCTCGACACGCTCGTTGAGAAGGGACTCATCGAGAAGAGCCAGCGCGACCGACGGACCAACGAGTACACCACTACTCGTCGTGGCACTAGAGAGATTGAAGCTCGAGCTGAATGGGAAGCTGGGTATACTGACCACGACGGTTGATCGAACCGCAGCGTTTGAGGACTGTTTGACCCACCACGGCGTCCACGAACTCCACCCCACCCATGACCCAGACACTCCACGTTCAGATTAACTCCGCCGACTGTAGTGACCTCGAAGAGCGCCTCGAAGCGATCGACACCGGCGAGGACGTCGATCCCAGCGAGCCGACGCTCTCCATCGAGACTCTCAGAACGTTCGGCCGTGTCTTCCGCTCGATCAACCTTGAGATCTTAGAGGCGACCGTCGAACACAAGCCGGAGAGCATCCGCGAGCTCGCCCGTCTCGTTGATCGGAACCCATCAGAGGTCCTTGAGAATGCGAACGGGCTGGCCGATTACGGCCTCATCGAATTCAAGGAGGATGGCCGGGGGAAGCGGCCGGTCGTATTGTACGACGAGATCGACGCCGACATCCCGCTCACGACTGAGTCGGGATAGGGCCGAAAGTCGAACACCTGACCCAACGAGGACACACGATGGGCGACAGCGTCGATCCAGAGAACCCACACCCCGATGGTCACGACCATGCCGACCACGACGCGGGGTGGTACTACGTCGACAACGACCTCACGGGGACAATCGCCTTCAGGCCACGAGCCCGGTGACGACTGAGTGAGAAACGCAGAGGTCGGGTATGATTAATTACTGGGCCAGCAACCCGCCGTCGATAACTATCGGCTGTCCCATGACGTACGAAGCGTCCTCAGAACAGAGCCAGACGACGGTGTCAGCTATCTCTCGAGGGTCACCGAGACGGCCTGCTGGGATGCCCGCAGTGATGCGGTCCATCTCCTCTGCGTTGTCCTCGCCTGCCTGTTGAACCATCGGGGTGTCGATCACGCCCGGGCAGACGGCGTTGAACCGGATTCCCTCGTCCGCGTAGTCAACCGTCGCCCGTCGAGTGAGCCCAATCACACCGTGTTTACTGGCGACGTAGTGTGCACTCCCGTTTGCGCTCACACCGGCCACCGAAGACGTGTTCACGATGGCTCCGCCACCGCGTTCGATCATCTCCGGTATTTCTGCTTTCAGACACCGCCAGACGCCTTTCAGGTTGACGTCGATCATCCGGTCCCACGCTGCCTCATCGTACTCGGCCAGGCGGGTCCCCTCATCCGCGATGCCGGCGTTGTTGTGTGCGAAGTCCAAGCCGCCGTACTCATCGAGTGCCGTCTGGACCATCGCAGCTACATCATCAGAATCGGTGACATCTGTCCTGACGAACGTCGCTTCACCCTCGTCGCTCTCGATCATTTCGACTGTCTCGTGACCGCCGTCCTCGTCGACATCGGCGACGACGACCTTCGCTCCCGCTTCGGCGAATCGAAGCGAGGACTGTCGGCCGATTCCCGATCCTCCACCAGTGACGACTGCGACTCCATCTTGAATTCCGTTCATGATATTCACCGCCACGCCGCGAAATGTGGCTCGTTAACTATTAACGAACAATCGTGATATACTTATCGAATACGTGAATATAATATTATATCTGACATCGGTGGTGATCCGCTTGTGCGGGCACTCGTTTGGGCACCTTAGAGGCCCACTCCACAATCGATTCGAACGTTTTGACGGCTGTCGGCGACCAGAATTCACACGTCATTGGCTCTCGGTGAAACTTCTAACACCGTCGTATTCGGAGTTCCACTCACCGAGACGGTGGACGAAGCCCGTCATTCCCGAGAGACCGTCTACAGAGTTTGAGGTAGAGTGTCTCGGGGCTTGACCCCGAAGCAGTCCGCGTTGGTTGCGGTTCGACTAACTATTTCAGGCAATAATATGTCTGAAGGATGGGATTTTACCAGAG
>P_1C_Sed_2_UnCtyDRAFT_1000324_pt1 | contig 14838 bp, 8 predicted proteins | sample Pon1CUnioCityCA_4_FD_10229 | JGI IMG/M metagenome (IMG submission 10229) | reverse complement strand
AATTTCCAGCATNTTGTCTTCCTCGGACACGCCAAACGGGGGATCGGTGAAGTAGATCGAACCGTCGGAATGGATGGTCAAATCGTTGGGGCTGTTGAGCCTTTTGCCTTTGTGGGTGTCCACCAGCGTTTTAGTGCCTGTCGCCTCAGTATATCGGGCTAAGGCTCCATCATGTTGTACCATGACCAGGCGGCCCTGATGATCCATGCTCAGACCATTGGAATGTCCGCTGGGGCTGAGATATGTTTCCACATCTGAGCCGGGTGTCCATTTGTAGATGGTGTTGGCAGGAATATCACTAAAGAGCAAATATCCCGAAGGATGCCACACGGGTCCTTCGGTAAATTGATAGCCGCTGGTAATTTTTTCCGGTTCAGCATTTTCCTGAACCATTTGCTGGGCTGAAGCCATCCCCGGCTGCAGCAGCAGAAGGGATGCAATGGCGATGGATGTTTTAATCAAGTCATTCATAGCAGATTGTCTTTTGTATGGTTAATAACATCTGTCAAATGAGATTGTTTAGAACGAATTATGCTTCATTCGGGCAAATGATTCATGACGGGGACGTGTTTCGTGTAACATTCTGGTGGCCATGCTAAAACCTGGTGGTTTTGTTTTTGCTGAATAGTTTGCTATTTTCGCCAGCTGTTTTTTTGCGGAATAGTTGGGTATCTCATAATACCGGGATACCCATTTCCAGGAAACTACACAACAAGGACATGATGATTCCATGCAGGTTCCATAAGACCAAATTATTAAATAAAAAACAACCTTATGAAATGGCCATTTTTTATGAAATGACTGGCGATCAGCAAGTTGCAATAAGCGTTCAACGTATAAATGAGCAGGAGGGATTCTATTGACACCACGGATCAATTATTTTCTCAAGTACAATTTGAGCTTACTGGCTTTTGGGCTTTTACTGGCCTTTTTCTCCAGTTTCGGCCAGACTTTTCTGCTGTCGCTTTATGTGCCTTCTATAGAGGAACTGCTGGGTATCAGCAATGCAGAGTTTGGAACCATCTACGCTGTAGCTACCGTTGGCAGCGCCCTGACCCTGCCCTGGCTAGGGGGGTATTTTGATACAATCGATACAAAACGATATACCCTGATGGTCCTTGCCGGTTTGATGGTTGCCTTGTTGCTGCTTTCCTTTTCATATCATGTGATCCTGGTGGTTATAGGGTTTTACGGTCTGCGTCTTTTTGGCCAGGGATTGATGACTCATACCTCGGTATCGAGCATGGCCCGTTATTTCGGTGCCGACCGGGGCAAAGCCATCGGGGCGGCCAGCCTGGGTCATCCTGCCGGTGAGGCTTCCCTTCCGATTTTGATCACCCTTTTGATGGGCGTCATTGGCTGGCGGGGCGCCCTGCAGGTCTCGGCCCTTACCTGTGCCCTGGTGGTGGCACCACTGGCCTTGTTTCTTTTGAGCCGCTCAAAAACAAGGATACGGGCCTACCAGATGCAGAACCATGCGGCCCGATATCAGACCAGGAAAGTTGATATAAGGGGTATCATGCGCGACAGACGGTTCTGGATTATTATACCGGTGGTCTTTATGATTGGCTTTACCAACACGGCCATTTTCTTTTTCCAGCTCAAGTTGGGCGCAGCAAAAGGATGGAGTCCGGAGTGGGTAGCCGGCTCCCTCTCGGCTTTTGCTGTGGCCGGTGCCATTGGAATGACCGGCATCGGCTCCCTGGTGGATCGGTTTACTGCCCGCCGCCTGTTCCCTTTTCATATGATCCCCTACCTGCTGGGATTGCTTGCCCTGATCCTGTTCGACCATCGGCTGGTGTACCCCGTGGCGCTCACTCTCATCGGCCTCGGCCATGGAACGGGCCGCACCATCAAAGACGCTATGCTGGCTGAGCTTTATGGTTCCGACATCATTGGGCAGATCCGCAGCTTCTTTATTACCGTGATGGTAGTGAGCACTGCCCTCGGGCCTGTGGTTTTTGGAGTACTCCTGGACCTGGAAGTTTCGTATACGTTGATTTTTAGCGGTGTGCTGGTGGCAACGTTGCTCTCCTTCCTGAACGGACTCAGGAAGATCGTAAAGACATAGGGTATTTTCTCCCGGATCTCTTCGGGCTATCTAAACATTCTACTCCTATGTTTTGTATTTTTGGGGATCAAAAAATTATTGGAATGAAAAGGATGTATTATAAAAATTTATTAGGAAAAATATTGTTACTCTCGGTTGCAGTTTTGCTCATGACCGCTTCTGTTGCTTCACCATCCGAAGGCAACGCCAGGCAGGACACCAGCTATCGCCAGGATAAAAACGGCAGGTTGGCCGTATTTCTGGATTTACAGTGGGGCATGGACCGGGATTATATCCGCCAGGAAATCCCTGTGGTTGATTATGTGAGAGACAAAGAACTGGCTGATGTGCATATCATCATCTCACGGCATCAAGCCGGTCAGGCAGGCACCAACTATGAGATATCGCTGATTGGCAGGGGCAGTTATAAAAAGATGAACAATACCCTCCGCTACTGGTCGCCGGCTTCCCAAACGGACCATGAAACCAGACTGGGGTATACAAAGATGATTAAGATTGGGCTGGCTCCTTATATGGCCAATATAGAAAACATGTCCGATAAGATCTCCTTGCATTATGAGGTGGATAGTACCTCTGGAAAGAATCAGGTTTCAACCCGTGAAGAGGATCCCTGGAGGAGCTGGGTGTTTGAGATTTACGGGGGCGGGTATTTTGATTCCGAGCAAACACGCAATTCAACCCATATCCGTTATGGGTTTTATGCCGACAAGGTCACCAAAGACTGGAAGATACGGGCCAGACCCTATTTCAATTACAACGAGGATAATTATGAGGTAGACGATACCCTTATCACCAACATCAGGCACCGGGATGGTTTTGACGGGTATCTTATTAAAAGCTTCACCGACCATTGGTCTGCCGGGATGTTTACACAGATGTTATCCAGTACCTATCATAATTTAGACTTCCAGGTGGAAGTGTCTCCGGCCGTTGAATACAGCATTTTCCCTTATGAAGAGGCCACCAGAAGGGCCATTACTGTAGCCTATAAGCTGAATTATTCATACAACGACTATGAACAAAAGACCATATACGGGAAAAGAAACGAGATTTTGTGGGGCCATTCATTGGTTGTGGCGGCCGACTTTCGTCAAACCTGGGGTACCATCCGTGCGGGTATAACCGGATCCCAGCATTTTCACGATTTGAGCTCAAACCGGGCTGAATTATTTACCCGGATGGATATCCGGATTTTCAAAGGTTTCTCTTTAACCCTTCGGGGAGATCTTGATTTTATCAATGATCTGGTTGCCATACCGATGGCAGAGATGAGCACCGAAGAGATCCTCCTGGAAAAACGCAGACGTTCTACCAATTACCAATTCGATGGCCACATCGGTTTTACCTATACCTTTGGTTCGGAACTTTCTAAAGCCTATAATCCCAGGCTCTGATACGGGACCTCATTATCTGGGGCAGGTGTTCAACGAAGCCTCCCGGGGGCATCACTGAAAGATCCTCCTTTTATTGGTTTAATAGCAGCAGTCTGTTTTTTCTGACACCCCACCAATAAAACCCGTCCAACTAAAAAGATCTACTCTCAAGCGAATTGTTGTCTTTCATGGTGGGGTTTTATGAATTGTAGTAATTGGGTTGATCTGAATCTGCCGCTTATTCAATATTGCTCTGTAGGTATTAAAGGAATATACCGGTAAAGGGATTTCTTTGTCGCATTAGTCTAAATATCAATGCTTTCAAAATATGGGTGTTATGAATTATGTCCTTCCTTTTTTCTATAAAAAAGAGATTGGATCATTGAATGCCAAATCAGCATAAAAGAAGCCAAGGCGGATAAGCACCGACCCAAAATCTTTCAAAAATGCAATCCATCCTGAAACGATCCGTAAGGCCCACTAAGACAGAAATCAGGGTAATCCGGGGACAAAATATTCTATATGAAACAAACCGTTCCGCAACCAGATTTTCTTCTTTGTGTCGGTGTTGACTTCTTGGTTGAAGATGAGCATGTGATTTCAGCGGAAGTATTTTCAACGGTTTTACAAAAATGAGTATCTTCTCTTGACAGGTAACCATCTGTAAATTTAACATGGAGTATGAACTAATGCATATTGCCACCCGTTATATTTTAAAGATGGCTAAATGGCTATCAAAAGTATAATACTATTTCTGTAAAGATGGAAAAGAAGACGGTTCATTTTGCCAACCAGAAAAGTGCATTTATCGATGAGTTAAGAACCAGGGTAAATGCTTATTTCAACGAGAATGACATCTCCCGATATGGAAATGCTGAAGCGATAGCCTCGGCAGCTTTCATGTTTGCACTTTATTTAGGACCCTATATAGGGATGATATCAGGACTTGTGCAATCTCCTTTGATGATTCTGTTATGCTGGGTCGTGATGGGTTTTGGCATGGCAGGAGTGGGAATGGTGTTGATGCATGATGCCAATCACGGGAGCCTTAGCAAGAACAGGAAGATGAACAGATTGTTGGGCAAGTCGCTGTATCTGCTGGGAGGCTTTCCGCCCAACTGGCGACAGCAGCATAACAGCCTTCATCATGGTTATACCAATATTGACGGGATGGATGAGGATATCCAACCTCCGGGTATTCTCAGGATCTCTCCGCACCGAAAGTTGCGCAAAATTCACCGGGTACAGTTTGTTTACGCATGGCTTTTATATGGATTGATGACCCTTTCATGGATCACCATGAAAGATTTCAAACAACTGGCCCGATACAGGAGAGAGGGCGTTCAGCTCACGCAAAAAAATCGATACAACCGGCTCATGGCTGATCTGATCGGCACCAAGGTCCTTTATTATATCATTTTTCTTGTTGTTCCCATCCTGCTTCTTCCCATTCCCTGGTATATGGTTTTATTGTTCTTTTTGGTCATGCATGTGGTATGCGGGATCATCCTGGGCACAGTCTTTCAGGCGGCTCATGTGGTTCCGGCCACAAAATTTCCCTTGCCCGATGCCCGGGGCAATCTCATAACCAGTTGGGCTGAGCACCAACTCTCCGCCACATCGGATTTTGCTCCCCGAAACCGGCTGCTTTCGTGGTTGATCGGGGGATTGAATTACCAGGTCGAACACCATCTGTTTCCCCATATAAGCCATGTGCATTATCGGCACATTGCCCCGATGGTAAGGGAAACAGCCCGGAAATATCATCTGCCTTATCATGTGCAGCCTACTTTTGGGTCTGCCTTACATGCCCATCTGAAAATGCTGGTAAAACTGGGAAGGTCTCATTCAGGATAGGCTGGCAGGTCTTAACCTGCCCCAACCTCATGACCTGCCGGAAGGAATCGTCTTATTCCACCTCAGCATACCCCCAACAGATTTCAGGATCTGTCGATTGGAAACGTCCTCCAGAATTGGTGATCTTTGATTCTATGCCGGAGCTTGTCATTGGTTCACGAATCTTCTGATTTTACCGAATAATTTGTGTTCCTGGCATTATAAGCTAGGCAATTGTTTTTCTGAACATCCATCCCATTGATCATACCTCGATGAGAAAACCTATCTTATCCATTATTTGTTTGTCTGGTTCCCTTTGCCTCCCTTTTTGCATACCCTTTTGATTTCTTTTAAACCCTTTACGGGATCCGGTACAGAACAAAAAACACAGGAAGTCACCACGGTATCAAATGAGTCCTTTTCAAATTCCATGGATTCAGCGTCCATAACCTTTAAGTTCACGTTGTGGTAGTTTTTTGCTTTTTTTTCGGCCATTTCAATCATTTTCGGACTAAAATCGATCCCTGTCAATTCAATGCCTGAGGGATAATAGGGTATGTTCTTTCCGGTACCGATGCCTACCTCCAGCGTTTTACCACCGGTTTCCTTTAATAAATCCTTTCTCCAATTTGAGAACCCTGTTTCCATTGGATATTCAAGCAGATCATATAACCTGGCTATCCTGTTGTATCGCTTTTGTATTGTATTCATTGTATATAGTGTCATTTGGATACGCTAATGTTTTATAATTGCGCATCATTCCCATTCTTTTGCAGCATGCAGAGTTACCTTTTCCCAGGGGGCTGCTTCCAATACCTCAAAGGTTTCCCTGTGATCCTCTCTTGCGTCAAATTTTTTGTCCATCCTTAAGCGGAACGTCTTGCTGGTTTGTCATTCGCTTCACAGCACGATGTCTGCTCCGATCTTAGTGTTTATATGTGGAACAACAAGGTTTTCATAATGTTGTATACAATTTTAATGAAGTTTTGCATCCTTTTCAGTCGCTTACCCCAAAGATCCGGCGAAAGGTGTGCGAAAAAAAGGATTTTCAATCTATATTCATATAAGCTGGATCTGGTTCAGCTTTCTAAGCTGCGCCAGCCATCTGATTGAACAAAAAAAAACGATCCTTGATGTACAGTCGTTTATTGCCTGGATCATTATGTTGGTTGGGTTTTAAGTGAATTCTTTTTTTGTCGCAACTCCATGTTTTCCTCAACTGATCTGAAGGGGAGGAGATATTCATGTTTCTCAAATTCAGGGGTTAAGATAAAAAGCTTTGCGAAGATCAAATTTCGGAGGGTATCAAATTACGGAATACACGGAAGAAAAGAGCATCTGGCTTCGATCACAGCCTGACGTTGAGGCAAAAAGGGTCTATTGTTATTATATAACAGGATCGAATGTTCTTAAATAACAAATTAATGACTTATTTTTGTGAAAATCATATCTTGTTAAGATGCAAAGATTCAAATCTTCCCAGGTAAAAGTTGTAAAACTATTCTTCTTCCTTCTCTTCTTAATTCATCTGATAACAATTGACCTGTCTTACTCGCAACCCTCCGGCCATACGTTGGATGCCTTTATGGATTCCATCAGCCGGCTATACGGCACCAATGATCTGCTGGTAAACGGGTATCCCTATGTACAACCGGATCCCTCGATCAAAGGCCATCCGTATCTTAATGATAATGAGTGGTTTGTTGCCACGCTTTACATCGCCGGCAATGAGTTTAAAGATCAGCAAGTCAAATACAATATTGTTGATGAGATCCTGGTGCTCAAGGCCGAGGTAGCCGAAGGAAAACACTTGCTGATAGAGGCCAACAAGTCGCTGGTTGATTCGTTCAGGGTAAGAAATCAGATGTTTGTGAACTCCTCTGTGGTCCTTAAAGATAGGGACAACCTCCGCTATTATCAGCTTGTTCAAGGCGGAGAGGTGTATTTTGTCAGAAAATTCACCAAAAAATTCCTGAGTACCTATGGCATGCTTTCTCCCAATGGAAAATATTCTTCAACAGATGAAGAAAGGTATGTTATAGCCGATGGTGAGATAACCCGCGTCAATAACAGGCGTTCCTTCCTAAAATATTTTCCCGAAGAAAAGAGAAAGAAAGTGCGCAGTTATTTGAGAGAGCATTCTCTTAATTATTCAAAGGCTTCGTTTGAGGAACTGGTCAACTTGTCAAATTTTTGTTTCAATTAACTTCCTGTTTCATATGAAGAGCTTCCCTGCCATACTTTTCCCTGTTTTTTTTCTGTTTTTTAGTTTACAGCCTGTTCTAGCCCAGGAAGGGGACATTCGTGTAAGCGAGAATTTTGACGGGCTCAATACCTTCGAGTTTTTCAACCGCATGGAAGACACCTATTCGGTGAGGATCTTTTATATAGAAAGAGAGATCCCCGACATTCCGTTTCGTATAAGCGCTGATTCTTCTTTACTTGGACAGGTGATCCGAAAAAATCTGTCGGAGTATAACATCCAGGTAAGCCGGTACAAGAAGGATTATTTCCTGCTGAAAGATAAGAAGATCGCTACCCGCCTTTCTGCCGATTTTTTCGATCAACAGGAGATAGACAACCGGGCTGAACAAGCAGTTGAGCCTGCCCCTGGCGGGGAGCAGGACTTTATGAAGACCTATGACGATTATATCGATGAGACCATTGTCATTGGAACCAATCATCAAAAGCAGGCAAAAGGGCAATATTTGCTAAGAGGGAAGGTGGTCAATGATGAAGATCACCAGCCTGTTCCCAATGCCACCCTGTTGATAGAAGAGCTCAACAAGCACACCACATCGGATGTCAATGGAGAATATTCACTTCGATTGAAGTCAGGCAGTTATACATTGTCGGTGAACAACCTTACCAGCTATGAGAAGAAATTCAAGATCACGGTTTTGTCCGGTGGCCGGCTGGATGTAGAGTTGAAAACCAAGACTTTTATGCTTGGAGAGGCGGTGGTTACGGCAGGCCGACACGATAATGTACAGCGCACCACCATGGGCATAGAGAAAGTGGACCCGGTTGATATTAAGAAGATGCCTGTTGTGATGGGAGAGCAGGACATTGTAAAGGTAGCCCTTATGCTTCCTGGCGTTCAATCGGTCGGTGAGCTTTCTTCAGGGTTTAATGTAAGGGGCAGCCCGGCCGACCAGAATGTTTTTTATATCAACAACATACCTGTTTATAATGTTTCTCACCTCTACGGGTTGTATACCTCTTTTAACCCCGATGCAATAGGGGATTTTTCGCTTTATAAGGGGGATATACCCATTGAATATGGAGGCAGGTTGTCTTCCTTGTTCGATATAGAAACCAAACGGGGCAACCAGGAAGAACTTTCAGCAAGGGGCGGCATTGGTCCCATATCCAGCAACCTGATGATCGAAGGTCCCATCAGCAAAGGTAAGAGCAGCTACCTGGTGAGCGGAAGAACCACCTATTTGAACTGGATGCTGGAGCAAATCAAAAATTTGGACATAAGAAACAGTTCGGCTGCTTTTTCGGATGCCCTGGTGAATCTGTACGTTAACCCGGACAGCCTCAACAGCTTTTCCTTTTTGGCCTCTGGCAGCCAGGACAAGTCGGACCTTGCTTTTGGCATCAACAATCAATATACCAATGCAGGGGTAGGGTTTGAGTGGACACATCATTTCTGCAAGAACCTGAGAAGCGAATTCAACCTGGTGCACTCAATGTACGGGTTTGATGAGGAACGGACCAATATACCGTATCGCTCCAGCAAACATTCATTCGAGTTAAATCACAGTGAGCTGAAATATAAGCTGATACATGAAATTCACCCCGGCCATACATTGAACTATGGCGTTAATTCCCTGTTTTATAAACTGCATCCGGGTGACCTGGTCCCGTTTGGTGAAAAATCCAATATAAGCCCCATTGACTTCAACCCGGAGCAAGCCTGGAAAAATAGCTTCTTCATCGGGGATGAGTGGAAGGTTACCCATGATCTCGTTTTAAAGGGGGGCATGCGGGCTACCCTGTATTCGTACCTGGGACCGAATAAGATATTGGAATACCGGGAGGGATATCCAAGGGAAGAAGATTATATTCAGGACAGCACTTCCTATAACCGTTTTCAACCGATAGAAAACTATCCCAGGGTGGATTATCGCCTTTCCGGCCGATATTCTTTTTCCAATGACCTTTCTGTGAAGGCTTCTTACAGCACATTGCATCAGTATATGTTCCTGCTCTCGAATACCATCTCAGTCTCACCAACCGACAAATGGAAGCTGGCAGATCCACATATAAAACCGATGAAAGGACAACAACTGTCTGCTGGTATTTATAAAAATTTTGGCGATCACCTGGAGACATCCCTTGAAGGCTACTATAAAAAAGTGGATCATATTGTTGAATATAAGGATGGAGCAGAATTTTTGACCAACAAGAATCCTGAAACTGCTGTTATCCAAGGAGATCTGGATGCCTACGGGGTGGAGCTGATGGTGCGGAAGAAAAGCGGCCGGTGGAACGGCTGGATTAACTATACCTATTCAAACAGTACGGTGCAGGCATTGAGCCCTCAGAGAGGCGAATACGTAAACCGGGGGCTGTCCTACCCGGCCAACTATGACAAGCCCCATGCCGTGAATATGACTGTCAACTATGACCTTACCCGGCGCATCAACATATCGGCCAATGCTGTGTATGCTACGGGCCGGCCCGTTACCTATCCTACTTCGGTTTATTATCAGGATAACATGGAACTGGTAAACTTTTCAAGACGCAACCAGTACCGGATGAGCGATTACTTCCGCATTGACCTTGCCCTGAACATTGAAGGAAATCTGAAAAAGGATAAGCTTGCCCATGGTTCCTGGTCTTTGTCATTTTACAATCTAACGTCCAGGGAAAACCCCTATTTTATTTATTTTAAAAATGAGGAAGGAACGATAAAAGGCTATAGCCTCTCTATTCTGGGCACCATTATCCCTTCCGTGAAGTATAACCTGAAACTCGGCAATTATGAGGACTAAGTTACTGATTTATATATTGCTTGCTGTTTGGGTGGGTTTGTTATCCGCTTGCCAGGAAGAGATTGATCTCGCTTCCCGTCAGTTTAAAAGACATGTGTATGTGGATGGGGGCATTACCAATGAAGCCCCGCCCTATAGGGTTGAGATAAATGTTTCTGCCCCGCTGGATGATCCCCAAAGGATCCCTTACGAAAATTGTGATGTCACCCTGCATGAAAATACAGGTCAGAGCGAAACCCTTACTGAGACAGAGCCGGGGGTTTATAAGTCTTCTGCCGGCGGTATGAGGGGGAAGGTTGGAAACGCTTATCAGATTATTATTGAGACACCGGATGGAGAGAAATACCAGTCGGATTTTACCACGATGAAACCACCGGTGGGTATTGATACGGTTTATGGACAGGTCACCAGCAAAGAACAGCTTAACAGTCCATACGATATAGAAGGTTACCAGTTCTATGTCTCTTCACTACAGGGAGATGCCGAGACATATCTGTTATGGAAACTGGAAGAGACCTATGAATACACGGCTGATTATAAGTATGCCGGTATGATGTATCGGGGCCGGATGTATGAACCGGAGTCTGAGGACACCTTATATAGATGCTGGCGTACTCAATTTATCCCTGAAATATTTACGGGCAATACCATCAATCTGCAAACCCCTGAAATTACAGACAAGCCCCTGCACTTTGTCAGCAATCAGTCCAAGCGGCTTCAGAATTTATATAGCCTTTTGATCAGGCAATACACCATCGACAGGGCAGCCTTCACTTATTGGGATGATGTAGGGGACCAGATTTCCGGCGGTGATTTTCTAAATGTAAGGCAACCCTTCCAGATACAGGGAAATTTGTATAACCCTATAGATGAGGAGGAGGCCGTGCTGGGGTATTTTAACGTGGCCTCTGTTGACAAAAGAAGAATTTTTGTTACCCCCGACGTGGCTTTAGATATATTTAAATGCCATATAAAGTATAATGTGCTTTTCCTTTACAGAATAAGTTTCCAGAGTAGAATTTATTTTGGTTACGGTTCGACGGGCAGAGGTGTTGTCAGTGAAGTATGTGTGGATTGCCGATTGGGGGGAGGAGAACTGGAAAAACCTGAATTTTGGCCCAATCATTCGGTCAAAAAAGCAACGACAAAATAACAATTCACTGTCGCTATGATAACGAAACGAAACATAATCATTCTAATCCTTCATGTGGCATGTCTGATGCCTGCAAAGGCCCAGGTAGGAGAGACTTTCGGGTTCAGCGGACCCTTCAGAGAAAAACTGATTTTGCAAACCGACCGCAATCTTTACATCAATGGGGATAGTGTTTGGTTTTCCGCGCAGTACTTTTTAAATAGCAAAGTTCATAAGGGGCAGATCAGCAACATCATGTACCTGGAACTATTAAATGATGAACTGGAGCCCCTGGTACAAAAAAAAATCAGAATTCACAACGGCAGGGCAGATGGATCATTCAAGATACCCGGTGAAGTATACACCGGTAATTATTTGGTAAGGGCCTATACCCAATACCAGCGCAATCTAAAAAACCCCGGGTTTGCCTATCATCCAATCGCCATTGTAAATCCGCAGCTACCACCCTCCGGTCAAAGCTCGGGTGGCGAAGAGCCAGTGAAGATTATGCCGGAGGGGGGCAGCCTGGTGGATGGGATAAAAAACAGGGTCGGCATCTTTCTCAATGACTCGCTGACCGATATAGCTGGAAGCATTCAGGTTGTTGACGGGACAGACAGCATCCTGGCCCGTCTCAGGCCGGCTCCAAATGGGATTCATTCGGTGGAAATTGTCCCTTCCGATACACTAAAATATCACCTGCGCATCACAGGATCTCATGCCGACACGATCCGCAAAGACTTTCCCGGATCAAAACCCTATGGGATGGTTACAAGGATCAGCCGGCAAAAAGGTAAAGCCGTGTTTAGCCTTCAGCAACATCACCAGGATCCTGATCCCGGGGATGCCTATACCCTTGAAGTCTATTCGGGCAACCTGAGAAGAGTCAAAGAGCTATCCCTGGGGAGGTTTGACGGGAAGAAGGAGGTAGGCCTGGCAGGAGACAATTTGCCCCGCGGCATGGTTTATTTTGTGCTTCGGGATAACAGCGGCAGGGTCATCCGGGTTCATTCCTATTTTTCTGGTTTTGCTGAAGGAAAAAAACTTAGCCTGGGCACGGAAAAAGAGGCTTATGCCCCCAGGGAGGAGGTCCGTCTGGCGATCACCCTGTCCGCTTCGGCCGATTTGCCTGTAAGAACTTCCGTTTCTGTAGTTAGAAAGGGCACTCTGCCACACAGGGATTCCTTCATCCCGCAGCATGTGTTCTTGAATCCCGCTCTGCTTGAAAATCGTTGTATGACGGCAGGTCTTACCAAGAGTCAGCATCTCAGCCAAATTGCCGATGGTTTGCTGCTTTATGACCGGCATATCAACATCCAGGATTTTTATGCTACGCTGGATCAGCCCCAACGGGATGAGATGGCATACATACCTGAGATAAGAGATGTTTCCGTGAGCGGCATGCTGCGGCACCGGGAAACCCAAGAACCCGTGCCGGACCATAAAGTTTATGCTACCGTGCTGTTTAAGGACCAACAGCTTCATATCGATAAAACCGATCAGGACGGGCGGTTCATCTTTTCGCTCAACGCTATAGAAGGCTTGAACGACCTGTATCTTTGCCCCGAGAGCCGCAGGAATGAAAAATATGAAGTACTGGTGGACAACAAGTTTTCTCCTGTCATGCCGGATTTCTCGCCGGGTCCTCTGACTGTCGATTCTGCGGATATGCCCCTGATACGGGAGATGATGATTGATCAGCAGCTCTCAGGGGTAACGGAGGATGAAAAGAAGGATGCTGGTCTCGTCGAAACTCTTGGGGAACTGGCCTTTTTTGAAGATGCAGCAACGGTATATATGTCAGATTATGTAGATTTTGAAAAAACGGAAACTGTTTTCCGGGAGATCGTTCCCGATGTCTATATCAGGCGGCATCAGGACAACTATCGTTTTAAGATAGAGCGGAAAGATGGTGCTTTGCTGCCTGGTGATCCGTTGATCTTGTTTGACAACATTCCCGTTTTCAACCCGAACAAGATCCTGCAGATCCGGCCGTCACAGATAGAAAGCATCCGGGTGATTCCACGGTCATACATCCTTGGTAATAACACCCTGAACGGTGTGATCATCATCAACAGCACCACGGATAATTTTGCGGACATTGATTTCCCCAAAGGTTCTACTTTCCTTCAATATCAGGGTCGGTCCAATGGCGGACCCTTTCCGGCAACAACCTATCGGGATGCTACGGAACGCTCCCGACGAAGACCAGATTTTAGAACAACCCTCTACTGGGAGCCGAACCTGAGGGTCACGGGTCAGGGTAAATCCGTTTCATTTTTTGCCTCCGACAGGAAAGGCGATTATGAGATCGTTCTCCGTGGTTTTGGCGAAGACGGAAGCCTTTACTATACCCGGAAAACCATAACCGTCCAATAGCATTGGTAGTATTGGCATGGCACGTTGCTGCTGTGGTTTCACTTTTTGTTAGAAAGCCCCTGAAAACAACCGAACAAGTAATTTTTATTGCAGCGTTTGCACCCCAACCTGACGTACAGGTTATAAAACAATCTTCCTTAAACGCATGCATCATGAAAACTTTTTTCCCCATTGTATGGCTTGTCTTCTTTATTCCCCTGTGCGCACAGGCCCAGTACCGGTCAGACNGACCCCTGGAGATGTCTTTTGAACAGTCGGAGTTCTTTTTCAGTCCTTCTTTTTTAAATCCCTTGGGAGCGGAGCATTTTCAGAGGGCCTCTGTTCTTACTTCGGACGATCCGCTGAATGCGCTGGAGCGAAACCCGGCCAATCTTTCTGATTTTGACCGCGATACCCTTCCCGGCAATTATCTGTATCTGGATTTCAGGAATAACAGGCAAATTGTTGAAGAGGATTATCACGGTTATCGTTTGTTTGACTATTCTTACCAGCGCCATGGATGGGGGTATTATCACACCACCAAACGGGGTGAGCTGACACCGTTGGTCAGTGTGGCTTATCTTACCCGGCTTCCGGTTTTCAACAATTCCATATCCCTGGGTGTCACTTANCAGTTGATCAACCGGGCAGAAAAGTATTATGCCATTCCCCAGGACATTTACCGGAGTCTTGCAGGAAAAGACAATTCTGGATTAGCCTATCAGGGAGTGGGCGATTATGACATCGAGGACCGGTATTCCGCCTCTGACGATATGTATCATGAAGGCCACGCCATCAATGCATTTGTGGCCTGGGAGGTAACCCCGTCTTTTGAGATTGGTTTGAAAGCCGGGAAGTTTCTTTTTGATCGCGAGGGAAGTTTTGGAAGCGATAACTTATGGAACGATCGTATAGACTACTACTCTTTCTGGAAGAAACACGAAGACAGGAGGCAGGATTACGACCACTGGGATTACTCGCTGGGCTTGAGTTATTCGTTCGATGATAAAAACAGGCTGGGGTTGTATGCAGGATGGGTTACGGGCGATGTGATACAGGAGA
>P_1C_Sed_2_UnCtyDRAFT_1000323_pt1 | contig 14866 bp, 16 predicted proteins | sample Pon1CUnioCityCA_4_FD_10229 | JGI IMG/M metagenome (IMG submission 10229) | reverse complement strand
GCTGCACTGCGGATGGCGAGCCTGTCTGCAAATGCATCAAGGGCGTTCCCAGGTAAAGTCGATCCAAGGGGGGCGGGCACGTTTCCTGCCCCCCTTGCTTTCCTTCAGTATCTTAATACGGCAGTTGCCGGTGAACTTGCCGGCATGTTTTCGGACTTTTCAGCATAGACTTCGCCCCCGTTGCTCAAGGTATAAACTGCTGCCAGGTCGAGAAGGTCGGAGTCGCCCGGCACTCTGCTTTCATGCACTTCGGTTTCCAACGTGTCAGGCCGATAGTTTCCCCATACCTGGCCGTCCTCATTTACAAACAAGGTCTTGACGCGCGCCTCAAAGGCGGATTTTACGATGTCCTCGATGTTTTCAGTCGTCTGGCCGGTCCCGCTCAAATCGTGATAGCGACGGATTTCCCTGTCGCGTCCGGCATTAAACAGGGGCTGGACGATTTTCCACCCTTTTTCATGCAGCTCGTTATTGCTTATTTCTTCGGGGTTTTTCTTTATGGTTTCCTTTGCAAGTTGGGGGTAGGTGTTCGCTTTTTTATAGAGTTCGACTTCGTCTTCCCACACGCAGAGAACGAGGGGAGCGTTTTTGTCTTTCAAGATGTTTTTTACACCGGAATCGATTTCGCCGAAGTATCTGTGTATTTTGTCCTTTATATTATTGGGGTCCTCTCCGTGGCCGGGATGGGGGGCCCTTCCACCCGAAGAGGCGGGCACGGCCTTGGCGTGGAATTCGAGCAGTCCCTGCCGGAACTCTTCCCCCAAAGCCTCTTCCATGTTTTGCGGCATCTCCCCAAGTTCCATTTCTTTGCAGTTAAAACGGGTGCATTGCAAAAGTCTTACCTGTTTTTTACCGGCGCAAAGCACGTAAAACATTCCGTTCGACGTAAACAGGGGCAACAGGCTTTTGATATGGAAGCGGTCGTTGACCACTGTGGTGTCTTTAAAGGCCATGGGAATTCTGTATGTGGTGAACCGGTGCGGCGAGATGAAGACCGCCAACCCTCCTGCCTGATACTGCCAGAAGAGATCGTTTTCCAAAAGGTGGCGGGCGGGATGGAGCATGTCCTCCAAGCGGTGGAGCTTGTAACCGTAACTTTCGAGTCGTGATTCCGCTTCCCGCAAAAGGTTTTTAAAGCGGATGTGGTTTTCCCGTGTTTTCTGTCCTTTTGTCTCCTGAGCACAGTAAATGGATATGCACGGATCGTCGCGCTCTTCCATCAGGCTTTTTAACTCTTCCCTCTCTATAAGGTCCATAGCAAACAGCACCTCCTTAAATTTCGAGACATCAGGAAAGCCCTTTTGTAAATTATTACCTCAAAACAATCTCCATGCCGTCACGGGCAATCTCGGCTTTGACACCCCGCTCTTCAGCCATTTTCCTGACCTTGGTGCGGGCCAGGCCTTCGTTGCGGTTTACTATGTCGGTGCCGCAGTGGGTAAATATGGCCCTGTCCACCCCTTCCTTTCTGCACCAGGTAAGCTGGGTCTGGACGGGTGAGTGGCCCACAAGATTCTCGCCGGCTTTTCGGATCATGGATTTTTCCAAGGTAGCGCCGTCACCGATATAGAGCTTGATACCGGATAAGGCCTTCTGCCTGTCCTTGATGTAGACCACGTCCGGAGCATAGAAGACGCTTACTCCGCCGGCGGTGATTTTGTAGCCAACCGCGGGCGCTTTTATGGAGTGCTCCATTGGGAAGGCCTGAAAGTTCATTCCCTGGAGCTTCAGTTTATGTCCGGGCTTGATGGTCTTTTGGGGGCGGATGTCGTAATTTTCCAGTGATTCCCAAGTTTGGGGAGTAGCATAAACCGGACAGGGAGCGCCTTTGGCAAGTCCGCCGGCGTGGTCGGGATGGGCGTGCGTCAGAATAAGAACGCGGGGGTCCATTTCATCAAGCCGGTCCAGCCAGTCCTCCCCGCAGTCGATGGTCACCGATTTGTTCTTGTAGCTTACCCGGCAGGAACTGTGCATGGAATGGTTCCTGCTCCGTGAATCAATGTACCCTCGGGTACCAAGGAAGCTTAATTTCATTTTGTTGTCAACTTCATTATCTCTGCCGTCTTTTTTATTGCGGGAGTGTTCCCGTTTAATAAGCTTATGAGAAGGCATTGCCTCTTTAGGTTCTCCTCATGCGGTGTTTCCGGTTCTTTTCTTCAAGAATAGTGACCTTCCCCTCACTGCATATCTGCCATATCGGCCGGTTTTTACTTCATGCGCTCATCCGTATAAGCAACAGCTACCGCTCATAGGTCCCGATCAATTCGCCCTCCTCCAGCACGTGTCCTTCAATCGCCTTTAAAAGCTCGTTCTTAGTCGCGCCCGGGCCCAAATCAAGCTTGGTGTCCAGTGCGTAGAGCTTAAAGTGATAATGATGGACCCCGTGTCCCGGCGGCGGCTTGGGCCCCATATACTTGTTTTTGCCGGCGGTATTTTTCCCTTCCGTGCCTCCGCCGTTGCTTCCCTCCGGTATGGAGTTCTGGGAGGCCGGTAGATTGTAAAGCACCCAGTGAACAAAGGGCTCTTCCATGGGCGCGTCCGGGTCGTCACAGATGAGAGCATACTCTTTTGTGTCCGGCGGCCCGCCGTTCCAGGTCAAAGGCGGAGAAAGATCGCCTCCATCACCCGAGTGCTTTTCCGGAATTTTCTGATCGGGGCTGAAAGAAGTGCTTCTTAAGTTAATCATGGCATCCTCCCTTACGGAAAACATCATATAATTATCTATTTACCAACCTAATCACTGTGCCGCTTGTGTAAAGGGCCTTCCCATCCGGTGTTTTCCTTGTTGAAGACGTAAAAATCCGCCGCCGGGCCCGGCCCGGCATATGCGGCATTTTTCGGTGCGCTTTAACTTTTTCAGCCGCCAACTTCGACCAGTTCGACGTTGAAGTAAAGTGTTTCGCCGGCAAGGGGGTGATTGGCGTCCAAGGTCACTGACTCCTCGCCTACTTCTTTGACTTCCACTAATATATTCTGCTGGTCGGAAGTCTGAATCTGGAGCTTTTCTCCCACCGTGGGGGTGATGTCTTCGGGAAACTCGCTTTTGTTGACTTCCACCACCAGTTCTTCCCGGCGAGGACCGTAGCCGCCTTCCGGGGATATGGTCACGTCTTTCTGGTCTCCCTGGTCCATCCCGATCACTGCCTGTTCAAGGTCCGGAAGTATCTCTCCGCTGCCGATGGTGAACTCCAGCGGATCCTGACCGTGGGAGTCAGCAAAGACCTCGCCGTTTTCCAGGCTGCCCTTAAAATGGATTTTTACCTTGCTTCCCTCTTCTGCGTTAGACATGTTTTCCTCCAAAAAAAATTGTGATGGTTAAATGTTAATTTGCGCGAGAGCTTTCGCGCTTCTTTTTCCTTTATAAAGGACCGATGTGTTCTTATCTTGGGGCAGGGCATAATTATTTGTTCAGCCTCTCATCTTCTTCGGCTTGCCGTACTTCAAAACCGGCCGTTTCCTTTTTGCGCCCGCCTAATTTTATTTTTCGCTTTTTCCTTCAACAAGTTTCAGCAGCTCGAAGGCGTTATTCGCCGCGTGTCCGTTTTCGTCATTATCAAAGTAGCAATAGACCTCCTTGCCCTTTTTACGCCAGGCCTTGATCTTCTCCGCCCAGCCGGAAAGGGCCTTTTTGCCGTAACTTCCTTCATAGGGACCTTCCGGCCCGTGAAGCCGGACATAGACAAAATCCGCGGTAACTTCCAGGGGAGATTGGTGTCCGTCCAGTTCGTAGATACAGAACGCAGCGTTGTGGTCTTCGAGCAGTTTGTAGGTGGTTTCGTTGTACCACGACTGGTCTCTGAACTCAAACGCCAACCTGAAACCAGCCGGCATATTATCTAAAAACTCTTCAAGTCTTTCCCCGTTAAAGCCCCATTTGGGAGGAAGCTGAAAAAGCACCGGGCCAAGCCGGGGAGACAGCGCGTTGATGCGGTCAAAAAGCTTGTCGGTCGACTTTTTCGGGTCTTTCAGCTTCTTCATATGGGTCGTATAGCGGCTCCCCTTTACGGCGAATATAAAATCATCCGGTACGGCGTCCCGCCACGTCGCCAGGCTTTTTTCAGACGGTAACTGATAAAAAGAATTATTCAACTCGGCCGTGTCAAAGAATTGCTGATAATATTCCAAAAATCGGCTCTTCGGCAGGTCCGCCGGATAAAAACTGCCGCTCCAGTGTTCATAATGCCAGCCTGAAGTGCCGATATAGACTTTTTTGCCTGCCATTGCTTCTTATCTCTACTGGCCCATGTAGCCGGCTGAAAGGTCCGTCATTCTACGCCTTTCGGGACAGACACCGACAGTACGGGTATCTGCGCGGCACGCACGACCCGGTAGGTCACCGATCCCAGAATCGACGAATCTCCCCCCTTTTTCCCTCCCTTGGAGATCACAATAAGGTCCGCTCCTTCTGCGCCTGCCTGAGAGAGAATTTCCTCCGCGGCGTCACCACTGGTTACTGTAGGCCGGACCGAGATGTTCTCGGGGACCTTCTCCTTTATCATGTCTTCCAGCCAGTTTTTATTCACCGATTCCAGCTCCGCCTGGTAGACCGGCACCTTGAACTCCTCCTCCGAGGCCTGCGAAATCCGGGGAATGGCGGGCACCACGTGAAGAATTACCAACTCCGCTCCAAATCCTGCGGCCACCTCATTGGCAACCTTCAGGGCATTCACGGAAGGTCCGCTGAAGTCCACAGGGCAGATGATTTTTTTAAAGGCCACTTTCCGCTCCTTTTCGCCGCCGGCATCCCCTACCTTTTTTTGCGTTCCTCGATCTCCAAGGGCTCGATGTTCGTCAGTTCCGACAAAGCGTTGTCAACGCTCTTCTTAAACTCCTCCACCGCATTTTCAATGCCATCAACCAGCGCTTGCCAGGTATCTTCACCCGACTCCACAAGCTCTTCGTACTTTTGGTACGCCTCGTCCTTGCGGCGGGACAACTCCTCCAGCTTGCTGTCATATAAAGTAGGCCCGCCTGCATCCTCCGCGGCCTTCTCCGCCTTGGCGCGAAGGATGTCCATCCTGCCTTCCCACTCTCTAAGATCGTCTTCTATCCGCTTTTGAAACTCGCCCTTTTCCATTTGAGTGTAATCAACCTTTGTGAATTAAATTAAAACCGGCCTGCTCTCAGACTACTGATATACCGGCAAGACCCGGCGAGGAAACCTTTTGGAAAGAGAACCCTGACGTGGAGAGCGCTTCTGTAATATCTTTGAGACCGTCCGCGCCACCTCTCTGTCGTCACTGTCCCCCATTTCCCGCTCAACGGACGCTATAAGGTCGTAAAGACTCGTCTGTACGATTATGCTTCCCGGTTCATCTGTTTTACAGGCGTTCATTGACTTCGGTTTCATTTCTATCTTCTCCCTTGCGTGCTGGTTCTTTTTATAAATCCCTGAATCATGTTATTAATCACCGCCGGTATGGTATGGGCGTCATCATCCTTATAACCCAGATAACGGGGCCGCAGACGGTGGGCCAGCGACAGGGTTTCCGGATCGCCTTCTCCCAAAACCAGCATTATTCTTACCCTCTTGAGAAGCCACTCGATGCTCATGAGTTCCTGAATATCCGTTCTCCCCCGAACCAGAAGCACCGCAATAGCAGGGTCTTCCACCGGCTCCCGCAGGCGGGCCGCAAGATTGTCCAGGCCTTCCAGCACTTCAGGACCGCTCACGTCCGTTCCTTCCTCTAAAGCTGATCTTATCTGTCGGCTCTCCTCATCAAAGCTCGGGGCGTACAATATCAGGGTCATTTGGTCACCTTGCGAATCCACATGATCTTATTTTTACTTCTTTACAAGTCGCATGCCGAAAACCTCATTTGAAACAAATTATTTTATGGGTGTGATTTCAATAAATTAGACAGAAGCAATGACTTCGTCTTCCTGATCTTGCCATGGTCGCTCTTATTAATCGGTAAGGATTCCTGTTTTTCAGTAATGATTACTGCCATGCAGGACAAAACCGGCGTTATAAAATATAAAGACGGGCTCCTGCTTATAAAAGAAGGAATTGATAACGTCCCCAAGGGCTTTCCTTTTGGAAATTGTCCTGAAGTTTGAAAAACGGGCTAACTTCACAGTCCATCGTTATATAGACATCTGTCTGGAAGGGCAGAGCTCGAAGAGGCCTCATTTTAACTTCTTACGCGGGCGTCAAACTTTGACCGGCGGTGTCTCTGTGGTGACGCCCTACCCTGATCTTACTTTCTTTTAAAAGAAAATTCCTCTTGACAACTTTCGCCGGCCCCTGTAAACTAACAGTTAGTTTGAAATGCCGCGGTTTCGGTCAGGCAAAACCAAAAACCGAAAAAATGATCGGCAAAGGAGATACGATAAGATGAAACGATTGCAGGACACGTTGCGGAACCGGATGCGAGAGATGGATCTGAACTACGAAGAGCTTGCCCGCAGGATCGGCGTCAGCGGCGTCTACGTGTCCAAGATAATGCAGGGCACCATACCTTCCGATGAGGTCATCTTAAAACTTTGCCGGGCCCTTTCCCTGGACCTTGCCGAGACCGTGCTCGCCGCCCACTACGAGAAGGCCCCTTCCGAAGTAAAGCCTATATTCGCCGCGGCGTCCCGCCGGACCGGCCTTCCCTCCGGCACGGACCTCGATAATATCGACTCCGCGAGACTGGGCAGAGGCACGGAAATTCCCTTGGTAGGCATGGTGCAGGCCGGCGGGTTCACGCCCACCGAAGACGGCGAGTATCCCGCGGGGGCCGCGGACTCTTATGTCTACACCGACCGGAAGGGGACCAACCTTTTCGGAGTGAGGGTGATAAACGACTCCATGGAGCCCGAGTTTCGGGAAGGCGACGTTCTGGTGGTAAACCCCAACCTGGAAGCCAAGAATGGAGATTACGTCATAGCCAAGCTCCTGGACGACAATGAGGCCACCTTTAAAAAACTCATCATCCATGAAAAGGTCATCATTCTCCGGCCGCTGAACCCGCGCTACGACGACATCGTGGTCACGGAGCCGGACAAGGTGTCGATCATCGGCAAGGTAGTGGAGAGAAAGACCCTCTTTTAAAACCGCGCCCGATTTTTTTCACGTCATTTTTTTGTTGCTAAATTCTATGAATCTGATATAGTTTTGTTTTTATGGAACAAGGAATGTTCATAGCGTTGGAAGGGATTGACGGAGCGGGCACGTCTACACAAAGCGACCTGCTTACGTCCTGGCTTAAGGAAAGAAAAGTGTCCGTACATCAAACCCGGGAGCCCTCGGACGGCCGTGTCGGCCGCATCATCCGGGACTATCTTTCCGGGTCCGACGGTATTCCGGACATGGACCGCCATTACCATGCCCTGGCGTTGCTTTTCGCTGCGGACCGGCTGGACCACTTGGGCAGAGAGGTCGAGCCGAGGCTGGCCGAAGGAGTAAGCGTGGTCTCCGACCGCTACGTGCTCTCCAGCCTGGTTTACCAGTCTCTGCATTGCGAGCGGAGTTGGGTTTTGCAGATCAATGCGGAGGCCCTCTCTCCACACGTGACTTTTCTTATTGATGTGTCCGCAGAGCTTGCCATGGAGAGGATCGCCCGCCGGAGCCTCTTTGCCGAGACCGACATCTATGAAACCAGGGACAGCCTGGAGAAGCTCCGCAAGAAATACTTGAAGACCGCCGGCGAGTTGTATCCGGACCAGGAGATACTGATCATCGACGGTACCGACGCTCCCGAGAAGGTCCTGGAAAGGATCACCCATCAGCTCGGGCCCCGCTTGCGGGAGTTCGCTGAAACGGGGGCCACTTCGCAACAGCCCTGAGCTGTTTTACGCCGGCCGAATAAAAACAAAAATTGTTTTGATATTGGCTTCTTTTTTTGATATAATGTATGAAGTTTTTGTTATGTTTGCAAAAGAAAATTTAGACCGGGAAAACTTAAATGAGGAGGGCTTAAAGATGAAAAAGAGTTTGGTTGCGGCACTTGTTATTGCGGCGCTGGTCATTCCCGGATCGGTATTCGCGCAGGTCGAGACATCGCTGGGGTCCATTCAACTTGGCGCCAAGGTAAAATGGCTTTTCGCCTACAAGGCGGAGGACGAAAGCGCCAAGGGCGCAGGCGCAGCTACGGCATGGGGATTTGACGGTGCTCCTCTTGAGCAGTTCGCCACCACCAACGTCGAGTTGGACATCAACGGCATGGTGGGAGAAAGGGTCGAGTATATCGTCGAGTTCCAGGCTTCGGCCTACGGCATGAACCGGAACAACGCGCAGGGCGGCCTTACCGGCGTCCAGAGCGGTCCAACTGAAATGGGCAACGTGGGAGTGCGGCAGGCCAAGATCATCTATCACGGCCAGGACAACCTAAGCTGGCTCCGCGTTACCATGGGTACCTTCAACCTGCCGGTCAGTATCTATCAGCCGCGGGCCACCAACGACTGGGACCTTATCTCACTGCCTCTTATCAATATGGCGCCCACTGTGTTGGGGGCCTATCCCGGCACCATGGGCAACATGTACGCCCCCATGGGACTGGGCTGGCAGGCCACCGGACTTAACCTGGCCTTCACTCCCATGGAATGGCTCGAAATCGACATGGCCTACTTTAACGGATATGCCGGCGGAAACCCCAACGCCGACGTGGACCTGGAAAAATCCTACCTGTTCAACGTCAAGTTCCTTCCCAAAAACGGCATGTTCAGCGTGGCCTACATCTCCGAAGGATGGCAGGAAGACACCGCGGGATGGGGAAGCGGAAAGACCCAGCAGCAGAACGCTTCCGGATGGGTCGCTTCCGGCGCCTATGAGCAGGGCAAGTTCGAGGGCAACTTCGACTTTGCCATGATGACCGCGGAAGACTACCAGTTGAACGAAAACAACGAGCCCGACGAACTCACCTGGATGGGATACCAGTTTACCGTGGGATACTGGTTCACCGAAGACCTCGAGGTCCTGGCGCGTTACGAATGGATAGACCCCAACACCATCAACGACAAAGACGCGGTAGCCGGAGAAGTCACCGAAAACGACCAGCTCACCTGGATCACCGCCGGACTTAACTACCGCTTGAACGAGTCCGGAGAAGTATCCTTCAACTACGTGTTCAGGGACGAGCAGGGCTCGGACATCGACGTGGGCGACGGCAACGTGGGAGGAAAATATCAGAAGCTCGACAACGACATCCTTCTGCTCCAGGTCCAGGTCTGGCAGTAAAACCGGTGTTGAAAACATGAACTCGTCCCCGGGGCCTCTGCAGGCTCCGGGGATTTTTGATTGATCGAAAAAAGCCGCAAGAAAGTTAGATAGTAATGAGCGATTCTCTCACCCGCAGAAACTTTCTCAAGACGTCCCTTGCCGGAGGAAGCGCCGCCCTCTTTGGAAGCGCTTCGGTCCGTCCGCCCAACATCGTCTTCATCCTGGCCGACGATCTCGGCTACAGCGAACTCGGCTGTTACGGGAACTCTTTCAACCGGACGCCAAACCTGGACGGCCTGGCAGCAGAAGGAGTCAGGTTCACCGACGCCTATGCCGCGGCCCCCGTGTGCTCGCCCTACCGGGCCGCGCTGATGACGGGCATGTATCCGGCGCGTGTCGGTATTAACGATTACTTAAGGCCCTACACCAACAAACAAGTCCCCCTCGAAATCGAGACCATGCCCGAGATGCTGAAAAAACAGGGATACGCCACCGGCCTTATCGGTAAATGGCATCTTACCGGCTATAGCAATCCTCGGGGGTTCCCCCGAAACCACGGCTTTGACGAGGTCATCCTTTCCGAAAAAAAGGGCATCGGCAACGGCGATTACTTCTATCCTTACAACTTCAACAGGGAAGTTGAAAAGCGCCTGCCCGGCCGCGAGCATCTCATTGACCGCTGTAACGTCGAGGCAGTAGATTTCATAAAACGCCACCGTGACCGGCCTTTCTTTCTCCTGCTCAGCCACTACGCCGTACATACGGTATTGAACGGCAAGGAGAAACTGGTTGAAAAGTACGAGGACCGCCCCCAAGCCGGAGACGGAAGTGGCGCCGGCAGAAACAATCCGCACCTTGCCGCGCAGCTCGAAAGCATTGACAAGGGTGTTGACATGATCGTTGAGACCCTGCAAAAACTGGGACTCGACAATAACACCATCGTGGTCTTTACCAGCGACAACGGCGGCGAAAGCCTGGTCACCGACAACGCGCCCTTGCGGGGCGGGAAGTCCACCCTTTATGAAGGAGGCATCCGCGTGCCCCTTATTGTCCGCCATCCCGGCGCCGGCCTTTCCGGAAATCTTTGCATGGGCCCGACCATCAATATGGACTTCTTTCCTTACTTCGCGAAAGTCGCCGGCGACGAGGACCATGGAAATACCGACGGAAGAGACCTCATGCAAATAATGCGAAAACAGAGTCCATGCGCCGACGAGCGGCCCCTGTTCTGGCATTATCCTCTTTCAAGGCCCCATTTTCTGGGAGGCAGGTCTTCAGGGGCAGTTAGAAGAGGAAGATGGAAGCTGATTGAATTTTTCGACACCGGCGGTCTCGAGCTTTACGATCTTGAAAACGACATCAGCGAATCCCGTAATCTCGCGCCGGCGAATCCCGGCCGGACCAGGGGACTTCTCCGAGACCTGGAAAATTTCCGGCAAAGGACTGACGCACAAATACCGGCTTCCTGCAAAGATTATGATCCCGACAAGTACTTCCTTGATCCCCTCTTCCGGGATTTTCTCCAAAAGGTGGTCTACTGAAATATGGTCTCTACTCTTTAACTTTTCCGGAAATGGCCCTATCATGGAAACTGATTAATTAACGGTCAGAGGAGTTTTGTAATGGCCAAGGAAAGCTCGACGTCGGGCAAGGACTTCATCCGCACCCGGATCGAAGAAGACCTGAAAGCGGGAAAGAACAACGGCAAAGTCATGACCCGCTTTCCGCCCGAGCCCAACGGCTACCTCCACATCGGGCATGCCAAAAGCATCAACCTTAATTTCAGCATCGCCCAGGAGTACGAAGGCAGGTGTCATCTGCGTTTCGACGACACCAACCCTTTAAAGGAAGAGGAGGAGTACTTCGACTCGATACGCGAAGACGTCCGCTGGCTCGGCTTCGAGTGGGGCGAACACGAGTATTATGCCTCCGATTACTTTGACAAGCTCTACGAGTACGCCATCGCCCTTATCAAGGCGGGCAAGGCCTATGTTTGCGACTTGAGCATGGAGGAAATCCGGGAACACCGGGGGACCCTGACCGAAGCAGGCAAAGAAAGTCCCTATCGCGACAGGTCGGTCGAGGAAAACCTTGATCTTTTCGAGAGAATGGGAAAAGGCGAGTTCGCGGAAGGCGAAAGGGTCCTGCGGGCCAAAATCGACATGGCGTCGTCCAACCTCAACCTCCGCGACCCCGTGATGTACAGGATTCTCAAAGCGCCCCATCACCGCACTGCCGACAAGTGGTGCATCTATCCCACCTATGACTGGGCCCACGGGCAGTCCGACTCCATCGAAGGCATCACCCATTCCATCTGCACCCTCGAGTTCGAGGACCACCGACCGCTCTATGACTGGTTCCTCGACCAGCTAGGCGTCCATCATCCTCAACAGATCGAGTTCGCCCGGCTAAACCTTACCTATACCGTGCTCAGCAAAAGAAAGCTCATCACTTTAGTCAAAGAAGGACATGTGAGCGGATGGGACGACCCCCGCATGCCCACCATCTCCGGACTCCGGAGAAGGGGCTTCACCCCCGAATCAATACGGGACTTCTGCAGGCGGATCGGAGTTGCCAAGGCGTACTCCACCGCGGACATGGCGCTTTTGGAGCATTGTCTGCGGGAAGATTTGAACAAAAGGGCGCCACGCAGGATGGCCGTACTCAGTCCCCTCAAAGTGGTGATCAAGAACTACCCGGAAGACAGCTCCGAGATGCTCGATGCCGTAAATAACCCGGAAGACGAAACCATGGGCACGCGGCAGGTGCCGTTTTCAAGAGAGATTTACATCGAGCGGGAAGACTTCATGGAAGACCCGCCCAAGAAGTTTTTCCGTCTGGCGCCGGGCCGGGAGGTCCGACTCCGCTACGCCTATTTCATTAAGTGCGAAAGCGTTGTCAAAAACGAGCAGGGCGAAATCAAGGAAATCCGCTGCACCTATGACCCGGCCACCAAGGGAGGAGACGCTCCTGACGGACGCAAGGTCAAGGCCACGCTCCACTGGGTGTCCGCTTCCCACGCCTTGCCGGGCGAAGTCCGGCTCTATGATCATCTTTTCAACCGGGAGGACCCGGACGAGGTTGACGAGGAAGGACAGACCTGGATCGACAACGTAAATGCCGACTCGGTCCGGGTCCTTAACAACTGCGTATTGGAACCCGGCCTGAAAGACGCGAAGCCTTTCGAGCATTATCAGTTCGAAAGAAAGGGGTACTTTGTGGCAGACCCCGACGGCGCGGAAGACCGGCCGGTTTTCAACCGTACCGTGTCCCTTAAAGACGAATGGGCCCGCTTGCAAAAGGCCCGGGGGAACAAGTGAGGACAGGTCATGGATGAGGAACTGAAACGCTTCGGGGTGTCCAGGGGTGTCCAGGGAGTCCGGGCTTCTCGAGAAGTTCGACCGCTATATCAGGGACCATGCATATACCAACCGTTCGGAGGCCATCCGCGACATGGTCCGCCGCGCCATGGTCGAGGAGGAATGGGCCCATGACGCCGAGACAGTGGGCGCCATCACCATTGTTTACAACCATCACGTGCCCGAGTTGAACAGCAAGCTGACGCAACTGCAGCACGATTTTCCGGGCCAAGTCATTGCGTCCATGCACGTCCACTTGGACCACGACAACTGCATGGAGGTCATTGTTTCCAAGGGCAAGGCCCACCAGATAAAAGAGCTTGCCGACCGGCTGATCGCCATCAGGGGAGTGCTGCACGGGACGTTGACGGGCTCGACCGCGGGCTCGACCTTCAACAAGGAAGGAGAGGCCGGCCATCATCATCATCATTCCGATTAGTTCTTGCTTTTATTGTTTTTGTCGCGTACCCGAAACGGTTCTGTTGTGCGGGAGGATTCAGCCGCGACCCAAGCCGCCCGCAGGCAACTTATAAACTTTGATACGGTCCGCTGTCAGTAGCCGAACTCGTTTTTCAACTCGATGAACTTGAGGAGGCGGCGGAGCTTTTGCACGTCGTAAATGATGATGGACTCTTTGCTTAACTCGATAAGTCCGCGCTCGACAAGGTCGGCAAAGATGTCCCGCAAAGTGGAAGAGATTACCCCGCTGCGGTCGGAGATTTTGTCGGGGTTCGTCCTTACCAGATGGCCGTTCTCCGTTTCAATGCCCTCGTCGTAGGCGGTCTGGACAAGGGTGTTGATGACCTTGGACTGAGGGTCTATATAAAGCAGATTTTCGATAAGGGTGTCGGCCTCCTGAAGGCGCTGGGTCAAGGTGCGGATGATACGGAGCGCCACACCGAAGTTGTTTAAAACCAGGTTTTCAAAAGCCGGCTTGTCAAAAGCCAGGAGCGTGGCGTCGGTCACCGCGGTTGCCGATGCCGAGCGGGGCCGGTTGTTGAGCATGGCCATTTCTCCGAAGAAATCTCCGGGGCCCAGTTCGGAAAGGGTCTTCTCCTGCCCGCCGGCATTCCGTTGAATCTTTATCCTGCCCTCCCGGATGATGTACATGACCCGGCTTCTGTCGCCCTGCTTGAAGATGCGCTCGCCCTTTTTGATCTCTACCCCGAACTCCCGCTCGAGGCGGTCGCGCTGGTGATAGAGGTCTGAGGATGCGTCGAACTCGGGAATCTTGTCGGCGACTTTTGCTTCGGTCTCCCGCAAAAGAGTATCAGTGGACTGCTTGTCCTCCAATACAATGCGGTCGCCTTTCCTCAAGATTACCAGGTTGTGGTCTTCGCAATGCTCGATCTCTTCGAAAAGGTCCTCCAAAAATGCCGGCTTTAAGTGATTGATGTTGACCTTGTAGTCCGGCGCAATGCCCGCCTTGTCAAGGCATTCGCAAAGCGACTTGGGGGTAAGATGGGCGCTGGCGGAGGCCAACTCGTCCATATGGTCCGGAAAACTGATCTCCGCCACCAGGGAGTCGGGAGGGCCGTTCTTTTTAAGCCATGCCCACAAATCGCCGCCCGTGCCGGTGTCGCCTGAAAACACAAAGCTCTTCGAGCCGTCGCCCACCCGGTAGCCCACCGACCCGGCGCAGTGGTCCACTGCTACGGCCTCGATCTCGTAATGGCCGAGCCGGAAAGGTATCTCGACTGACACGGGGTGAAAGTTGATGCGGGGAAAATCGCCGGGCACCGGAAGAATATCGGTGTTGAACAGGTGTTGCCTAATGTTCTCCAATACCGGCTCGGTGGCGTATACTTCCAAGGGCCGGGCCCGCGAGCGAAGAGTGTTATGATAGATAAAACCCAGACCGATTATATGGTCCATGTGGGAGTGGGTGATGAGAACGTCGCTGATGGTCTCCTGCGTCTCCAGGTCCAGCGAACAGGACGCGGAGCCCGTATCAACCAGAATGGTTCCGTCAATAAGATATCCGGTCAGCTCGAGCCCCGGACTCCGGCCTCCCGAGCAACCTAAAACCTGGATTTCCATACTATGTACCCCTTGCCAGGAGATAAAAGACTTCTATAATGATATTACATTTGTCCGGAACTCTCAAAAAAACCGAGTCGGAGGTGATGTAAATAATTTTGTGTCAGGAGTTTTGGGGTTGGTAATTTGGGATGAGGAGCCCATGCGGCAATTTGCCACGGAAGACAATTTAGCGCAAAGCTTATCCGCGGTCAAGGACTTTGCTTGGGAGGGCGATTATCGGGAGGCGGGTCGGAATGCTCTCAAGGAGGTCCTTGAGCCGCGGATGTCGAACTGGGTTGACGAGTATCTCGATGATATTCGTTCCCGTGATGAGGCGGGG